>Ga0206682_10003177_pt1 | contig 14217 bp, 8 predicted proteins | sample M240m12015metaG_FD_155444 | JGI IMG/M metagenome (GOLD analysis project Ga0206682, IMG submission 155444) | Ammonia-oxidizing marine archaeal communities from Monterey Bay, California, United States - M2 40m 12015 | ecosystem: Environmental > Aquatic > Marine > Intertidal zone | place: USA... | reverse complement strand
CTTACCTAATTGTTTATAAAGATGATTCTGTTTACAGATACCAAGACACAGGTAATCCTTTGTATCTTGTTAGTGAATTGTTATTTGAAGATGATGGACTATATAGCCCTGATTGCTTTGAAGATATTGGAGATGGTAGACATTTTGTTTTAGGTAACTACGGTATTTATTTACATGATGGTGGTCCTAATAAAAGAGATATCTCTAAAGGAAGAATACAAAAAGATATTTATAGTACAGTTAACCCTGCACACAAAAATCGTACCTTCACTTTCTTAAACTCGCGAGACAAAGAGGTATGGGTGTGCTATAGTGCAGTAGGAAACACAGGTACTGGCACTAATCACGCTTACGTATATAACTATCAAGAGGATATATGGTATAAAAGAACTTTGCCTAACCTCAAAGGAATTACTGAAGGCGAGCTTAATGGTCAAATATATATTTATGGATTTACTGATCAAGGAATTTATTTACTCAGCAATACTTTTGAGGCTGATGGTTACGTAAGGTTTCTCAAACAAGATTTAGGTGATTCTCACTTAACTAAAAATATAACCGCAGTATATCCTATGAGTTCAAGCACTTTTAACACTACTGCAATTACTGCAAACAGTATCAATAGCGCTACTGTTGATTCTGAGCTGGCTAAAAACTTTGCTACCAGAGCAGATGTTTATAAAAGAACCTTTGATCCCGATAGTAACTCGGGTTATAAAAAAGATTACAGACTTAATGGAAGATATTTTAATTTGGAAGTATCTATGGAAGGAAGTAACAACCCTAAAATAACAGGACTCGATCTTGAGGTTAAACCTTCAGGCAAGAGGTGACTGCTGCTCGCAGGATAGGAGTGAACTATGAGTAACAATATATTTATACCAGCAGGTATTAAAGATAAATCTACAAGAGATACTTTTATTTCTGTAGTAAAGGCAATAAATAATTTTAATACAGTGATAGTACAGAATGACGATCCAGATCAATACACACCGGGTGCTCCTGGAGATGTAATCTATGCAGAAAGTACTAACAGTATTTGGGTATTTTCTGGAGCCACTAATAGTTGGACTTCTAACTTTACTCCTCCTGCAGGAACAGACGGGTTAAATAGCGCCACTATATTTTTGTATAATAAAAGTTTAACTAATAACCCGCCTACTTTATTCTCAGGTACTTTTACTTACACTTTTGCTGATAGTTCAACTATTCCTCCAACAGCTTCCTCTCTTGTAACCAGTGGAAATTTTAATGGGTGGACTACAACTCCTCCTACTCTATCTGAAAATGAAAATTTATTTGTATCTATTGCCACTGCTAGTTCACGAACAGCAACTGATACTATTCCTTTCTCTGAATTCAGTACTCCCGCAATCATGAGCTCCGCGCCATACAATAGTGCTATTGTTTCTTTATATCAAACAAGTGCAGATGGTACTAATCCCCCAAGTGATCCTACTGGAACTTTTGATTATACTTTTAATACTGGTAATTTAGTAGGTCAATCAGGTGCTAACTTTAACAGCTGGAGCCAATCTCCCACAGATATTAGTAACGGAGAATACTTGTGGTTAATACAAGCCTCTGCCTTTAATAATACTGCGGCAGACTCTATTGCTGCAAGCGAATTTAGTGCGGCAGCAGTGGCAGGTGTTGGTGGAGTCAATGGTAACTCTGCTAAACTCTTAGTGCTTAACGCAACAAGCCAAGTATTTACTTTTGACAAAGATAATACAGCAGACCCCAGTAATCAAAATATAACTTTTACTGCTTTTTTAGAAAACACAGTAGCCAGTACTGCAACTTTTACTACCAACCCTTCTGTAACTTTAACAGGTTCTGGAAATACTAGAACATTATCGGTAGCAAATTTTGGAAGTAATGACTCAGTTACAGTTACAGCAACTGCAGATTCTGCTGTATCAGACACCTTTACTATATATAGATTAAAGGATGGGGCTACAGGAGCAGCAGGGTCTGACGCCTTAACTCTTATATTATCAAATGAAAGCCATACCTTTGCAGCAGATAACTTAGGTATAGTAGCAAGTTACGGAAGTTCTGGCACTGATATAACTTTATTTGAAGGAGTAACCCCAATACTTTATGATGGCGTTGGGAATTCTAACGGCACGTTTAATGTAACTGCTTCTGCCTCCGGTATCACTGCAGGTACAATAACTGACGGCGGAAATTTTGCTACAGTTAGCGATCACTCTGCTATGACTTTAGATAACGCAACAATTACTTATACTATAACAGGTAAAAGATCTAGCGGAATTACCTTTAGTTTTACTAAAACACAATCTTTCAGTAAGTCAAAACAAGGAGCAGAAGGTTTACACGCACAAGAGTATGGCTTACTATCATACGATGACCTATACTATAGCCAACTATCTACTAGTAATACCTTTGGAATAGACACTAGTCTTAATGGTAATGCTAATACAGGATTTGGATATGGAGTAGGAGACTACATGCTTCTACATTCCTCTTCAGGTGGAGCCCTTACTATTGACTCAACTACTTCTACAGGTATTAATGTAGCTTTTCCTGCAGGTTCTTCTAATAATTTTGTACACGGAGGTAGCGCCAGTAACCTTTCTGTAACCCACTTAATCTTGCTGAGTCATGACGAAGATAATACTACTGCTGCCTCTGAATTTGAAAAGTTAAAAACTGTGCAAACAACTTCAGAAATAAGGTTTGAGTGGCTAACCTATGGTGGTAGAACTTTTACTGTCACCAACGTAGATTTTGTACATGAGCTTAGCCCGGGATATCTTATTTATTGTTTTGCAGTAACTCAAGATTCATCAAGCATTTCTACAGTTCCTCTTTCTACAGATCCTAAACCGGTGACTTTCGAAATAAACAAAAAGGCTTTGAACAGAGGGGCAGGTAGATGGCACATATCCGTTAACTCTTTACCTACTAGTTCATCTGCTGCTAACGCTGCTTTCAGTATTACTGGAGGACCAGTAAACCTAGATCAAGCATGGTTTTATACAGGTACAATAGAAAACCCTACGAATCAATCCGTATGGATTTATGATTCCTCGACAAGTGCTTGGATACAACAAACAGAGGTTATTGATGGTAATTTACTTGTATCAGGAACAATCACTAGTTCTAAAATACAAGTTGATAATCTTTCTGCTATCCAAGCAAACCTTGGTCAAGTTAATGTTACTAAAAATTTACGTCTAACCGGGGACAACTCTGGTTTTATTGCTGGCAGAACAGATCAATCTACTTATAATGCTAATGGATTTTATATTGGCAGAGAAGCAAGAGATGTTTTTAGCGCGGGGAATTTTGTTGTTGGATTAGAGTATGCCATTGTTAGTGTTGGCACCACCGATTTTGAACTAATTGGTGCTGATAATAACAACGTAGGCACTACCTTTAAGGCAACAGGGGTAGGCTCTGGTAGTGGAACTGCTACTTTAATTGGTTTTGAAGTCAGCCATACTTCAGTAATTAACAGTAAAATTCAAGGAGTAATTCACTCTGAAGAAAAAGGTCTGCAAATTTTAAACCCCCTTATATATACAGGTGGCTCGTCTAGTGGTGGTATCTCAACTATTACTACTGTGTCTAATGTTAACGCAGGTGATGCTGGGCAAAACATAACCGTGTCTATTTATGGTGGTGGAGGTGCCGGGGGTTATGGTAATGATAATGGATATGCTACCACTTACTCGGGATCCGGTGGTTCAACAACCGTAAAAATTTGGGCAGGTGTTCCAGGAGCCTCAGGTTCCGTTGAGCTTACTCCAACAGGCGGTGTTACTGCTGCTGGTGGTGCTGGTGGTCAAAACGCATCACTTGGGTCTCCTTGGGTAGGAGAAGCAGGAGAAGCATCGATATTTGGCCCAGGTGGGGCTGGTGGTGCTGCTCAATCTGGAGGAAACAATTCCCCAAGTCTTTCCGCCGGGGGAGGAGGTGCTGGCGGAGACGGACCTCAATTCTTTGATGCCTCTGGAGGAGCAGGACGAGGAGGAGAATCCGGAGAGGTAGTTACTATAACTGTAGATACGAGTAGTTACATTGATACCAAGCAAATTTATGTCCAAGTATATGCGATAGGGACAGGAGGAGTACCTACTACTGGAGGTAGCTACAGCGGCTCTTCAGGTGGAGGCGGTGCTGTAACCTTTGCATCTGTACTTGGTGGGATGAGCCAATATACTGCTGGTGACTTAGCACTTGGTTCTGGCACATGGAATACTGTAACAAGAACTACTACAGCAACCTACCAAAATACACACGGCAAGCCAATTGGTATATATTACAAAAACTATTATGGCGGCGCTAAGATACTTATAAACGATGTAAATAATAGAAGCACAGCTAGAGTAATTGATTGGACTGATGGTGATGCCGATCTTGATGGAGGCTCTACCTTTATGATTCCAAAAGATTATTACTATTGGTTCGACAGAATAAATAATCCATCTAGCCAACCAATTATTGAAATGTATTAAGGAGTCTTAAGTATGTCACAAGAAACAGGTCTTTACCACCCAAGCGTAGGTTACTGGCAGGCCTCTAAAAAGATAGATGCAGGTGCAAGGCTAACCTGGCCTGAGGGTACTGTAGAGGTACCTTTAAGTCCAGGATTAGGTTATACTTACAATGGCTCAAATTGGGTAGCGCCTGAACAAAGCTGGCTAGATAATATTGCAAGCGAGGAAGCTAGGCTTTTAAGAAACAGAAAATTAAAAAAACAAGTTGACCCAATAGTTAGCAATACTTTAAGGTGGGCTGAATTTTCATCTGAAAAACAACAAGAGTGGGTAGACTACAGACGGTTATTATTAGATATAACCGAGACAGAAGGTTTCCCTAACAATATAGCTTGGCCAGAACCCCCTCAGTAATTAAATATGAATAATCATAAGGAAAAAATATTGGATAACAAAGTAATCTTACTAACACCGCAACAAGTAATAGAACATTGGCGGACAATAGAACCCGCTATAACTAGTGCACTTGAAAGTAGTGTTGGTGAGTCTACTACTTACGATTACCTTACATGGTTACAAGACCCAACTCACTATCAGTGTTGGGCAGTTCAAAATGAAGAGATTATTGTGAACATAAGTATAACTAAGATTAATAACTATGCTACTCACAAATCTCTTCATTTAGTAACTACAACAGGAATTAACGGAGCACGGTGGGACTCCTATAAAACAGCCCACCATACAATAGAACAATTCGCCCGTGATCAAGGATGTAGACGCATAGAGATGTATGGTCGCAAAGGATGGTCAAGAGTGCTGGACAAACTAACAGGCTCTAAAAACGAAAAATACAAAAAGGTGTATGTAGTACACTCAATGGAGTTAAAAAATGAGTAACAGTTTATACAACCCATTCTCGCCTATGCGGTATATCCACCCTCGCTCTTCCGGATTAATGAAATTTAAAGGAGGGGGAGGCGCAGAACCAACAACAGTAGATACTATTCCAGATTGGTATAGACCTTTCATAGAAAGTGCTGCAACATCAGCAAAAACTCTTTACGAGTCAGGTGGGCTTAGTAACGTAGAAGGAATGAATGAGAATCAACTGGGGGCTATTAGTTCCCTTGAGGGTGCAGCTAAACAGGCAGGAGAACAATACGATATTGGAGGTGCTGGGCAGGACGTAATGCGAGCGCAGGCAGAGGGAACAGGAGCTTTCAGCCCTCAGAGTACAGAGGCCTTGAGAACTAAAGCTATACGTGATGCCCAAGGTGCCTTTGCAAATACAGGAGCGCAACTTGCTTCCTCAGGACAAATAGGTGGTGCTCGTGCTGGACTAATGGGGCAAGAAAGAGATGCTAACTTAGCTTCAGCCCTTGCAGGAATTGATTATGATGCTCAGGCAGCAGATCGTGCGTCTAGGGCTCAGGGGGCAACTAGCCTATTAAACTCTACAACAGGCATGACTAATCTTGCAGGCAAAGGTGCAGAGTATTTAGGTAGTGCAGGCAGCACTCAACAAGAACAAGCACAAAGAGAGGCGGATGCAGGTTATCAGGGTCTAAGTAGATTTGCTTCTTTATTATCTGGTACTCCTCAACCAGGCCAACAAGCTGTTTCAGGAGGGAAGTAGATGGGCGGAAATTCACCATCGATCAGTCAAAATACGCTACCTCAAATTCTTTCTGGTATTGATACACCTGAATCACTGGTTACAGGTAAGGCAGAAATGCCTTTCCCTTCTTCTAAAACTTCAGATCAAGAAGATTATAATACAAAGATGAAACAACAACTAGGACTACCAGAAGTACCCACAACCGCTTTTTTAGAGTCTGGAATTAACCAACTTGCACGTCCTTCTCCTTCCTTAACTGGAAACTTAAGAATGACTAACCAAGAAATTAATCCAAGATCTGACTTTGCCTCCACAGAGCAAAAGTCTTTTTCAGGAGGTAAATAGAATGTCTATGCTAGCAAGAAATCCTATGGAAGAAAATCAAATAGCCAGAGCAGGCCAAATACAAGGTGGTCCAACTCTTGACCAAGGTTCTCCTTTAACTGATCTTGGTACCAAAGCAGGCATGGCAGCAGCCCCTGCAGTTTCAAAAGCATTATTAGGTACAGCGGGCAAAGCAGTTGCAGGAGAGGCTGCTCTTGGCGCAGGTACAGGTTTAATAGGTTCTATTGGAGCATCAGGCGCAGCAGGCGCAGCGATGGCTCCCGCGTTAGCAGCTGCAGGGCCTTTTGCTTTAATGGCCTTGCCCTTCTTACTTAACAACGGAACAAACAAAGTTCCTGAGATAAACTATGGCCCTGATCCTTTTATTAAAGGGTATAACAATGGTACTCCTGATGTTAATAAGTATTTAGCCGCAACTCCAATGGGACAAGCAGCGCAAGGCAATCTTCCCGGAGGACTTATCCCTCAAATGATTGCGGGTGGCGGTAATCCTATGGATATGTTAAAGCAAGTATCTCCTATTATGGCATTAGGTGGGGCGCTTGGTCTTAAAGATGGAACTTCTTGTGCTGGTATGAATTGTAATTGTGCTTCGTGTAAAGCAAGAAAGTATAACAATGGTACAATGGGCGTTAAGCCTACAACCAACATGGCTTATGCTAATGGTACTGACACTGTCCCGTCTATGCTTACCCCCGGTGAAGCAGTAATTCCTGCTCCCGCTGCACAGAACCCAGCTAATAAACCCATGATTAACTCTATGATTAATGAAGGCAGAGCCGCTAACGACATGGCAGAAGGTATGCCTGCCGAAGTAGATATGACTGTTATGGCTGGTCCTTTGTCTGGTAAAGTTAAACGAGAACAAATGAAATTGCTACAAGATATGTCTTTTAAAAAGAAAGCTTTTGAAGCAGAAGAACAGAGGAAGCAACAAGCTTTCGATCAAAAGATGTCGCAAAGTAAAATGCAGTATATGTTATCTATGCGTCAATCACAGGAGTAAGTTATGAGTGAGATATTTTCAGAAGGTCTCTGGAATAACTACAGAGAAAAATTAGGCCATATCGAAAGCACTAATAACTATAGTGCAGTGGGAGGCAAGAATGATCATTATGATGGTCGTTATCAGTTTGGTGCTATAGCAAAAAAGGATTTAGGTTTAGGTCATACTAAAAAAGAAAGAGAAGCATTTAGAAAAGACAGTGTTGCTCAAGAAAAAGCACTTTTAGATTTTACAAAATTAAATTATAACAGATTAATGAAAGACCCTAACTTTGCAGGCATGAGTACCGACCAGCAAATGGGTACACTTGCTTACGCACACAACCAAGGCGCAAGTGGTGCAAAAAAGTGGTTAAAAACAGGCGTGTCTGGCAAAGATGGTTTTGGTACTTACGGCACCAAATATTATAAGGCCTTTACTGATAAGAACCCTGCAGTTAACGCTAGTTCAAAACCCAAGCCTAGACCAGAAGATATTGCTCCCCCTGTTTTTGCAGAGGTTCCTGAATTAATAGCTGCTTCAACAGAACAGGTGCCGCCAATGAATACTAGTCTCCGACCTCAGATGAGGCCTACTAGTCAATCAGCAGAACCATTATCGGTAGAACAAGCAGTTATGTCTGCAAGTGTTCCTGAACAACAGGTGTATCTTAGTCCTCCTCCTATTATTAATTATATGGATAATAAAAAGACTGGAAGATATAATCAAGGTACTTCAGAAGTAGTACCTCGTCTTTATGCAGATGGCACTAGTTATGTTGATTACTTTAAAAATTTATTTAAAACTAATTACCAACCTGTACCAGGAGATATGAGAGGTTCTCCTCAAGGATTTGCAGGCTTATCTGATCAACAGATATCTCAGTCATTTAATGAAATGAATGCTGATAGATCTGCCTTTAATCCTGTTGCTCCTGCTTACGTACCTCAACCTGGAGATATGTTAGGCTATCCTAAAGGTCAATTTAGAAACAGTCTTGGGCAAATGGTTCAGGCCGCACAAGAAAACAGAGCGGATATGTCTGCCTTTAATCCTGTTGTGCCTCCTTTAGTTCCAGACCCTCGTAATTTAGGTGGGGCGGAAGGTTACGGTTCTCTTGGATTTGCTCCTATAAATATGGATAACTATGCTCTATTGAGTGAGTCAGATTTAGCCTTACTTGCTTCGAGAGGCGATGATGCTGCTATTGAGCAACAAAAACTAAATGAAATAAAAAGAAGCCAAGAACAGGATCAAATGTCGTCTCCTGTAATAGATCCTATAAATCTTGAAACACCCATACTTGCTCCTATAGATGCAATAGAAGCAAGAGTCTACGGTGCGCAAGAGACTGCTAACAGTATCGAAGATGAAATAATTAAATTAGAAAATATTTCAAGTACCTTAGGCGGTAGCAGTGTTGTTGATGACGAGATTGAATCCCTTAAATCTAAGTTAGAAAAGGAAAATAAAAATCTTGAAGAGGCTAAGATTGCAGAAGCAGAAGCTAAAAAGAGGATAGAGGTTCCTGTTGAAGTAGTTCCCGCCGTACCCACTGTTAAACCAGAAGATGGGCCTGCGGTTAAACCAAAAGATAAGCCTGCGGTTAAACCAGAAGATCCTGCTGATGTCAGGAGAGAAATAGCTCTTAACGACATGAATCAGGTAACGGACCCTGATGGTAAGGTAGTAAAAATGCCAGGAGAGGAAGAAGCCAATAGCTTTGGTACAACAATGTCAGAACTTGGAGGCAAGCTAGGTCCTATATTTAAGTCTTTGTTTGGATTAGAAAATCAAGACATGATTCGTGCTCTTGGTTTCTATCTAGTGTCTCGCCTATCTGGCGCTTCACATGCAGGCTCTATGCGGTGGGCAGGTACTGCTGTGCTTAAACAGTCAGAGCAAAGAAGAGTAGAAGAAAAATCTTTATCCGAACAAAAAAGAAGAGAGGATTTAGCGGCAGAGATTAGGCAAGAAGGTTATGATAGAGACGACGCTAGGTATAAGGTAACTGATGCTTTAGCTGCAGCTAAGATCGCGGCAACTCTTAAAGGTAACCAACAAACTCTTCAATCAGATATTGCTAAAGCCTATAACACTTTTAGAACTACAGCAGAAGACGAAGCAGGGGATTTATTTGGTTCAGGAGAAGATAGACTTGTTAACATTCCATCCAATGAAAATATATCTCGTAGTGCAGTTAGCTGGGGTCAAAATAATGGTTATGATCTTTCGAATGCTGAAACAGCAAATGATTTTGGTATCCTATACGGCCAAGCTTTGCAGGCTATGAAGCAAGAAGCTGCAAGTAACCTTGATAAAAAGATTGGAACACTTGAGGGCTTCTTAAATCAAGAACAACTTAAAGCTTGGACTGCAGGTACTTCTAATCTTTGGGTACTTAATCCTGATGAAGAAGATGAAAATAAATTTGAATATGTTGGTTCTAAATATATTCAAGAACTTCAGTTACCTTTAAAAGAATTTGCTCAGAAAGAAAATAGCACAGGAAATGCTATAATGGCAAAGCTTGCTTTAGAGTGGGCGGAAATGCCTGCAGAACAAAAAAGAAAGTATGGTACTGCTAAAGGTAGAAATGGTTTCTATTTATTTGTAAAACAAAAATTAGGTAATACCTAGTATTGGAGATATGTAATGTCGTTTAGAAATGATGATATATTTGATGGCGATCAAGAATTACGTCCCATCTTTAAAGATGGAGATACTACTTATAATCCTGTCACTAAACAAGGAGAAAGGATTAGGGGTATTGATACTCGTGAAACCGGAAAAATAGATATTGTTTCAGGACAGTATAATCCAGGGGAGGTTGGTGCACAAGAACAAGCTGACCTCCTCCAATTACTCTCAAAAGAAAACGGTCTTACAGAGAGAGTACAATACGAAGAACAAGACGCCACTGGCTCTAGAACTGTAGTAGACTGGAGGAACCCTACTACTGGTCAAACTCTCTCAGGTATAGCTTTAACTTCAGGCATATCCGATTTAACTAACTATTCTACTACTGAACAAATTAATCAAGCTTTATTTGGTAGATTAGAGAGAAAGAAAAGAGAATTGGCGGGAGAATCTACAGAGTTAGACAATAAGGTTTATGAAATACAAAACCTAATTAGGTCTAGAGAAAAGTTAACTCCCAAGCTTCTTGCAATTGATGAAGCACAGTTAGAAGCTAATAAAGACTTAGGTATATTTTCTAGAACCGGAGTACAATATAGAAGCAGTGACAGAGAGCTTACTAACGAAGCAAGTAGCTATGCTAGATCTGCACTAGCCCTTGCAGGTACTGGCCTACAAGAAGGGATGTGGGGTATATGGGATCTTACTGCAGATGCCTTTGGTTCAGAAGACAATTTAGGTCAACGTAATCTTAATAGGCTAAAAATAGAGGCACAAGAAATGCCTTCTATGCAAGGACTCAACGCCTTTGATGAAGAAGGTAATTGGACATTAGAAGGAATAGGTGGTTATTACAATTATATAATTGGTAACTCTATTATATCTGCACCCTACATGGGTATATCTATTGCCTCCGCATTAGCAGCAGGCCCAACCATGGGTGCTTCCCTTTCTGTTCCCGCCTTATTATATGCCGGACAAACCTATGCTGGTCAGGATCAACAAAATATTCCTGTTGCCTTGGTATCAGGTGCAGTACAAGGTGCCTTAGATATTATAGGTATTAAAGGTGGTACTAGATTGGCTGCAGGACTACTCGCTAAAGGTGAGACTAAAGATGCTGCTATAAAAGAAATTGCAGATGCCAAGTTTAAAGGTAATGTAGAAGAAGCAAAAAAGTTTATTGCCTCTGCAACTGCTAAAGAGCTAGGTAAGGTAAGTAAGTTTATGAAAGACCAACTTGCTGATAGCTTTAAATCTAAGTACATTGCAGCTAACGTAGCAGGAGCTACCGTCCGTTCAGGTGCAGCAGAATCTATAACAGAAGCCTTACAAGAAGCCGTAGGCTATGCTGGACAAAACTGGGATAAACTAGGCAACTTAACTTCTGAAGATTACAATGAACTACAAAACATAATGTTGAACTCTGCAGTAGCGGGAGGAGTACTTGGTGCAACTTACGGTGCAGCAGGTCAGGCTTCTCAAGCTTTGAATATTGCAGACTATTTACATGGACAAAGTAAAGCTAACGTTGCAAGTGCATCTAATGATTATAAGTATCAGCAAGAGCTAATACAAAATAATCAATCAATTGATATTGAATCTATAATAAGTGAATCAGAATCCTCAGACTCTGACTTACAATCTATTATAGACAATAGTTCTGTAGACAATAAAGGAATACGGGACAAAGTATTTGAATCAGTAGGGAATGTATTTAGAGGATCTCTTACTGTAGGTGACTTTCAATTTTACAATAATAAATATGGTAGCAAAGGAGTTAATACTAGGAAGGCTTTAGCCTTAGCAGGGGGAAACAAAGTTTATTTTGGAGACGGGCTAGAAACACACCAACAATTAGTTACTTCTAACATGGCTAAGTTTACTGGTACTGATGCTGAAGTATTAAACATATTTCCTAGTGCTAAAAACCTAGATGAAATTAATAAAATTATGCAAGACCCCGAAGTTAATTCAGTACTTAATAAGCTCACTGAAATAAAAGACAGGAGTAAACGAGGATCTATCAAACAAGTTTATCGTGAAAGAAATATTTCTTTTCCTGCTAAGTATTCTCTTAACGAAGAAGCAATTCTTGACTACGCAGACAGATTAGATCAAGCAGACACTCTCCGGGCTAATTACTTAGAGCAACCAAAAACAATTGGATTTTCTAGGAATACTAAAAACTTAAATAAAAATAAGATTAGAGAAGATAGAGAAGGTTTTACTAATGCTTTGCAAAAAGAGTTAGGGTTTAGTGCTAGGCGTGCTAACAATGTTTATAGAGACTTAATAGAGCTACCTGAAGTACAGTCTGCTGAAGACTTTGGAGATTCTTTTCTGGACCTAGATTATACTAGTGAAGAAAAACTAAAGGTAAAAAACATTATGGGTTTACGTGCATTTGAAAATTATTTTGAGCAGGATATGTTTGCTAACACTCAGATTAACAATAGTAGAACGGGATCTCTTGCCGCAAATAAAAATTACTTAGGCCAGAATGGATCTAGGCCTGCTTTCTTTATTAAAAAAGCTATAGCTGCAGGCGAACTCTCTCCTAATGAAGGAGCAGAGATTGCAGAGGCTTTTAGAGCGTTAATGGGTAGGCGTGCAGGCACTGAAAACCGTGTAGAAAACGAGTATCTCTTAACTGCACAGAATTTTATGACTACGGCAACAACTATTAACTCACTTACTCTTGCTCCTGTATCTGGATTATTAGAAGTAGCCTTAGCCACTAAAACTATGAGTGTTAAAGATATATTTAAAACCATAGTTCCTTTTTCACAGGGGGCTGCAATTGAATTGTATGACACCATGAATCATGCTACCGCTGTTGCTACTAAAGGTAAAGTTAAGCGTAAAGATGTTACTAAGTTAAAGAAGTTTAAGTATAATGAACTTAAAAAGAAAGGACAGGACTTAGGTTATGAACTTCAGACTCAATCGGCAACAGCAAGACTAGATGCTCAAGGCAGTGCTAGGCAACAACAACTGCTCAATAGTTTCTTTAGGTATAGTCAATTAAATTCCGTTACTAATATTGCTCGTAATCTTGCCTTAAGTGCTTCTTATGATTCTATTGATAGTGCATTTAAAAACATAGAATCAGAAATAAGTAACACACCTACCGTAGAATCTTTACAATCGAGAGAAATGATAATACATTTAGGTGGAGACATAGATACTATGTTAAAGCTTAGAAATAAAATAGGCCCCATGTCCGAGGCTGATACAAAAACTTATGATGCTAATATGCAACGTATGCAGTTTAATTTTGTTAATGATGCAGTAGCACATCCAACTAAAACTTCAAGACCTAACTTTTATCAGAATCCAAAGACCGCTATGTTGTTTCAATTCCAGGGCTTCATTGCAACCTTTACTTCTCGAATACTACCTCAAATATTAAAGCAACCCTTTAATGGTACTCTTGATAACAGAATTAAAGGGGTCAGGAATATTGCTTTCTTAATGGCAATGGGATTCATGGTACTATATTTAAAATCTCTAATTAAGTATGGAGAAATGCCTGATTGGTTAGAAGATGAAGAAAAATTTCAACTCGCAGTAAGCGCATCCGGATTATTGGGTTCTGCCCAACGGATCGTAGATATTGCTAATCCAGTGTATGACAACCGAAGCGACAACTTTTTCGATAGTGTAATTGATTTCGCTGTAGGGGACGTACCTGCCCTAGGATACGCAGCTAAGATAGGTAATGTAGGATACCAAACTCTCTTTGGAGAGACAACAGGTGATGCTGCAAAGGCCGCATTCAAAGCTGCTCCTGGACTTGGCCCCTTCACAGAAAAAGCTAATCAAACTAAGCTGGCTGTGAATGATATATTTGGAGAATAAATTAAATGGCAAAAATAACTAGTACAAGAAATGTAGGTAGCTCAGGGCTTGAGTTAACTAATGATCAGATTAACAGACTGCGTGTTCAAGCAGGACAAATGTCTGAAGAAGAAGCTTTTCAAAGAGCTTCTGAAACTTATCTTTACCCAGAAGAAACAGGGCTAGCGCCAGTCGCTGCCCCTGGCGGACAAGCAAGAGTAGCAGAGGCAAACCCCTTTGCTGCTTTTGCGGCAGTACAGCCAACTGAATACTCTTCTCCTGCAGAATCTTTAGGGGTCAATGTTGCTCCCACC
>Ga0206682_10003174_pt1 | contig 14229 bp, 9 predicted proteins | sample M240m12015metaG_FD_155444 | JGI IMG/M metagenome (GOLD analysis project Ga0206682, IMG submission 155444) | Ammonia-oxidizing marine archaeal communities from Monterey Bay, California, United States - M2 40m 12015 | ecosystem: Environmental > Aquatic > Marine > Intertidal zone | place: USA... | reverse complement strand
TCATTTTCTGATGCATTACAATATACTAAAGACAATATTTTAGGAACACACATACTTTTAGAATGTTGTCGAAAATATGGTAAAATAAAAAAATTTATTCACGTTTCAACTGATGAAGTATATGGAGAATCGATGATTGATGTTAATGAAAATCATAAAACAGAACACAGTATATTATGTCCTACAAATCCTTATGCTGCCACTAAGGCTGGTGCAGAATTAATAGCACAATCTTATAATCACTCTTTCAAAATGCCGATAATTATTACACGAGGAAATAATGTCTATGGACCTAATCAATATCCAGAAAAACTCATTCCTAGATTTATTAAACTTTTAAAAGAAAATAAAAAGGTTACTATTCAGGGAAAAGGCACTGCTGTTAGAGCATTTTTACATGCATATGATACTGCAAGAGCATTTGAGTGTATATTAACTAATGGAACCATCGGAGAGATTTATAACATTGGGTGTGATGAAGGAATGGAATATTCCGTTATGGATGTAGCAAAAATTTTAATTAAAATGATTAAAAAAACAGAAAATTATGATGAATGGATTACTTATGTAGAAGACCGTCCGTTTAATGATCAACGTTATTATATTTCAAACCAAAAGTTAAAAGATTTAGGGTGGAATATAACAATAGATTTTTTAAACGGTTTAGAAAATTTAGTAAATGATTATTTATAATTATATTAATATGATAAATTCTGTAATGAATCAATCACCTAATATAGTCATTATTGGTTCAGGATGGGCTTGTAAAAGTTTTACAAATACCATAGACAAAGATAAATTTAATGTTAAAATTATTTCTAAGTCGGAAAATTTTCTTTACACCCCACAATTAGCAAACTTTAGTGTAACAAATAATATAAAAAATATTGAAACTGATATGACAAATATTCCAAAAATAGAATTTATTAAAGACACTGTAAAAGATGTTGATTTTGATCAGCAAATATTATTTACAGAAAATGATAAAATAAAATACGATTATGTTATTTTTGCACATGGATCACAAATAAATACATTTAATATTCCTGGAGTTAAAGAAAACTGCTTATTTTTAAAAACAAAAAAAGATGCTGACACAATACATAAAAATTTAAAACTTTTAGAACCTAATGCTAATGTTGCAGTTATTGGATGTGGTTTATCTGGAAGTGAGTTAATAGGTTGTTTAATGGATCAAAATAAATTTAATATTACAGCAATTGATGGATTATCTGGACCATTGCAAATGTTTAATAAAAAAAGTATTAATTTTACGTTAGATTTATGGAAAAATAACAACATAAATATGATGTTTAATAATTTTGTTAAAAAAATAGATCAAAATACTATTTATTTTAAAGATAATAAAGTTAATTATGATTTGGCAATTTGGTGTGGTGGAGTAAAAATCTCTTTATTGTCACAATTAATAGACAAAAAATTAAATTTAGAATCTAAACGTGGTATTTTAGTAAATCCATATTTAAACTTTTACAAAAATGCTTTTGCGATAGGTGATTGTACTGATGCTGGTGTTTTTCCTACTGCTCAAAATGCAACCCAACAAGGAAGATATTTAGCAAATAGATTTAATAATAATTTTAAAGATGATGTAAAATACAATTTTAAAAATAAAGGAAAATTATGTTATGTTGGAGAGAAAAATAGTTTATTTGAAAATAAATTTATTTCTTTGAGTGGAAAAATAGGATATGTTGCAGGATTGTTTATTCATTATTTTAATAAAAAATTTAATTAATTTGTAAAATCTTTACTACATATTTATAATATATAAATGTGTGGTATTATTGCAGGGATTTCACCCAAAATAGTAGATATTTTACTTTTAGGATTAAAACAATTACAAAATAGAGGATATGATTCTGCAGGGATGTCAACAATAAATAATAATAATTTTCAAACAACAAAATATGCGTCTGGAGAGAAATCTGCATTGGAAAAATTAGACAATGAAAAAGAGAAACACACAACCGCATCTATAGGAATTGCTCATACCAGGTGGGCAACTCATGGACCTAAGACCGATATTAACAGTCATCCTCATGTGAGTCAATCAGGTAATTTTGTTTTAGTCCATAATGGTATAATTGAGAATTATTTGGAATTAAAAGAGGAGTTAAAAAAAAATAATATAAAATGTGTTTCAGAGACAGATACTGAAGTTATAGTAAATACAATTGATTTGAATTATTTAATAGAAAAAAGTGTTGAAAAAGCAATAGAAAAAACATTGAGTCAATTAGAGGGTACATGGGGATTGGTAATATTATCAAAGTTTGAACCAGATGTTTTATATTGTACTAGAAAAGGAAGCCCACTTTTAGTTAGCATTAATAATAATATTGGTTTAGTAGCATCAGAACAATCTGCTTTTTGTAATAAAACCAATAATTATATAGCATTGAATAATCACGATATTTGTAAATTACAATGTATGGATGGAAAAATTGTTATGACCACTCGTGAAACATATACGACATTGGCTATTAAAAATAGAAATTTAGAATTAACACCTTTTCCATATAAACATTGGACAGAGAAAGAAATATATGAACAAGTGGATTCATCTCTTCGTGCAATTAGTTTAGGAGGAAGATTACTTTCTAATAATAAAGTTAAATTAGGAGGATTAAATGATCTAAAAGAAGAATTATTGCATGTTGAAAATTTAATTCTTTTAGGGTGTGGAACTTCTTATTTTTCAGGAATGTGTGGTAAAAAATACTTTAAGGATTTATGTAAATTTAATTCTATTCAAGTCATTGATGGAGCAGAATTTGAATTAAATGATATTCCCAAAAAGGGTAAAACAGCATTAGTTTTACTTTCTCAATCTGGTGAAACGAAGGATCTTCATCGTTGTTTAGAAATGTGTAAAGACACCGATGTAATAACTGTTGGTGTAGTAAACGTTGTCGATTCCTTAATAGCACGAGAGGTTGATTGTGGATGTTATTTGAATGCTGGTCGTGAAGTCGGCGTTGCATCTACAAAATCATTTACATCACAAGTTATTATTTTATCTATGATGGCTATGTGGTTTGCTCAAAGCCATGATATTAATTTGCAAAAAAGAAAAAAACATATTCGAGATTTAAGAAAACTTTATTTAGATATTGAAAAAACTTTAGAAAAAAATGATATTGATAAATTACTTACAATATTCAAAACACAAAATAATTGTTTTATTTTAGGAAAAGACAAAGCAGAAGCAATTGCTCAAGAGGCTGCACTTAAAATTAAAGAAATATCTTATATTCATGCAGAAGGATATAGTTCTAGTAGTTTAAAACATGGGCCTTTTGCACTTTTAGAAAAAGATTTTCCAGTAATTTTAATTGCACCCGAAAATAAATATTTTGCAAAAAATATGAATGCATATGAAGAAATTAAAAGCCGATATGCAAAAATTATTTTAGTAACAAATAAACAAGATTTAAATTTACCTACTACTATTTTAGTAGAAAAAAATGACTCATATGCGGATCTTTTGTGTATAATTCCTTTGCAATTGTTGGCTTTTAAGTTATCTATTTACAAAGGATGTAATGCAGACATGCCTAGAAATTTAGCAAAGGTTGTTACAGTTGAGTAGAAATTTTGAGTAAATTTATTTTTAAAATATCATCTATATAAATATATATATATGATATCAATTATAGGATTAGGATTTGTTGGAGGCTCTATGGTTAAGAGTTTTAAAATAAAAGGATTTCAAGTTAAAGGGTATGATAAATTTAAAGAATCTGATAGTTTTGAAGAGTGCTTGAAAAGTGATATTATGTTTTTAGCCCTTCCTACTATTTTTAATAGTGAATCAAATACATATGATAAAGAACCAATGCATGAAACTTGTAAAAAACTTGTTGAAAATAATTATAAAGGTTTAGTTGTTATAAAATCAACAGTTGAGCCTGAAACAACAAAAATATTTTCAAACTTATATAAGTTAAATTTAGTACATAATCCAGAGTTTTTAACTGCTGCAACCGCGTTTGAAGATTTTCACAATCAAAAACATATTGTTTTAGGAAAGGGTCCTTTATTGTTAGACAATAAATTAAAACCATTGATAGAATTTTACAAAAAGAGTTACCCAGATGCAGAGATTTCTATATGTACATCAACTGAAAGTGAATCAATGAAAAGTTTTGTAAATTGTTTTTATGCTACTAAAGTTCAGTTTTTTAATGAATTATATTTATTATGTCAATCAATGAATTGTGACTATGATAAAGTAATAAATTTAATGTTAAAAAATAAGTGGATAAATCCAATGCATACAAATGTTCCTGGAACAGATGGTAAATTAAGTTATGGAGGTTACTGCTTCCCTAAAGACACTAATGCTCTTTTACAATTTATGAAAACAAAAAACACTAATCATAAAGTAATGGAGGCAGTTATTGAAGAAAGAAATGAAATGAGAGATGATCATACAAATGTTAAGTTATAAATTCTATTAATATGATTAATAATATCATCCACATTTTTCCATTGTAATCCATAATCAGATTGATTATGTATTACAGGTATATTCATTGCTTCACATTCCTGCACACTATTTGCATTTCCATCATGACTAGTTAATCTTAACATTATAAAGCATTGTTTATAGATATTTGGCATTTCTTCCCATTTAGCATTTAACTCATTGCTAAATATAAATTCATATTTATGTAATTTTTTAATAACTTCTTTATAATATTTATCTCCATAAATATGTTCTCGTCCTTTGTGTTGACCATTAAAAACAAAAATTTTATTTCCTAATTCAAAATTATTAACAGGTGAAAATAAACGTGTATCGACAACATTATAGTCTATTAATATACTTGAAATTTCATTTGATTGCAAACTTATATAGATTGAATAACTTTTAGAAACATGAATAATATTATTTAATTTCTTAATTTCATTTATTGTTTCATAAGAGCACTCATTTAAAAAATTTGCATCTTCTCCACACCAAATAATAATACGCAATCCTTTGTGATTTTTAATAGTTGTTAAATCTTCATCATTATACATTCCAAAAAATAAACATGGTTTTGAGTTATCATAATATTCCTTTAAATTATATTTTTTCATAATTCTAGGTTTAAATATGATAACTCCTTTACTAAAATAACATTGTGAGTTATTATTTGTAAAATAGTTAAAAGAGACTTTAAAGAAATCTTCTTTATTTGTAATAATTTTGTGAGTTCTTCTATGTTCATAATAACCATATTGTATATAATGAATTTTTGCTAGTGTTTCTGTATTTATTCCTGCGTTTTGAAGATCTGAATAAATATTGATATAAAATTTCCAATCAAAATTAGGAAATTTATCATAAAATTTCATTTATATTATCTGTATATTAATTATACAATGAATGTTTCTAACTTAAATATTCTGATTACCGGAGGTGCAGGTTTTATTGGTTCTAACATTGTAGAATATTTATTAAAGAATAATGTTAAAAAAGTAAGAGTTATTGATAATCTTTCTACTGGAAATAAAAATAATTTAACACCTTTTCTAGAAAAATATGATAATTTAGAATTTATGTATGGAGATATTTCAAAATTAGAAGATTGTAGAAAAGCAGTAAAAGGTATGGATGTTATCACAAACCAAGCAGCACTTGGTTCAGTGCCCCGTTCTATGAAAGACCCATTATCATCACATATATCTAATGTAAATGGATTTTTAAATATATTAATTGCCGCAAAAGAAGAAGGTATAAAAAGAGTAGTTTATGCATCTTCGTCATCTGTATATGGAGATCACCCTGTTCTCCCAAAAGTTGAAGAAAATACAGGAAATGTTCTTTCTCCATACGCAGTTACCAAAGCTGTTGATGAACTTTATGCTGGAGTATTCTCAAAATGTTACAATATGCAATGTATTGGTCTACGTTATTTTAATGTATTTGGTCCAAGGCAGGATCCAAAAGGTGCATATGCAGCGGTTATTCCTAAGTTTATAGATATAATGAAAAATGGAAATAGTCCAACTATTAATGGCGATGGTAGTTTTTCGCGTGATTTTACTTATGTAGATAATGTAGTTCAAGCAAATGTTAATGCATTAACAACAAATAACCAAGAAAGTTATGGAGAGGTTTTTAATATTGGTGCAGGAGGTAGAATTACAATTTTAGAATTAGTTAATGCAATTAATAAAGGATTAAACACTAATATAAAACCATTATTGGGTAAAAATAGACCAGGAGATATACCACATAGTAATGCATGTGTTGATAAAGCAATAAATTTATTAAATTATGAACCAAAAATATCATTTGAACAAGGCATTATTAAAACAATAATGACATTTTTTTAATAAATTATATTATTTTTAAAAAATAATATAATAAATTATATTATAATGTGTGGTATTTTATTTTCAACCAAAAAAATATTAGATTTAAAAAGTGCAATTAAATATCTTAAAAAAAGAGGACCCGATTACACCGAACATAAAATAATAAATAATATTCACTTTATTCATGTTTTACTTTCAATGACTGGTAAAGATTACACAATACAACCATTTACGTATGATAATAGTTCAATTGTTATAATGTTTAATGGAGAAATATATAATTTTAAAGATTTTGGAAATTTTAATTCAGACGGTGAATGTATAATTGAAGCATATAAAAGATATGGTGACAATTTTGTTAAATATTTAGATGGTGAATTTGCTTTACTATTAGTAGATTTTTCAAAAGATATTTTATTTTATTCTACAGATATTTTTTCTATAAAGCCATTATGGTTCGCTCAAGACGGAAATGATATAGGATTATGTAGTTACTCTTCTTCATTAAAATATTTAGGTTTTAAAAATATTAAACAAGTAGATGCAAATACCACTATTAAAATGAAACTTTCTACAAGAGAGTTACTTACTAAACAAACTGTATATGATTTTGATTTAAATCAACATAAAACTGATTTTGATGATTGGAACAACGCATTTGAAAATTCTATTATAAAAAGAACAAAAGGATTAAAACATAAAGTTTTTATAGGATTAAGTGGAGGATATGATAGTGGATTAATTTCATGTGTTTTAAATAAATTAAATATAGATTATACTGCATATACAATATTAGGAAGTGAGGATATAGAACTTATTAAAAAAAGACATAGTTTATTAAAAAAAGGAAAAATATTAGATATTAATCAAAGTGATTTTTTAAGTCAAAATAAATTTCTAAAAGAAAATAGTGAAGAATATTTATTTAAAATAGATAATGGTGAACGTGATAGATATAATAAAAAGTTATTTGAATTAAAAAATACAACAGATGAATATCAAAGAGAAGTAATTAAAAATAATTTAAAGTCTTTACAGAAAACCATTAATTATCGTAATACAGGACAAAAAGTAACATCAGATAATGGTAGTATTGGTATGTCATATATTTGTTCATTAGCAAAACCAGAGGGACAAATTATATATTTGTCAGGAAGTGGTGCTGATGAAATTATATCAGATTATGGTTTTAATAAAGTAAAACACTATAGTCATAGCACTATTGGTGGATATTTTCCGAAAGATCTTTCTAAAGTCTTTCCTTGGAAAAACTTCTTTGGTAACACACAGAGAGCTTATTTGATGAAAGAAGAAACGGTAACTGGAACTTGGGGTGTAGAAGGTAGATATCCATTTTTAGATAAACAGGTAGTTCAAGAATTTTTATGGTTATCTAATGACTTGAAAAATAAGCATTATAAATCAGTAATACATAATTATTTAACATCAAATAATTATCCATTTGAAGAAAATCAAAAAGTAGGATTTAATTGTGGATTTACAGGAGATAAAGATGGTTTTAAAAAAAAACATTCCAAAAACTTAAAAATAGATAAAACGCCGGTCGGAGTTCCAAAAGGAGGTAGAAAAGATTTGATAGTGGACATTTAATATGTTTATTTGTAATTAATGTATTATTATTTGCTGCACCTAATGTAACTTATTTATCTAATTTATTTTCAACCCTGATATACAGGCAATATATTTAGGATCTGGTCAATACGACGTATTGATAAAAATAAAATATTTAGATATATATATATATTATGGATTTTATTAACTATAATTTTAATAATTTAAATTTAAATAAAACAATAAAATTTTATACTTATGATGATAGAGATGGTGTATCAGGTGTAATATTAAAAAATAATATTTGGGAATCTAAAAATACAAAAATATTTATGAATATTTTAAAAAATAATGACTTATATTTTGTAGATATTGGGTGTAATTTGGGATGGTTTTCAATCATTTCAAGTTTATTAAATAATAAAACAGTATCTTTTGAAGCATTTCCGGAGACCTATTATTTATTTAGTAAAACAAATAATGAAAATAAATTAAATATTGATATTAGAAATAGGGCAATATCAAATAAAAAAAAAATAATAAATTTTAGTTATCATATCAAAAAAAATGAACCATTATATACATTAAACAGTAAATATAAAAATGTTAGTCAAATTAATTTATTAGATTCAAGTAATATAAGCGAATTAATAAAAGGAGATAATATAATTTTTAATACATATGATAAAAATATAGATCATAAATTATATTTTTCAGTTGGAATTAACATTCAACCAAACTACATATGGAAAGAAATTAACAATTATAATGAACTTGTTTTAAAAATTAATATACGAGCAAACAACATAAAAACAATTGGAAAAAAAATAAAATTTTATAACGGTATTAATTATATAGTAAATGATACTGAATTAACACACGAATTTAAAACTATAATTTTTATATGTTCATTTGATCCTAAAAATTTTTTAAAAAAAAATAGGATAGGAATCGTAGATTGTTCTGATTCAATGTCTATTGAAATAAATAATTTTGAATATGAATTTCAATTTAACAAAGAAAAAATAAAAAATGAAATAATTGAATTAGATGAACATTATAATTATGGAGGCAATCATATCGTAAATGATTCTAAAACTAGCACTATACAAGTTGAAGCAAATACATTAGACAATGAATTAATTAACATTAATCATAATATGGTTTTAAAAATAGATATAGAAGGCCATGAACCGGAAGCTATTGAAGGCATGAGTAAAATATTAAAAAAAAATTTAATTAATTGGATAATATTTGAATTTTCACCAAATTTTAATAATAATAAACTACTTGATATGTGTAAAACATTAATAAAAAATGGTTTTTTAATAATACCTATAAATAGGATAAACAATACAAATTATTCGGATTTATTAATAAACATTAAACAAAACCACATTAATATAAATGATATAGAGGAAAAAATTAAAAATAATATTCAAGAAGATTTTTTGTGTTACAAAAATGATAGTTGAATAAAATCATTTTATAATAATTTTAATTTATTTTTAAATAAAATTTTGATAGTGAACATTTAATATGTTTATTTGTTAATTAATATAAGCGATAAAGAATAACGATTTAAAAATAAGAACCAACATGAAACCTTAGTGTTATAAAAATTATAAAATTTGTATTTTTATATTATATATATATATTATATAATATGAATATTGGTATAATTGGAAATGGTTTTGTAGGTAAAGCTACAACACAATTAAAATGCAAAGATATTGAGTTATTGGCTTATGATATTAATCCTGAAGCGTGTGAACCACTAGGATTAACATTACAAGATATGAATCAGTGTGAAGTTATTTTCATAAGTGTGCCTACCCCTATGTCTAAGAATGGTTCGTGTCATTTAAATATAATTAAATCAGTATTAAATGATTTACAATCAATTGACTACAAAGGATTTATTGTGTTAAGATCAACTGTTCCTGCTGGAACTTGTGATGATCTAGGAGTTTACTTTATGCCTGAATTTTTAACCGAAAAAAACTATATTGATGATTTTATTAATAATAAAGATTGGGTTTTTGGTTTATTAAACAAAGATTCTGATGAAGAATTTAAAACTACCATTACTAAATTATTTGATCTAGCATTTGAAAACGATAGAATTAAATATAATAATTTAAATTTTTTAACAAATATGGAAGCAGAAATGATAAAAATGTTTAAAAATTGTTTTTTAGCAACAAAAGTATCTTTTTGTAATGAAGTTGCAGAATTATGTAAAATAAAAGGAATTAATTATGAAAATGTAAGAGCATTAGCAGCAAATGATGATCGAATATTACATAGTCATACAAAAGTGCCAGGTCATGATGGTAAATATGGTTTTGGAGGAACTTGTTTTCCAAAAGATACATCTAGTTTAAGATATGAAATGATAAAAGAAAATATGACACCATATATTTTAGATGCGATTATTACTAGAAATGAGATCGTAGATAGACCTGAAAAAGATTGGAATAATAATAAAGGTAGAGCCGTTGTAAATAATGACGATATTAATAAAAACAGTAATACTAAAACGGTTCTTATTGCAGGAGGATGCGGATTTATTGGTTCTAATTTATGCCATCGTTTAATAAAAGATGAAAATATTCATGTAATTTGTGTTGATAATTTATTTACAGGTAAATTTGATAATATAAAAAATATTATAGATGAACCTAATTTTTCTTTCATACATCATGATATTATTGTTCCCTTATCAATAACCGAAAATATTAATGAAATATATAATTTAGCATGTCCAGCTTCTCCACCTAAATACCAAATTGATCCTATTTATACAGCAAAAACCAATTTTCTCGGAACCATGAATTTATTAGAATTGGCTAAAGAAAAGGATGCGAAAATTTTATTTTCTTCTACTTCTGAAATATATGGTGAACCTAAAGTTACACCTCAAAGAGAGGACTATAGGGGAAACGTAAATACAATTGGAATACGAAGTTGTTATGACGAAGGAAAAAGAATTGCAGAAACACTAATGATGGATTATCATAAAAAGTATAATATAGATATTAAAATTGCAAGAATATTTAATACTTATGGACCTAACATGGACCCATATGATGGAAGAGTTGTTACTAATTTTATTAGACAAATTTTAAATAATGAAGAAATAACAATATATGGTGACGGTAGTCAAACAAGATCATTTTGTTATATAGATGATCAATTAGACGGATTAATTAAACTTATGGATTCAGAATATAATTACCCCATAAATATAGGTAATCCATTTGAAATTACAATTAAACAATTAGCAAATATACTTCTAGAACTAATTGAATCAAAGTCTACTATTATTTATAATCCACTACCTTTAGATGACCCTACTAATAGAAAACCTGATATTACTTTAGCAAAAAAAAAATTAAACTGGGAACCTAAATATGAGTTAAACGACGGTTTACTTAAGACAATAGAGTTTATTAAAAATATATAGATATATATATATATGATTTTAAAAATTAAAATAGATTTTTTAAATAATATATTTGAAAAAATTATATCAAATATTATAAAATATTATAATAGTAATATTTTATTAAACACTGATAAGTATGATATTATACTAACAGATAAAGAAATAAATAATATAAATGAAAAATATCTTTATATAACAAGTAATTATACAAATATTGAAAATAAAAAAATACTTAGTTTGTTTAATCATTTAAATATTTTAAATATATCTGAAAATGATTTAAATAAAAATGATACAATACTATTTTATTTTTCCAATTTAATCTATAATTTTATTTTAGAACATTACCCAAAGTTAGACGATACCTGTATTGTTTTAGATCCAATTAGAAGCTTAGAATATATTATAAGTACTAAAAAATCTTTATCTCGTTTTGGTGACGGTGAAATAGGTATGGCAGAAGGAAATAATACAATGTGGGAAAAATCAATAACTTTTCAAAAAGATTATATAGAAATTTTAAAAAATACAAATGATAATTGCTTTATTGGATTATATGATGTATTTTATGAACCTTCCTTTAAATATTGGAAAGAATACTGCACAAAATTTTGGAATTCCAAAGGGTGGAGGAAAAAATATTTTAATTTTTGTCCAAAACAAAAAATTTATTTATCAGCACAAGTATCAAGACCACATCATTATAGTTATAATTGTAATGATAATATTCAATTATTTAATCATTTAGATTATCTTACTTTAAAACAACAAATTTTTTTAAATAAAAAAATTTTGTGTATTCAAAATATTTTATATTTAAACACATATTATCAAAGTTTTCTTTATGCCGCAAGTACAATTGATTACTTTATTATACAACCAAAAAATGCTTCGTGTGATATGGATGAAATTATAAGTTATGTTATTACTAATAAAAATAAATACGAATTAATATTATTATTTGCTGGACCTATGGCAAGTTATTTATCTAATTTATTTTCAACTCACGATATACAGGCAATAGATTTAGGGTCTTGTCAATACAACAGTAACTCTGATAATAAAGAAAAAATATTAAAAAATATTAAAATAGTTAATAACTTATTAAATATTTATAATATACAGTTAATTCAACCAAAAACATTTAATGAATATTCTAGTATAAAAAATATAAATGATACAAAAATTATAAATAAAAATATAATTTGGAAAATAGATAATTCTATTAAAAAGATTTTTGAACAAGAAAAAGATTTATATCCTATTAGAATTAATTTTATATCAAGTCAAAATATTACAAAATTAGATATAATGAAATGTATTTTTAAATTAGAATCATCAGAAGAAAATTTTAGATTATTTAATGGTATTAAATGGTTAAATCTTGAAAATAACAAAGAATATGAAATTGAATTTAATTTTCAAAAAAAATGGGGTATTTCATTTACAAATGAAAAATTTAAAGAGTTTCTTAATGGTAATAAAGAACTTAAAATGGAAATATACAATGTATTGATAAAAATTATTACATAATGAAATTATGTATTTTTTTACATTTTTCCTCCCAGGTAAATTTTAATGCTTTTTCTCTTTGTTTGTTTGGTATGAATTTATTAATCATAGTATCTAATGTTATTTCATTTATATTATTATAATCAATATGTTCCAAATGTTGTGTTAATATTTTATTTACAAAACCTTTTGGATGAATTAATAAACAATCACTCATTGCTGATTCAATATTTGGTAATCCAAGTGTTTCAAAATGAGTACACCAAAATACATTCGCAATATTGTGAAAACGAGCCTTTTCAAGTAATGGAATTTTTTCTTCAATAACCGTATATCTTTCAAATTTATTTTTATATTTGTCTATAAAGTTTTGACTTTTATCACCAAAACCAAAACGATACACATAAACAAAATTATTTGTATTCATTATATTAATACAATGATCTAATATTTCATAATTTTTATGGTGTTTTCCATCTGCATATTTTTCTTGGCCGTAATGACAATCATCTATTAAAATTACAAATTTATTTTTATCTTTTTTTGGAAAAAATATTTCATTATCAGCTGCCCAATAAACTTGACGGACTTTTTCTTTATATTTATCCGCAAATGACATTGATGGTATAAAATAACAATATTTATTAAAAGTAGTATTATCCATAATATATTTATCATTAACACAATCCGTTGATATTAATACTTTTTTTACTTTACTTAAAAAATAATTTAATAATTCACTTGTCCATCCTATTTTTTTAACTAATCCGTGTAATGTGGTGTTTATACAACATTCTATATCAAAATTTAAATAATACATGTTCATTAATAATTCTTGTATTGAACAAACAATAATATGATAGTTTTTATCAAAATATTTTTTATAGTAATATGTATTTATAGAATTAAAATCACTAATATTATTTAAATCTAAATCAGAAAATATACTACTACCAATTATCAATAAAGGTTTTTTTGAATGTTCTATAGTTAATTTAATATTACTTAAATTAATTTTATCAATATTCTCAGTAAATCCAATTCTCCATTTTGATTTAAAACTTGTAAATAAACATTCTTCAAATATTATAGTTTCTTTAAATTTACCTTTTATATTTCCAATAAAATTAATCCATTTTTTTCCATTATATATTTTAATATTGCAATCATCAGAAAATTCATAATCAAATTCTAATATTGCTTCAAATCGGTTTCTGTATAAAAATGGATTAATTTTTGGAAATATGCCAAAACTATAGAAAATGTTATTATCAATATTATTTGTTTTTGTAAGTAAAACGTTATTATTATTTTGTTCTATTAAATAATTTGAATTATTTATTGAAAATTCGTTTATT
>Ga0206682_10003173_pt1 | contig 14233 bp, 11 predicted proteins | sample M240m12015metaG_FD_155444 | JGI IMG/M metagenome (GOLD analysis project Ga0206682, IMG submission 155444) | Ammonia-oxidizing marine archaeal communities from Monterey Bay, California, United States - M2 40m 12015 | ecosystem: Environmental > Aquatic > Marine > Intertidal zone | place: USA... | reverse complement strand
TGGCGAGAAAGCCCGCGATTTGGCTGGACGTGGATGCTAGAAGCAGTACCTGACAGAACTTACATCTTGATACACGTAGCTAATTTTTCTAGCGATGTGCAGGGATGCATTGGGATGGGGACTGATTTGATGGGAGACCGAATAGCCGTGAGTAACAGCAGGAAAGCGGTTGCCGCGTTTGAAGAGTTGACTCGGGGGCAAACGTGTCAAATCAAGATAGGCAATGCACCGTATGCGGGGTTGTAAAAACCAAGGCTGATTACGAAGCGCGTCGACTGATTTGCCGTGTTTGCTACGTTGATCATAGAAGACGGGCAGAAAGTAGAACTGCAGCATCGTGGTTAAGAAGCCGGATACGTGCAGCAAAAAGACGCACCGTAGAATCGGAGCGCGAGTTCTCAGATGACGTAACAGTAGATGCGTTGCTTGAGACTCTTAAAAAGCAGAAGGGCTTATGTGCCCTGAGCGGCATCCCCATGACACATGGAAAGACAGTCATGGAAACCGCCATAAGTATAGATCGGATTGACAGCAGTATTGGATACCGGATGAGCAATATTCAGCTTGTCTGCTATCGAGTAAACGTCATGAAGATGGACATGGACGATAACAGCCTATGGTGGTGGGCTAAAAATTTGGTGATGCATGACGAGCGACGAGAAGATAGTGCAGGCAGCGAGGAAGCTGAAGAGTAATTTCCCGCTGTACGCAAAAAACATACTGCGAATTGTTAACAAAGAGGGAACGATAACGCCTTTTGAGCTAAATGCAGGCCAGCGATGGATGCATCAAACCCTCGATAATCAGTTAGAAAAGCAGGGGAATATCCGCGCCCTAGTTTTAAAAGCCCGGCAGGTAGGCATATCGACCTACGTGGAGGGGCGATTCTTCTGGAAAATCACACAAAATCGAAACGCTAACGCGTTTGTACTCTCGCATCTGGCCGAGTCGACCAACTCGATCTTTAATATGGTGCGCCAGTTTTACGACCATATCCCCCACCCCGCTTTCAAACCCGGACTGGCATCGCAATCTGCGAGCACGCTGGCATTCGAGGGACTGAACAGTCGGTACAGGGTCGGTACAGCAAGATCGACTCAGACCGGCCGGGGACAGACAAACCGATTCGTGCATGGGTCGGAGGTCGCGTTTTATCCACAGGGCTCTGATATCGTCGCGGGTCTACTGCAGACAGTGGGCGGAAAAGGCTCTGAAGTTATTCTGGAATCCACGGCGAATGGTGCCGGCGGCTGGTTTTACGATCAGGTGATGAAGTCCCTTAGGGGCGAAACCGAATGGGTCGTGTGCTTTATACCGTGGTACTGGATGCCGGAGTACCGCCGCAAAGTGAACCCCTACTTTGAGCGCACCCCCGAGGAAGAAAAATTAGCGCAGGCCTACAAGCTAGACGATGAACAGTTGATGTTCCGCCGCGCAAAACTTGACGAGCTGGGATCGTCTGATTTGTTCCGGCAAGAATATCCGAGCACCCCGCTCGAAGCTTTTTTGACGTCGGGCCGATGCTTTGTAGAGGACGCGGTACTACGAGACGCGGAAGACAATTGCTACACCCCTGACTTTCGGGGCGATTATCGTGCAGGAATCTTAGAGAACTACTCCCATGGCCCATACAAGGAGTGGTGTAGCCCAAACCCAGACGAGAGCTATGTGATTGGAGTGGACGTTGCTGAGGGTCTTAGCTATGGAGACTACAGCTGTGCTCAGGTGCTGGACTCTCTAGGCAATCAAGTGGCGTGTTATCACGGCCACATCGACCCCTTTGAGTACGCCAACTTCTTAGGAAAGCTGGGTGACCGCTGGAACCGGGCCTACATGGTGGTCGAAAGAAACAACCACGGCCTGACTACATTACGCCGTTTGCAGGAAATCCAATACCCGAATCTGTTTGTAGAAAGCTCTGTTGATGGAGCATACGGTGACAGGCTAACAAAGCGTGGTGGTTTCTTAACAACATCGAAGACAAAACCGCTCATCATCGACAACCTTGCCGCCCTACTTAGGCAGCGCGAAGGGGGTGTCGCAGACATCGAGTTAGTTAACGAATTACGAACGTATGTTATTGATGATAAAGGGAGTTTCAATTCTCAACAAGGATGCTATGATGATAGGGTGATGGCGTATGCCATCGCTTTGCATGGATTAGCCTCAATGCCCCGACCTCGCATTCATATTGCGCGTCGTGGCTTTAAGAGTTTGGACTCGACAGTGGGCTACTAAATGCAAGATCCAGCAGAGTTGTACGAAGTAGAAGAGATCGTGTCAGACGATGATCTGGACGGGCAGCAGGAACAAGAGCTGCAAAGTCTTGGTCACCGCCTGAAAGACATCTTCCAAGAGTACAAAGACGCACGCAAAGAGACAGAAAACGAATGGCTTAAAGATCTGCGCCAATACAATGGGCAGTATGAGCCAGATGTTCTTGCGCGTCTGAATGATGCTGGGGGCGCCCGCTCCAAAGTTTTTGTAGGCCTAACTCGAACCAAGGTGATGGCCGCCTACTCGCGTATTGTCGACCTATTATTTCAGCACGGTGATCTTTACTTCGCTGTGCAACCTACTCCGATCGCAACAATCGATCCGCTGACTGCAGCAAAAATGCGACAGCAAGCAATGCAAGAAGTCATGATGGCTTCAGGCATCGCCGACCCAATGCAAAACCAAGACCTCATGCAGCAGCGTATGGCTGAGTTGGAGGAAGGTTTTAAAGAGGTCGAGCAAAAGATGGCTTCGGAAGCTGCCAAGAACATGACCACTGAGATTCAGGACCAGCTAGTTGAAGCCGGTGCAGACCAAAAGCTGAAGCAGTCTATTCTAGAGGCGTGTATTTTTGGATCGGGTGCAGTCAAAGCGGGCACTGTTCGTATCGATACAAAGCAGTCATACGGGAAAATGATCGATCCTGAAAGTGGCGCACAGACCTACGCACTGAGCGTAGTTGAGACGCCAGTCCCCGACCTAGAAAGCGTATCGATATTTGACCTTTATGTCGACCCTTACTGCACCACTTTGGATGATTGTAACGGCCTATTTCGACGCCATGTGTTGACCCGTCGCCAGTTTAGAGACTTGGCTGACCTCCCCGGCTTTGACGGTGAGATGGTCCGGTACATGCTCAAGATTAACCGCAGAGGGAATCATGTTGAGGAAGAGCATGAAAGAACACTTCGTAGGATTGCTGGCATTAGGGATCATGCTGAGTCTAATCGTTTTGAAGTATTTGAATACTGGGGCGATGTCGATGGCTACGCTTTAGAAGAGCATGGCATTGATGTCCCTGAGGGCATGGAGCTAAGTGACCAGTTCTCTGCTTGCGTGTGGTTGTGCGACAGCAAAATCTTGAAGGTGATGCTGAATCCTGTTGCGGGCTACAAAATCCCGTATCACATCTTCCCGTATGAGCGTAACCCGCATCAATTCTGGGGAATTGGCGTACCTCGCATGATGCGTGACAGCCAAACAACAATGAATGCTGCCGTCCGCATTTGGCTAGACAACATGGCTTTGTCGTCCGGCCCAATGGTTGAGGTAAATACAGACTTGCTTGCAGCAGGAGAAGACCCGACAGACATCCACCCTTGGCGAGTATTTCTCCGAGAGGGTGGAGACGGTTCTATGCCTGCTGTGCGTTGGTATCAGCCTGTGGCTAATGCTAACGGGCTAAACCAGATTGTTGAGATCTTCCGCCGATTTGCGGATGAGACTACCAGCCTGCCCTCCTACACCCACGGCGAGCAGACTGCGTCCCTCAACAAGACGGCTACAGGTATATCTATGCTCATGGGTGCTGCGAATGTGGCGCTCAAGAGCACTATTAAAAACATTGATGACTTCCTTCTGGAGCCAATGATTGAAGCAATGTTCCATTGGAATATGGAGTTCAATCCTCGGGAAGAAATCAAGGGCGATCTCAGGATCGTCGCGAGAGGTAGCACCGCTCTCGTGCAAAAAGAAGTGCAAAGCCAACGACTGCTTCAGTTCCTATCGTTGGTTTCTAACCCCATGGATGCGGCTTTAGTGGATCGACCTAGTTTGTTGCGCGACATCGCGCAGACATTAGATATCGACCCGGATGAAATTATTAAGTCTGAAGAGAGGTTGCAAGCTGAACAAGCACTCCAAAATCAAATGCTCGCCGGAGCAGGCCCGGGCGGTGATGGAGCTCCGGCTCAGCCCGGCATGGTCCCTGATATCGGACCTGCTGGCGTCCCGATTGGCTGACGCTAGAGACCGGCTAGAGCATTCAGACGAAAAGAATTTTAGGTTTGAGCAGGGCCGCGTAACTGAGTTGCGCTTCATGCTCGAACTTGAAGATGCCGCGAAAGCGGTACTAGACCGAGAGCGGACCCCTAACCGGACATCCGCAATTACTTAACGGACATCCCTTTGTGGACCCGAGGAAAAATATATGGCTAGTAGAAATGACCCTGAGCGTTTAGAAGCTGAAGCACGAGAAATGCTCAGCAAGCTGACAGAAACGGAAGCGGAATCTCCTGTCGACGAGGAGCAAACCGAACAAGTGGAAGCGCTTGCTGAAGAGACCCCCGAGCCTACGGATACGGTCGAAGTTGAAAGTGTGGATGAGGCTCCAGCATTTGAGGAAGAGGAACGCGGCGAAGTATCCCAAATGCAGGATCAGCTAGATAAAGCTGAGAAAGCGATGAAAGGCGCTCAAGCGAGGATGACCAAAGCAACCCAAGAGGCTGCTGATCTCCGCAAATTAAATGCGGATTTGATGCAGGCTGTTGGCGAACTTAAAGGTCAGCTGGAGGAGAGACAGAAAGACAATGAGCAGTTGGCAAAAATCCGGGAGGAATATCCCGACATAGCCGGTCCGCTCCTTGACGAGTTAAGTCGAACCCAAGCAGAGGTTTCAAGCACCAAGGATGCCTTGGCTGCCGAAGAACGCAGACGACAGGAAGCCGTTTCAGCACAAGCACAGGCTGAGCATTTTGACCGAATCCGAGCGGTCCACCCCGATGTAGATCAACTGATCGAAACCGCGGACTGGATCAATTGGCTAGAGGTTCAGGATCCTCGGACTCACGAGTGGGTGGAACGCGGATCTTCTAACGATGTCAATGCGATTTTGACGCGGTTCAAAGCTGATATGGGCATGAAGCCACCCACGCCGCAAGAGCAGGCTCTCGAGAAGGCAAGGAAGGTTGCAGAACCTAAGATGCCAAAAACTCGGAAGCCTAATACTGGTGGAAAGAAAACTTGGACTGTGGAAGAGATCAAGCGGATGCCGAATCGAGACTTCGAGAAGTATCAGGGCGAGATCTTAAAAGCCATGGAACAAGGATCAATCCGCCGTTAATTAATACTCTTGTGAGGAATTAAACAATGGCTTTTTCATTTTTCAGCACGGGTGCTACATCTGAAGTAAATTTCGTCCCAGAGGTGTTTTCAAAACTCCTTCAGGCTAAGTTTTACAAGCAGTCTGTACTGCCCGCAATTTCAAACACTGACTACGAAGGCGAGATTTCAGGTCAAGGCGACAAGGTTGTAATCCGAACCGTACCCGCGGTAACGATCAACGACTACGCTGGTACTGTGTCAAACCAAGAGCTCACTACTGCCAAGGTCGAGATGTTGATCGACAAGGCTAAGTACTACAGCTTTAAGATTGACGATGTATTGGCAGCGCAAGCTGACATCAACATGCTCGAAGCTGCATCTTCTGATGCTGCCGAAGGTATGCGCGTAGCGGTTGAGACTGACGTAATGTCTTCTGTGGTTACTGGTGCTACCACTATCGGTGCTCAGACTACAATTACAGCCTCAAACGTTTTGGGCGAAATCCTTGAGCTGGCTACAGCTCTGGATAACCTGAACATCCCAGAGGAAGGACGATTTATCGTTTTACCTCCTTCGATGATCAGCTTGCTCAAGCAGTCTGAGCTTCGTCAAGCGTACTTGACCGGTGACTCAGAGTCTCCTCTGCGTAACGGTCGTGTAGGTATGGTAGATCGTTTCACTGTTTATCAGTCAAACATGCTCTACACAGCATCTTCAGGTGTTGACGATACTTACACTCACGTACTTGCAGGCCACCCAAAGGCTATCTCATTCGCGTCACAGTTCACTAACACTGAAACTGTACGCCTTGAGAGCACCTTCGGTGATGCTGTTCGTGGCTTGAAGGTATACGGCTCTAAGGTCGTAGTTCCTGATTGCCTCGCTGTAGGTAAGTGGAAGGTCTAAAGACCGGTACGGGGGGCGCAAGCCCCCCTAACTTATTGGATTTATTATGGAAACTGGTAAGCGCTTTAAAAAGGATGAGTTATTTAAGGAAGCTCAATCGGAGTTCAGTGTAAAGCTGGATCGTCGATTAAGTCTTGAGCAGCTCGAAGATCAGATTGCCCGACTACGCCAGCATGGCAAAGAGCCTGCTGAGTCTGAGAAAAAGCAACCTGTACCTAAGCGTGTCAGAAATGTCATAACTGGAAACATTTTTGACTACGACCCTATTTGGAAGGGCTTGCCGGACCTTGAAGTTATTGAGTGGGAGGATTGACGATGGCAACAACAAAGGTTGTAGACATCTTAGACAGAGCCTCGATCATTTTACAGGACAGCACCAACGTCAGATTCCCAAACTCTGAGTTGCTGAAGTTCTTTAATGACGCACAAAAGGAAGTTGTCCTGCACCGGCCTGATGCCAAGATGGTGAACGAGGTTTTCTCGTGCGCCAATGGAAGCAAGCAGACTATACCGACTGCCGGCCTGCGTTTGATCGAGATTATTCGTAATGAAAATGGACGAGCAGTCACGCAAGTAGACCGCAAAATCCTTGATGAGACGCTGCCAAACTGGCACGAAACGACGGCCGGAACTACCAAGATCGAGCACTATATCTACGATCCTGCTGATCCTAAGCACTTTTATGTGTATCCAAAAGCGGTTTCGGGAACACACTCTCTTGAGATTGTGTATAGCTCAGCACCATCAGATATCGGCATCAGCAACTTTGATACTGATACGACGACCATTAGCCTAGATGATGTGTATGCGAATTGCATATTAGATTACATACTCTATCGTGCATATCAGAAAGACTCGGAGTACGCGGGTAACGCAGAGCGTTCCATGATGCACTACCAGTCATTTGCTAATGCCTTGGGTGTAAAAACTCAGGCTGATGGGGCAATTACACCTATGCCTAATACGCCTGACCGTAACGCCGGGAGAATGTAATGAAGTACTCCGACCTCAACCTTTATGTTCGGCCAGAAGTTCAGGGATGCCCAGACTTCTTGGTGGAGCGTGCGGTTCGGGACACGGTTATCGACTTTTGTCGAAGGACAGATGTTTATATCCCTGAGCCCGAGTTCATCACGATCATCGGTGGGGTCAACGAGTACTCAGTTACACTACCTACCGGGACTGAGTTAAATCACATCATTGATGTGTTTGATAACCAATCGGCGCTGCAGCCCATCAGCTATAACGAGCTGCTGCGTCGACTTGGCGATGAAACAGAACGGGGTAAGCCGAAGTACTACTCTCAGCGAGATAATGCTGAGTTCTTCACTGCCCCTATTCCTAATGACAACGACACATTTAGGGTCGTTTATTCGGTCAAGCCAACAGCCACCAGCACTAGCGTCCCAGACACGATTGGTCGTGAATACCGGGAAGCCCTTGTGCATGGCACCTTGTTTAGGCTGCAAATGATGGCGGGTCATCCGTTTACCAACCCAAACCTTGCTGCAGCAAACCGTGATATTTATGAGCGCGAAGTGGGTCGAACTACTCGGCAAGTTAAGTACGGTTTCTCGGGTGGTACGCTGACCTGCAAACCGAGGGCGTTTATCTAATGGCTTACTTAACGACGATCGACCTTGTTCAGGGAGATCAGCTACCAGAGCTTGAGATTACTCTTAAAGACTCTAACTTGGCCGCGGATGGCCAGACACTTGATCCAGATGATGCCGCAACATTTGCACCACTAGATCTGTCTGGTGGAGCGGTTCGCATGCGTGTGAGGCAAGTTGGTCAAACCGCGTTGATTGGCACACTTGTTGGTACGGTCACAGACGCTGATGCCGGAAGGGTCACATTCCTGTTTGACAGTGAAACGCTGGATACGACAGGAGTTCTAGAGGGTGAGATCGAGTTTACAGACTCAAATAGTCGAACCCAAACGGTAGTTGATCTAATCAAGTTTAAGGTTAGATCACAGTTCGGATAAATACTTATGGCGATCCATGCTGAGGTAAGATTCCGCAGGCTGGTCGCAAGTGCTACGAGCCGCAGGTTACACGTCGAGGCCACTCGTCGTACTTTTGCGGCTGTAATAACTGAGCGAAACCTACACCTCCAGACAAACTATCGGTACCTGCAGCCTGAGATTGCGTACAGAAAATTGTATGCTGCGCCTCAGTATCGCCGGCTATTCTTGCATGATGTTCATGTCAACGCTGAGCGGACGATCTACTTTTTCTCCGACCAGTTTGGAGTATCGGACACTACGGTTCTCGGCATAGAGCCCGCGTACAGTGACGCTATCAGCTTTTCCGATTTGCAAGTCTTTGGTATTGGCAAGGCTACAACTGATCTCCAGAATTTTGACGACAACGCGGTTTTAGGATTTGGCAAAGTAGCTACTGACAGCTTCGGAATCTCTGACGTTCACGAGCTAGTAGTAGACTTCAACCGGGATCACGATGACAGCGTTGCTCTCTCAGAGAATCAGGTATTCGCCGTATCCAAAGCATCGGTAGATACTTTCTCCCTAGATGATGGACCGGTATTCAGCGTTGATAGGCCGCTGACTGACCAGTCTCCGATTACAGATGATCAAGCGTTTGATGTGGCTCGTGCATCAGATGACGCTTTTAGCGTTCTAGAAAATGTTGCGATAGCTGCAAGCATACCCAAGGCAGATGCATTTACTCTGTCCGAGTTTATCGACCCGGTTATGGCATTCAACAGAGCGCATTCAGATAGTCATGTGCTTTCTGAAAATGCTGTGTTTGCATCTGTCAAAAGATTGACGGATGAGAGCACAGTCTTAGAGAGCCAACAGTTTGACGTTTCAAAAATTCGAAGCGATTCATTTAGCCTCGGCGAAATCTTGGCGTATGGAGCAAATCTAGCCAAGACTGATACCTTAGGTGTTACCGAAGTACTCACAGTAACACGCAACCCCTTCGCCTTTGAGTTTGCTTTTGGTGACGGGTTCACCAATGTATCTGGCTCTCCAGACGATCAGTTCTCGTTTACAGATGGTCAAACCTTTGGCGTAAGCATTACGCTGCAGGATTACTTTGCTCTGGATGACTTCAATCAGATCGACAAGCACGCCGGCGCTAACAAGACTAACGTCTACAGCTTGCAGGATGAGCATGCTGTAACTTTTGGCAAGATACTAGATGACTCGCTTAACTTTAGTGACCCGGTCGCTATAAGTTTTAGCAAGCCATTCTCAGACAGCTACTCGTTTGCTGACGACGCTAACTTTGAAATTGATAAGATTACATCTGATAGTTACGGCGTTTTAGACGGCGATGAAAAATCTGTCGGCAAGACATTACAAGATTCGACTAACCCCTTGACAGATAACGCGATTTTTGCGTTTACCAAGAGCTCTTCGGATAATATAATCATATCGGAAGTGCAGACTTTTACCGTGTCCAAGCCTGCCACAGATTCCGTTGCTGTATCGGACACACCCGTGCTGTCTCCACGGATCGGTAAATTAGACAGTCTAACCATGAGCGATTCATTAATCGTTCATAAATTAGTAGCAAGCGCACAGCTCAACAAGGGCATCGTGGGTTTCATGCTACTTAATGCTGACTAAAGTGGAGATTTACGATGATCCAAGACGATCTGACATTAAAGGGGCGGCTGGACATCGTCGTTACCTCAGAGAACGGAGTAGTAAAGCAAAAGGAAACCGTTGAGAACCTAGTGGTTACCACCGGTAAGAATTTTGTTGCTTCTCGAATGGCTGGAACTTCTTCCAGCACCATGAGCCACATGGCAATTGGAACTGACAGCACAGCTGCCGCCGTAGGCGACACTGGTCTGGGTTCTGAGTCGGCCCGTGTAGCCTTGACCAGCACAACCGTTAACAACAATGACGTGGTCTACGTCGCGACTTTCCCTGCAAACACACCCAGCAGTGCAGCAGCGGTGACTGAGGCAGGCATTTTCAATGCTTCGTCTAACGGCACCATGCTCTGCCACACTGTGTTTAGTGTTATTAACAAAGGGACTTCGGACAGTTTGACCATAACATGGACGGTTACCGCCTCCTAAGTCATTGTTTTTATTGAGGTTATTCTATGGCCGTCAAGTTTGCCAACCTTGCTAGCTCTACGCTATCAGGTGCTATTACCAACTCCGCTACATCGATAACGGTATCAGATGCGTCGTCCTTTCCCACTCTTGGGTCGGGCGACTACTTCTACGCTTCTCTCGGCGAAGGAATTGGATCTGAGATTGTTAAGGTAACTGCGATATCTACGAACACGCTTACTGTCACCCGGGGCCAAGATGGCACCAGTGCTCAAGCGTGGTCCTCTGGAACGGTGATAGCGCTGCGTGTAGTCGCAGCGGCGCTTGACGACATAGCTTCTCAGGCCCAATCAGCCGCCGACACCGAGTCGGTCTCCATCTCTGGGGATACGATGACGGGTGACTTATCGGGAACAAACATCAGTCTTTCTGGGTCAATCACAGCAGTTGATGTAACAGCAACTGGCAACGTCTCTCTGACAGGAGCGTTGCTTGTAAATGGAAACACAGCCGTCGATAAGTCCGGCTCTAATTACATGGTCTACCATGACGGAGGTGGTGGACCTGCCCTGTATGCAGGAAATTCGACAGACAACCGTAACTACTACCAGTCCAATCAGCATCGCTTCCGCTCCAACGACGCGGGCACAAATTTTGCCGAGATATCTTCAGTCGGAATGATCATTGGTGATGACGGTCCAGAAGCAAACATGGGCAAGCTTCACGTCAAGGATTCGGATTCGGGAGCAACACCATATCAAAGTGGTAATGGCGGAATCACCATTGAAAGAAATGGCAGAGCCGCTCTTAACTTCCTGACGCCAAGTAACCAAGACGCTTACGTATTTTTTAGTGATCCTCAGTCTGCAAACGCAGGCTATGTGGGCTATTCGCACGCAAATCAGCAGTTAATATTGAAGTCCGAAGGTTACGTCAAAGCAGACGGTAGCGGCGTCAATATAAGTACTGGAAGCTTGCAAATGGGCGGCACTACTGTCATAGACGCTAGTCGCAACCTTACGAACATTGGCACTGTAAGCACTACTGCATTTACGACAAGCCTTCCTACTGGCGCTGGCAACAATAGTTACAATTTAAATATTGGAGGCACGGCAGCAACGTGGGGAGGGACTAACAGAGCTAGTTTGCACCTAGATGGAAGTTCAAGTTCGATAATTGGATTTAGGCACGGCGGTGCTAATAGGGGATATATTTTCTCTTCTGGTGGCACTATGGAAGTGCTGTCTTACGGTGCAGTGCACCTTTTGTCTAATGCCAGTGGCAGTTATTTCGGCAAGCTGTCGTCAGGTATTTGGAATGTCTCTCATGGCTACGAATTGGCGGGCACAACCGTCATAGACTCTAGCCGCGTTGTTCAAAATGTGACGCTGGGCGCTCTTTCTACTGGCGCACGGTTTGAGCATAACAACTGGCATCAGTCTAGCGATGGATACAACCGCTTTTATTTTGCCAGCGCGAGTCACACCTATTTTAGAACAGGCAGTGCATACATTTTCCGAGATAACGGCGATACAGGACGGGCAACCATATCGGCAAACGGGGGATTAAACCTTCGTTCAGGCGGCGACGGTCTCGTTGGGAGCACGGTCGCTCTTGCTGTAAGCGGTACAACCGTCCTCGACTCTAGCCGAAACCTTAGTGTAGGCACCATCTCCTCGGGCGCGATTACTAGTAATGCGACCATGACGCTCTCAGGAAATGGCACAGAGCTTCTATTTTCGGGCGGTAACAACCGAATTAAGTTCAGCGGCCATCGTGCATTAGAAGGCAACACCACGGGAACTACCCTACAGCTTGCAGAGGGTTATGGATCAACATTTGTACAGTCGCATCTAAATATCCAATCTGGGTATGATATTCAGATCAACGGCACAACCGTCATCGACTCTAGCCGTAATCTGACTAATATTGTTTCCGCCCAGATTGGTAACTCAACCGATTCCAGAGGTGTGGCAACCTTTAATGTCTCGCACTCAGGTACGAGCGCGAGTGGTGTGGGTACAGGCGCAGATATCGGTGACGCTGCCCGTAATCTGACTATTAACAACCCAAACAATAACGGGAACGCTGGCAATTACGCCTCTCTTAGCCTTAATTTAAACCCATCAAATAATACCTATCGGTGTATGGCCGACATTAAGCTGATGCGAACATCGGCTAATAGTTCAGCAAATAGGCTGACATTTACACAGAGGCACAGCGACAACACTTTTTACAACAACCTTGTTATTAACTCTGATGGCAATGTAGATGTAAGAGGCATAGTTTCTGGAACAGCTTTTGTTGGTGGCTTATATGGTGGCGCGACAGGCGCTCCCGATGCGCGTATTTGGGCAGTTAGTGCTGAATATTCAAACTATGGCATTTTTTATAATGAAGGCAGCCCCGATACCATAGATTTCCGATGGAACGGCGTTAATAAGCTCCAAATAAACATGGAAAACGGCCTTGTTAATTCAGTAACGGGCTTCCAGATCAACGGCACAACCGTCATCGACTCTAGCCGTAACATAAGCGCAACTGATCTTGTCACAGAGAGCAATACAACCAAGGACAGCCAAGGTCCATACGACTGGGTAACGGTGGGATCAGGCAACCGTGGAGCCGCCCTTCGTATAAACGACATCGCGGGCGCGAACTACATTATAAGAGCCGGTGGTTACGGCTTACGCTTCATGAAGCACGTTGATGCGGCGACTGATTCATTCAGAGACGTTATGCGTTTCACTGCTACGGGCCTAGGTGATACGACTCCGCATGTCGTGATTAGTAATAATTTGACTGTTGGCGGCTCGGTATCGGGCACCCTCGCATCATCCGTTACGGCAACAACCCAGTTAGCCTCAGACAACAGCACTAAGGTAGCGACTACTGCCTATGTGACAACTGCGATCGACAGCATCGTAGATGCAGCTCCCGGCAGCTTAGACACGCTGAACGAACTAGCGGCAGCTCTGGGCGACGACGCAAACTTCTCGACCACAGTAACCAACTCGATTGCTACTAAGCTCCCGCTGGCTGGTGGGACGATGACTGGAAATCTGACGATAAGCCGAACTTCACCCGTCATTATTATTAATGATTCAGACGCAACTAATAACACGAATCAATCGGGTTATGTGTCATTCCAGCGGCAAAACACTGAAACGGGTTATGTAGGGTTTGGGTCATCTGGAACTCCCAGCGTCTATCTCTCAGGAGCGGATGATGTAATTCTGCGTTCTGGCGGCGTAAACATGGTGACTGCAACCAATACAGGCGCAACAATACAAGGCGGTCTTGATCTTGGCGGCTCAATAAAAGTTAATCGCTCCTCGAAGCTGTACTTTCAAGATGGCGCTTCAACGACAGGCAACGTCATTAGCTCGGGTTTGTACCCATCACAAGGTTACACAGGAACAAATACCTATTGGATTGAGTACGCGGCTAAGGGCGGTCACAACTTCATCGTCAATACCGATGGCGGCTCTAATGGCTCGGAAAACACTTATGATCACTTTACGATCTGGCAGGGCGCGGTTGACGGGCGTAAGCTATTCCACGTAACCAACTCTAATGGTCACGTACACAGTCGCGGCTCTTTTTACCCTAGCGGACAAACCGCTAATTACGTTGATTCGACTCGCATTGCTAACTGGCAGACAGCATACGGCTGGGGAAATCACGCTTCTCAACCCTACGCAAAAACAAACACCGCCAACACCTTTACATCTTTACAGACGTTTTCTGGTTCTGCCGATGCTAATTGGAAGTTAACTGCGTCTAACGCGGTTAGTAGCTGGAGAGATTTAGAGTTTGAAGCCACAACTGAGTGGGGTGATGCGTCGGCTTATGGCGTATTAGGCGGCACAACAGGTGTCATGATTCGACGCCCGCACGTTGTTTGGAGTAGCTCAGACAGCACGGCAGATATTCGTTTTGGTCGATCCGGCGGTACGTCTTC
>Ga0206682_10003168_pt1 | contig 14250 bp, 9 predicted proteins | sample M240m12015metaG_FD_155444 | JGI IMG/M metagenome (GOLD analysis project Ga0206682, IMG submission 155444) | Ammonia-oxidizing marine archaeal communities from Monterey Bay, California, United States - M2 40m 12015 | ecosystem: Environmental > Aquatic > Marine > Intertidal zone | place: USA... | reverse complement strand
ACCGATGGCGGTGGAGGGACACGTACGAGGGGCACAACCTCGAGCGTTGCAAAGAACGCTGGCGGCCGCTCGGCGACGCTTTCAAGGTGAGTGTATTTTAATTCCCGTATGGGCGATTAGATTGACGTCGCGTTTTGTGTGCAGGTTTTCGACTTTGACTTTGCGGACGTCGGCCCCGACACCCTCGCGGCGGCGCAGATGGCGCACGACGTGACGGTTCACACCCCCGGGGTCTTCAACGCGATCGCGTTCTGGTTCGAGCTGCGACTGGACGCCGACAACACCTTGAGCACCAGCCCGCACGACGGCACCAAGGGACAGACGTGGCAGCAGGCGGTGCAGTGGGTGGAGGAGGTGTCCATGAACGAGGGCGACGTCCTACCCATCGTCGCGTCGCACGACACGTACGCCATCACGTTCGCCGTGGACGACGCGCGGTTCCCGCAGCGCGCGCAACGACGCACCGGCGTGCCGTTATACGACCCTTCGTGGGGGGTCCAGCACGAGCGGCTCAAGGCGGTGAATCATCAGATTGCGCCGACGCTGGTGCAAAATCCGATAGAATTCCGAACAATGGCGGAGACGGCGGTGGCCGCGGGTGCTCGGCCGCACGATCTCGGTCTGGACTCGGAGTCCGGCGCGGAGTTCTGCCTGCGCATGATGGGCTAGTGGTGGTTTTTGTTTGTTTTCGTCTGCATTCTGCGCTTTGTTATAAAGAATTATCAACACGGGCTGATCGAGCATATCCTCCCTCTCGTTTTTCTCTCATCCTCCTCTCCTCCACTCGCCGAGTCACCCACCTAATGTATTCGCTGCTAAGGAAACACCACCCACCGCGTACTTACACCTACGTACCTACGCGACGGTCATGTTCCAGCGCTCGGCGAACCTCTTGGTCTCCGCCTCGACGTTCATGCCCTTCCTCTTCATCTGCGCCTCTTTCCACTTGGGGACGTAAACCGGCTTCGGGCCCTTGGGCGCGCGCTTGTTCTTCCGTTGCGGCTCGGCGCCGTTCTCCACGAGCCACTCCTTGCGCTCGGACGAGGCGTCGGAGTAGGCAAGGGACTCCAGGTCGAGTCCCGCGCGCTTGGCCATGGCCTCCAGGCCGAGCTTGTTGATGGACTTCATCGCCTTGGTGGAGATGCGCAGGCGAACGTAGCGCTGCTTCTCGGGCCAGTACACGCGCTTGTACTGGAGGTTGACACCTTGGAGCTTCTTGTTGCGGATGTGCGAGAAGGACACGGTCCAGCCGTTGTTGGCCTTCTTGCCGGTGAGCATGCACTTGCGGCCGGAGCGGCCGTGGATGCCTGATGGTTGATAAAATCGGGAACGGGAAGGTCAGGGGTCGGTTCGAGATTAAAAAACTTTCGGGCGGTGCGCTCGGGTCCGGCACCCGAACCCTATCCCTTTCGCGGACCCGCGGACGGGAGGCATGACGCGCGCGGGGTGGCGAACGGAGCGACTGGAGCGCACGGGAGATGCGCATCTCGCGTCGATGCGTGTCTCCCACGTCCGTCCAGGCCGTCACGTCGCTCGTCGACGCTCGCGGCGACGTCGCGGCCGCGGGTTCCGACCGCGCTCAGGCGTAGGGTTGTCTCGGTCACTGGATAAAAAGATTTCTCGAGACCGGGTCGGGGTGGCACTCACTCTCGACGGTGGTGTTGACCTTGGCGGCCTTCACGGGCGCGGACACGGCCATCTTCTGGAACTTAGAAGTGAGCTGGCCGGCGGCGAACTGGCTCTTGGAGCCGGTGAGCACCTGGGTCGGGAGGGGCGGAGGGAACACGGAGGTGAGCGACCACGCGGAAAATCGAGCGGCATTTGGACCCTAGCGCGATGGGGACGCGCCGGGATGCGCGCGTGTACGCGCGACGCGACGTCGCGCGTCATCGCCGGCGCGCGCGTCCGGGGGAATGGCGTCACGGGGATGACTCTCACCTTCACGGGAGCCTTGAGGGTGACGGACATGGTTGCTACGCTTCGTACGGACGCGACGGGCAATGCCGGGCGCTGGTATACGTCGACGTCAGAGAGAGCAGCGGGAGTGAAAGCCACAGCTGAAAAACTTGTGTTTACTCGACAGTGTTCTGTGAAAGTTCCTCGACACGTTGAACCGTCGTTTCTTGAGTTGAACAACTCTTTCAACCGCCTATTTCACTAAAATTCAACCGTCGAGTGTAACTGCCCATACGTGCCATATAATCGGAAGGAACTCTCTCTCGCCAAAAGACGGAGAAGTTCCTTCATGAATCAGTGGAGAGAGACGACACTTCTCACGGGCGCCATGGAATCTCAGGACGGGATCCAGAGGCTCCTCGCCGCCGAGCAGGAGGCACAGGCCATCGTGAACGCCGCGCGTCAGGGTACGACCTTCGTTTTTCCCCTTCCCCGTCCACCCCACCGTCGCCCCGTCGCACCGAAACGAAGAGCTGACTCGTCCAACCGCCCCAACCGACGTAATCACGACAGAGAAGACGGCGAGGCTGAGGCAGGCCAAGGAGGAGGCGGACGCGGAGGTCGCGGCCTACAGAGCACAGAGGGAGGCGGCGTACCAGGAAAAACTCTCGCAGGTGCGCGCGCGGACCCGACCGAACTCCGCCCAGATCCCGGGTGCCCTAAATCTGCAAATCGAGGAAAACTGACGTCCCTTTCATGACCCCATCCCCAACCCCGAACAGCAAAGCGGAGATAAGAGCACGATCGGCGCGCAGCTGACGCGGGATGCCGAGACACAGGTGAAGACCATCCTCGCGCAGTGCGAGGCGAACAAGGGCAAGGTGACGACGATGCTCAAGACCAAGGTGACGAAGGTCAAGTAGCGAGTGTGTCGACCCGGCGAACCAATTAGAAAAAACCGCGTAGCACGTGATCAATCAAACCATAGACGAACGAGACGAGACGAAGACGGACGACACGTATTTAGAAGACTTCTATTCAGTTACAGACGCGTTCCTGATGCTACAATATGTTTCAGTTCCGACCATCCGTTCTTTCCTGGTCGGTTCACTCGCGTCGTTGTCGTCCCCTGTTTGGTCCCGATGATTTTATTTTCCCAAAAAAATCCCCGAGGGACGCGCGCTTTATCAACGCGCGGCGCGCCCCGCGACGCGACGACTGATATGTCGCGCGTCGATGTGTTTAGCCTCCTCGATGTGGGAGCAATTGCATCCCATCGCCGTGTCACTCCAACCGTTTCCACGTCCCAACCTGCTCTGCGCCCCGACTGTTGTACATTCCCGAGCCCCCACCCGCGGTTACATGGGATTTTGCACGTACATGGTCTGCATCCCCGGGGTTTGCATGTACCCCATGGAGTTTCCCATCGGTGCGCCGTAGTACCCGTTGCCCGACATCGACGTCCCCGTCATGGGCTGCATCATGGCGGGCATGGATGGCATGGGCTGGCCGTTTTGTGACGAGTTGGGCGCCGAGTCGCCGCCGCCGGCGCCGTTGACGGATGTGATGTCGTGGATGGAGCTGCGCCTCTTGTCCTTCTTGTTCAAAGAGTTGAGCCTGATGAAGTACTTCTGCGCGTGGGACGCAACCTGCGTGGGGGTCCTGGAGATGACAAAGTTGCGGGAGATGGAGCGCCAGTCACCTTTGCCAAACTTGGCGAGGCCGAGGAGAAACAGACGGTGCTCCTCCTCCGTCCACGGGATGCCCTTGCGGCGCTCCTGGTCGCTGGTCTTCGCCGCGGGAGCCTTGCCACCCTTCTTCTTGGAGGACTTGTTGCTGCCGTTCGAGCCGCCCGAGGTGGTCTGCTGCGCGGGCGCGGGAGCCGCGGCGGGCGCGGTGTCAACCTTCACGGGCGCGACGACACCCTCGGTGTTCAAGACGCCGTCCTGGTTCTCGTAGTGGGGAAGAGGCACGCGGCCGGATTCGATGTTCTTGATGTCCTCCTGGAGGAGGTTGAACCTGCGCTTGAGGCCAACCATGGACTTGCCGGGGTTGTGGGCGTTGACCTGGCCCCACATGTCCTCGCTGTTGAGGTCGCCAATCTGGGCGAGGGAGGTCTCGAAGTTCTTGTCCTCATCGACGCTGATGGACGGAAGCAAAGGGAGGAGGGAGGGGTCAGTCGAGGAAATGGAATCTCTCTGTTAAAAACCTCGGCACGGAAGAAAAGTTGCCGAGACGGGAAATTTCGCCGAGAGGGGGCGGAGGGGCACTCACGTCCAGTGGTCGTACGGGATGACGCTGTCGATTCCGCCCATGGAGCCGCTGCGGAGGGAGGAGGGATGGGGAAGGTTCGAGTCAGTCGGCGATCGCGGTCGGAACGGTGCGCGCGCGGCGGCGCGCGGGGACGGGGCGCCTCACGCGCTCCCAGAAAGAAACACCCCGTCCACGGACGGTGCACAGAGCTCGAAAGGGGGAATTCGAGACGGGACGTACCGGCCGAGCTCGAGGCCGAGGCCGTCGAGGGAGAAGTTGGGAAATGAATCCATCGTCGTCATGATCTATGGGAGGGACGTGGGGCGTCAGTCGCGTCTCTCGCGCGTGTGGCGCGCGCCCGAACGTGCGCGCGCGGGGGCGATCAAGGGCGAGGGGGGTGCCTCGGGCGCTTCCTCGGCTCGGAGCTATTTCCGTTCCACGTTGGAAGCAACGGGAACAGGAATCCGAGGAACATGTCGCCCGAAAGCGCGCGCGCGTGGGTTCACGCGGTGCGTAAACCGCGCGCTGACTGCGCGTGAACCGCGTGAACACACGGATGAAAACCGATCGATCGAAAGGAACGCGCGGGTTCGGCGCGCGCGTCCGTGCGCGCGCGTGCCCACCGTTCGTTTCTTCCCACGGCGAAAGAAACCCGACGGAAAACCCGAAGCTCCTCTCGCGGGGCGGAAAGCGCGGGGTGGATGCGCACCGTTGGTTTTTAGCGGTGTTGAAGGGGCGAGATCGATTCGGGCGGAACCCAAGTACCGTTCAGAGGTGCGAGTTCCTTTCGCTTCACGTGGACGTCGCAGCGCGTGGGCCGTCGGTCGAGTGCGATTATGGCGAGAGCGATGTTCGGGCCGTCGTTCTTTGGGGCTTTCTTCCAAACGTATGAGAACCAGACTCAATTTGTCATGTTTCTGGCAACTCGGACGAGTCAGCTTCGAAGATCCATGGGTCGAAACGGGGGCGTATCTCGAGGAAAATCGTGACGTGGTCGCCTGAGAGTTCAGCAATATTTCCGGGGGATCTTGCCAAAAGATTTCATTTTGTTAATTGCGGCGGCGCGTGTTGGAACGTCGCGTTTTGAATGCGGTTCGGGAGCTATCACGCTATTCCATTGGTCAGTCGCATCGGCCAGCCAATCGCGTCTCTTAATTCTCGTCATTTTGGAAAAACCACCCTCCGAGTTGAAAGGTTTAATTTTCCCAAAATGCCCTCACGAAAACTCTGACTCCTGCCCAGACGGACGCCACGAGCGCTGTGAACCCCTCAAAATGGATCGAGGCGTACTTTATATTTTGCATCGAGTTTGATTTACTGGTCAATCAGGGTTCCGAATTGAGATTTTAAAAAGTGCCTAAAAAATATCGACAAAACTATCTACGGTGGATATGGAGGGAAGCTCACACAGGCCACTTCTCGAACCGCCATTTGGCAAAAGCCAGGTCAAGTCGTCTCCAGCGTGGCAGTCACGAAAAATTGGCAATTGCCGTAAGACATACACCTAAAATATCGATTAAATTCGCGGGGGTATCTGTCCGAAAGGGCCGAGTCTTTGGGACGATAAATCGCGAAAGAGGAGGCGGCGAGAATCGCTTTGAAAACTTTGACTTTGAAAGCATTTTCACGTTGAAGGACTTCGTTTTTGTTGGACTTCGTTGGGACGTGCCGCGAGCCGAGAGCGGGCATCGGCTCTGAAGAAAGTTTTTTGTTTTCCACCTCCATCCATCTCCGTCGGAGCGAGGTCCCAACCGACGATGACGGCGCCGTCGACATCGACCGCGCCGGTCGTCCACGACGACGACCTCGAGGACCTCGAGGACATCGGCGGCGCGGAGACCGCGGAGGGCGTCCGCGTCACCCGCGACCTGCCCCCGGTCGTGAAGGTCCGCGCCAAGGCCAGGCGATCGAGCGCGGTGGCGGGCGGCGGCGGCACCAACACGGACGGCGTCGGGCACCGGGCTCGGGTCACCGATGCGGACGACGATGAGGACGATAAGGACGACGACATCGACGAGGAGGGCGACGACGTCCCGGAGATCCTCGGGTCCTCCAGACCCGGCGCGAGATCCACGGTGCCGGGCGTCGCCAAGGTGCACGTCAAGACGTTCGGATGCTCGCACAACCACTCGGACTCTGAGTTCATGGCCGGGCAGCTCGGCGCGTACGGCTACGATCTCGTCACCGACCCGGACGACGCGGACGTGTGGGTGGTGAACACGTGCACGGTGAAGAACCCGAGCCAGAGCGCCATGAACACCGTCATCACCAAAGGAAAGGCGCAGGGCAAGAAGATGGTCATCGCGGGATGCGTGCCGCAGGGAGACAGAAAGGCGAAGGAACTCGACGACCTATCATTGATCGGAGTGACCAGATCGACCGCATCGTGGACGTGGTGGAACGGACACTCGCGGGCGACGCCGTGAGGCTGCTGGAGAAGAAACCGCTCCCATCGCTGGACCTGCCCAAGGTGCGGCGCAACGAACACGTGGAGATCTTACCGCTGTCCACCGGGTGCCTCGGGCAGTGCACCTACTGCAAGACCAAGCACGCGCGCGGCGAGCTCGGGAGCTACTCCCCCGCGGCGCTGGTGCAGCGCGTGCAGAGCGCCATCGCGGAGGGCGTGAGCGAGATCTGGCTCTCATCCGAGGACACTGGCGCGTACGGCATCGACCTCGGCACCGACATCACCCGACTGCTCAAAGACATCACCGCCGTGCTACCCACCGACGGAAGCTGCATGCTGCGACTGGGCATGACCAACCCGCCGTACATCCTATCACACCTAGACGCCGTCGCGGAGGCTATGCACCACCCGAGCGTCTACGCCTTTTTGCACATACCCGTGCAGGCGGGCAGCGACGCGGTGTTGGACCGAATGAAGCGAGAATACGTCGTAGCTGACTTTTTCAAAGTCGCCGATACCTTACTTGAAAAGGTGCCGGGGATAACCATCGCCACCGACATCATCTGCGGGTTCCCGGGTGAGACCGAGGCGGACTGGGCCGCGACGATGGAGTTGTGCCGAAAGTACGAGTTCATCGAGCTGCACTTGTCGCAGTTTTATCCGAGACCCGGGACCCCCGCGGCGCGGATGAAGCGGGTCGACACGAAGGAGGTGAAGCGCCGATCGCGGGAGCTCACTAAATACATCGAGAGCTACAGGCCGCACGACCACCTCGTGGGCACCACCCAGCGGGTGTGGGTCACGGACGTGGCCAAGGATAAGGTGTCCCTGGTGGGACACACCAAGTCGTACGTTCAGGTGTTGTTACCTGGCGGAGAGGAAAACAGAAAAAGGTTGATGGGTAAGTCCGCGGAGGTCAAGATCGCGACCGCGCACAGGTGGTACGTCACCGGGGAGCTGCTCGAGGTTCACACACGGACCGCGCCGAGGCCCGAGGCGCCCCCAGCGCCCAAGTACTCATCCCCGGCGGCGGAGGCGTGGGATCTCAAGACGCGCAAGCGCAAGGAAGCGAATAAGGAGGCGCGTGATCACGTCGCTTGGGTCAACGCTAAAAACGATGTTCCGAACAACACTTGTTCCACGTGTGGCGCCGCGGATGGGACGGCGTGCGGCGAACACGATACGGAGACGAGCGGTGAGACGACGGGTTTAGTCGGGAAGGATGAGTCGCTGGGCGCGTGGGCGCGTCGAGCGTTGACGACGGCGCCGGAGAGTAGGTTGGAGTGGATACTGACGGCCGGGGTCTTACTGGGTCTGGCGGGAGTCATGCTGACGTGGATGGCGGCGCACCTGGGTAAGATCGCGGCGGGGGTGTCGGCGATCGCGCATCGCTTGGGTAATAAGTCGGAATGACCGCGTGTACGATTCGTTCCGACGTTAGCTAGATTGACCTAATGATAACCTAAGGGGCTTTGAATTCGTCCGTCTCGAGTTTCGACATCGTCCTCCAACTGCCCTCCGGGAGACTTCCCAAATCGCTCTTCCCCATCCGTACTCGCAGCAGATCGACGACGTGCAGTCCTATTCCATCGCACACGCGTCGAATCTGCCGATTCTTCCCTTCTCGAAGCACAAACTCGAGGAGCGTGGGCGCCAGTCGCCGGACCCGAATCGGTTTTAAAGAAACGTCTTCATCGGCGCCAAAGTCTAGCGGACCGTTGAGACGTCGCAGATCCTCCCTCGTCACCGCCCGTGCCACCTCGACTAAATACGTCTTGGCGACGGAGTCCCCGGCGATGATGTCCCTGGCCAACGTGCCGTCTTCGGTGAGCACGAGCAAGCCTCTGGAGTGTTTGTCCAGGCGGCCGCAAACGCTCAACCGAGGTCGGTCGACGACGTCTCCGGTTTCGTCGGATAAACGGAGAAGAGCGCTCGCCTCCACCTCCCCGTCCGCCGGGAGGTTACTGACGTATCCACCCGGTTTGTTCAGCGCCGTCGTGCGTTTCGATTGGTGCCGGCGAAGGACCGGTCCGGTGACTCGAACCTCGGAAGCGGGGTCCGCCTTTGTACCTTGTTTGACAACTTCGCCGTTCACGGACACCTCGCCGGTATCGATCAGCGCTTCAGCCTCGCGACGGCTGCATAAGTCCCTCGTGGCGAGTATCTTGGATACCCTCAGAGGACCGGCGGCCGGCGTGTCTGTCTCGCGGTCGTCGTCGTTCGAACCCGAGGTGACCGAGGTGAATGACGCGAAGGTTCTCCGACCCGTCGCGATCAAGAATACTTCCTTGGACTCCCGTCGCGTGGCTTTAGGCCTGAACCACTTGACGTTGTCGAACTGTGGTTTACACACCTTCTGTAGGTCCTCTCTGCCCCCGCCGGGTCCCTCCAGGAGCTTGACCACGAGCGAGCCGCCCTTGCGAAGCACCCCCGGGTCCGTCGCGAAGTTTTCAGCTTTGAAGTTTTCCTCATCATCGTCCCCGTTTCCGTCGTCGTCGTCGTCGTCCAGGACGGCGAGTGCGCCGTCGCCGAGCGCCAGCCGCACCGCCTGCTCCGCGAGCTCGTACGATAGCGCGGCGTCCCTCACGCCGTCGCCGCTGGTGGACGGCGCCATGTCGCTCAACACCGACGCGAACGGACGACCGGACGACATCGATCCCGACTTTCCCGACGACGTTCCGGGCCCCGATGATGCCATCGCTCGAAGCTTCGCCGGGTCCAGGTCGAAGACGTCGCCGGTGGCCAGCGTTGTCCGTTTGGGATCCACGCGGGGTCCCAGTGCATCCGCGCGCGTCGCCGTGAGGTCCACCCCGAGCACCGCGCCGTTGACGGAGACGCGTTCGGACGACACCTGGGTCCAAGCACCGGGATGGCATCCGAGATCGAGCACTACGTCGCCCTTGCGCATCACCCTGAAGCGGTCCTGGATCTCCGTCAGCTTCAGCGCGGACCTCGCGGCGTATCCGAGCTTCTTCGCCTCCCTCGCGAAGAAGTCCGCCGTCTTGCGTGACCCCATGGTCACCGACGGCGCGCCCCAACCGTCTGACCCGAGTTTTGGCATTTGCAAAAAGTTATTTGGCTACGACACTATCCATGGATGCCGCCGTGAGAGAGACTTTGGTGACGTACGTAATGTTAAATAATATGCTCGCAATCGCGCGCGCTGCGCGGCTACTTAGCTAACAACACATGGAGAGCTAACGACACAGAGGTCGTTTTACTTCTTACCTTCCTCCTTGCACCGGGACAGGTACTTGCCCGAGATGGTGTCGACGCGGATCTTCTCGCCAATCTGGATGAAGAGGGGCACGGTGACGACGGCGCCGGTCTCCAGGGTGGCGGGCTTGTCACCGCCGGACGCGGTGTTACCCTTGATCCCCGGGTCCGTCATGCTCACCTCCAGGTCCACGGTCTGCGGAAGGTCCACGCCGATGACCTTGCCGTTCCAAGCGAGCACGTCGCACGTCTGGCCCTCGAGAAGAAACTTGGAGAAGTCGTCGTCGTCGATGCGGGTCTCCTCGTACGTCTCCATGTCCATGAACACGAACTGGTCGCCGTCCATGTAGGTGTACTGCATCTTACGCTTCTCCACGTCCGCGGTCTGAAGCTTCTCGCCCGCCCTGAAGGTCATCTCCTGGGTGGACTTGGTGATGTAGTTTTTGATCTTGGATCGGACGAACGCGGAGCCTTTGCCGGGCTTGACGTGCATGAACTCGATGACCTTCCAGGGCGCGGAGGAGACCTCGATGTTGGTGCCCACCTTGAAGTCGTTGGTGGAGACGGTACCGGCGCGGACGGTGAGGACGCCGCGGGACGCGGGGGTGGCCCTGGGTGTAGGGAAGCGGGTGGGTCGCGTTGGTCAGGCAGGGTCCATTTTCACGGTACGAGTGCTGCGCGACGTTACGATGATGACGTCGGCTGTGGCGGAGGGAAGGGGGCGGGGGGACGCGCGGGGGGGGGGGGGGCTCACCTGCGGACGACCGCGGGGCGGAAGACGGCCGCGTTGGCGACGGAGGCGGCGAAAGAGGCCATCGTGCTTGGTTTCGAAGTGTCCGACGGAGCACCGCGCTGGTGAAGGTGGGTGCAATCGGACGGAGGCGGCGGTCCCTTTCTATCCAGAAGTGCCGGAGTTTTGAGGCTCACAGGAACGAACCAAGAATGGCTCAATTTCGCTCAATATTGAGCGCTGGATCTGTATGGCACGAGGTGTAAACGACGGCTCGTGAATCGAGCCAAATTGAGCAAAGTTGAGCTTTAAACTTTTATCATCGCAGACCAGTCTAATATTTCGTGGTCAAAAGCCACTACGCGACGGGCGAGTGCACCTGCGACCTCGCCTGGTCCTCTCGAACCGACTTGACCGCCGCCATCGCCGCCGCCCTGAGCTCCATATCCCCCGCGCTGAAACTCCGCCTTCGTCTCCACTCCCCAGAGCTCCGCGGCGACGTCGAGGGCAAGTCGTCGGGAAAGGAGTCGAACAATTTGGGCCCGGCGTGATGATGAGGTCCGCTGAGCCACTCGCCCCACCGGTTCACGTCGTTCGCGCGCCTGTCCACCAGCTGGTTCATGACCGGTACACCACGATTGGTATTTGTCCGGACAGTGCGCCTCGGTTTGATATCCACGGGCGGAATGCCCCGGCGCGTCGCGAACTCCTGCTCATCCTCGGACCGACGCCTGGGCGCCTGCGCGGTGTCGTTGATGGCATCCACCGTAGACGCGGCCCCGTCTCTCTCCTCGGCAGCCTCCGAGATCAAGTTCCCGGGCCGCATCGTGGCGAACAGCAGCGACTGCATGTGCAGCGGCTCCGGCTCGCTCCGTCGACGCGGGCGGCGTGCGGCGGCGGTGGGAACCGGCGGGTCGATCCGCCCGCTCGCGATTGCATCTTGCAACGCGGCGAGCGCGGATCCCGCGCCGAGACCGCCACCGCCGGGCCGCGTCGTCTGGTTGTCGGACACTGTGTCCGACACATGTCCGACATCTTCGTGGTGGTCGCGAAGGGATGCGAAGGACGACCCGAGGGATCCGACGGCGCCCGTCGACCCCGCGGTGTCGTAGCTGCTCGAGGAGAGCGACGCGTGGCTTCGTAGCGACGCGACGCTTTTCCGTTCTTTTTCAGCTTCGGACCAGTCGCGGCCGGACTCCCGCGGGGGTAGCCCGCGGTGCCCTGGGGGCTGCGGCGGGAGCGTGGCGCTGATCCGCCTGGGTGTCTGACGCCCGTGTGACACCCGAGGGGACCGCGCGGTGTCCCCCCCCGCCCCCAGGGTGCGCACCGAGAGCGCGTTCCCGGAGGACGACGCCTCCGACAACAATCCTTCCGACAACAACGAAGTCGCAACCGCCCTCGGCGTCTCGGGCGTGTCATCGCGCGGCGGTTTAGATCCCGCACGAACCAAATCGTCGGTGGACTCGCGCTCGCTGTGCGCCGCGGTGTTCACCCCCGTGGTCCCTCCCGAGCTTCGCATCGGTGATCCGAGCTGGAACGCGCCGTGCCGCTCCGCCGCGTCACGGGCTTCGAGCGCCGCGACTCTCTGATCCGCGACCCTCTCCGCGGACGCCGCGCGTTGCCAATCCGCGATCGCGCCGGACGCGTACCTGTGCGCGCGGCGTACGAGCGCGTCGACGCGCGTCGGGGTGAGGGGCGCGACCCACCCGCTGACACCGGGCGGTCGAAGGTAGAGGTTCACGCGGTGTTCCCGCCGAGCTTGCGCCAAGTGCCGGGAAGACGTGGCGTAGGTCAACGCGTTGAGCAAGGAGCCGTAGGACGGATTCGTATTTCCGCGGGTGGGTGCCGTCGGGGTGCCGTCGGACGTGACCACCCCCCCTGTGGCGCCGGCGGGATTCGAACCCTCGTCGATGGAGGGACCGAGGAACCACTTACCGAGCCAACTGCCGAACGGGTTGATCCGTTCCCACAGGAGACGCCACCCGCCGAGACCGCCGTCGTGCGGGGTCAGGTTACGGAACGCGATGTAATCGTTATCCTCCACGTCCACCACAACCACGGTCTCCACGCCCATGCGCTCGCGAAGGACGTCCACCGGAATGGCGTTGAGGTAGCCGCCGTCGACGAGCAAGTCGCCCGTGTGCTCGTCCCGCACGGGTGGTAACATGCCGAGTATGGTCATCGACGCCCGGACGTACCTCCACACGGTACCGGACGTGTGCGTGCTGAGCCCGCCGGACGTCAGGTTGGTACTGACGCAGAAGAACGAGAGCCAGAGGTCCTCGATGTCGGTGTCCCCGAGCACCGTCCGAAGTATCCGATCCACGCCCTTCCCGCTGAAGATGGACAGCACCGGCAGCGTCAGATCCGTCAACAGGTGCCGCGGCGACGACAAGACACCGACGAGCTCCTTCACACGTGGCAGCATGTGCGTCGTGGACGCGTGCCTGGCGTAAAGCGCCGCCATCAACGCGCCCTGGCTGGTACCCCCCACGCAGTCGATCGGTACCCCCGAGTCCTCCAGAGCCCTCAGCGCTCCGAGGTGCGCCAAGCCGTGGCCGCCGCCGCCCGTCAGCACCACGCCAACCGCGTGGCCAGCGATGTGCCGCGCCAGCCGTTGCAGGTCCTCCTCAGCCTCGAGGCGGAGCGGGTGGTGACGCGCGACGTCCGGGCGTTTCGTGCGGAACCGCGCTAGGTTCCGCGGAGCTTCGCCGGCGTCGTGTACCAAAACGAGCTCAGTCGCCGCGCCCCTTCGTCTGCGCCATAACAGTTTTTGCTCGTGCGCGCGCGGGTTCGGGTCGGGGTTGGACGCCCTGGCGACGACGAGTATCTTGTCCGCCTGCGAGACGCACACCTGCGACCACGGCGAAGACGTGGCGTCCGCCTGCAGTAAGATGAACCTGTAGTTTTCCTCCTGCTGCGCCATCCAGCCCGTCATCTTGGACCGGTAAAACTTGGACTGCAGCTTACCCACGGTGTCGTCGTGAAACACCCCGCGAGCAGCCTGCTCGTCGAGCCACAGCGTTGGACCAAAACCCCGGAGCGCACGGCGCAGGTCACGCGCCAGCGTCGCCGTCGCCGCCGCGTCCCCCGCGCCCGTCGCGGGCACCAGGCAGATGGTCACCATATCAGGCCGGGCCCTCGCGCCCTTCAGCGTGGCGTGGAGCTTACGAGCCATCGCCTCGAGCAGCCGCGACGCGGCGACGGGGTTCCTGGCGCACACGAGAGTCAGCGCGCCGCGGGACATGCGCACAAGCTCGCTGTCGCGGAGGCACATCGCGGTCGACGGGTACCGGCCACCCGCGAGCAACGGGGCTTCGCCGATGGTCTCGCCGCGGCCTCGTTCCTCGTACTGAGCGCCGCCGCCACCCCGGCCGAAGGTACTCTGGCCGTTACCCACGCGCTCCTTCTCCTTGTCCTGAAGTAAGCGGATCCGCCCGGAGATCAGGACGTACATGCTGGTGGCCTCCTCCCCCTGCAGGTACGCCGCCTCGCCCGCGCTGAGCCAGACCCGGTTCAGGCCGAGGGATATGAACCGGCGAAGCAGCGGAGATAACGAGCAAGACGCCGCGAGCACCGTCGCGATGAACGCCTCGGACGAACGCTCCTTCAGCGCGGCGAGTTCACGCGCGCCGATGGAGTAAACCACGCAGTCCCTCGCGCCGCCGACGGAACGATGATCGTTTTCATCGTTCTTCGCGTTGTCACCCGGGGCGCGGATGATCTCGCTCCCTTCGTCGTCGTCGTC
>Ga0206682_10003166_pt1 | contig 14254 bp, 12 predicted proteins | sample M240m12015metaG_FD_155444 | JGI IMG/M metagenome (GOLD analysis project Ga0206682, IMG submission 155444) | Ammonia-oxidizing marine archaeal communities from Monterey Bay, California, United States - M2 40m 12015 | ecosystem: Environmental > Aquatic > Marine > Intertidal zone | place: USA... | reverse complement strand
CTAGAAAACCCCGACAGTTCGCTAGCTTTTTGGGCCTCAATATTCCCACTCACTTCTCCAATTGTAATGATGGGAAGGTTGCCTTTTGACCCACCTATGTGGGAAATCGCTTTATCGATGGTTTTATTAATTATTGGTTTTATATTTACAAGCTGGATTGCAGGCAGAATATACCGAGTAGGAATTTTAATGTACGGACAAAAAGTAAACTACAAAACTTTGTGGAAGTGGATTAAACAAAGCTAAATATGAGAAAAATAGGCATCATAGACTTAGGGACAAACACTTTTAATTTACTACTTGCAGAAGTAGAAGATCAAAAGTACAGGGTGTTTTACAAAACAAAGATTGTTGTTAAGTTAGGACAAGGTGGGATAACAAAAAACTTTATTGCCCAAACGCCTTACCAAAGAGGATTAGATGCACTTACGCAACACAAAGCAAAACTAAAAGAGGAAGGTATTACAGAATTTTACGCCGTGGCAACCTCCGCAATTCGAAGTGCAGACAACGGTCCGGAATTTGTTAAAGAAGTAAAAGAAAAACTGGGTATTTCGATTCAGGTAATCGATGGAGACACCGAAGCTGACTTGATATACAAGGGAGTCATCCAAGCCTTAGATTTAGAAGAAACACCAAAATTAATAATTGATATTGGTGGCGGAAGCACAGAATTTATCATTGCAAACCAGCAAGAAATCTTTTGGAAGAAAAGCTACAAACTTGGCGCAGCAAGGTTATTGGAAAAATTTAATCCAGCTGACCCTATTGAACTAACAGACATAGCTGCAATTGACTCACATTTAGAGGAAACACTTGCTGAAATGATAGAAATGGCCGAAGTCTATGAAATTAATTGTTTGATAGGATCATCGGGATCGTTTGATACCCTGGCAGAGATGATTTCTTGTAAAAACGGAGATTGCAACTTGTGGAAAAAGAAAAAAAATTACACTTTTTTAATGGCCGATTACAACCAAATACAACGCGTTATTTCTGAAGCAACTTTAGCCGAAAGGCTCAAAATGGAAGGCTTAATTCCTATGAGGGCAGACATGATTGTTATCGCTGTTGTTGTGATCAATTTCATATTAAACCGACTTATTATACACGATTTACGACTGTCTAACTTTGCGCTTAAAGAAGGTTTACTTCAAAGCCTCGTAACAAAACCTACACTATGGCAAAAATCCTCATTATAGAAGATGAACTAGCGATTCGGAATGTACTTTCGAACATCATACAAGAAGAAGACTCGAGTTATGAAGTTGAATTAGCTGAAAATGGTATTGAAGGATTAGAAAAGATTACAAACAACAGCTTTGATTTGGTTCTGTGCGACATTAAAATGCCTAAGATGGACGGAATAGATCTGCTGACCAAGGCTATGGAAATTCAACCAGAACTCACCCTTATCATGATTTCTGGCCATGGCGACATTGACACAGCGGTAGACTGCATTAAAAAAGGTGCTTTCGATTACATCTCTAAACCGCCAGATTTAAACCGCTTATTAAATACCATTAGAAATGGTTTAGATAGAAAAAACTTAGTGGTACAAAACAAAGTTCTTAAGAAGAAGGTGAGTAAAAAATACCAAATGATTGGCAACTCTCCTGAGCTTAGTAAAATACATCAAATGATAGAACTTGTAGCACCAACAGATGCGCGAGTTTTAATTACCGGAGCAAACGGAACTGGAAAAGAACTTATAGCCCATGCAATACATGAGAAGAGTGAGCGTAGTAAATCGCCTATGATTGAGGTAAACTGTGCTGCAATACCTTCGGAACTTATAGAGTCGGAATTGTTTGGACATGAAAAAGGAGCATTTACCTCGGCCATAAAACAAAGAAAAGGAAAATTTGAAACAGCAGATACTGGCACCCTTTTTCTTGATGAAGTTGGTGACATGAGCCTAAAAGCACAAGCAAAAGTACTACGCGCATTGCAAGAGCATAAAATTACCCGAGTTGGAAGCGACAAAGAGATAAAAGTAAATGTGCGTGTACTCGCGGCAACCAATAAAGATTTACAAAAAGAAATAAAAGAAGGAAACTTTAGAGAAGATCTTTACCATCGATTAGGCGTTATATTAATAAATAACCCTTCCTTAGACGAACGTAAAGAAGACATACCTGTTCTTACAGAACATTTTAACAAACAAATTTGTGAAGAACATGGGATTGCTGAAAAAACCTTTAGTCCAGATGCGCTTAAAACCCTGCAAAGCTATTCTTGGTCTGGGAATATCAGAGAATTTAGAAATGTAATTGAACGTTTGATTATTTTATGCTCAGACACGGTTAGTAAAAAAGATGTAAAATCATTTGCAGGAAAAGAATAAACATGAAAATACCAAAGTTTTTAGTTGGAGACAACACCGACAGTCAAGACACTGTTTTTATCGTTCATACCGAATCTCCCAAATTTGTACTTAACCTAGATACAGATGATGTGATGTGGATGGATGATGATTTACCAGAATTATTAGGAACAGCAGACGAAGCAGAATTAACTACTGCAATTAGTGAACTCCTAGCTCTTGCTGATGAATTTTACCAAAGAGAAATTGACCGATACGAAGAACTAGAAGACTAGTTACCGTAAGAATTAAAACGAGCTAGCGCTCGTTTTTTTTTTACGAATTGTAAACCGCTTCTCCCATGAGTACAAGACCTAAAACATCTGGATATTTTGGTAAATTATTACCTATCAAACCCAACAAATCTTGATCATTCTGCGTATTAATCATCTGATCAATAAATCCTTCAATATCTTTATCTAGGGTAAACGTACCCATAAAAGCATTCCATGTTTGATCAGAAATAACAAGTTTACTAACCACAGATAAATAAACTGAACCAAACTTTCGGGTTTGAAAATAACATTCTCTCTGGTATTCTCCATCGACTAAATCCTCTAAAATTTGAGTATTGCACACGCCTAAATGATCGTCCTTTTGAGAAAAATTCGTTCCAAAAGGCAAAAACTGATGTGTGCTTTGTCTAAGTGCGTAAGTAGTTGTCATAGCTTTGTGTTTTAATTTCTACAGTACAAATGAAAGACATGACTGAGACAATTAGTGTCACAAAGAATAATTTGGATTACAAGAAAACATTTGTATATTTGAATTAAATGAAAAGAAAAAACACATACTATTATTATTTAAACTCCACTCCATAAGGAATCGGACAATGGTCGTATGCAATTATAACCAACACCTATTCTTTACAAGAGTAGGTGTTTTTTTATACTCCAAATTATGAAACAGCTTTACAAGGAATACACTTCGGAAGATCAAGAAGTTTGGAAACTTCTTTTCAATCGTCAGAAAGAAAACCTGGCAACAAAGGGAAGTAAAGAATACAATGCATGTCTGGAAAAACTTGCACCTTGCTTAAATGCAACAGCTATTCCCAATTTTGAGGAGATGAATGCCTTTTTCAAAACCCAAACGGGTTGGCAAATTCATGTAGTTCCGGGATTAATTCCAGTAGATGATTTTTTTGATTTATTGGCAGAAAAAAAATTCTGTTCCTCTACCTGGCTTCGCAAAAGAAGTCAAATAGACTACTTAGAAGAGCCCGATATGTTTCATGATGTTTTTGGTCATATTCCGCTTTTAATAAACCCTACCTTCTCAAAGTTTGCGCAAGCATTTGGGAAATTGGGACAACAATTTAAAGGAGATATAGAAATGCTCGAAAAGCTGCAACGTATTTACTGGTTTACCATAGAGTTTGGACTTATTAAAGAAGAGGGTAAAACAAAAGTTTACGGCGCGGGCATTGCGTCATCTTACGGTGAAACAAACCACGTATTTGACCCCAAAATAAAACACCTCAACTACAATATTTACGAAGTTATGCAAAGTGCGTTTCATACCGATGTAATACAAGAAAAATACTTTGTGATCAATGCTTTAGAAGAGCTTTACGTGAGCTTAAACGAACTGGCAATAAAACTTAAAAAGTCTGCTTAAAAGCCTCCAATTCGTCAAGCAAAGCAGCGGGCTTTACCACCACCACTTGATCGGGAAAAGAAAGTAAAAAACGAAATAGATTTTCGGAAAAACAAACTTTACCTTTAAAAACATAACGATTGGTTTTACCACTCATAAGTACTTTAGTTTGAGGGTAAAATTGAATTAACTGTGCATAGGCTTTTCTTTGAAGGTGCAACTCTACATGGTAATGAGTTGTCCCTTTAAAACCAAAACAATCTATGATTTGAACAGCAATTGAAGGCGCAAACCGCTGCGACTTTTGTAAAACGTCTACTTGTCCAATACGATTGATGTTAAATATTCTAGATTCTGTGGGCGCATTTTCCACATCTACCCCAACCACACCCGTGTAATTTGTCGTAAAAGAAATGGGCTCAAACAAACGGTTGGTGTCTGAATTAGAATTTAAAGAGGAATAGTTCATTAATTTAACTTGAACCTTAGCACTAATCGCCTTAGACAGCTTCTCAATTTTAAGACCATTACTCGCATTCAAAATATTCTCGCCTATTTGAGCTTGCTCGCTCATCATATGGAGTTTTTTAAGAATGTGCTCAGCTAAATTATGACCGGCAGACAAACTTTTAATCGATTGTTTAATCAATAAAGATTCTTCGGCATTAAACGCAAACTGATACTCTTCGCCTTCGTCGGTTGGAATAAAATACCGATTCTCAAAGTCAACATCTAACACAAAACCCAATTCCTCTAAAAGAATAAAATACCGATACACGGTTCGCTTAGAAATCTCGAGGATGGATGCCAACTCAGTTGGAGTTCGACGCCTAGCCCCTTTCAACAAGCTTATCAGCTTAAATATTCGTAATATTTTTCTTTGTTCAGCCATTACCTCTAAGCAAAATATAGTTTGTAGATTTACGCCTAAATTAATTAAATTCTATTCGAATGAAAAGGCTTTTACCAATACTTATCTGCTTTGGCTTCACTTCAGTCGTTTGTGGTCAATCTTACTGGCAACAAGAAGCGCACTACCAAATGGATATCGACTTCGATTCTGAAAATCATCAATTTGATGGAGCGCAAGAATTGACCTTTACCAACCACTCACCAGACACCTTAAACAAGGTATTTTACCACCTCTACTTTAATGCCTTTCAACCCGGAAGCATGATGGATGTAAGATCTCGAACCATTTTAGATCCTGACAGACGTGTAGGAGATCGAATAGCCAAGTTAAATGAAAAAGAAGTAGGTATTCAACAGGTGTTGAGTTTACAACAAAACGGCACTGAACTGAATTTTAAGCACGATGGAACCATTTTGGATGTTGATTTAGCGAAGCCCCTCTTACCCGGAGACACAACTGTATTCTCTATGGTTTTTAAGGCGCAAGTTCCCCTACAAATTCGTCGTTCGGGAAGAATGAACAAAGAAGGCATCGATTACTCTATGTCTCAGTGGTACCCAAAAATGTGTGAATACGATAAAGAGGGTTGGCATACAAACCCTTATGTGGGAAGAGAATTTTATGGTATTTGGGGTTCGTTTGAAGTTAACATTACTATGGATGCTGCCTATACAATTGCGGCAACAGGTGTGTTACAAAACGCACAACAAATTGGGCATGGTTACGCAACTACTCCTCCTCCAATTGACACGATACCTGAAAGGCTTACCTGGAATTTTAAGGCTGAAAATGTACACGATTTTGTTTGGGCAGCTGACCCAGAGTATACGCACGATATTGTAACAAATGAAAATGGACCAGACTTTCATCTTTTTTACTTGAAAGGAGATAAAACGAAAGAATGGGACAATTTGGGCGACTATATGGTTCGCACTTTTGCCTATGCAGATGAAAATTTCGGGAAATATCCTTACCCGCACTACTCCATAATTCAAGGGGGCGATGGTGGTATGGAATACCCAATGGCAACTTTGATCACTGGAAACAGGAATCTAAAAAGTTTGGTTGGCGTATGTGTTCATGAGGCTATGCACAGTTGGTACCAAGGTTTACTTGCCACAAACGAAAGCCTGTTCTCTTGGATGGACGAAGGCTTCACTTCTTATGCATCTAACAGAATTGAGCAACAATTGTTCCCAGAAGATTGGAAAGATGCGCACAATAGCTCCTACAAAGGCTACAAAAGAATAGCAGACAGTGCTTATGAAGAGCCCTTGTGTACGCATGCAGATCATTTCAATACGAATTGGGCCTATGGTACGGCCTCCTATTCAAAAGGAGTAGTTATACTAGACCAACTTAGTCATATTGTAGGACAAAATGCTGTAGACCGTTCGCTGTTGCGCTACTTTAAAGAGTGGAGCTACAAACACCCTACTGCAAGTGATTTTAAAAGAATTGTAGAAAAAGAAAGTGGTATTGAGTTAGACTGGTATTTCGATTATTTTGTGAATACGACCAAAACAATAGATTATGCGATCGAAGAAGTTGCCAAAACCGAAAATGGGACCAACGTTGTGTTGAAGAAGGGAGAAATGCCGATGCCCATTGAAGTCGAAGTACAATTAAAAGATGGAACTAAGCTGAACTACTACATTCCAACCGTTTTAATGCGAGGAGAAAAAGCATTGGATACTGAAGTTGTACAACTGAGAGATTGGGCTTGGACCAATCCTTATTACGTAATTTCTATGGAAAATGAGGTGCAAGACATTGCGGCAATAACTTTGCATCCGAACAACAAATCTATAGCAGATATGGAGCGGCTAAACGACCGTCTACTTATGCCAGAAAAATGGAATTGGGACAAATACAATCTCATGCTAAACATTGTTTCTAAAAAGAAAAAAGGCAAAATTCAGAAATTGAAAAAAATAAAAAAATAAAAAAAGGCTTCCATAACGGAAGCCTTTTTAATTTAGTAAAAACAAATTATTTCGAGTGGTAAACTTTCTCAGCAACTTGTCCTTTATTGGTTTGCATTACTTTAATATACAAACCCTTGTCAAGCGTTTTTACTTTTTTACCTAACAGAGTAAAGTAAGTAGTGTTGTATACTTTAAGAGGTGTTGATGATGAACGATTAAGCCCAAACCAATACCAATAAGATATTCTAAAAAAGTTTAGGGATTTGGAGGGGTAATTATTGACCATTCTCCTCACTCCACACCATATATTCAGCATCTTTTCTTATTGCCTCATCGAGAGGAATATTTTCCACACTCGCTTTTTTCTTAATCGATTCAATCCACTCTGGAGTTTCTTTTATAGCGTTAATGTAAAATTGTATTCTTTCTTCTTTAGCACCTTTCTTACTGTGTGCATTTTGATTTGAATTAAAGTAGCCATCATATAATTGATCGATAAATCCAAAGGCAAACTTGTACAAGTTTGCATCTGTAGATAATAAAAGGACTACATCATTTTTTTCGACTTGTTCAACAATATTAATAGCATCTACATTAACAGGAGTTGTGTAACTATCAGGATATATTTGTTTATTGTAGAACCAAAACTGACCTTCATTAAATGCATCTCTTGAACACCCCCAGTTAAACATTCCCCAATAATAACTGTCTGCTACCGTCAACACTTTTACTTTATTTGAACTATTATTTTGTTGAATTTGAAAATGAGGGTATCCCATTGGCAAATCCTCTATTCCAAACAACAGATTCATACCTTTCTCAATATCATCATCTGAATCCCGAATTGTTGTAGAAGTTACAATATCGTTTATTCGTAATTGTGGTATAGATTTCTCTTTTCGAATAGAGTTAATGTAATTGATTAAAGAATCGGCTGCTAGTACTTCTCCGTATTTACTCCAGTGAATTCCTGTTTTTGGGAAAAGAGGGTATGGAGCGGTGTTTTTTAGTTTATTAAACCAACTATGAAAGTCTAAAAGATGTACTTCTGCCTCTGATAGCGCTCTTTTATATACTTCATAATTCGTTGTAGATCGACTTTTTGGATGGTAATATTTCGGAATAAATTCAGGATAAAAACTTCCTTTACCAGGAGCTAAGAGGATAATTAAGTCTATACCTTTGTCTTTCAGTGTGGCACTGATTCTTTTTAATTTTTCTGTTTTTTCTCTTATTTTATCTTCCCCAATAAAATCGATACCTAAATGAGCTTTAATATAATTCTCTTCATATAGGTACCCCTCTTTACCTATGACAACCCCATTTGCTTTTGCTTGATTGTATAGTGTGTAGTGTAGTTGATTGTATAACCTAACAAAGAAGTTTCTAAACCCAATACTTTGATTTAAATAATTTTGCTGTTCTGTTTGATATTTTCCTTCAAACCAATCATGAGATGAGAAATAAGGATTTTTTAAGGTTTCAAAAGAGCCACTCAAAGGTTTTAAATCGATCAACTTTGTCTTTTGTTGAATCATCGGTAAAAACAACAAAGAAATAACACTGGCAAACAGTATGTTTTTCACGGTTCTATTTTGTTTGTTTAGTGCCATGTATTAAAACCTAAAATAAATAAATGGATTAAAGTCCGAAGAGCTGATTGAGCTAATTGATAGCATCAATAACAGAATGGATAAAATGGTAAAAATGAAATGGTATTTTAATGAATAGTGTTCTGTATAAAATACGAATTTCTCTAATTTTTTCCCTTGTTTAAAAATTACCAAGAATGAGAATATAACAGCTAAGATAGAAATGAGTCCAAAAGCAGGAATAGTTTCAAACTCTATTGAAGAATTAAGCGAGAATAATTTAGATAAATAGATTTTTATTTTGGCAACACGTTCCAATCTAAAGACAACCCAACCAACCATTACGAGTAAAAAAGTTATGATGATTGAGGGTATTTGCCCCATTCGATTTAAGATTTTTAGGAGAAATAGGCGGTCTAAAATCAGAAAAAAACCATGATAAGCTCCCCAAATCAGAAAATTCCAAGAAGCGCCGTGCCATAAACCTGACAAAAGAAAAACAACCCACAGATTAAAAAAGAGGCGATACTTTGAAGCTACTCTATTACCACCTAAGGGTATATATAAATAATCTCTCATAAAACTACCTAGGGTACTATGCCACCTCCTCCAAAACTCACTTATACTCTGAGATATGTAAGGAGAATCAAAATTTTCAGGAAACCTAAAGCCCATCATTCTACCCAAACCAATAGCCATATCTGAATAGCCCGAAAAATCAAAATAAATTTGAAACGTATAGGCTAACATACCCAACCATGCACTCCCAGGATTTAATTGAGACAAATTGCTATTAAAGATAAGGTCAGCTTGCTCCGCCATAACATTAGCAATCAACACTTTTTTAGCTAAACCAATTGAAAAACGATAAAAACCAATTAGTTTGTCATCTATGGATTCTCTTCTTTGAGTAATCTGATCTGCAATGGAGTTGAATCGAACAATCGGTCCTGCTATCATCTGAGGAAAAGACATAATATAGAGTAAATAATCGCTTACTTTTTCAAGAGGTGTATGAACTTTTCGGTAAACATCGATAGAATACGTTAACGTTTGGAACGTGTAAAAAGAAATACCTATTGGCAAAGCAATGGCTGTCCATTTTACTTGACTAAAACCAAGTATTTCGAGCGAAACATTTAGATTAGCTACAAAAAAGTTAGCATACTTGAAGTAAAGCAGCAATCCTAAATTGATAAATACGGATGATGCCAACAAAAGCCTTTTCTGAGTAATTGACTGACTCAAATAGAGCCTTTTTACAATGTAAAAATCAATGATAGTAGATGCTAGAATTACAAAAATGAATTTAGGAGCTCCCCAGCTGTAAAAGAAAATACTTGCTCCTAAAATGACGAAGTTTTTAAATTTTGTACCAACAAAATAATAGACCAATAAAAAAATTGGCAAAAAGTATAAAAGAAATAGGTTACTACTAAAAATCACGAAGCAAGTTTAATAAATCTAAAATTCACACAATAAAAAAGCCATCCCACTGTGTGGGACGGCTTTTTTGTTTATAATTTTAAACCAGCATCAATCTCTTAGATAAACTTTCTCAGCAACTTGTCCTTTATTGGTTTGCATTACTTTGATATACAAACCCTTGTCAAGCGTTTTTACTTTTTTACCTAACAGAGTAAAGTAAGTAGTGTTGTATACTTTAAGAGGTGTTGTTTGTTCTTCTAATGAAAGCACAGCACTTAAGGTGAACATTCCGTTGTTAATAGTAGAATCTAATGATCCGATTTCTCCTAATGATACAGTGGAACCATCTGATAAAAGTATGAGCCATTCTAAAGATATTTCACTTTGATCAACAATAATAGCATACTGATCTTCAAGATTAAAGGGGCTAAAAACTATAAAGCTATCCATTACAGTTGGAACAAATTCAGTACCATACGAGTCAGTAATAGATATATCTAAACCTGTTTGTTCTAAAATTAAAACGACTTGAGAAGTATCCAATTCTGTATCTGATAAGTACTGTAGAAGTGTATTGCTTACTTCATCGCTACACGCTTGACATCCAGGAAGACTCACCCAAGGAAAAGAATAGGTGGTAGAATCCGAAACAAAAATATCTGAATAATTGATAACAATATTTGGCCCAATAGTGTCAATATTAGAAAACACATTAATTGATGTATCTCCCCCTGTAATGATTGAATCAAATATCTGGTATATAGCACCCTGGTCAACATCAATAGTTGAAATTGGAGAAATTAAACTTAAAGAATAGTTAATATTAATAGTATCGTAAGCAATTATATTTAGAACAAACTCTTGATCTAGCGAAAGCTCACTAAGAACAAAAGATGCTGAACTTTGAGAACATTGTATAGGATTTATGCTTAAGACAGAGTCTTCATTAAGATACGACAGATAAATCGTTGCGTTAGTACAACCATCTGGAAAAGTTAATTCCGTATATATAGAATCAGTCAACCCGCCAGTTGGATCAGTTGGATCAGCAGGAGAAATAGAATAAAGGTCTACATAATCAATAAAAAAATGAGAGCCGATTGAGTCAACATTAGTAAGCGTGTTAATTAATGTATCTCCAGCTAAAATAACAGTATCTGATACTTGGTATATTGAGCCCTCCTCAATCAGTGTAACATCGTCTTCAATTAGAGAATAGGAACTCATCGAATAGTTAATATGGATAGTATCGTGCCCTATTATACTCAAAATGTAATCTTGATCTGAAGCAAGTAAATCAAATTGAAAAGGGGCTGAACTTTCACTGCAGATCGAAGGAGTAAAATTAGGTACGGAATCTACTGAGTAAACCTGTAGCATCACTGTCGCATTAACACAACCATCGGGCAAAAATAACTTCACATAAGTTGAAGAGTCAGTAGCTTGCGCAAAGACTGATTGACTCAAAAAAATAACAATACTTAATAATTTTAATAGTGGCTTCATAACTTTTCATTGTATTTATTTAATAATGTAAATATATAAATAACAGGTATTACATAATCTTTTTTGTTAATATTATTTAGTTTTTTCTCAAACAAAAAAAGGCTCCCATTTCTGGAAGCCTTTTTAATTTAGTAAAAACAAATTATTTCGAGTGGTAAACTTTCTCAGCAACTTGTCCTTTATTGGTTTGCATTACTTTGATATACAAACCCTTGTCAAGCGTTTTAATTTCTTTACCTAGTAGATTGAAGTAAGTAGTGTTGTATACTTCAAGAGGTGTTGTATTTTCTTCTAATGAGAGCGAAGAATTTATGGTAAACATTCCGTTTAGTAATTCTGAAGGTCCACTCATAACACCGTCGGCAACTACTTCTGCTCCTGAAGGACGAAGTAAACCCCAGCCAATTCCATTGCCATCCATATCACCCGTAAATATGGAGTAAAGGTCTTCAATGTTAAATGGACCAAACACAAGGTAACCGTCAACTAAAGTAGGTGTAAATTCAAAACCACTTGCATCGATAATAGAAATCAATACATCAGATTGTTCCAAAATAAGAACCATCTCATCTTCTTCCATATCCATGCTAACAAAAAGCGACATCATGTTGTCAAATATAGCTGAATCAAATCCTTCGTTATTTTCAGAACCTGGGAAACCATCTTCCCAAGGACAGTCAAAATCAGTTGAATCGTCCCAACCGTCGTTGTCCCATGGCCATTCGTTGTCGTCATCATCGTCATCATCATCGTCGTCATCGTCTTCTTCATTCGCTTCGTAAATACCAATGAGCTCTTCACATGCTTCAGAATTTCCATTTGTACATTCTGTGAACAATTCTAAAGCTCCGCAAGCCATCCAATCTCCAGAAGCACATGCCATTTCCAATTCGGCCAAAAGCTCTTGAGTATCTTCATCATCTTCCCAAGGATTGTTCACATCTGTTGAGTCAAAATCCCAAAAATCGTCGTTCCAACCAGGTCCATTCCAATCTTCGTCAATACCTTCTTCTCCACAGATGGAATAGATGAATTCTTCTGTTGGGATATTTATTATCTCAAATAAATTAACTTCAACCATTTCACCATTGCTGCATAATATTTCGATTACGGAGTTTTCTACATCCGTTGAATCGTCCCAATCATCATTGTCCCAAGGCCATTCGTTGTCGTCATCATCGTCGTCATCATCGTCCTCTTCTTCATTCGCTTCGTAAATACCAATGAGCTCTTCACAAGCTTCTGTATTCCCATTCGTGCATTCTGTATACAATTCTAATGCTCCACAAGCCATCCAATCTCCAGAAGCACATGCCATTTCCAATTCGGCTAAAAGCGCTTGTATATCTTCTTCATCTCCCCAAGGATTGTCTACATCTGTTGAGTCAAAATCCCAAAAGTCGTCGTCCCAACCAGGCCCATTCCAATCTTCGTCAATACCTTCTTCACCACAAATAGAATAGATGAATTCTTCTGTTGGCATATTTTCCATCTCAAATAAATTGACTTCAACAGTTTCTCCATTGCTGCATAAAATTTCGATTACGGAGTTCTCAACATCAGTTGAATCGTCCCAACCCATACCTGGACTATCAATTCCTGGATCAGTTGGATCCCAATCATCGTTGTCCCAGGCCCAATCATCTTGATTATCACAATCAAAAAGGTTGGCAAGAATTTCTATGGGTAAATTTTGAAAATCAGTAATATCAACTGCAATAGAGTCACCATTGCACTCAACATACATAATGTTTTCTGAGCCAGGAAATTGCGCAAAGGCAAATTGACTAAATACTAAGGAAAATAAAAGTATAGTTTTTTTCATGATAATTGGTAAAAAAGTTATGCAAAAATATTAGCAATAGTTATGCCAAAGCACCTATTTTGAAAACATTAACAATTAATATACACAGTCAATCTGGTAAAATTATGACCACTTAAATAGATTATGAAGAATCGTATAATGTGAAGGAAAAGAAGCCTTAACAACAACAAGCCCCTTGGTAATTGGATGAATAAACTCAAGACTTAGTGCATGTAAAAACAATTGAGGTGTTTTAAAATTTGAAGCAAACATGCGGTTGTGAAAACGATCACCGTATTTAGGGTCGCCTACGATGGGATGGCTTATTTTATTCAAATGAATCCTGAGCTGATGCAAACGACCTGTTGTTGGTTTTAGCTCCAGCAAACTGTAGCGTGCGTTTTGATAGGGATGCACAGGAATAGGCAACGTAATCTCTTTTAATTTTTTATAAACCGTACAGGCTTCTTTGTATGCATTGGCATCTCTTCCTTTAACCGGAGAATCGATTACTCCAGACTCAGGCGCATGCCCACGAACAATGGCATGATAGGTTTTCTGTATTTTATTTTGCACAAACAGGCTTTGAAAAACAGCTACCTCGTGGCGCTTTTTAGCCAATAAAAGCACACCTGAGGTTTTGCGATCTAGGCGGTGTAATGGATACAGCTTTTGAGTAAGCTGCGCCTCTAGCAAGTCTAATAAGGTAGCTTCGGCATCCATATTACGGGCCATGTAAGAGCGATGTACCAGCACATTACAAGGCTTATTAACAGCAATCAAGTAGTCATCTTGGTAACAAATTTCAAGAGTCATACGTGGTTATTTACTTAAAAGCTGCTTGAGTATTTGCGGGCCACTTTTGAGCGATTTTACGGCCCAATCAATTCTTTTGTCTTGCAACTCATCCTCGGACAACATCCAGTTTACTTCAGATTTTTTTAGCCGAGTAACCACATCGTGTAAAACCAAAGCAGCCGAAACAGAAATATTGTAGCTTTCGGTAAATCCATACATGGGTATGCGCACAAAGGAGTCGGCCTGCTCGAGCACCAAATCCGAGAGTCCGCTTATTTCTGTTCCAAAAAAGAAAGCGGATTTCTGATTTACGTCAAAATC
>Ga0206682_10003161_pt1 | contig 14283 bp, 10 predicted proteins | sample M240m12015metaG_FD_155444 | JGI IMG/M metagenome (GOLD analysis project Ga0206682, IMG submission 155444) | Ammonia-oxidizing marine archaeal communities from Monterey Bay, California, United States - M2 40m 12015 | ecosystem: Environmental > Aquatic > Marine > Intertidal zone | place: USA... | reverse complement strand
ACGGCGCGGCAGATGGGGCTGTGGCTTATGGGCTCGGACGACGCGCTCATCCAGCACCTGCTGGAGAAGGACGAGCAGGGAGAGAGGCTGTTGTGATCGATCCGTAGCGCGGCGCGGAGTTTTTTCATCTGTCGCTCCTCAACACTCGGCAGTGGTGAGGTCTCCGAGCCGCCGCCGGCCCGCCGCGTGCGCGAGTTCAACGACTTCAGTCTCCATTCGAAACTCTTGGCTCCCGCCGCGCGCCCGTCACAACGGCACGCGCGGGGGCGTGAATCTTCGCCATGAGCGCTCCCACCGAGGGCGGCGCGAAGCGCACGAGAGAGGAGGCGTCAGATGACGACATGGTCGGCCCGGCCCCGCCTCCTCCCGGGGCTGCGGAAGACGACGACGACGAACAGGAAGTCGGCCCAGCGATGCCCCCGAAGGCGAAGAAGAAGAAGATCCTGGCGTTCGAGCAGGTGTACCTGGACTCGATGCCGAGCGCGTCGATGTACGAGAAGAGTTACATGCATCGCGACGACATCACGTGCGTCGCCGTCACGCCCGGCACGGACTTCTTCATCACCGGCAGCGAGGATGGGCACTTGAAGTTCTGGAAGAAGAGGTACGAGGGAATCGAGTTTGTGAAACACTTCCGGTCGCATGTGGGACCGGTGGTGGGCCTGAGCGTCAGCGCGGACGGCCTGTACTGCGCGACGATCGGCCACGACAACTCCGCAAAGATCTACGACGTCGTGAACTTCGATATGACCCTCATGCTCCGCCTGCCGTTCGCGCCGACGGCGTGCGAGTTCGTGTACAAGAAAGGTGAGGCGCAGCAGAAAATCGCCGTCGCCGACGCGACGGGGAAGATTCACGTCTACGACGCGGCGTCCGGAGCCACAGAGCCCGTGAAGGTGCTCGAGACGCACAGAGCCGCCGTGCGTGTCATGAAGTACAACGCCGCCAAACAGGTTGTGATTTCGGCGGATGACAAAGGGGTCATCGAGTACTGGTCGCCGTCTACGTACGAGTTCCCGCAAGACGCGGTTTCGTTCCGGTTCAAGCTGGACACCGACCTGTACGCGCTGGCGAAGGCGAAGACCAAGGCGCTGACGCTCGAAGTTTCGCCGGACGGTGAGCAGTTCACCACGACCGGGCCGGACAGGAAGGTACGCGTGTTCCGCTTCGGCTCGGGGAAGCTTCGGTACGTCATCGACGAGTCGCTCGAGAGCGCGAATGACGCGCAGAGGTCGGGCAACGCGACGTACGCCCTGGAGGATATCGACTTCGGGCGCCGCGTCGCCGTGGACCGCGAGATGGGCAGGTCGCTGCAGGACTCCGCGACTGGGTATCCCAACGCCATCTTCGACGAGAGTGGGAACTTCATCCTGTACGCCACGCTGCTCGGGATCAAGGTGGTCAACTTGGTCACCAACCGGTGCGCGCGGATCGTGGGCAAGGTGGAGAACACCGAGCGGTTCGCGCGGCTGGCGATGTTCCAGGGCGTCCCGCAGAAGGACAAGCGCTCGCGCGGGAGCGGCAAGGACATCAAGGCCGCGACGGAGAAGGACCCGACGCTGGTGTGCAGCGCGTTCCAGAAGAGCCGCCTGTATCTGTTCACCAGGAGGGAGCCGGAGGATGGGGACGACGCCGGCGGCGGCAGGGACGTGTTCAACGAGAAGCCGGCGGCGCACGACGTCGTCGCGCCGACGCTGGCGGCGAGCGAGGTGTCCTCGGCGCTCGCGAGGACGTGCGTGTTGCACACGACAGTCGGGGACATCCACATCAAGCTCTTCCCCGACGAGTGCCCCAAGACGCTTGAGAACTTTTCCACGCACTGCCGCAACAAGTACTACGACAACCTGATTTTCCACCGCGTCATCAAGGGGTTCATGCTGCAGACGGGCGACCCGCTCGGCGACGGGACCGGCGGGACGTCGATTTGGGGCGGCGAGTTCGCGGATGAGATCTCGCGCGACTTGCGGCACGACCGGCCGTACACCGTCTCCATGGCGAACGCTGGCCCGAACACGAACGGCTCGCAATTCTTCATCACCACGGTCGCGACGCCCTGGCTGGACGGGAAGCACACGGTGTTCGGGCGGGTCGTGAAGGGCGCCGACGTGGTGCACGCGATCGAAAAGACGAAGACGGACAAAAACGACAAGCCGACAGCGGACATCAAGATCCAATCGGTGACGCTGGGGTTTTGAAGAGGCTTAAGGCTCGGTTCGATAGCGACTATCGTTATAGGGAAACTCGGACATGGATGAAGAAATATCACAGTAGACTATACTCACTTGAGCTCGTTCAGGAACTCCCCGATGACTTTGGCGCCTCTGCTCGCCGCCGCCTTGATGTGCTGCACGTCCTGCCTCGCCTGAATGGACATCTTCGACATGAGCTCGCCCGCTGTGATGTCGAACTCGTCCTCGCGCCCATCTCCGAAATAATCCGCCGAAGAAATACTCCCGGCGTGGTTGAACTGCGACATGTCCCGTCCGTCCCCGTTCGCGCCTCCGCCTCCGCCGCCGCCGCCGAAGGACGCCGAGGAGATAGATTTCGCCGACCCGAAGCGCGATTGCGCGAGCTCATCTCTCTTCTCGCCGATCGGGGCGACGGGTTGTTTCGACGGGTCATTCTTCGAGCTCATCGACCGGAACCCGCCGGGCACGCCCACGTGGCTCGCCGGCTTCGCGGGGGACACGGGCTTCTCTTCTTCCTCCGCGGGGGTCTCGCCGAACCCCCCGACGTTGTAGCTGAACCGCCCGTTCGACGGCGGCGCGACGTGCGAACCCCACGAGTTCCGGGGCGACGGCGCTTTCGGCGACGCCGGCTTCTCGAGCTCCTTCGGCGTCTGTTCGAACAACCGGTCGTCCACCTTCACCGCGAGCTTTTTGATACCGAGCCCGCCGGTTTTAGCGGCGCCCAGGGGTTTCCGCCCGCCGACGCCCGTCTTCCGCCCGGTCAACGCGCTCTTCGTTGCCAGCTTTGGCGCAAGCGTCTTGGGCGCCGGCGCGGCTGCGGGCACCACCGGGCCAGCGGGCGCGGCGGGCTTGGGGGCCTCGACCGCAATCTCCTGAAACGACGCGCTGAAGAAATCATCGTTCGCGCCCTTGGACACCTTGGGGGAGTTCACGGGGCTGACCGCTCCGTTTCCGGCTTGCATGGCGGCCACCTCTCGCGCGAGCTGGTTGCGGTACAGGCCCGCGGCCCGAGAGCTGTACTTCTGCGCGATCTGGCCTCTCTCGCTGGACTGCCACCCGTGCTGCGCGAAGAAGAGCTTCGCCTTGGCGTTGCCTTGCGAGCAGCGGAAAACATCCAGCTCGTCGCTCGTCCACTTGTCCATGTTCGCGGAGCGCACGAAGCTGATGTGCACGCCGAGCGAGCGGTGGATGCCGGAGCAGTCGAGGCAGATGAAGATGCCGTACGTGCGCGAGCACCACCGGGGGTTCGACGTCTCGCAGTCGAAGCAGTGCTTGTTGTCTTTCTTCCTCAGAAGCTTGTTCATCAGAACATCGCGCTCTTCCTGGACCGCCATGCCTGCACGCGTCGGGCGCCGAGGCGATCTGAAGAGCCGCGGCTTTCCGTACCGTTGTCCTGAGGCTCTCCTTCGCTCCGAGCGCTCGGGATAAATGACCCCGTCTCTTACAGGAACGCAGTTTCCAAAAAACGTCATTTGTTGTTCATAAGCACACGGCAGGCAGTCATCTATGTCTGTAAAGTCGGAAACGCTCCGCCGACTGCGAGAGGCGAGACTTCGCTCGTTTGAAAATGGAGAAGGCTGCCTGATGAAAGCGCTGGAGAGAAGGCGCGTGCGTCGCACAACCGAGCGCGCGCGCGTGGGCGGGAACACGCTCTCTCGCACCGCACGCCGCGAGGTCGAACGAGCACCAGTGGCGACGCGCCTAGCGACCCAGAGGCTCGCGCGCGATACGCCCCGACCCTGGCACGCGGGTGTCAGGAAGACTCTCTGAAATCCCCGTCGGCCGAGCCATGAACGCCGACGAGGAGATGGAGAACACAGACCCCACGGAGAACGCCGCGATGGCGGAGGATTTCGGGAAGACCATCAAGAACGCCTTGAACGGCGGAAAGGGTCCGCTCCTGAAGCTCATGAAGGTGCGCGCGACGCTCCCGCGCGACGGCGCTCTTCGCGAAGCCCCCGCAATCCTTCCCCCGAAGCCACGACCGCGAACGAACACTGACAAAGTTTGAACCGCCGCTCGACGACTCGCAGGGCATATCGGAGACCCTGAGCAAGGTGGGCCAGGGCGAGGACGGCGGTGAGCTCAAGACTTTGCCCAAGCAACTCATCCTGAAGGGTCTTCTGGGCCACAAAGACAAGGTACGACGCGCGCGACGACGCACAGGCTTTCGCCTTGGCACCCTCTCTTCGTCGCCCCGCGCTGTTCCTCTCGGATCTCAGATCCTCACCTATCGCCGCCTTTCCGCCTTTCGCAGGATGTCCGCCTGTACACCGCGCTGTGCCTGAGCGACGTGCTTCGCATCTTCGCTCCCGAGGAGCCTTTCCAGGACGACGATACCCTCAAGTCCGTGTATGACGCGTTCCTTGGGGCGTTGTCGAGACTGGACGACCCGTCCGCGGCGGCGTTTCAGCCCGCGCACGCGCTGCTTCAAAACGTCGCCACCATCGGGCTCTGCGTCCCGATGCTCGACTTGGAGTGCGCGGGCGCGGAGTTGTTGGTGCCCCAGCTTTTCGAGGTGCTGTTCGCCGGCGTCAACCCCGCGAACAGCTCGCTCGTGGAGGAGGACGCGACGAAGGTGCTGGGCACGATGCTGGAAGAGGCGGAGGAGGTTTCGCCTGACGTGCTGGGCACGATCCTGGAGCGTCTCGTGCAGCCGTGCAAGGGCGAGAACTCCGCGGCGCACAACTTGGCGTGCTCGCTGGTGCGCAAGTCCGAGAACAACCTACAGCTCGCGGTGCAACACTTCCTCGTCGACGGCCTGAGCAGCAAGGGGAACGCGGAGCACCCGCTCAGCAAGCGGAGCGCGGACGTCCTCGAGGCGCTCGCCGTCGTGGACTCTACCGCGCTCGTCACGGTGTGGCCCACCGTGATGGAGGAGCTGCAGAACGACGACGCTGAGCCCCGCGCCAAGGCGGTGAGGCTCTTCGGGCGCGTGCTCGCCGCGCCGGGGAGCACGGTGGCGAAGGACTACGCGCACTACCTCACGCAATTTCTGCGCAGATTCGGGGACAAGCTGCCCGAGATCCGCATCGAGATGTGCAAGTGGGGCGCGCAGTTCCTCGCCGCCGGCGCCGCCGGCGACGCGACGGTCGCCGCCGAGATCGCGGGGTACCTTGAGGACCGCCTTATCGATTTCGAGGAGAAGGTGCGCATCGCCGCGGTGACTGCGGTGTGCGACGTCGCGGAGTCGAGCCCCCGCGCGGTCGACCCGGAGCTGCTCATGGCGGTTGGCGAGCGCATGCTGGACAAGAAGGCGAACGTTCGCCAGCTCGCGCTGAAGCGGCTCGGGTCCGTGTACCGCGCGTACGTCACGCGCTTCGCGGACGTCGAGACCCCCATGGAGGAATCCCAGAGGTTCGACTGGGTCCCATCCGCGCTGCTGCGTGGGTGCGCGCATCCCGATATTCGCCACCACGCCGTGGAACCCATCCTTGTGGACCTGTTCCCGGCGCGCGTCTCTGCGGAGCGCCGGTCGCTGTTTTGGCTGCAGGCGCTGTGCAAGATGGACGAACGCGCTTCCAAGGCGTTCACGTTCATGCTCCGCGCGAAGCAGGCCGTACAGCAGGACATGCGCCGATACCTCGAGCTGAGACAGGCGAACAGAGCCGCGACGCAGAGCGCGGCCGGCGGCGACGGCGGCGTGTCCGACGAGGACTTCACGCGCTCGTTCGCCGCGCTCGCCAGGCACTTCCCGGAACCCGCGAAAGCGGCGGGGTTCGCGGAGAAGCTGCACGCGGTGAAGGACGGCAACGTGTTCCGCGGCATCGCGACGCTCTTGAAACCGGAAACCTCCGCCGCGGAAACCTCCAGCGTCTCGCAGGACATCCTGAAACGCGTCGGCGGGAAGCACGCGGCGCACGACTGGATGCGTCTGTTGCTGGTGAAGATCTCGCAGCAGCCGTTTGGAAACGAACACGCGCGCAAGGTTTTGGAACTCGTCGTCGGCGCATCAAAGGAGAAGAGCGTCGGCTCGCTCACGTCGGCGCTCGAGCACCTCGTTCAGCTGGCGCACAGCGCGCCGCAGGCGTTCGTAGGCACCGCGAAGGAACTCGCGGTGCTCGTCGCGCACCGCGACGCCGCGGTGGTCACCGCGGCGTGCCGCATCGCCGCGTCGGCGGCGACGTGCCTGGACGGACCGGGCGCGCACAAAGCCAAGGCGTGCGAGCGCCTCAAGACGCTGTGCGTGGAGGGCACGGCGGCGCAGGCCAAGCACGCCGCGCGAACGCTCGCGAAGCTCGCCGCCGCGGAAGGGACTGCGAAGGATCACCTCGCGGACGTGTTCGAGCGCATCGTCGAGGACGCTCGCTGCGACGACCTGCTCGACAGCAACTTGCCCGCCGCGCTGGCCACGATCCAGGTGGTCGGCCAGGAAGCCGCCGAGCTGTTTTTCGAGCGCCTGCGGGATGTCGAGTCGTACATCGTCGACGACCTGCTGACGCGGCCTCTCACGAACGGGTCGCGCGCGTCATCCGTGAGCGCCTCCGCGGAGATTCAGGCGTGCGGGCTCAAGGTGCTCGCGAAGGCGTGCCGCGCTCGCTCGGCTGGAAACGCGTAAGCCGCCGAGTACGTGCGGCGCGCGCTCGACGTGATGAGCAGGGTGGTCGGCGACGCGGGCGCGGGCGCGGACCGTGCGCACCTCCGCGTCGCCGCGGCCAAGGCGACGCTAGTCATCGCCAGGACGCATCACCCGCTGATCTCGCCTCGGCTGTTCGTGGACGTGTCGCTCGTCGCCGAGGAGGCGCCGGAGGAGATGATCGGCAAGCTGCAGCATGGCGTCGTGGCGCACGGCTTGCACCACGCGTACGCCGCGCCCGTCGCGCTCGTCGCCGGGCGCGCCAAGGGAGAGGTCCGGCACGCGGCGAAGGAGGCGCTCGCGGCCATCGTGCCCTGCGTCCGCCGCCGCGCTGATGCCGTGAAAGCTGCGGCGTCGAAGCGCGCGAACCAGGACGCGGCCGCGCTGAGCCGAACGCTGCTCACGCACTCGCCCGAGTACTTCCTCACGTACCTGGCGTTCCTGGTGTCCCACCACCCCGACGTGCCGGACCGCGCGACGGGCGACGAGAACCAGGGCGCCGCGTACAGGTGGTGTCAGCAGGTGATGAGCGCCGCGGTCACTGCGCTCGTGACCGGCACGTCGGGCGAGTCCGTTCCCGCAGCGTTCAAGATCCTGCGCAAGCTGAAGTTCGTGGCGGATGCGACGGACGAGACGGCGCGCCACGGCTTGTACGTGCTCTCCGACATCGCTCTGCTCGCCTTCCACAAGGAGGCAACCAAGCGGGGGTGGGACACCGGACCGTTCCCGGGCCAGGTCGCGTTCCCCCGCGCGTTCTTCACGCTCCAGCAGAAGGCCGCGACGAACAACGCGACGGAGGAAGGCGGAAACGTCCGCGTCGGCGATTACAGCCACCTGCCCGTCGGTTTCGAGATCAAGGCGGCGCGCCACGCGGGCGACCAGCCTCGCGCCAAGACGTGGGCGGCGAAACCGAAAAAACACGCCGCCGCGCGCGATGCGAAGCCCGCGGCGGAACCGTCCCGGACCATGCCTTCTCGCGCCGCGCGGAAGGCGGCCATCGTCGACGGCGAGGAGGGCGACTATGAAGAGGAGGAGGAGGAAGAGATCGCCATCGCTGGCAACGAGATGGTCACCCCCGGCGTTGCAAAACTGGTGAGCTACGGGATCAGAACCGAGGTTCCCATGCTGGAGTTGCCCGCGCCACCGGACTGGGACGCCGGCGCGTCGGACGACGAGGCCGTGGCGAAGGACGACGCCGACGCCGCGGAGGATGACGAGTCGGACTCGGACCTGGAGATCGCCGTGACGACTAAGAGGAAGAAGAAACCTCTGGGTGCCAGAAACACCGCGCCCGCGCCCGCGAGCCCCGGCGGCAAACACAGCGCCGGAAAGCGCCGCAAGGAGGCGCGCACCAAGGAAAACGCGAGCGACCCGTACGACGACGCGGTGCTGGACGAGCCCGCCGCGAAAGCGGCGAGGGCGTAGACTCGACAGTCCCCGTCTGTCCACGTCGACCACGAGCGAGACGCCCCTACTGCTAGCGTTTGAAAATACGAAACGAGACGCTTTACGTGTAGACCTACGAAATGAATGGAGAACAGAGGCAGCGGCGAGTCTCTCTTCCGACGTACTTTCGCAACAAGAAAAAACCTCCAGGAACTGTGCGGCGTCGACGCGTCTCCTGTCTGCTGAGCACGACCATGAGCACCCGCTCGAAGAATTCCGGCCATGTCGTGGCTCGTTTAAACAACCTGGGAGCGAGGAAGCAAAGAGACTTGTTCAGCAAAAAAGTAAACCCTTAACATCTGTTCGCAACTAGTTATGAGCCCAACATCTGCTTGGTCATGAAGAAATCCATGATCTTTCCCATGAACCCTGACAAGGCGTATGCCAAGCCGAGCATCATCAACGGCTGAAGCAGTCTGCTAAAAGAACCCCCCCCTCCTTCTCCGTTGCTCACCTTTTCTTCCTCGAGAGGGGTTTCGGGCGCCCCTTCAACGTATTTCACGCTGACGCTGTTCACGCAGTGACGCTCCATAGTCGGGGTGAACCCTTCGTTCTCAAACACGTGACCGAGATGACCGTCGCACGCAGCGCACATGATTTCCTGGAGGTGAGCGGGAGAGCGTGTGAGTACGACGTGCGAACCAGGGCATGGTCGATCGAGAGCGGGCGGAAGGAAAATGATCGAGACGTACCACACGCTTCATGCCGAAGGTCACGTCAGTTTCAGTGATGAGCGCACCCTTGTAGCACTTGTCGAACGCCGGCCTGCGAAGAGCGAGAAAACGTGCGTCAGTTTCGTCTTTTCCGAGAGGCTAACCTGCGAACTGTCTAAAGCGGAGAAAAGAAGATCAAGCACGACGTACCATCCGCAGCCAGAGTTGAACTTGGACTCGGCCGAGTACAGGGGGTTACCGCAGCCTTTGCAGACGAAGTGTCCCTCGGTGGGATAGAACTTGTCGTATTCTCCAGTTCCCGCGGGCTCGGTGCCCTTCTTGCGCAACACCTGGAAAGAGGTCTTATCGAGTTCCTTGGACCAATCGGCATCGCTCTTCTCGACGCGAGAAACCATCACGATCTGAGAGGCTCCACGGAACGCGCGGGCGCGGATGCTGGGCGCGGTGACGCGCTTGGCGGCGATGACCTTACGAGCGGTGAGACGAGTCGCGACTACGAGGGAGCCGGCGACCGAAGCAGCCATCTTAGGAGCGTGCGACGGTAACTATGATGTAGGCGAGTGTTGTTGACGTGGCTAACCAGCTCAGGCTCGATCGTGATCCTTAGGATCGACAACTCGAGGACGGCAAACACAGGCGGAAAAAAAAATAAAAATCAAACATTGGTGCTGAGAAAGACCGAGGCAAGGAGGACAACCGAGACGAGACTCGAGGCATAAGGCGAGAGGAATACCATGTTCACATTCGCCTGCTATAAATGCTATGCTGTTGAGCTAAGTTCTAGCTAGCACCATTTAACCTGGCAAACATATCTCGCAGCCCTTCCGGCAAACAAGCGACCGTTTCACTGTATTCCGGGCTCCGCTTCAACACCGACTCGAGGAAAACAAACCAGGACACAATGAACTTGGTGCACTCCGACCAGACGTCAGCAAACAGAAACGGAGACAAGTACCTCATGTGCTGGGACATCGTCCTGTGGAGCGTCTGCACAGCCTTCTCAGGTGAGCTCAAAATGGTGTGCAACATGCTCGCGACAGATTCAGGACCACAGCCAGGCTGAAAAGGCAAATCTGCGACAGATATACCGGACAACAGCTTGGAATGAAGATGAGTCGCGACATCGAGGGCCGGACCGAAGCCGGAGCTCGACAGGTAAGCGCTGCAAGCGATTTTTCGAGCCTCTTTAGCAGCGCCGACGTACTCTTTCACTACTCCCTCCAGGCGTGATGCGATCGCCGATAGGTTCTCTTCGAGCAGAGCGTAGTTGGCAATCCGAATGACATCACCACGCTTCGTATCATCGTCCGCGGCGCGCTCAACCGCGCTGAAGGTAAATTCGAAGAGTTTCCGATATGTTGCATCGAGCGCTGGCTTTTTAACGTCGTCAGGCATCGCTTCGAAGCTCTCCTCAAACTTGGGTATGAGGAGCGCGGGGAAGGATACTTCGTTTAGCACTGGAGATTCATCCGCAGCATCCCCACGCTCGTCCGACTTGTGTTCGTCAAGATACTTGAATAGCTGCTCCTGCAATCGTGACTGGCATACCAAAAGCGCTGCCGCAAGAGCATCATTTTCGCGGTCACCCACGGCAAGAGACGTTTTCGCGGTTATCCCGAGCATCGGAACACAAAGGAGTGGGTCGACATCGGATATCATGTCCACGGCGTTTATGAGTTCTTGTTCGAAGCCGCTGATGAAACTCCTCATTTCGTAGGCATACTTGCATCGAAAGCGCGCAGCATCTCCGTGGGATGATTTTGTAAAACATTCAGACATGAAATCTGTTTCGGCAACCTGTTTACGAATACGTGAAAGCGTCAGTTGAATCATTCAAATCAAACATTCAGCGGTGCATGTTGGATACGTAAAATAAAGCTTACCATTGCCTCGCAGCATGTTATCACCAGCTTCTCGAATGCTTCCAGAGGTTGACTTCCTTCTCGACAAGCAATACGAACACACGACAAAGCTTCGCTTGCTTGATGTCGCACGAGGGGGTTGATTGAAGAGCAATACACTCGTAAGAATAATCTACAATCGAAGAAGTTAAGTAAAGAGAGTTGAGTCAGTTCCGAAAGTTTCCGGTTTTGTGCGCGTTTACACAGCATTCGACTTACCTGATAGAGCGTTCCTCGACTGCTGCGAGTGCCTCAATGAGTGCCGCATATTTGTGGACACGTTCATGCATTCTGTTCCAATCAACGCGCATCTCTGCCATGGTGTTTTCTATTTTTATGATGTTCATAGCGTCGTCCTGTGGAAATGAATTCAAATTTGTTAGCGCGCAATCGTTGAGCGAAAGGATTCTATAAACTGTGTTCAGCGCGCGACTTACATCTAGCGCGGATTTCATGTGTGCGCTCGTCTTGTTTATGATGTCACTGGACACTCTGGTGCAGTACTCTTGTTGTTCCCGCAACGCCCGCATGCTAGCATATGGCTCGAGCTTGTCCCCTTTCAGTTGAAGTCTGTATTCCTCAAGCGTCGTCACAGCTTTGATGACCTCCGCTGTGTCCTCCTCTGAATCAAGGCTAAACGTGCTCACCGCGTCGTCGAGGCCCGATGGTGGTTTCAGCTCTCCGAGCAACTCCGTGAGTGTCTCGATGAGAATGCCGTTGTTCCTCGAGCTCGTCTCTAACTCTGAGTTCCGTTCCTCTATGGTGTTGATATCTTCACGCATGGTCGACAACTTACCGCTGAAGACAGAGAGCCAGTCCTCCAGCTCTTCGAGGTGGGTTTCGCACTCGTCAAACGCTTCCTTCAGAGGCTCTGTGTGCTTCGCCCTTTCAAGCAACGCAAACACCTTTTCTGCTTCAAGCTCGTAGATCTCATCCCGCACTCGCTTCTCGAGAGTCGAGACGGCACCGATTTCCACGTTATGAGCTTTCAGATAAGCGTCCAAGCCGTGTTCCCGTTCCGTATTTTGGCCCTTGTGTGCAGTGGCCGATGTCTCGCCTTCTCTTTTGCCTTCCATCTTCTTCCCAAGCACGGCCTTTAAGAGCGCTGCTCCTTTGTCAACTACAAAGGAGAATGATTTGTAGACTTCTTCACTCGGCGGCACAAGGCGTACTGAGAAACTGATGCCGAGACAGCTAAGCAGTTCGTGCACGACAGGGATGCCACTCAGGCACCGGAAATGTTCTCGAATCTATGTTTTTCACCCTGCGCGCTCGAGCGGGGTGAGAGAGCATGGGAAGTAACCGGCTCCAACTCTCGCGGCAAGAAGGGGTTTTTTCCCGACTTGATTAATTTCTTTTCGCTGCGAGGCGAAACAAAACGTGCCCAGTTTGTGATTATTGTGGTGATTTTCAGAGCAGCGGTCGCAGGGCGCCGGGGCTGGGCAGATGAAGTGCACGGGGCGGCGACTTATAGCGTACACGCTATGCGTTGTCTTCGTATCATACGGGGCTGCGTACCTGATCCACGCTCAGGCGCCAGTGATGCCCTTCGGTTTTGGGGAAGTGGTACTGCCCGCGGTCGGAGCCATCAGCCCAACCTCACTATCCGCCGAAACGACGTCAGAGACTACTGGGCGTGAAGGGTCGGTCGTGTCAGGAGCGGTGACCAAAGTGAGTCCACCTCCGCCGCCAAAACCCAAACAGCCAACACCAGAACAAACGTCAAAACGCAAAGAAAGTCCTCCTCCGCCCCCGCACGAGCCACCGGCGTCTCCGCCTCCCGCGATCAACGACACCGTGCCAGTGAAGCACGCAGGAAAATATGTCAAGCCCGAATCTGACATGCCCGAGGACAACCAGCTCACCGCAGAGCTGGTGGACCATTATGCTGAGGACAACGTGGTGATGGTAACGTGGGCGAACAACCATTACTATGATTTCGTATCAAACTGGGTCCGCAACGTGCGTAAGTGCGGTGTCTCTAACTTCATGGTGGGTGCGATGGACAACGAGCTGTTAGCGCAGCTCATCGACGTCGAGGTTCCGACGTTCGCGATGCAGAGCGGCATGATAACCACAGACTTTGGTTGGGGTACCCCGAACTTTCACAAAATGGGACGCAAGAAGATCGAGCTCATCTATTTGTTTACTCAGATGGGTTTCGATATCCTGGTGTCAGACGTAGACACTGCGTGGCTCCGGAACCCGATGCCGTATATGGCACGATTTCCGCAGGCAGACGTTTTGACTTCGAGCGATCATCTGTCGAGCACTGCTGTTGGAGATGGACTCGAGGATCCAAGCAGGGCTCATTCAGCCGCCAATATCGGAATTATGCTCCTGCGCCACAGCGCCAAAGAACTCGCAAAAGAGTGGGTGGAAAAGCTGGAGAAGGATGATAAGGTTTGGGATCAAAATGCCTTCAACGACTTGTTCCGCCTTGGCGCAGGATTCAATCAGAAGGATGAGGATAACGTGTTCGCTGGCTATCGAGGTAAGCTTAAGATAGGTATCTTGCCAGTCAGCACGTTCGCGAGCGGTCATACGTACTTCGTGACGAGGATGTATGAGAAAGTGAAACAGGAACCGTACGTCATTCATGCGACGTTTCAATTCTCCGGCACGGACGGAAAGCGTCACCGCTTGCGCGAAGCGTTGGTGTGGTCGGATCCTCCGGAGTACTACGACCCACCTGGAGGCTTGTTGTCGTATGTCGCAGACATTCCAGAAGATCTCCTGAGACACTCTGGATCGGTCGAAGGGCATTTTGCCCTGGTAAATCATCAACTTCTGCAAGTGCGCGCCGCGCTCGCGTTCGCGCAGAAACTCAAGCGCACTCTGGTGATGCCGAAGTTGTACTGCGGATTCGACAGATGGTGGGCACCCCACAGTGGCAAGATCCCTGGATCCGACACCGAGCTCCCGTACCTTTGTCCCATGGATCACGTGTTCGAGATCGAGTCTTGGGTCCGTGAAGAACCCGATGTAGAATTCGGACCCGGCATTGACTTTCGGGAGTACAGCTTCTTCAACAATTCGGCCTTGTCTGAGGCAGTCAATAGTTCGAGGCTGGACGTGGAACTCGTGGAGAGTTGTGAAGATGGGAAGTGCACGCAAAACGTCGGCGCGGCGGCTCCGAAGAACACAAAAGTTATCGTCGCGAACACAAAGCTCACGGACGTCGATGTCGAGAAGTTGCTCAGCACTCATAAAGACGTCAAGGTGATTCAGTTCAGCACGATGGTTGACGCGTTTGGCGGTTTCGCGGACGAACAGGACATGCAGAAGTTCTCGCGACGGCTTAAAAAGTACGCCGCCATATGGTGCTGCAAAAACGCTCACCCAGGTCACATTTGGTACGATATGGAGTTCGACGTAATTCCCCACACGGACCGGCACAACAGGGTTTGGGATAAGCCATGGACGCCGACGACGGGTCCGTGAGTTTCGGTGAAAGAGTTAAGACGACTCTGAAAAAAATAGGATAGCTAGTGTTA
>Ga0206682_10003160_pt1 | contig 14284 bp, 9 predicted proteins | sample M240m12015metaG_FD_155444 | JGI IMG/M metagenome (GOLD analysis project Ga0206682, IMG submission 155444) | Ammonia-oxidizing marine archaeal communities from Monterey Bay, California, United States - M2 40m 12015 | ecosystem: Environmental > Aquatic > Marine > Intertidal zone | place: USA... | reverse complement strand
TGATTAAAGAAGTGTTACTTGATTTAGGACAATTAGTAGTAGATACTGGCGGACCTAATAACTTTAATGTAGGTGAGAGTGTAAATACAGGTGAGGGTGGTGAAACACAAACACTTATATGTTCGGGAGACGGACCTCAATATACTGCAGTACATCACTATGAGAATGCAGATGGTGAGTGGGTAGATATAGATCCTCATACACAATCAATACCTGCAGGGTATAGTGCTGTTTCATATCTGGATAGACTTATTAAGTTTAATGAAGATCAATCTGAAATCGTAGTATTAAATGCTAAAGTGGTACGAGAAGTCGTAACACAATTTGAAAAAATCATTAAAGGTTAATCGATGTCTGGTATTACACAAACTCAGTATGGTTATAATAGTGTAAAATTTGTTACAGAAAAAGAAGGCCAGCAAATTGAACTTGATATTACAACAGTAATTGCTCAACTTAATATTTATGAGAATTTAGGTAAGTGTGGTCTTGCTGGTAGAATTTTGGTAGTAGACTCAGCAAATATGTTTGCACAGCTACAGATTACTGGCGTTGAAAAGATTATAATTGATATGAATGCTATTTTAAATCCTGAAAATAACATAAATATTAAAAGAGAATTTATGCTTACAGCTGTTTTAGCTAAAGAGATTGTAAACGATTCTACGATAACATATCTATTTGAGTTACAAGAACCTCATACATTTAAAGGTAAGATTCAAAAAATATCTAAAAGTTATTCTGGAACACCATCACAAATTATAAAAAATATAGTAAGTGGTTTCTTAGATAAAACTGTTAATGTTTATTCTGAACCAGCTCAGGCAGTTATGTCTGTTATTATACCTTATATAACACCTCTGAGTGCAACTAAATGGATATTAAAAAGAGCAACGGATATAAAAGGATTTCCATATTTCTTATATGCTACACTTAATAGTGAAGATATTCAATTAAAATCATTAAGTGATATGATGGAAGATCCAGCTAAGGTACAAAAATTCTCATATGGTGGTGCTGTAGCTAACAGTGGGGATCCTGCACGCTCTATACTTTCTATAGAAACCATTAAAGGTAATGTTGGTGGTACTACTCTTACATCTATCGTAAGAGGTGCTGTTGGTCAAAGATATGAAGTCCATGATATAACATTTAATTATAAGAATACGGAACCGCAAGTAAAGGTATCAGATTATTTTGATGCAAACCTTTATGATAAAAACTTTACTATAAACAATAAACCAATAGATGAATATGAATCTACCTTTGTATTTGATTTACAAACACCTAGTATGAGTTTTGGTAACAGTTATGGGTATGATCGCGATAATCTAAATAGGCTTGTCACAAAGGTAGTGCGTAAATCTATTCTTACTGCAGTAGGCACCGGTACATTAAAGATTAATGTATCTGCTTGGGCATTTATGGCTAATAACATGAATACAGTCGGTAATAAAATAGAAATTGAAATATTACAATTGATAGACGGCAAAGCAACCCCAGACGAGAAACAATCAGGAGAGTATCTTATTGTAGAAGCAAAACATAATTTCTATGACGAGAAACACGGGCTGACATTGAAAGTGGTGAAAGTATGATTACTGATTTCTATGGAGACGACCTTAGATGGTGGACCGGAATTGTTGTTGATACTGCAGATCCTTATAGGGTAGGCAGAGTCAAGGTTAGAATTTATGGTGTTCATAATGAAGATAAGAATGAAGTCCCTGATGCTGCACTACCTTGGGCTTCTGTTACTATACCATCTACTGAAGGTGGTGTATCAGGTATAGGTAGACAGATGCGTTTACTACCAGGTGCTTTAGTGATGGGTATTTTTCTGGATGGTAAAAACTCCCAACAGCCTTGCGTTGTAGGATCTATACCTAGAATAGAGCGAAGTCAACCAAGCACTTCATCTCAAGCAATGAGTGATACAACAGTACCTACTACTATTGGAACACCACAGCCTAGACCATGGACCGCATCCGATGTTGCACTTGTTGGTAATTCTAATACACAAAGAGCATATAACTTTCTTATCTCATTAGGTACATTTACACCAATAACCGCTTCTGCTGTTATAGGAAACTTTCTAAAAGAATCCGGTATGGAACCAGACATTGTATCAGGTGTAAGGAATGAATCATCATATGGTATTGCTCAATGGAATCCAGATGCTGGAAGACTACAACAGCTTGAAGCCTTTACTGCTGAAAGAAATCTACTCATTAGCGACCTTAGTACACAGTTACAATTCTTTGTACATGATTTCTCAGTTCTATCTCCAGCGTTCTTCCGTTACAACGAATTTCTTGCAATGACTAATGTGAATAGAGCAACAGATTTCTTCTGCGATAACTACGAGAGACCTAATTCAGCTGCAGCTGATAAACCTACACGCAGAGCATATGCAAGACAAACTTTGGAGACATATAATGGCAATTGATTTAAAGATTTTAAATGCTCTGCTTGGTGGTGTTACAAAAAACTCTAATATAAGTGACATTCTTGTAAAAGCACAACCAGCACTTAATCAAGTAACAACACAAGCAAAGACCACACTTACGGATGCTGATACTATTGTAGATGGCATAAAGGCTTTATCACAAGCAACAGATATACCAAACCAAGAACTAGGTGATGCAGTAGATGCTATTGTAGAGATTACAGGAGATGTCCCAGGATTAGCTGATAAACTTATTGGTGATGTTTCAAGTGCTTCAACTCCTCTCGAAGCTATTACTGGTACAGCACCATCAAATGGTAAACTAAAACTAACTATTGGTTCAGGTGCTCCGGAAGCTGTTGCTCGTGCCTTGAAACTAACTGCCTCAGTATCAGCTAGTGATGTAAAAGGTGTGTTACAAAATTTAGCACCAGCAAGTGCAGCTGATGCTATTAGTAAGATAGACGATACTATTAGCAGTGGTATAAGTACATCAACTGGCTTTGGTGCAGCTGCATTAAAGTTTAATGTAAATTTTAATAATCTATTAGGGTTTAATAGTGGTGATATTGTTACTAACCTTTTAAGAAGTCTTAATGTAGCAAATGATAAAATTTTAGATAATCTGTTATCAGGTTCTAGTGTAGATAAAGATAGTGTTATTGATCTAATTACTAAAGGACAAACAGCTGAGGCTATTAAACTTATAACAGATAACACAGATATAGACCCTACACTTGTAGAAGAACAGATAAATCTAATCGAATTAGATCCAGCAAAGCAAGTAACTTCCTCTGCTACCAATATTAAAGCTAATGCATTACCAAGGTTAAAAATTGGTTCCAATGAAGCTGCATGGACGGGTCGTAAGTCAACTGAAGGTATGTTTACTTATTGTGATGGTCCAGAAGAATTAATTGCTGAGATGAGAAATACCAGTAGAAAGATTACAAAGGTAATAACACATTGGTCTGAAACATATAACGGACAAGACATTGGTGCAGAAGAAATAAATGACTGGCATGTTGGCGGTACTAATAGTGGTATTGGTTATCATTATGTTATCAGACGTGATGGTAGATTACAAAGAGGTAGGCCTTTAGGTAGAGAAGGTTATCACACAAGAGCAGGCAATAATGATGTTGATTCTATAGGTATTTGTATTATTGGTGGTTATAACTGTTTAGCAAGAACACCTCTTCCACAAAAATATCTTTCTTCGGATAGTTTTACTTCATTACAGATGATGACTTATAAGATGTTCTTACGATCTTTTTATGATGTATGGTCTGGTGGAGATGCTTTTGGTCATAATGATCTTGATCCGTTAGCACAAGATCCTGGATTTAGTGTACCACAATACATTCTTTCGACATTTAATAGAACAAACGGAGCAATATCATGACAACAACTAAGGACGGTCTCCAAGATAGAATCCTTAAATTTGGTGAAGGTTTTACTGAAGATCAAGGTTCACAAGGAGATGCTTGGGCAGACCCTAATAAACAATACCCTACGAACAATTATGATAATCAACCCTCCACAAACGAAACTGCAAGGTCAGGATTACAACATAACCTTAAGGTTGGTGCTGGTGTAAATTTACCACCATTAGGTTCAAGTGCACCTAACAGTTCTGATACTAATCAGTCAGTCAGTGGTCACGTATTTGAAATGAATGATACACCAGGTGCTGAACGTGTTCTTATAAAACATAACACAGGTTGTGGTATTGATATTAGACCAGATGGTACTATTGTTGTTATTGCTGGTGCTAGAAAGGTAGAAGTTACACACGGTGAACAAACTGTTGTAGTAGAAGGTGATGGTACACTTACATATAAAGGTAATCTAACACTGAATGTAGATGGTGACTTTGAAGTCAACTGTAATAACTACAAAGTAAATGCTAAAGGTAACAAGACAGAAAAAATTGAAGGCAATAGTAGAACAAGCGTCTTTGGTAATTTTGGTCATAAAGTATCCGGTAACTTTTCTCAGACTATCGCTGGGTCATCAGTAAATACGTTCTTAGGTAACACTACGAACGCAGTTAAGGGAACATACAAGACTGCAGTAGAAGGTGATATCATACTAGCATCATCTGGTACTATAGAACAAACCGCTGAAACTAAACTGATACAATCTGCACCAGATATTAATGTGGCAGCACAGTCACTCTCATTGTTTGGTAATACTGGCACTATTGGTGGTGAGAATATTATTGCCTATGTAAAGAACATCTATGGAGTATCTGGTGACTTTAGTGCTAGATTCAAAGCACCTGTATTTGAAGGAGACTTGGAAGGTAATGCAAGAACAGCAACAACTGCTGGTACATCACTGCATCAATCTTATCCTGATGGAAGTGCTGCTCCATCTACATATACACCAAGTGTTGGTACTAATCCAGGATATCCTGTGGATGATACAGCACTCGATACAACAGCAACTGCTTTGCCAACAGAAGATATTCTTACGTCATATTTAGGACAAGGCGATAACGGAATAAAAGAAGTTAAGATTGATGTTGATAACTTCCTTAAAAATTCTCTGAGATTAAGAAAACTAAGCACTGCTGATGTAAGATCAAAGATGAGAGATACTGTTAATTCTGGTGATGGTGACTTTACTACATCACAGGTAGGCGAAGGTAATCTTTCTCCTGACTATGCTTCAGCTGCACCACCTAAAGGTTTTGGTAGAGTAAGAACAGCAAGAGGTACTACACAAACTAATTCGGAATATTTTGGTAACGTAAGCCCTAGTCGCAAAGCTAAGACCTTTACAGTACCTAATAACAGAAAAGTGTTTACACTACTGAATAACTTTACTACACTTATTGATAATGCAACTACTATTAATAGTAAAACCAAAATATCAGAAGGTATTAGTTTATCCAGATTTATCGGTGGTGTTGATTCAGGACCTTTTGATAATTTAACACTTGCAGAGAAAAAGCAAATTTCAAGAAACTATATTGCTCATATGGAACTCACTAAAAGATGCATGGGCATTACTTCTAAATGGGCAGAACATGAGTTAAGAGTTATTGAAGGTTTCTATGCAAAAGAACTATACGGACGAGGAGGTCCTCCTGGGCTTACACCTGAAACAATTACAACTGATGGTTTACTTGATTTAAGAAGTAAAGGTAGAACTGTTATATATGAGCTATATGGACCAGATGGTCTTATTGATGCAGAAGGTACATTTGATCTAGCAAGTGAGCTAGCAGACATTGGTTTATATGATAAACTTATACTAGACTATGACACATTTGATCCATCTGGTAGTATCAATACTCAACTTATGGTATCAATACCTAGCGTGCCACTTAATTACAATATAATATATGAACAAGTTTGTCAAACTCTATTTAATAATAAGGTTCAGTCAAGTAACAGCTTTGTTGAACCAGTCTTTGATACAGGAGATAACGAATATGTACCACAAAATAATCCAACGCCAAAAAATAATGCAATATAATTGTTATAAATAAAAGAAAATGTTTTAGGAAATTAAATGTCTCGTGTTCTTTCCATTGAGGATAAAGATACTAACTCTCCATCTTTAGTTACTGCTCGTACCATTAACTATGTGGATATAGATTTATCTTTTGCAAAGCGTCCGAGTGGCGACATCTATAAGAAGACGGATGCTGCTGCAGTAAAACAATCAGTAAAGAATATAGTTGCAACTAATAGACTTGAGAAACCTTTCAATGATGACTTTGGTGCAAATATAACAAGTTTACTTTTTGAGTTAGCTAATGACGAAACAAGTCTACAGATTAGACAAATGATTGATAATGCAATATACATCTATGAGCCAAGGGCAGAAGTCTTAAACATAGATGTATCTGATAGAATAGATACAAACACAATAAATGTGACAGTTACCTTTAAGGTAGTAAGTACAGAAGAAGTTGTCACACTCACTTCAGTCGTTTCGAGGTTAAGATAATATGACAACCACAATTTCATCAACAGAACTTGATTTTAATACTATTAAGACAAGTCTCAAACAATTTCTTGCCGCAAAGGAAGAGTTTAATGACTATAACTTTGAGGGTGCTGGTCTTAACAACATTCTTGATGTCCTAGCATATAACACACACTATAATGGCTTAATTGCTAACTTTGCTTTAAATGAATCATATCTTTCTACAGCTCAGATGAGATCATCTCTTGTGTCTATTGCCGAAGGTATTGGTTATATTCCAAAGTCAAAAGTTGCAGCCTTTGCTAGTGTCCAGTTATCCGTAAATGTAGGAGCATTGGCTAATAGACCTGTTACACTATCTCTACCATCTGGTACAAAGTTTACAACTGTTGTAGATGATATCACATATACTTTCCAAACAACGCAAACAGTAACTGGTACAGATAATGGCTATGGCCTTTATACTATGCTTACTATAGATGGTTCTAATAACATTACTATTAAAGAAGGTGCTGCAAAGGTCAAAACTTTCTTTGTGGGTACTGATAGTCTTGATGATGTCTATGTAATACCAGATAAGTCTATTGATACTGAGACAGCTGTCATAAAAGTATTTGAATCACCATCTGATACTGCCTTTACTTCTTATATCAATATTAATAAAGCAACACAAATTGACGAGAACTCCCGTTTGTATATTATGAAAGAAGCACCAAATGGTTTCTATGAGCTTACATTCGGTGATGGTAACACACTCGGAAAGACACCACTTGCTGGTAATAAAGTTACAGTAGAATATCTTCAAGTAAAAGGTGCTGCTGCTAATAATGCAACTTCTTTTACTGCAGTAAATAATGTATCAGTTGTGGGTCAAAACTTTCCAGTTGATGTTATAACATCTATTAAATCTATAGGTGGTGATAAAGTTGAATCACTAGCATCTATTCGTAAGAATGCACCATTTCAGTATGCTGCACAGAATAGAATGGTTACAGCAGTTGATTACTCTACACTTGTTCTTAAAAACTTTGGAACACTCATTAAAGATATTCAAGCATTCGGTGGGCAAGATGCACTTAAACCAGAATTTGGTGTGGTGTTCTTATCTATCGCATTTAATGATGATGTCTCTGCAGACGCAATAGCTGCAACTAAGATTAGTATTTTGGACTTAACTAAACAACTATCAGTTGTTGGTTTTGGTGTGAAGTTTGAAGATCCAGTTAAGACGTTTATTGAAACACAGGTATTCTTCCAGTTCAACCCTAAGTTGACTTCACTATCCATTAATAACGTCCAAGATACAATACAAAATAAAGTGTCTTCATACTTTGCTTCTAATGTAGGCAAGTTTAGTCAATCGTTTCGTAGATCAAACATGCTATCTCTTGTTGACGAAGTTGATTCAGCTGTTCTATCTTCACGTGCTAATATTAAACTACAGCAGAGAATGGTTCCTAACTTAGACATTCTTGAAGATACTACACTTAGATTTCCTGCTACTATTGCTGAGCCAGATGATAAAGAACATGTTGTAATATCTTCATCATTCCAATACCAAGGTGAAGTATGTATTATAAGAAACAAACTAAATACAACTAAATTAGAAGTATTATCATTAGTTTCACAAAATATCTTAAATGATAATATTGGTTCATACCAAGCATCTACTGCTACTGTTAGCATTGTAGGTCTTTTAGTAGAAGAAATTATTGGTGGTACTGATTATATTAAAATTACTGTAACGCCAGCTAATCAGTCAGCTGTAAGCCCTATTAGAAATGACGTCTTAGAATATGATGCTGGTCCATCATTCTCTCAAGGTGTTGTTGTTACATCAACATAAGAAGTAAATATGCCTCACGATAAAACAAGAATTGATAATAACAGACGAAGCCTATCTTTACTGGACAAACGTTCCGTAAAGAGTGTACTGCCTGCTTATTTTCTACAAGAATATCCAAAGATTGTTTCTTTTCTTGAGGCATACTATGACTATGATCAAGACAGTGCGTCTCCTACTCGCTACTTAGATGATCTATTTAAAACAAGAGATATTACTGAAGCTGATATAGAATTACTTTCTTATATTGAAGACGAGTTACTACTTGGTCAACAATACTTTGAAGGCTTTGAAAATAAAAGAGCTGCAGCCAAATATTCTAATACACTCTATAGATCAAAGGGTTCCCTTTATAGTATTCAACAATTCTTCCGTACATTCTTTGGTGTCTCACCAGATGTTGTATATACAAAAGAGAATGTGTTTATTGTAGGTAATAGAGATGACATAGAAGCATCAAAGATTGGCCCTGAGTCACAAAAGTATCTTACAGATGATAAGTTATATCAAGAGTTTGCTGTTCTTATTAAAGCAGATCAGCCTATCTCAAGTTGGTTAGAAGAATATAAACTATTCGTCCACCCTGCAGGTATGTATGTTGGTGGAGAAGTTCAAATTGTTTCTGATAATCCTGATAATAATAGTATTATGCCATTTGCGATACCAAACATCAACCCAGATCCAATCTTGATATCCGTAGCTGACTTTGATCCAGTACCAACACAGCTTGATATTACACAATTGTTTGCACTATCAGATGATTCAATGGTAAGAACAGACGTGAGATCAACAGTTGAAAGATATAATACATATACATTAGAACAGATTGATAGAACATACGATGACCTTGCAGAGTTTGCAAGTGTTACTTCTCCAACACACGATGAAGATAGTGCTGGAATTGACTTCCGTGTACCAAGAATGGATATTGATCTTGAGACATTTGATAAAGTTAATTACGTTTGGTACGATTCAGACTCAGCATAACCATTATAAATAAAGATAACAGATTTAAACGAGAGTTAAAATGGCAAGACAAATAGTAAACACAGGCACTACTGCTAATGACGGAACTGGTGATACACTCCGTATTGCAGGTCAAAAATTAAATGATAATTTTGTCGATATTTACTTACTACTAGGTGGAGATTCCGATCAGCTTGCATCAGGAGTAAGTCTTACTGATCAAGGTGTTAAATTTGAAGGCACTAATGTAGATCAGTGGGAAACAACACTAGTTGCAAGTAACCCATCGAGTGATATTACTCTTGCTCTACCTGCAGTAGGTACACAAGTTATTTCTAATACAGCAACGCAGACAATGTCTAATAAGACTTTGACTTCTCCTATTCTAACAACTCCACAGTTTAATGACACGAGTGCAGATCATCAGTATATTGTAGCTGTAAGTGAATTAGCGGCAGATAGAAATATCAATCTACCTCTCTTGACTGATAGTGATACATTTGTGTTTAATGATCATACTCAAACTCTTACAAATAAAACTCTTACCTCTCCAATACTAAATACCCCTAAAGTTGGTACATCTATCAATGATTTAAACGGAGCAGAGCTTATCGAAGTTACTGCAACATCATCTGCTGTTAACCAAATTCTTGTTGGTAACGCAGCAAGTGGTACTGGCCCATCAATATCTTCAAAAGGTTTTGATGCAGACATTGATCTTAGATTTGGTTCTAAAGGTTCTGGACAAATTGCACATGAGAATGGTGTTAGATTTAAAGCTGAAAAGATCACGGCATCTGGAACAGCTATGAGTCTTACAGTACCAACTACACACTTTGCAGGCGGATCTGATCTTACAGGTATTACACTAGCTAATGGTAATGCTGGTGATGCTGGTGCTGGTGAGATCAAATACTTTTTTAACTCTGGCGGCGGAACTGTTGTTATTACACCTACTCAATTACGTGGTGCATCATCAGTTACTGTTGCTCAAAATGAAGCTGGTTTCTTTATATGGTCCGGCTCTAACTGGCACTTGGCATCGAAAACAGTTGCTTCATAAGGAAAAACAATGGCGGCGATAATTACAGATAAACTTAAAAAGCAAGTTTTAGAAAGCATCATTACTGATATCGACAGTTCTGATAATAACTATTATATTGGCGTTGGCAGATCAGAAGTCTGGAATGTATCAGATACTGCACCAACACCAGAAAATAGCTTACGAGAAATTAGAAACCTTGGATTTTCCCTACAGTCAATGAAGACAGTAGCAGATAAATCTTTTGTTGTACCAAGATATAATTGGTCCTCTGGTTCTATCTATTCGGGCTTTAATGATGATCAAGCTGGCCATCCTAATCAAGCATATTATGTATTTACTGATGAAAACCATGTATACATTTGTTTACAACCAGGACGTAATGCGGCGGGGGCTTCTGTTATATCCACTGTGAAACCCACAGGGACTGCGGCAGGTGCATTTAAAACGTCTGATGGTTATGTATGGAAATTCTTATTCTCACTAGGTGCGCTTACTGTTTCTAAATTCTTAGCAGCCAACTTTATGCCTGTGACTAAGATTTTATCAACTGATGGTAATTCATCAGCATCAGAAGTAGAACAGTTTAATATTCAGAACGCAGCAGTAGCAGGGCAACTTCTAGGATATACAGTAACAAATGGTGGTTCTGGTTATACATCATCACCTGCTGTTACTATCACAGGTAACGGTTCTGGAGCTAAAGCTACGGCAACCATTTCTGGCAATATTCTTACTAAAGTTGAAGTATTAGAATCAGATAACACAATGGTATTCGGTTCTGGTTATGACTATGCTGATATTACTATTACTGGTGGCGGTGGTTCAAATGCAACAGTAAGACCTATCTTTGGTCCATCTGCTGGTATCGGAGCAGATCCAAGAGATGATTTAAGATCACGTGCATTAATGTTTAATGCCAAACCAGACGGAACTGAGAGTGGTAACTTTATTGTTGGCAACGACTTCCGTCAAATTGGTCTTATTAAAAATCCTAAGATGCATAGAGATTCAGACTTTACAGCAGAGAGTGGTATTGCATTACCATATCTAGGCTTTCAGTTATCAACAATTACTTCAGCGTTTACAGCAGATAAAACTATTGAAGGTGGAACATCTGGAGCTAAAGCATACATAGATAGCTTTGACTCAGACAAGATTTATTACCACCAAACAGAGGCCACTGGTTTCTTGAGCTTTAGTGAAGGTGAAATAGTATCTGAAACAAACGGATCTGGTACAGGCACTTTAGATGTTGCAGGGTTTGACTCTGATACAAGAGCATTTGCATATGCTGATGTTGACCAAATATCAGGTGATGTTCTCTTTATAGATAATAGAGCAGCAGTAACAAGATCAGCTAACGCAGCAGAAGATATTAAAATCGTAATCCAAATATAATCGGTAGAAAAAATGAGCACAGACCTAACAAAAAATACATTTAGTTCAACCTATAAAGATGACTTTGAGGATAGTGATAACTATCACAGAATCCTTTTTAACTCAGGTCGTGCTCTACAAGCCCGTGAGCTTACACAATTACAAACTATTACTCAGTCTGAAATTTCTCGGATGGGTAGACATATATTTAGAGAGGGTGCTGCAGTTAATCCTGGCGGCACTACTATTAATAACAAATATGAGTTTATTAAACTTGTAGGTAATCTACCAACCGGAAATATTATTGGTCTAAACTTAACTTCAACTGGTAATAATATTATTGTAGAGGTCCTTGAGGCTGTAGAAAGAGTATCAGCTTCCGAACCAGCTACAATTTATGTTAAATATGTAAGTACAACAGGCGGAACATCTGGTGCTACTCCTGTAAGAGTTACTGCAGGTGACACACTCACCGGTGGTGGAGAAACACTTACTGTACAAACTACAAATACTGTTTCTAATCCAGCTACAGGTGTCGGTACTAAAGTATCCATTCACGCTGGTGACTTCTTTGCTGTAGATCGTTTTGTCTTTGCAAGAGAACAATCAATAATTCTATCTAAATACACATCTGACCCAGATGCTGTAATTGGATTTAAAGTAACTCAAGACATTGTTACTGTAGATGATACAACTGCACTATATGATAACACAGGAGCAACACCTAATATATCTTCACCAGGTGCTGACAGATATAGAATTAGGCTTAATATTATAGACAAAGCTAACATTGCATCTGATGAAAACTTTGTATACGTTGCTAAAGTTAGTAAGGGTGTAATAGTTACAGAAGTTACTGGTACTGACGATTATAATAAAATAGAAGACAGAATGGCTCTTAGAACAAGTGAAGAGTCAGGTAACTATATTGCTAAAAGGTTTGCTGTTAGTTTTGATACTAATGATTCAGATGAAACTATGCTAGACTTTGACATTACACCTGGTGTTGCATATATAGATGGTTATAGAGCTATTATTAACTCTCCACTTAAAATTCAAGTTGAGAAACCAAGAACAACCCTCATAGAAAATAATGAAGTAACAGCCGCTGCGTATGGTCAATATGTTATAGTATCTGCTAATAAAGGCTTACCTAATATTGCATCATTCCAAGAAGTTACACTATTTCCGAATACTGCTGGTACTGGTACTGCTATCGGTACAGCACGTGTAAGAGCTGTAGAGGAAGACGGATCGAACTATAGAGTATATCTGTTTGATGTACAAATTGCTTCTGGTAAAAATAAAAGAAATACAAAATCAATTGGTACTGGTTCTACAGACTATATGACACTAGTGCTTGAAAATAGTCTTGCAGCATTTAAAGATGAAGCATCAACAAGTCTATTATTTCCAGTTCCTGGGGATAGACCAAAGACTATTACAGATATTAGTCTTACAGTACAAAGATATAGAACAGCAAACATAAGTAGTGGATCTGCTACTATTACAGTAACCAATACAGGGGAAACTTTTGCTGACACTAGTGATTGGATTGCAGCACATGCTGACTCTGATATTGATGTTATCTTTACAGCATCTGGTGCTGGTACTGCTGCATCTAACTTAACTGGCCAACAAGATGGTACTTATGAGATCCTTACTTATGTAAATAAGAGTGCAGGGTCTGTTAGAACCAAAACACTTACAGAAGTAACAGAAACAATCACACCGGATGGCTCTGGTAATCTAAACTTTACAAAGGCTGATGTAAGTAGCATCACTAGAATTACTCTTGCTGACTCAGATGGTGCTGACTTAACAACGTTATACGATTTAGATAATGGTCAACGTGACTTTGCATATCTAAACGGTAGAATGGTTAAGAAAGCTGGAGCTGCTACACCAGGATCTGATGTGTTTGTAAGATATAAGCACTTTGTCCATGGTACATCTGGAGATTTCTTTGCGGTTAACTCTTATACAGGTCAAGTTGACTATGAAAACATTCCGTCATACACACAAGCAAATGGCACTGAAGTATCTCTAAGAAATGTATTAGACTTCCGTTCAAGTGTTAACAGCTCAGGTAACTTTGGTTCAGGTGCTAGAATTAATGAGATGCCTAAGAATACAGGTCTTATCACATTTGATGCAGAATATTACCTTGGTAAAAAGGTTCGTGTGACGATTGATAAAAATAGTTTTATTGATACTATTAGTGGTGCAGCTAGTGTTAATCCTCAATTACCACCAGCTCCAAATAACTCGCTGGATTTATTCCATATTGATATGAATCCATATACAGTTAGTGATACAGATATCACTTCAACTACTATTAAAGCTAAAAACTTTACTATGAGAGACATTGGTAAACTAGAAGAAAGAATTGATAATGTTGAAGAGGCTACATCACTAAGCCTTCTTGAATTAGATACATCATCATTTGCTGTTCTTGATGCTAGCGGCAATAATAGAACACAGTCTGGTTTCTTTGTGGATAACTTTGCTGATCAAGCTAGGTCATATATGTCTGCAGATTATAATGCAGCTATTGATCCAGAAGCTAGGATTATGCGACCATGGTTTGAAGAAAATAACCTTAGACTAATTTATGACTCTGATCAATCTAGTAACACAATTCTTAAAGGTGATAGTG
>Ga0206682_10003159_pt1 | contig 14285 bp, 17 predicted proteins | sample M240m12015metaG_FD_155444 | JGI IMG/M metagenome (GOLD analysis project Ga0206682, IMG submission 155444) | Ammonia-oxidizing marine archaeal communities from Monterey Bay, California, United States - M2 40m 12015 | ecosystem: Environmental > Aquatic > Marine > Intertidal zone | place: USA... | reverse complement strand
TGAATAATTAGTAAAAGACTATTATATATTACTCATTATGGAATTTGATAAAAACGGAATATTAAATAGAGCTAAAGCAGCTCAACAAACAGCAGTTGTAATGGATGAAGGTCTAAGAGCCTACATGCTAAAGGTTTATAATTATATGGCAACTGGAATTTTACTAACAGGAATAGTTGCACTTCTGACATTTAAAATGTCAGTAGTTACAAATGATGCAGGATCTATTGTGGGCCTAACGTCAGTTGGTAATGCAATTTACATGTCTGGATTAAAATGGCTTGTGATGTTGGCGCCTTTAGGAATAGTGTTTTATATGAGTTTTGGAATAAACAAGATGAGCGCTTCAAAAGCACAAACTACTTTTTGGGTTTTTGCAGGATTAATGGGCTTATCATTATCATCAATTTTATTAGTTTACACAGGCATGAGTGTAACAAGAGTTTTCTTTATATGTTCTGCAACTTTTGGAGCGATGAGCATTTATGGCTATACGACTAAAAGAGATTTAACAAAACTTGGCTCATTTTTAATGATGGGTTTAATTGGAATTATTATCGCATCAATCGTCAATATATTCATGCAATCATCAATGATGTATTTTGTGATATCAATTTTAGGTGTTTTAATTTTTGTAGGTTTAACAGCTTATGATACTCAGAAAATTAAAAATATGTATGCTGTAAGTGATACAGGCGAAGTCATGGGTAAAAAAGCTGTGATGGGTGCTCTTACACTATACTTAGACTTTATAAATTTATTTATAATGTTGCTAAGATTGTTTGGACAAAGAAGATAATCTTATTTTTGTAGCCTTTTCCAATTAGTACTTTTTAATAATACCTTAAGGTCAAAAGAGTTTTTTAAGATTTTTCCACTGGTATCAGTTATTAAGTATCTAAGATTTTTATTCTTTGGCTTAAAGTTTTTACAAATTTTATATAAAGCGTTCTCTGCAGCATTTCTAAAAACGCTAAAGCTAACCTGTTTACTTGAAATACTTAAACCATAATCTTTCCACGATCCTTCAGAGACCATTTTTGCATATAAATCTAAGATAATTTTTAGTTCTTCTTTTTCAAAAAATTGTTTTTCTTCTATTTGTTTGTGGGGATTATTGATTACTAGTTTTAAGTTACTAGGCATCCATTTTATGTTTGTTGATTAATGGTATCTGGAAACCTGTAAAAATAATGGTTATCGGCAGCATTCCCCATACTTTAAAGTTTACCCAAAACTCTTCAGTTTGAGTTCTCCAGACGCATTCATTTAATATTGCAAGACCAAAGAAAAAAAACATCCATCTTCTATTTAATAATTCCCATCCTAAATCTGAAAGTGGAATTGATTTTCCCATAATTTTTTTTAATACAGGTTCTTTGGTAAAATATTTTCCAAAATATAAAGCTAAAGCAAAAATAATGTTTATTATAGTTGGTTTTACATAAATAAATATAGGATCATTAAAATAAATAGTTAATCCACCAAAAAATGTAATTAATATTCCACTGATTAATGGCATCGGAGGTATTTTTTTTTCAAAAAACCAAACAACAGCTAATGCAATTAAAGTTGCAACTATAAGTGGAGGAATAGCAACTGATAAATTTTTATCACTATTATAGTAGTAGAAAAAAAATATTGCTAATGGCCCAAAATCAGTAACAAATTTTAAAAAAGATTTATTCACTAAAAAGATATTAACATATTTGCCACATCACAAAACATTAATCTTTTTAGCATTGATTTTTATTTTTAAATACCCATACTAATTAATATGCCAATTCAAAAAGCTAAATTCTCAATTGGAGATATCGTTAAACATAAGCACTTCGAATTTAGAGGTGTAATATATGATGTAGATTTTGAATTTAATAACTCAGAAGAATGGTACCAATCCATTCCAAAAAATGTGAGACCAAGAAAAGATCAGCCTTTTTATCATTTGTTAGCTGAAAATGACGAAATAACTTATGAAGCTTATGTTTCAGAACAAAATCTACTTATGGATGACTCTGATGAGCCAATAAAACATTTTTTAATTGAAGAGATTTTTTCAGGAAAAAAAGGTTCTAGTTATTTTAAGATGTCTAACTAGATTTATCATTTTTCAAACACATTTAGCTCAAATCTAAGCCATATAAATTGATTAAATTAACCGTATATTCTGATCAAGAGTGTTAAACGTTAATTTCAAATCATTATCTCCCTCTGCATTCTTGATCGGAAATCTTTTTCATACTAAACATCAATAATTAAATATGTTTAAACTATTTCATCCAAACAAGATTTTTCAGATAACTTCTAAAGCTCCTAAATATGTTATGATTTTATTCGTAATGGTGATTTCAGTTGGATTAACTGAAGCGCTAATTTTGTCACCTGAAGATTATAAGCAAAGTGATGCTGTTAGAATTATGTATGTACATGTTCCAGCTGCATGGATTTCTTTGGGAATTTTTTCAAGCATAACTTTTTTATCAATTAGTGGATTCATTTTTAAAAATAATAATTTTTTTTTAATTGCAAAAAGTCTAGCACCCTCAGGATTTGTTTTTAATATTATTGCGCTAGTAACTGGTGCTATCTGGGGAAAACCAACATGGGGAACGTGGTGGGCTTGGGACGCAAGAATAACCTCAATGTTAATATTGGCACTCTTTTACGCAATGTATTTAATTTCATGGAGGATTTATGAAAGCGAAGAAAAGGTTTTTAAAATCACAACTTTTATTACCATATTAGGTATAATTAATGTTCCTATTATTAAATACTCTGTGGATTGGTGGAACACACTTCATCAACCCGCATCAATCAATATGTTATCAAAAAGCTCAATTCATTCATCAATGCTTTTTCCTTTATTAATAATGACTGCGGCATTTGCTCTTTTTTCATTGCTAATTTTCTTGATGAAATATAATACAGAACTGATAAAAATTAAAAATAAAGGCTTAGATAGACTATGATAAATGAATTACTTTTTATGAACGGATACGGAGTTTACGTATTGTCTGCTTTCGGTTTTACGCTTTTAAGTTTTTCAGCTCTATATTTGATTACAAAAGTTCAATTTATTAAGGAACAAAATAAATTTGTAGCTAAATTTGGATCTCTTAACTCAGAGAAAGCTAAATCTGCAAAATCACAAAGAATAAATAAAGAAATTTTAGCTAACGCCACAAACAATTAACTTTTGAACCATGTATGGTCGTAAAGTTAAATTAAGATTTCTGTTTGTAGTACTTATTTTAATCACATTAATATTAACAACATTCCTCGTTTTAAAATCTCTTGAAGAAAACGTAGTATATTTTCAGTCACCATCAGAAATTAAAGCTTTATCAGAATTAGATAAAAAAAAAATTAGAGTTGGTGGAATGGTAAAAAAAAATTCTATTTCAATAAACTCTAGTGAACTTAAGTTTGTAATTACAGATTTTAAAAATGAAATAAATGTTACCTATACCGGAGCGATTCCAAATCTTTTTGAAGAAGGAAAAGGGGTAGTTGCAGAAGGAGTTTTAAATGATCGAAATTTTTTTTCTGCTTCAAAAATTCTAGCAAAACATGATGAAAATTATATGCCTCCTGAAGTAAAACAAGCACTTGGAGAAAAGTGAAATGATCTATAACGTTATTGGAAACTATTCATTGATTTTGGGACTTTTTTTTGGATTAGCTCTTTTTTATTTTTCATTAAAAAATTTTAGAAATTCAAAAGCATTAGATGCTAAAATTTTATCATTTACATTTTTACAATTTTTTTTAGTTGTAATTAGTTTTTTATGCCTAGTCTTATCATTTGTTGTATCTGATTTTAGTAATGAAACTGTTTTTAATAATTCTCACACAACCAAACCTATTTTTTATAAAATTGCTGGAACCTGGGGAAATCATGAAGGAAGCTTATTATTATGGTTACTTGTTTTAACATTGTTCATACTCATTTTTTTAGTGAAGACTAAAAATCAGCCAATTAAATATAGAATATTAACTCTAGTATTTCAGCAAATCATAATTGTGGGTTTTTTCGTTTTTTTGATAAAAACATCAAATCCTTTTAATTATATTTATCCAATACCAACAGAGGGATTGGGTCTTAATCCAATACTACAAGATCCAGCTTTAGTGATTCATCCACCTATTTTATATTTAGGATATGTAGGATCATCCATAATCTTTTCCTCAGCTTTAGCTGCCACAAGTTTAAATCTAGTATCTAAAAATTGGGCGTCACACATAAAGAAATGGGTGTTAAGTTCATGGGTTTTTTTAACACTAGGAATTTTATTAGGATCTATTTGGGCATATTATGAGCTAGGCTGGGGTGGCTTTTGGTTTTGGGATCCAGTTGAAAATGTTTCTTTAATGCCATGGTTAGCATTAACAACACTTTTGCACTGTATTTTGGTTTTAGAAAAAAAATCAATCTTAACTTCTTGGGTAATAATTTTATCAATATCAACATTTGCCCTAAGTATGAGTGGTACATTTTTAGTTAGATCTGGAATTCTTAATTCTGTGCATACTTTTGCAAATGATCCAGAAAGAGGATTATTTATTTTAATTTTTCTATTTTCTTTGATTTTTCTTTCATTATTTATTTTTTTCTCTTTTCACAAACCTAGCAAAAATAACCCGAGTAGTTTTTCTTTGTTAAGCAAAGAGACAGCAATAATAATTAATAATTGGTTTATGATGTATTTCTTGTCTGTTGTTTTAATTGGTACCATTTATCCAATTTTTCTTGATGTTTTGTCGTCTGAAAAAATATCTGTAGGACCTCCTTTTTATCACAAACTGATTATACCTTTTTTAATTCCTTTTTTGATAATTATGGCGATTGGACCAAAGTTGAAATGGATTAAATCAAATCTGGAAGATAAAATTTACCTAATTACATTGTTAGTAGTTTCAATTTTATTATCAATATTAATTGTTAAAAATTTTAGCTCCAACCTATTGATAAATACAATTTTAATTTCGAGTGCCTTTTATTTATTTTTTATTACCTTAAGGGATTTCTTTATTAACAAAGGCTTTAAAAATTTAGCACAAAATACAGCTCATTTTGGATTTAGTTTATTAATTTTGAGTATTTTATTTAATAATTTGTTTTCTACAGAAACAATTACAAACTTAAAAGTAGGAGAAACTTTTGAGAATACAAAAACAAAAATAATTTTTGAGAGCATAAGTCAAAAAGAAGAAAAAAACTATAAATCGATTATGGCAAAATTTACTATTCAAAACTCAAAAGGTAAAATAGAGAATTTGTCACCAGAACTAAGAATATATAACCAGCCAAATATTGTTACTAGTGAAGCTGATATTAGAACAACTTTATTATCAGATAAATTTATTGTTATTAATGTAGTACCAAACCAAGAGTTATTTAATGTTAGGTATCAAGTCAAACCATTTATGTTATGGATTTGGATATCAGTAATTTTAATTAGTGTTGGAGGATTAATGAGTTTTTTAAAAAAAGAATATGAAAAATAAATTATTACCAACTACTATCACTTTAATCTTTATAATTATTTTTATTGTTTTTTATAAAGGTCTTAAAGACACCAATATCTATACCCCAGAGACAAAAATAAATAATAAGGTACCTTCATTATTAGTTAATTTATTTGATACTGGCAAGACTGTTAATACATTTGAAATTTTTAAATCGGATAAATTTTATTTATTAAATATTTGGTCTTCTTGGTGTGTTCCTTGTAGAGAAGAACATTCAATTTTAATGGAATTAAAAAACAATGATAGTTTAAAAGTAATTGGTATGAATTATAAAGACAATAAAGATAATGCCAAAAATTTTCTAAAGGAACTTGGGAACCCATATGATAAAATAATTTTTGATAAAAAAGGTACCCATGCTATTGAATGGGGAGCTTATGGCGTTCCAGAATCATTTTTAATCAATAACAACAAAATTATAAAGAAATATATAGGGCCGCTCAACAAAGTGTCTTTTGAAGAAATTAAGTTATTAATAAAATGAAGATTTTAAAAATATTTTTAATTATTTTTTTTGTATTTCCTATTCATAGTTTGAAAGCAGACAATGAAGTTCTTAAAAATAAAATTACAAAAAATTTACGTTGTTTAATTTGTCAGGGACAATCTGTGTATGATTCTGACTCAGAGTTTGCAAATAGTTTAAAAATTGTTGTTGATAATAAAATCAATGAAGGACTGTCAGAAAAACAAATTTATTCTTATTTTCAAAGTAAATATGGTGAATGGATTTTATACGATCCTTTGTTTAACAAAAATACTTATTTTCTATGGTTATTACCTCTATTGATATTCTTTATAGGTGGTGCAATAGTATTTAAAAATTTCAAAAAAACTAATTAATTTGATAATAACACTCATGAATTTAAAAAAATTAATAATATCTTTTATTATACTGTTTTTACCGACTCAACTTTTAGCAAAAGAAACTAATAATCAATTTAATTTTTTTACAGGTAACTTTGACTTTAGTGATGATAAACAGGCTGCAGTGTTAGTGGGACTTCAACATCAGAATGAAAACTTAAAAAGAGATACTTTAATAGGAAAAATATCTCCAATTACTGGAGGATTTATAACAGAAAATTCTGCCATATATATTTATACAGGATTTGAATGGAATGTTGATATGGGAGCCTTAACGTTTACACCAAGTTTTGCACCTGGACTTTACCATGAGGGAGATGGAAAAGATTTAGGTCATGTTCTAGAATTTAAATCTGAAATTCAATTTTCATACGAATTATCAAAAGATACAAATATTGGCTTATCATATAATCATATATCTAATGCAAGTTTAGGAGACAAAAATCCTGGGGCAAATAGTTATATGTTTAATTTTATTAAAAACTTTTAATAACAGTCATGAATATTAAAGATTGTTATAATTTTAGTGACTTTAGAAAATTAGCAAAAAAAAGATTACCCTCACCCATTTTTCACTATATTGACGGTGGAGCTGATGACGAGTCTACATTAAAAAGAAATACAGATGCGTTTAATGACTGTGATTTAATCCCCAATGTTTTAGCAAGTGTAGGTAAACCTGATTTATCAACTACTGTGTTTGGCAAAAAAATTGATATGCCATTATTTTTATCACCAACAGCAATGCAAAGACTTTACCACCATGATGGAGATAAAGCTTCAGCTCGTGCAGCAGAAAAGTTTGGAACTTTTTATAGTATGTCCACTATGGCAAACAATACTATTGAAGAAATTGCTGAAATTTCTAAAGGTCCAAAATTATTTCAGCTTTATGTTCATAAAGATCAATCAATTACAGATGATTTGATTGAGAGATGTAGGATATCCGGTTATGACGGTATGTGTTTAACAGTTGATACATTAGTTGCTGGAAACAGAGAGAGAGATCATAGAACAGGATTTACAACTCCTCCAAAACTTACTCTACAAAGTTTAATGAGTTTTGCAATGAGACCTGAATGGGTATTTAATTATTTTACTCATAAAAAATTTGAATTATCTAATGTTGCAAAAAAAACAGATAAAGGAACAAATATTGCTAAGTCAGTAATCGAATATATTAACGAACAATATGATCCAGCTATGAACTGGAAGGATGCAGAGTATTGTGTCAAAAAATGGAATAAACCATTTGCATTGAAAGGTGTTATGTCAGTTGAAGATGCGAAAAGAGCAATTGATATTGGTTGTACTGCTATAATGGTTTCAAATCATGGTGGTAGACAGTTAGATGGTTCAAGGTCTCCATTCGATCAAGTTAAAGAACTTTCAGACGCTGTAGGTGATAAGCTTGAAATTATTTTAGATGGTGGAATTAGAAGAGGAACACATGTTTTAAAAGCTTTAGCAGCAGGTGCGACTGCATGTAGCTTTGGAAAAATGTTCTTATTTTCGTTAGGTGCTGGAGGTCAACCGGGTGTTGAACGTCTGTTGCAGAATATGCATGATGAAATTAATCGAAATATGGTATTAATGGGTTGTAAAAATATTAAAGAATTAAATAGATCAAAATTAATTTATAGAAAATAGGTAATAAGGAGAGATTGAACATGAAATTAGCGTCAAGTTTAGATCGTTTAGGAACAGAGTCAGCATTTAGTGTTTTAGCAGAAGCAAAAAAAATAGAGGCTGCTGGAAATCCAATGATACATCTGGGACTTGGTCAGCCTGATTTTAAAACTCCAAAACATGTAGTTGAGGCAGCTAAAAAAGCTTTAGACGATGGTCATCACGGATACGTTTTATCTAACGGGATTCTAGAGTGTAGACAAGCTGTAACAAGATGGATTAAAAAACGTTACAACGCAGATGTAGATCCTGAAAGAATTACAATTATGCCAGGGGGTAAACCTACCATGCACTATGCCATACAATGCTTTGGAGAACCTGGGGCTGAAATTATTCATCCAACACCTGCATTTCCAATTTATGAGTCTATGATTAATTATACTGGATCTACTGCAGTTCCTTATGATTTAACAGAGGACAAAGATTTAAAATTTAGTGCAGATAAAATTTTATCTTTAATAACTGACAAAACTAGATTGTTAATTTTGATTAATCCAAATAATCCAACTGGAAGTTTTGTTGAAAAATCTGAAATAGATAAATTAGCTGAAGGACTAAAAAAACATCCGCACGTCACTATTTTAAGTGATGAAATTTATAGTAGACAAATTTTTGATGGTAAAGAAATGCCAACTTTTTTTAATTACCCAGAATTAAGAGATAGATTAATTGTTCTTGAAGGTTGGAGTAAGGCATATTCAATGACCGGTTGGAGATTGGGATGGAGCTTTTGGCCAGAAAATTTAATTGAACATGTAAATAAATTATTAATCAATAGTGTCTCGTGTGTTAATGCTGCTGCTCAGTTTGCTGGTATAGCTGCTCTAGATGGTCCAGATGACTCAATTGATTTAATGATGGAAAAATTTACTCAAAGAAGAAAATTAATTCATGAGGGATTAAATAGCTTACCGGGTGTAGAATGCAGTTTGCCTGGTGGAGCATTTTATGCATTTCCAAAAGTCATAGGAACTGGAATGGATGGCTCAGAATTTTGTAAGAGAGCTATGCATGAAGCTGGAGTTGCAATAGTACCAGGTACTGCATTTGGTAAAACATGCAAAGATTACGTAAGATTTAGCTTTGCAGCATCACAAGATAACATATCTAACGCATTGGAAAATATCAAAAAAATGTTAGGTTAAGTTATGTCTGAAATAGCTTTGCCAAAAATTGACAGCTCAATTTTAAATAGAAAAAAAGAAATAGTTAAAAGGATTTCAAAATTAACTGATAAAGAAAACGTACTCAGTGAATCTGATGAATTGAGACCATATGAAACTGATGCTTTGTCGGTATATACACAAACACCATTAGCAGTGGTGCTTCCAGAAAATACTGAGGAAGTTAGTGAGATACTAAAATATTGTCATAGTGAAAATATTAAAGTTGTACCAAGAGGCGCGGGTACAGGATTATCAGGTGGGGCACTGCCTCTTCAAGATGCTATTCTTCTTGGTTTAGGAAAATTTAACAAAATATTAGAAATTGATTTTTATAATCAATGTGTTGTTACACAGCCAGGAGTGACAAATCTTGGAATTACTCATGCCGTTGAACACAAACAATTTTACTATGCACCAGATCCTTCAAGCCAGTTAGCATGTTCTATAGGGGGAAATGTAGCTGAAAATTCAGGAGGAGTTCACTCATTAAAATATGGAACAACCACAAATAATATATTGGGCGTAGAAATGGTTATGATGGATGGAACAGTTTGTAGATTTGGAGGCAAATCTTTTGATCAAGAGGGATATGATCTTATGGGCTTAATTTGCGGTTCAGAAGGTTTATTGGGAGTTGTCACAGAAGTAACAGTGAAAATTTTAAAAAAACCTGAAGTGGTAAGAGCCGCTTTAATTGGCTTTCCGTCAATTAAAGAAGGAGGCGATGCAGCTTCAGAAATTATTTCAAGTGGAATAGTACCAGCAGGAATGGAAATAATGGATAAAGCTTTAATAGAGGCAACAGATAATTTTAGTAAAGCAGGATATCCACGAGATGCAGAATTATTATTAATAGTTGAACTTGATGGTACAGACTCAGAGGTTAATGAATTAATTAAAAAAGTAGAGGCAATCTGCAAAAAAAATAATTGTTCAAGTCTTAAACTTAGCAATAGTGAAAAAGAAAGACTCTCATTCTGGGCAGGAAGAAAAGCTGCTTTTCCAGCGTGTGGAGCTATGGCACCTGATTATTATTGTATGGATGGTTCTATTCCTAGAGGCAAGCTTACAGAAGCGTTGCTAGAAATAAAAAAATTATCAGAAAAATATAAATTACCAGTAGCAAATTGTTTTCACGCAGGTGATGGAAATTTACATCCACTTATTATGTTTGACGGAAATGATAAAGAACAACTTAGAAAAACTGAAGAATTTGGTTCTGAAATATTAAAAACATGTGTGAGACTTGGTGGAGTAATTACAGGAGAGCACGGAGTTGGTATAGAAAAACGTGAACTTATGTGTGAAATGTTTAATGATAATGATATTCAGCAACAGTTGAGTATTAAAAAGTCATTGGATGAAAAAAATTTATTAAATCCTGGAAAAGTTTATCCTATACTTAGAAAATGTGCAGAGGAAGGAAGGGTTCATGTCCACAAAAATAAAGATAAATTCCCAGATCTTCCAAGATTCTAACAATATCTATTATCCCAAAGATGAGGCAGAAGTTTCAGATTTAATTAGAGAACTGTACAAACAAGACTCTCCAACAGAAATTATTGGCAATAACTCAAAAAGTTTTATTGGAAATAAAACACAGTCAGCTAACACTACGTCTTTATCTAAAATCTCAGGTATTATCGATTACAGACCAGAAGAATTGTATATCAAAGTAAAAGCTTGCACACCTGTTAATGAAATCGAGCAAGTCTTAAGTGAAAATAATCAAGAGCTAGCTTTTGAACCAATAGACTTTGGTTATATTAAAGATGGTAAGTCAAATAAAGGAACAATAGCAGGATACTTATCTTGTAATTATGCAGGTTCACGAAGATTTAAAGTTGGTAGTGTGAGAGATCATGTTCTAGGTTTTAAAGGAGTAAATGGAAAAGGAGATATAATTAAATCAGGAGGTACTGTTGTAAAAAATGTTACAGGTTACGATTTATCAAAACTTATAGCTGGTTCGTTTGGTACTCTTGTTGTTTTAACTGAAATTACATTAAAGGTTTTGCCTAAAAAAAACTCTTCTAAAACTGTAATAATTTATTCTAATAATTTTGAACAAATTTACGATTTGTTTAATAAACTATCTAGTTCAAGCAGCGAAATTTCGGGAGCTGTTTTTATTCCCGAACAATCAAAAGATAAAGATTTTATAGGTAAGAAAAATTCTGTTTTTAAATTTAATGATCTTAAATCAGACGTTTCATTCATAGCGTTTAGAGTTGAAGGAGATAAAATTTCAATTGAAGAAAAAATTAATAATTTAAAAAAAGAACTTCAATTAAATAATTCGGATACTTCTACTCTTGATGTTTATCAATCAGAACCATTTTGGAAAAAAATAAATAATTTAGAAGTCTTTGAAAAAACTGAACACAATTTAGTAAGAATAGTGATACCGCCAGCAAATGGCTCAAAATTATGCAAATATTTAGAAAACCAGCATAGCTACTATGTTGATTGGTGTGGGTCGTTATTCTGGATTGAAGTTGATAGAAAAAAAGAGGAAAAAATTAAATATTTAAAAAAAATGGCAAATGATTTTGGGGGATATTTAACAGTAATTAAAACTTCATCAGAATATGATTATGGTGAAGCTATCTTTACAGTTGATAAAGTACGTTTAATGATTTCGGAAAAAATAAAACAAAGTTTTGACCCAAAAAGAATTTTAAATCCAGGTAAAATGTATCGAGGAATTTAATGCAAACAAAATTTACTGAAGAACAGCTTAAAGATCCTGATAATTTTGCAAATGAAAAAGTTTTTAAAAAATGTGTTCATTGTGGAATGTGTAATGCTACATGTCCAACTCACCAACTTTTAGGTGATGAGCTAGATGGTCCTAGGGGACGTATTTATCTTATCAAAGATATGCTAGAAAATAATAGGAAGCCAACAGACAAAGTTGTTAAACATATTGATAGATGTCTTTCATGTTATAGCTGTATGACCACATGCCCTGCAGGCGTAAACTATATGCACATTATTGATCATGGAAAAAAATATATTGAAAAAAATTATGAAAGGTCTTTTTTTGAAAAATTAATCAGACATTTTTTATCAATAACACTACCTAATACAAAAATTTTTAGATTATCGAGTTTTTTAGTAAAGCTGAGTAAACCTTTTAAATTCTTAATGCCATCAAAAATTAAAGATATGATGGAGTTAATGCCAATGCATTTTCCAAAAAAACAACTTGAAAATAAAGAAATCTATGAAGTTAAAGGTAAAAAAAGAATTGCAAGAGTGGCGTTATTAACTGGTTGTGTTCAAAAAGAAATTTCTCCACAAATTAATGAGTCAACAATTAGACTGTTAAACAGACATGGAGTTGAAGTGGTGGTTCCAAAAAAAATTCGTTGCTGTGGATCTTTAAATCATCACCTGGGAAAAGAGGATGACGCTCACCAGGACTTTAAAAATAATATTAATATCTGGTACGAAGAACACCTAAAAGGTAATTTAGATGCAATTTTATCTAACACTTCTGGATGTGGAACTACAATGAAAGATTATGGATTTATTTTTAGAGACGATAAAGAATTAAGCAAAAAAGCAAAAGTTATTTCTAGTTTAACTAGAGATATCACTGAATATATTTTTGAAAGCTTAAAATTAGATATCAAAGCAAAAAATAAGAAATATAAAGTTGCATACCATTCAGCATGCTCTATGCAACATGGTCAAAAAGTTCATTCTCAACCTATGGCTTTATTAGAGAAAACTAATAATGAAATTCTTGAAATTCCGGAAGGACACATTTGTTGTGGTTCAGCTGGAACTTACAATATTTTACAGTCTGAAATAGCCAAACAATTGCTATCAAAAAAGGTTAATAATATTGAGAGTTTAAACCCTGATTTTATTTCAACAGGAAATATTGGTTGTATTACCCAAATTTCTCATGGTACAAAAGTTCCTATCGTGCACACAATTGAAGTTTTAGATTGGTATACGGGAGGCCCAAAACCTGAAGTATTACAAAGGAATTAGTTATGAAAAAGATATTAGTCACTAGAAAGTTACTTAAAGAGTGTGAAGATAAAGCCCAAAAAACTTTTGATGCTAAATTAAATTCTAATGATGAACTTTATTCCCAAACAAAATTGATTGAATTAAGCAATGGTTGTGATGCAGTATTAACATCTTTAACAGATAAGATGGATGAAGACACAATCAATAAATTACCAGACACAGTAAAGGTCATTTCAAATTTTGCAGTTGGTTTTGGAAATATAGATTTAGAAGCAGCCAAAAAAAGAGGCATAGCAGTAACCAATACACCTGAAGTTTTATCAGATGCTACTGCTGAAATTGGTATTCTTCTTATTTTGGGAGCGTGTAGAAGAGCCGCTGAAGGAATTGAAGCAGCAAAAGAAAGTAATTGGAAATGGTCTGCAGATTATTTAATCGGAAAACAATTGACAGGTTCTAGACTAGGTATTTTAGGTATGGGAAGAATTGGTCAAAAAATTGCAAAAATTGCTAAATCTTTAGGAATGATAATTCATTACCATAATCGCTCTAAACTAAGTGAAGATAAGGAACAAGGAGCTATTTATCATGATAGTTTAAAAAGTCTTTTCTCAGTTTCAGATGTATTATCAATCTGCTGTCCAGCTACAAAAGAAACTATAAATTTGATTAACAAAGAAACTGTAGAATATTTTCCTAAAGGTGCAGTAATTACAAATGTTGCACGAGGAGATATAGTAGACGATGAAGCTTTAATTGATGCTTTAAACAGAAGAAAAATTTACGCAGCGGGCTTAGATGTTTATAAGAATGAGCCAAATTTAAATCCAGGATATCTAAAAATTAAAAGTGCTTTTATTTTACCTCATCTTGGAAGTGCAACTAAAGATACAAGAACTGCAATGGCTAATTTGGCAATAGATAATATTGATGAATTTTTCAACACGGGAAATTGTAAAAATAAAGTAAATTAAATCTTTATTTATGAATAAGCCTGTATTAGCTCAATCCAAAGCTATTACAATTTTTATAGTTTTTGCT
>Ga0206682_10003158_pt1 | contig 14286 bp, 22 predicted proteins | sample M240m12015metaG_FD_155444 | JGI IMG/M metagenome (GOLD analysis project Ga0206682, IMG submission 155444) | Ammonia-oxidizing marine archaeal communities from Monterey Bay, California, United States - M2 40m 12015 | ecosystem: Environmental > Aquatic > Marine > Intertidal zone | place: USA... | reverse complement strand
AAGGAATATGGTATGACAGAAGGTTTAGATGTATGGACTGAAAAAGGTTGGACACCTATTGAACGGGCAATTAGACACAAAACCACAAAGAAGATGTATCGCGTCTCAACTGGTTTGGGTATTGTTGATGTTACAGAAGATCATAGTCTTTTGGATAAACATGCTACTATAATTAAACCAATTGATTTGAATATTGGTTCTGAGCTACTTCATGCAGATAGTTCAAAGATTAAGTATTCCAATATACCAGTTGATTTGGACACTAAGTCCATTGAAATGATGGGTAAATACTACGCACGGGGTGAGATAGACCATGTGTCTTCAATGATTTTGAATGGTCCAGATGAGTATGTGGATCATTTTATTTTTGGTTTTTTTTCAGAGAATATCTATTTTGAATTTGATTCAAAGGTCAAGTGTGCCGAAATGTATTTATTGTGTCGCCGTTCCAAACACCCAATGATTTTTTATTACAAAAATGGTCGTTATTGTATTGAGTTTGGAAACAATAAAAACAACGCAAAAACGATTAAATCTATTGAATATTTGGGTGAAACCGAGCAGTATGTGTATGACCTAACTACAAAGTCTCATCATTTTCATGTTGGCCCTGGTGAGATTGTGGTTCATAACACAGATTCTGTAATGGTTGAGTTTGATGTGGGTGATAGAACTGGTGAAGATGCGATTGCATACAGTTGGGAGTTGGGTGAGAGAGCTGCGAATGAATGCACAAAATTATTCAAAGCCCCAAATAACCTTGAACTTGAGAAAGTGTATTGTCCTTACTTCCTTTATTCAAAGAAGCGTTATGCGGCTAAACTATGGACTAGGGGCAAGGACGATAAAATGAATATGGATTACATTGACATCAAGGGTCTTCAAGTTGTGCGCCGTGATAATACACCATATGTTAGGGAAGTATGTAAAGAGTTGTTGGATGTATTGTTGTCCACGAGCGACCCAGAGCCAGCTAAAGCTTTAGCGCATCAGAGGGCAGTTGAACTTTTAGATGGTTCTGTTGAGAATGAAAAACTTTTATTGTCCCAACAACTGGGTGATAAATACAAAAACAACAATTTACCACATGTTGCAGTTAGGGATAAGATGAGGGAGCGTCGCCCTGGTTCAGAACCACAATCTGGAGATAGAATTCCGTATTTATTGGTTGATACAGGGGACCCTCGCGCCAAGGGTTATGAGAAATCAGAAGACCCTGTTTGGGTTAAAGAGCATAATCTACCCATTGACTATCGGTACTATTTTGATAAAAAATATTTGAATCCAATTTGTGACCTTATAGAACCTCTGGTTGAGAACCCAAAGGAAGATATATTTGGAGATTTGATTATTAAGAAGGTTAGGGGGAGAAAGAAGTTAGTCCCAGATAAAAACCAACCGAGCGTGTTAGATATATTTAAAAAATGGGAGCTAATGAATAGTAAGGATGACAGTGTTTGATGAAATTGAAAAGCTAGTGAATGATGAAGTCGAACGACGAATCATGATGCGTATGAATAAATACGCAGAAAACTTATCTCTTATTCATGGCATTCCACTGCGTTTGTTGTTGAGGGATATTCCTTCAGATGATGAATGTGAGGTCATATGCCAAGGTCTTCTAAAAAGTGGAAAGCGCTGCACGAGACGTGCAAAAACTGAGGGTTTTTGTTTATCGCATATACATCAGAAAAAATCGGTAGAACCGATACAGATTGTTTCTGAGGTGGTGCATAATCACTCGTTCCCGCCTATTTTTAAACATGATTGTCCGGCTTGTCAAAAGACAATTAATGATACGGCGATGAGACCGGACTTTCTATCTACTTTTTGAGGATGTGTCTATTATCTTCGATATAAGTAATTATATCATTGACAATACACCATCTGAGGAAATTCAATTGACTCACCGTTGTTGAAATTTTTTCATTGTTAGGTAATTCAAAATCAATCCTCTCTGTTCGACAGAAAGGGTCAAATGCGCGTTTGCTGTAGCCATCTAACGATGCCTTGTATTGGATATGAACAGGAAAGTCTTTACCATCCCGTGTTTTATACCTTGTCTGATTTGATTTAGCGTAGTTCGTTATAAACCACTCGATGTTCCGCAAGGAAACTCCCTTTCTGTGGTTTATAACATCTAACAATTGTGAGGCGTTTCTATTATTGCTGTAAAACTTATTGAGAGAGTTTAGCAATAATTGTTGAGATTGAGTAATCATTACAATCTATTGTACACAATTCTTTAAATATCTATAAAAGTGTCTATTCCAAGTATTTATTTGTTCAGCCGTTTTTGTATATGATTTTTTTTCAAATTTAACCTTCTTTCCTATCTCTCTATTCATGATGTTCTGCGGACTCAGGTTCAACTTGTTATGGAAACAGTGGGCACACACTCTTTTTACCCTGAGTCCATAAAATTTTAAATACATGGTGTTGTATGTTAAGTCAATTGGAACATCCATGTAAAATCTTACTGTATGTATGAGTAATCCTGGGTCATCTGTGTTTACATATACGCATATAGGTCTATGACATTGATAGCATAATCTTTCCCATGCAAATGACATGGTTTATTATTATTTTATTTCTTTATTACAGATATGTTTATTCAAATAATCATAATATTGATTCTCATACTCATGATAATGAAAAGCAAAAATCCATCTGTTATTGAGAAACTAGTAAAGAAGACAGCAAAGTATGCTACAATGGCTCAACAGAGTGAGTCCCCAGTTGTCGCCTTGATGCACGCAAATTATTCAATCGCACACCTTGAATTTCTTTTGGAAATTGCATCACACAGACAAATTGCTCGAGTTGCAAACATTGATGTTCCATTATTTATTGAACATGTTATGATGGTTCAAGAACAAGTGACCAAAAAAGTTATTCAGAAGGTTCCAGCTCTGCAAGGTGAGATTGATTTATATTTGTCTTCGATCGCAGGAAATTAGTTAATTAAAAAAATGACTAATAAATAAACCAATGAATAGTCATCTCATTCTTTCATTTTTTTTGTCATTACAATACCTAAGTATCCTCTTTGTTTCGTGGGAGGCACGCAAAATTGAAAATGAACTCTGCAAGATGGCTCATGGAACCTCGTCGTTGGGAAGTGGTCAACAGGGATCAACCGTCGGATACGGTTATGAAGAAGAAGAAGTATCAAGCTCCCCCAACCCACCTAATGAGACAGTCTCAGAAGGGACCCGATGTGGATGCTTTGGATCCAAGACTCGAAAAGATAAGAGAAAAAATGCATAAAAAGAGAAATGAATGGCTCGTGAACAGAGAATCAAAAAGTTTGAAAAAATTAAAAAATAACACTGGTGTAGTCAAGGAAACTTGTAAAGCTTTGACTAAATCAGGGAAGAGATGTTCGTTTTCGGTCTCATGTGGGGACTTTTGTAGAAAGCACTCTACTTAATAAAAATAATTTGTAATTATATACATGAATTCTTCAGTCATTGCAATGGCCCTATTCCTAGCCATAACATACTTAGCTCCAATTATAATTAAGACCCCAACGAATGTCAAACCAATCGATGACTTGGTTAAGATGTCAATAGTTCAGAGGCAGTATATGATGACAGGGGTTATACTCATTGGTATTATCGTTTATTTAACTGATTACATCAAAGAAAAGCACTTCTAAATTCATTTTTAATATTTTCTTCACTCAATAATTCCGTCGTGTGGTTATGATCCACATAACGCAATCGTTTGTCGTATGCATCTTGCATAAATTGTTGAAGTTGTTCAAAATCTGGGTCTCCCCATTCCATACCCTTTTGAAACAAGAAATCATCTTTGGGGAGAGTTGTCATACCACATTTAATAGTGTAATCACTCTTAATGTATTCACTGGCTGCTCCATATTCTGATAAAATAACTGGTTTGTTATGAAGCGCAGCTTCGACAGCTCCCATACCAATACCTTCCGAATGACTGAATGAAACATAACAATCACCTTCGGCATGCATCTTATCAATTTCACTGTCTGGTAGAAGACCATTAATAATAGTGACCCTAGGGACATTTACTTGGACATCCACATTACATGTCGCCTTGACAAGTAAATGTGTATCTGGATTATTCATTCGAATAAATGCTTCCAAAATTTTACGAAATTGTTTTCTATCATCAATGATATTTCCAATGTGATAAAAAATATATGGTTTATTCGTTTTATCAATGGGTGGCAAGGGTCGAATTGGAACTGCCGCATGGATAAGTGGAAACTTTTTATCTGGAAATTGTCTTGAAAATACTTTTTGACAAAACTTACTCGCAACGGCAATTTCATCAAACATATCAAACAATTTTCCATATGCCGGGTGAACAGTTTCAGTTTCACAAATAGACATGCACACAAGTTTTTTGCATATCTTTTTCAATTGTGGAATTGTTTGAAACCAATAATCAACTGGGAGAGCGAATATAAAAATATTATCGCATGGTTTAATTTCTCCTTCATACAATACTTTGTAGGGACATCCCAATATTTGGGCATACTTAGAACATAATTGGCCGATACCGCTTTGTAAGGTTGGGCCAATTACTTGGATATTCATTATATAATATATAAAACGAGCTAAATTTTTAAGCTTTATGAGCTCCTGGTTGTTGATGGCTACTGCTCCCACCAGCTTCACCAGGGAAGAATCTCCAATACACACTGGCATTAAATGTTCTAGAACCGTGGTCTTGGACCTTAATGACATCACCACATTTAGCGCGAACTTGCGCGGTGTCCCCTTTTCTCCATCCCATACTTGATTCTTTACGCTTCCATGTGACCATGTGTTTTTCAGCAACCCAAACATCAATTCCAGTGGTTCTTCTCGAACCAGAACCCTTCCACCATCGCCCGCGTATATCAAGACGACCTTCCTTGCCCTTTGGCCCTGGAATTGTATAGGTTTTGGGACTATCACCGGAACCAGATTGTCTTTCATTTGATGTATTACACACCTGAACTTCTTCTGTTCCAGTTGCTGGACCAGCGCATGCTTTACCACCGTGTTGTGGTAATACAGTTCTATTGAAAGTTTTCTTTTGTTCACCTTGTTGCGCGTGGGAGCATGCACTCCACGCAGTCCAGTTTTCTTCACAGTCAATTGGACATGGCTGCTCATTACATCCTTCAGATTCAGTGTGATTATCGTCGAAATCACATGCTTTACCACCAAACTGGTTGGCTTTTAATATTTTGAATGTTCTACTTTTTGTTCCACCACCACATGTCTTACTACATAATGTCCAAGAACCAAATTCACCCTCGCAGTTTATTGGGCATGGTTGTGTATTACAAGATTTACTTTCTTGTTGACCATCAAAAACAACAACACCATTATCCATACATAATTTACCACCATTAGCAGAAGGTGTTGTCACTGTGTATGTTTTAGTTTGTTCACCTGTTCCACAATCTCTAGAACAGGAAGTCCATTCACCCCAAGAACCTTGGCAATCAACTGGGCATGCCTGTTCATTACATGCTCTTTCTTCAACATGTCCAACAACAAAATCACAAGCCTGACCGGTTTCATTTTGTTCTTTTGATATTTGGTATGTTCGAGTTTGTGTTCCACCACCACAATTTGCGGTGCATTCGGTCCACTCAGAAAATTCACCAACGCAGTCAATTGGAGCTAATCCTCCATCTTCACCTATACCTTCTTCGCCATCTTCGCCATCTTCGCCATCATCCTCACCAGAAGTTGGGTCATTAGGGTCAAGAATAGTATCTTCTTCGTCTCCATCTTCTTCGTCTCCATCTTCTTCGTCCTCATCTTCTTCGTCCTCATCTTCGTCCTCTTCTTCATCTTCTGAATCTTCATCGGAACCAAATAATCTACCTAAGAATCCTGAACTTGATTTAGATTTTTCTTTTTTATCACTTTCTTTTTCTTTTTTCTTATCATCGTCATCGTCATCGTCATCGTCATCGTCACCACTAAATACACCTGTCAAAAATAACACGACAACAATAAGAACGATGAAAATAACAACCCCGCCTATGACAAGTCCTGGGTTTTCCATTGTCTTCTATAATTTACCTAAACATTTTTTTGTCTCATTAAAAATAAATATCCACCTATGATTGCAAGTACAAAAATCATCAAATAAACGAATGGAATTTTTTTCTTTTTCATTTCTTCCTCTTCTTCTTTTGTTGGAATTCGAATTATATTTTCATTCAACAATGCAATTTTGTCATTGAGAGAATTGAGTGCCTGTAAAATTTGTATTTCTCTATCCTTTGGTTTTTCCTTAACATCTACTGTAGTCACTTCAACTATCATATAAAACCCTCTAGCATCTCTAAGTGCTCTGTAATCACCAGTCCCTTCAAGGGACATCATCCTGAAATGTAATTTCTGTATAGATATGGGGTTGAAATAGTTTGTTTTGCGCACCCATGGTTGCCATTGTTTGTCTCTCCATACAAGGTCATTTGCGGTTCCGGTAAAATATCTATCTGTGGGAATTCTTTCTAATACATGACCTTCTCTTTCATCTAAAAGTTGTGCTCTTTTAGGAATATCATCGCATATGATGTTGATATATTTGTTGCCGTTTCCATAACCATTATCATTTTTTCCAATATTCATTGCATAAAAATCTACAACTTTGAAACCAATAACACGAGACATATCTTCCATGTGAAGGTTAGACTCTAATGACAAATCAACTGTGAATTCGCCACCTGTTATGTCCAATGTTGTTGAATCTAGCACAATGTATTGTGTCTTTTTAGGAACTTCATCAAGGTTCATCTTGTTATAAAGAATATAAAAAAAACAAGCACTTTTCAACAAATGTATTCGCACCTAGCGTCTCTCTGGATTTATTTATTAGTGCTTTATCTAAAATTTAGACCAAAAGCACCATATTATGTTAAACAACATCTCGAAGAAACTACAACAAGTCGAGCCTGGCTTATGCTCCCTAAGTGTGTTAAGCGAGCATGGCTTGACTTGGATTTGTATGTTCATAACCTAAGTAAAAGATTTCACCGTTGGTATAATAAGAAAAATGTCTGATTTCATTCCTCTTGTTACAGATGAACAAAGGGTCGTATTTTGTCGTGCAACTGAAAAATTATGCCCAGATCTTCAGCGTCTCATATGGGATATGTATATGAAGACATTTGAACCAGAATGTCCTCCCGCACCTAATAAAATTAGAGTATTCATTGAGAACGAAGAATTTTTTTATTGATGTATTATATAATGAAAACTCGTTCAGGTAAAAAGGTAGTTATTAAAATTCCAACTGAAAACGCAATTAAGAAAATGAAAAAGCAAGAAAAGTTAATCAAGAAAACAAAAGAGACATTGAAAAAGGCTAATAAAATATTGGGATCAAATAGCAATAAAATTTCAGAAAATGTTAAAAACATGAATAAATTAATTTTCAAAAATAACAAAATGATAAAAAACATGAAGAATGAAATAAAAAAAATTAAAAATAATAAAAATTTAATGCTCCCTATAACAACTCCTCTTGCTTCACCAGTTAAACTCCTTCATACAACACCAAACAGAAAAAGAAATAATATAATGATGAAAAATTTGTAAGTATATATTAATGGTTAACAGGTCACAATTATTGTCTCTTTCAGATACCTGGAAAGCTGAAAATAAAGAAATAAATATAAATGTCCCCAAAAAATCATATAAAAATAAATTAAGTCCACACAAATTAAAAATTATGAAAAAAATATCAAAGGGTCCTCGAAACAATAATAAAAAGAGTAATAAAATAAAAAATTGGAATTTAGAATTAATGAAATCTCAGTGGAATGTTGGTAAAAAATTTAAATCAAAAAACACAACAACTCCTTATACCAAGGGTGGATTTGTATTTGTGTAAATTCATAACTTAAGAATAATACACGATTAAAATGTAGTTAAAATGTCATACACAGTTTTTGACACTGAGACTACAGGTCTCCCCAAAACACGACAACCGCCAACCAAAGATAATTTGGAATGTTGGGACGAGTGTCGTATTTTGTCTATCGCCGCAATTACATATTCTTCCCGAGGTAGGGAACTTTCTCGTTTTTACACTGTGATTAAACCAGACGGATTCAAGGTTGCCGCCACTGAAGTTCATGGAATCACAGAAGAAGAGGCTAATACAAACGGTATTCCATTTGAAGATGCATACAAGAAATTTGTTGATATGACACATAATTCTCAAAAAATTATTGGACACAACTTAAAGTTTGATATTGATGTATTGAAGGCTGAGACTATTCGAAGAAATCTTGACTTTTCTCCAATTGAAAAAATTACTCGCGTGTGCACACTGGACCTCGTCAAAAAGTGGTATGGAAAACCAAAGAAACTTGTAGTTATTTATGAAGAACTTTTTGGAAAAGAATTTGAGGGAGCCCACAATGCCTTGTTTGACACTCAAGCATGTGCCGAGGTTTACGCTGTTATAAAAGATGACCCTAGAAAGTATAAACCTATTCCACAAAAAAAGATTATACTCAAGGCATCCGAGGTTGCTGCATGTATTGGAAAGAATCATTTCAAAAGACCACAAGAAGTTTTAGATGAGATGTGGAAAAAATATTCCCCCGATACTTTCAAAGGCAAAACAAAAGATGATTACGCCATTGAAGCCATTCAATCGGATGAAAAAGCAACTGAAATTTTAAAAGAAGTTGAAAAAGCAACCCCCAAGAATTCATCAGAAGTTATGAAAATAATGGATGAGGTTTCTCTTCGTTTGAAAGTGGCTTCAAGTCTCCAACTAAGAGATTTTTACAATGTCAAAGACTTTTTGAGAAAAACTTTATTCACAAGTTTTGGAACAAAAAATGAATCCAAAACAGCTGATGCTGATTCTGCTAATCTTTACGAGGATGATACATTTTACAAATACAAAGTATGTGAAATCGAGGGAACTACATATGAAATTGTTGGTCGCATCGATCGTTTTGAAATTGGTGATTTCAATCAAAAGATATTGGTTGAAATTAAAAACAGAACAAGGTGTCTTTTCAATACTGTTAAGGAATATGAAGCTATTCAGGTTCAAACATATTTACAAATGGTCGAGTTGAACATGGCTCGTTTGGTCGAACAACATAATAATGAACGAAAAAGTTATATTATCATGAGGGATGATGAAACTTGGGATAGGGAAATCATTCCAAAGTTGAAAGAATTCTGTCATGTGTTTCACGGAAACCTAAGTTAAGCGTAATAAATAATGTTGTAATTTAAAAAAGATGTTTGAACATATTTCTTCGTTTCTTCATTTTATTTTTACCCCCGATGAAATTGAAAGAGGACAGGGCTACAGAGTTCCTTCACCACCCCCACCAATTGACCTTGAACGCAAAAAAATTGCATTTGCTGTAAACGAAGCTGGTGAAGAAATTATTATAGAATACCCGAATCCTCTCAAATTATCAGATAAATATCTCATGTAATGATAAATGTGTGTATCAAAATTTATAATGACCCTCATGAATTCTAGAAATCAGGCCCACGCGTTTCACTTAACTACTACCTCATACGCGCAACACAAAGCCCTTCAAAAATACTATGATGGTATTGTTCCACTCCTCGACAGTTATGCGGAAACTTACATGGGAACACTAAATGGTCGAATGACATTAAAAAAGGTCAATACTCGCCATATTCAAGACCCCCAAAAGGCTAAAGATTATTTCAAAAAACTTTTGGTGCGTATTAAGAAGATAAAACTCCCTAAGGATGATGCCCTCAAAAATATTCAGGATTCAATTGAAGCCTTAATTAAGTCAACAATCTACATGTTGAAATTAAAGTAATAAGACAACCTAAGTCCGGTCCATTTTCTAATTCTGTAATACACAAAAATTACAAAATGGAATCCCAGCTTTTACAACTCGTTGATTTGGTGAAGTCTCTTCACACAAAAGTCGACGAACAAAACAAAGAGCTTCAAGAAATTCGTAAAGAAAACAAAGAGCTTCATGATAAAATTGGTGCACTGACTGCTATTCCCGTTTGTGGACCAACCATAAGAAAGAAGCCTCGTGCCGAAAGAGAACAATGCTGTGCGTTGACCGCAAAGGGAACCCAATGCAAAAACAAGGCTGTCGATGACGGAAAATGTAAAATGCATATCAACCAAGGTGAAAAAACCATTGAACCGAAGATTAAAAAGCAAAAGAAAATCAAGCCCAAGCCACCTACTCACAATCACCTCCCGGGACTTCGAACTGCATACTGTCAACTTTGTGAGACCCACGGTGATATTATGGACCCTGAATTGCCAAACAGAGAATTCGAAATTATCGCAACGGGGAGAACTACCATAGATACTATTCGAGAAGAACCAGAAACAGCTCCCGAACCAGTTCTTCAACCCGTGGAGGAACAACAATTGGAGATTGAAGATGATTTTGACGAAGATGAAAGTAATATCATGCAAGAGTTGCAGAGATTAAGTGCATCCCACAATATTTCAAATTGGGCAGATGTTGAAGATGATGATGATTTTTTTGAAAATTAAAGATTTATCTCTTTTTTTAAACATGTATGAAATTGTTTCTGACACAGATACAAAAATAAAAATTATTCAATGGTATGGATATTTTTTATTAGGCCTATATAAACTTTTAGGTGATGAAATGTCGGTCATTTGTTTTTTGTCTCTAGTTCAAACTTTTTTCTTTGACATGTCCCACATTTTTGTATTCATAGTTTTTGGAATAATAAGTGATTTACATCTTATCCGTTTCAAGCCAGTCATTGAACACATAACAAGTATTTCCCATCTAGCTCTAAAACGAGAATATACTTTGACTACATATGTATTTGGAATAACATTTCTGAGAGATGTCATGGACTCCATGCTTATTTCATGTGTTCGACTTGTATTGAAATTAACGGTGTATTTTGCTATTAAAGCATATAAGCGTATTGTAATATATGTCAGAAATAATTAAAAGTGCACAAGAAATTCTTGATGCCCTCGGTTCTGGATATAACGAATGTGTATATCACAAAGCTTTCGAAGTTTCTTTGCGAAGCAAGGGAATAGATTATGAAAGCGAAAGAATAGTTCCCATAACATTTCAAAACCACGTCATAGGAAATTTAAGAAGCGATCTCATAATCGATGACACAGTTGTTGAGCTCAAATCAACAAAAAATTTAAATGATGCAATGCGAATACAGGTTAGGAATTATTTAAACCTAACCGGATTAAAAACTGGTATTCTTATTAATTTCCCCCTAGGGTCAAGTAAAATTCAGCATGAAATAATATTTGCGTAGTGTAGATGTTTCGTATATTTGTTATATTAGCCATAACGGTTGTATACATTTTCTTATTTGGACCGGAACCATCGTTTGGATTTAAATACATAGAAAATTTCTTTTCAGAGGAGGATTTTGCTAAGATAAAACATGAATGTTTTAAATTATCTAATTATCTCACTGAAGAAAAAAATACAACTGCCGAAAATAGAATATCAACAATTGTATCTGATGACAACACAATTGCCAAGTTGTGTAATTCTCAAACAACTAAAAATAAGTTGAAAATACCTGAAAACACAGTTCCGGCCGATGTTCCTATTGAACTTAGAAAGTATAAAATAGGTGGTGCTATGGATTGGCACAAAGACACCGTGCTTTATACGAAACCTCAATACGAAATGATATATACAGTTCATAATACATCTGATTCAAAAACAATGTGGTATGACCCTGATAAAAGAAAAGTTCACGAAATAGAAACAAAACCAAATAGTATGATAGTAGTCAAAGCTGATGATGTTCAACATCGTGTATCTCCTGTCTCAAAAGGAGACAGGTCAATCATAAAATTTGCTTATACGGAAACAACAAAAAAGGCACCTGGATACTTTATTAATTCACTAAACATTAATTGATGGAATATTAGTAATGAATGAATGTCGTATCTTAATCCAAGTAATTATTGTATATTTCTTCGCATTGTTTTTTACAATACCAGCTCGGTGCATATAACACCAATTCGAAGGAAATATTAGGGACATCCCCTCTTTAGGAACTATACTTGTTAGTGGACCACCAATTCTAAAATCGGTAGTTCCACCATCTTCTTCTTTCATGTCGTTTAGATAAAACATAACTGTCAAACATCTTCTATCTTTGACAAGTTCATCGTGATGCCAGTTATAAAAATCACCCTCTTCATAGCACTGAATATGATATCCATCATCATCTAAATATTCTTCTAAAATATCTGGTGGGTGGTCCTGGTCCAATACAATTTTTGTTCTTTCAATATATTCACCTACCACTCTGCTTACACACTTGTATATTTGTTCATCTATACATCTCCAGTCTTCTAAATCATTAATGTATAGAACTGAATTTCTTCTTATATCATTGTCTATGATTCCTTCATCTAATTTAGCCGGTGTCTTTCTTGTATCTTTTTCATACTTTTCAATGATTTCCTTACACAATTCTTTTGACATAACATTTTCTATTGTGTGAACGAATTCCATTTAATAGAAAAACAATATTAAAATAACCTAAGTCAGACGCGAGTTCAATTTAAGGTGTGCTCAAAAAAATGGACGCCATCCGTGAAGTGCTCGCTCTCTTGGACAACAACTCTGAGGCTCTCCCCGAGGGAGATTACCTCAACGCGTGCAACAGGCTCAAAGAAATCTACAAGGAGATGGAAGACATGCCCTTGTATGACACTGTATCTGAAAATAGTTCTGAAGAGGGAGAACGCCCACCTCAACGAGTTCCACAACTCATGTTGTCTGACATTGAAATTCATAAGCGTATTAAATATCACCAAAAAATGATCAAGGAGCACACTGATTTCAAACGCTTGACCAAAAGACTTAAGATCTTGGCTATGCAGCAATATGCCAAGTTTAATGGTGTGGATGAGAATAACATCGATGAAATAATCGAAATGATCAAGAGAGATTTTGGTGATAATGAGAAGAGTAAGCGTGAAAGGTTTTACATGCCCTATCTGGATTTTGCTAACGCTCACATGGCTAGGGTTAGAGCGATGCACGCAGCTGAAATTGAAGAGCTGAGACAATTTCTCTAAGACCATGATAAACGCTCTTTGAGACGCCTTAGAAGGTAAGGTGCAACTTCTAGTAAATGTCCATATGGAATATAACGGTAATCTACTCGCCTATGTTCATCTATGCCCATTAGATTAGCGGTGTAATACCTATCTTTTTCAAATCTCTTGACTATTCGAAGAGACACTGGGTTGTGTGTCGCAGCTATTGTATGTACATGGGGAGCCACACAAGCGTAGTGTAAAGATTTATTGTATTCGTGGTCCACCTCATCTTTATTATGAAATAAACAACCCTGTTTATTGATATATGCTCCCCGAACTATCTTAGCACCAAGCATGTATTTTTTATTATATGCATCTTCAATGTCATATAATAATTCATCAAGTGCTTTTCTTCTATACATTTGATATGTCTGATAAACATGAACCCTGTCCTTCGTATTATATTCTTCCATGAGAGATTTAACTATTTTTGGGTATAATACATCCTCTGCATCTATTAAAACTTTTATATCCCTGTGCACTGCATCTTTTACTATTTTAACTGCGCTGAGATACGCTTTGTCAGGACTTTCTCTGGAACCCAAACTTGTAAGTTTTAGAGCACACATGGAATCCGATGGGAATACATCTAACATTCTTCTTGATACGTCTTCTACATGTTTTGCTTCCCTAAGGGAACAATTTTCTTTTGCATAGTCCATTATTAATCTTTCACCTCTGTGTCTATATTTGATCATTACATCACCTATTTCTTTGAAAGTAGAAGCGTATCTGAACATCTATAATAACTAAATATTTATATAGAGGGCATTACACATGTTCCACTTACTTCTAGGGAACATATCAACCTGTATACTTCTTCTCCATCTATAATTTCTTTTTCAATGAGAATGTTTTTTAACATTTCTAGAGCTACTCTTTTTTGTGTTAATAAAGCAAGAACTTCATCATAACATTCCTTGACCAATGCATCTATTTCCAAATCTATTTGTCTCGCTGATTCTTGACTTAAGTTGTTATAGTCATAGTTGTTTTCACCAAATCCGTACATTGTTATCATTTGTCTCGCAAGTTGGTATGCTTGGGCATAGTCTGCAGATGCCCCGTTTGTAATTTCTTCTTTGCCATAAACAATTTCTTCTGCTGCTCTACCACCCAAAGCAACTTTTATTTGGTTTTTGAAATAACTTTTAGGGAACAATCCAC
>Ga0206682_10003157_pt1 | contig 14287 bp, 11 predicted proteins | sample M240m12015metaG_FD_155444 | JGI IMG/M metagenome (GOLD analysis project Ga0206682, IMG submission 155444) | Ammonia-oxidizing marine archaeal communities from Monterey Bay, California, United States - M2 40m 12015 | ecosystem: Environmental > Aquatic > Marine > Intertidal zone | place: USA... | reverse complement strand
TAGTTTCTAGTTTTATCTCACAATTCACAAAAGAATCTGGTTTTTTTAGTGAAAATTTAAGTGCTGTAAAGGCACTCATATCTTTAGAGTTCTCTAGCAGAAGGTATCCACCACCCCAATTTTCACCTGGAAAATTGAACACCAAACTAGCATCTCCATCAATTGCACTGTCAGAGGAGGCTACTTCTGGTGCTCCTGGACCATATACAACTACCTCCATAGTGCCAAGGTCTGTAAATCCGTCTTGGACAGCATGATCTGCAAGGGTCGGTTCTATAAGTTGTCCCACAGTTTCTTCTTCAATATTCAAAACAGGAGCATCTGGTGCCTGAAAATCATTCATAGAGTATACTCTTATATAATCTGTATACATGGTTTGAGGAAAAATAGTTGTCGCATCGGGTTCTCCAGGCCAATAACCTCCTACAGCAACATTCAAAATTAAAAAGTAACTACGAAGAAATTCTTTCATGTCATCTTCAATCGTAATTGAATTCAGCATATTGCCATCTACACTAAAAGTTATTGAATTAGGAGTCCAATCCATAGTAAAAACATGATAAGAGCTACTAAAGTCTGGAGATTTAAAAGAGCTCCTTTGTATTTCACCATGTTTATTTTCATCGTTTGTAAAATGAATAGTTGAATACTGTTTTGAAGGCTCATTTCCTATGACTTCTACCATATCTATTTCTCCGCATCCTGGCCAGTCAATTTGATCTTTATTATCTCCTAACATCCAAATGGCAGGCCATAAACCCTGTCCTTTTGGCATTTTAGCTTTTATTTCTAAACGACCAAAGCGCATGCTAAAAAGATTTTGAGTGGTTAGTTTTGCAGAAGTATAGCCCCCTGAATTATCTTCAAGTGCTGTTATCGCTAAAACGGAAGCACCTTCATCTTCTACGATACTTGCATTTTCACTATTTGATGTATAAATTTGTTTTTCATCATTACCCCAACCAACGGGCAATCCATAATCTGCACCATCACCTAACTCATAGTTCCAGTTATTCCTATTTATCTGCGCTTCATTAAATTCATCATTCCATTGTAAGGTCCATCCTTCGTATACGGTTGGAATCTCTGCGGAATCATTTGAATCTGGGTCATTATAATTATCATCTTTGTTGCATGAAATTATGATCATTGAAATTGATAAAAAAAAGATTTGAAAAGCTGTTTTTTTCATAAAATAAATATTGTGAGTTGTGTAAGTTGAGAAATTTTTCAAAAGTCCAAAATAGATAAAATAATTACTTTTTACAACTAATTTTAATTTTTTGTAAAATTAAAAAAGAGCTGTGCATAACGCTGTTAGGAATTTTAATTTTTTGCATTTTTCCCCCTTAGATTTTACTTTATATTTAAAGTTCATTTAAAAAATAAAACAATGAAAACAATGACATTATTATTAGTTGCTTCGGTATTCATTTCTTGTAGCAACTCAGTTAAAGAGGTTGAAGTTGACCGAAAAGCCGGTGAGTGGGTTAATACAGGGGTGAAATATTCAATAGGATCAGATGCTGATGTAGCGATTGTCAAAAAAATGTTATCAAGTCATGTGTCGCTAGATGCGGAAGGAGTGTTTACCTCAATTAATGATTCGTTAACGTATTATCCTCACAACATGAAATCAGCCATTAAAATGGATGTAAACATGTTAAAAAATTATTTTTCTCAATACGATTCAATTCAAAAAGTCATTAAATATTATCTGCCTTACACTGTTGAATCTTGGTCTGGAAGTATTGTTCAAGTGGGTGCTGTAGAAACAAGATTTAATAAAAATGGGAATATAGAAAAAGAACGTGTCATCGATAAGTTTTTTATTGGCGAAGATGATTTGGTTCATACGATACGTGAATGGAAAGCAGACTGGTAAAATAACAGATTTACAACAAAAAGCCCATCAAATTTGATGGGCTTTTTGTTGTAGAATATATTTATAAACACTTTTTAAATCACGATTCTTATTCCTTAAAGAGTATCTTTTTTAAAATAAGTTGTTTGTTGCAAGTTATTATCTATATTTGGCTTTTTATTTTTTATATCAACTCTTTTATGGCAAGTTATTTTTCAAGATTATTTTCAAGACCTTCTCAAAATTATAAACCTATTGATGGTATTAGAGCCATTGCTGTTTTATGGGTTATTATTTTTCATGCTTGGTTATTTCAATACAATGACTTTACTTCTGTGGGAGAAAAAATATTTGAAAACCCTCTTTTAATATGGATTTCTAAGGGAGATTTAGGGGTTGATTTATTTTTTGTGATTAGTGGTTTTTTGATAGGGTCAATTTTATTTAAAGAGTTTAAAAGGTCTAACCGTCTCAATTTTAAAAAGTTTTATACCAGACGTATTTTACGTCTGCTACCAGTCTATGTTTTTTCTATGATCATCGCTTTATATTTTCTTGAGGGTATGGGTGCAGATCGATGGACAACCGCATGGTCTAATCTGTTATATATAAATAATTATGTGAGAGGATCTTATATGGGTTGGACCTGGTCTTTAGCAATTGAAGAACAATTTTATATTGTCATTCCTTTTCTCATTGCTTTTATATTTCCCTTTTTTAAGAGAAAGCGTATCCCATTTATTCTTTTGACCCTGCTAACGATTTCATTAACCTACCATTATTCAGTGAATATTCATGATTTTCAAGTGCCATTCAAGTCGTCTTTTTTAGATGAAGATTGGCAGAATTGGTTTTGGGAGTACTATATGCTTACACATTTAAGATATGGTGGATTACTTTGTGGAGTTATTGGAGCATACATTAATGTATACCATCAGAATCAAATAAAATCATTTTTTGACAATAAACAGCAAGTGTCCAATCTTCTTTTTTGCCTCAGCGTTGTAATTTTTATTTTGATATCAAGCATATCTTTAGGGCAATGGACAAATCTTAAAAGTTCCATTTTTGATGGGTATCATAACGATATACCGAGAATTTATGAAATTATTCACCGTGAAATTTTTTCATATGCCGTATTGTTTATGATTTTTTGCTGTTTGTATTCAGAATCAAAAATAGTAAGACCCTTGAATAGCTTTCTCTCTATGAAGTTTTTTTATCCCATTTCTCAGATTTCTTATTCTGCGTATCTTTTTCACGAGATGTTCATGTTTTGGTTTTTTCCAAAATTTAATGACTATGCTCTTGGAAGTTTGTCTGATACACAGATTGTTTTAACAAATAGTTTGATTTCGATATTTGCCATTATAATCGGTTCTACTCTCATGTATGTCTGTATAGAACAACCTTTCCAAGATATCAAAGAAAAATTAAGATTTACAGATAAAAAATAAACGATGATAAATACATCGAAATTGCCATGATAAGATTTTTGAATGCAATTTGAGATCTATTCTCTCTTTGTTAAATTGGCTCAAAAAGAATACCATTGTAACAGTTTTAAATTTTGATAGTTAGTTGATTTTTAAAAAAAAAGAGCTTTATTTAGAACAAAAAATAAGTTGCTTTTTAAAATTAATTATTATATTTACTTCAACAATAATAAATAATCTTAAATTTAAAAACAATGAAAAAATTAGTATTAGGCGTATTGATGTTATCAGTGATGTCAATCTCTGCACAGAAAAAACATAAGAATGGTAGAATATATGACCAGCACCCCGGGATTGAATTAGTCAATGAATTTACTGATGCTTTTGTTGCAGGAGATGCAGAGAAATTGAAATCTATGGTAACTGAAGATTTTAAATGGTGGCAAATGAATTCTATGGAACCAAAGCCATTAACCCTAAATAGATTGCTCGGAAGATCTAATTATTTGAGTAAAAATGTTATTGGATTACAGATTAAAGACAGAGGTTCTGCTTATTCTGATGCAATGGAATATGGGAAAGACGATTTAAATGTATATACCTATCAAATATTGAAAGGATTTGATAAAAACACGGGTTATAAATTTCAGATACCAAGAAATTCAATCTTCTTTTTTAGTAAAGATGGTAAAAAAATTAGTGGTTTATCGGTGTCAGATAGTCAACTAAAGTGGAAAAAATCTTACGATGCTTGGGGTACTACAAAAAATGGAACGATCTACAAAGACCATCCAATGATTTCAAAAGCGAGATTATTATACGCATATATAGAAATAGGAGATATGGAATCAATGAAGGCTTTGTATTCTGAAAATGCGACCATATTAGATGTTATGAATTCAGAGAAGATGCCTCTAAATCTGTTGAAGAAGAAATGGAGAGTCTTAAAGAATTTTACAATCAATATGAGATTCTTAATGTGAGTGAAAGTGGATATCCGGATTTATTTGAATATGAAGGGTCAGATACCAAAACGATCATATCATGGTGGGATATAACTGTAAAAAATAAAAAATCAAATGCGATAAAAGAGGCTGTTCACCATTCTCAGATAGTGGTAAATAAGGAAGGGAAAATTATTAATGAGCAATATTATTTTAATGCTTCACAGCTTCCTAAGTAATAGGATTTAATTCTTTTAAACCGAATATAAAACCCTCAATGATTGAGGGTTTTTTTTAATAATTAATTTTTTTTAACAACTAATTTACTATATTGTTAAACTAACTTAAAATGTAACAAAAATGAAAAAATTAATTTTATTAGCCCTACTAACTGTATGTGTTTCATGTTCTAATCAGGGAAATAGTTCTTATGATGCTAATGTAGAAACAGTTAAAAAATTTCTTGAATTACAAGCTTCAGAGACAGGGTTTGAAGATCAACTAGAGATGATTCATCCAGATGTAATGTGGCAACCTGCGTTTCATGGAGCGAGTCAAGTTGGAAAAGAAGCAATGGGACAGTATCTAAAGGGTTGGCAAGATGCTATGGAAGGGGTTGTTTATACTCCAGAGAATTATTTGCCAGGTGTTTCAGCTGAAACTAAATTGGCTGACGGAAGTGTTCGTTCCTATGGAAAATGGTCAGGAATACATACTGCAACGGGAAAAAGCTGGGAAATCATATCTTATCATACATGGGATTTTAAAGATGGAAAAATTATTGCAGGTGGCGATTATTTTGATGCTAGTGGGTTAACAAATTTTCTCATGGAGTCTGCTGCTTCAGAAGCTGAATAATTGTAGAAATTATCAGATAATAAGTATCATACAAACCCTCACTCGTTGAGGGTTTATTTTTTATTGCTATGATATATTGCTAGCTTAGTTAGTAAACAAAATTACAGCTATGTAAAAAAATGAAATGAGTATTTCTCAGCTAATAATTTTATTTGGTCAATGGGTTTTGTAGCTTATTTGGTTCATGATATTTTTGATGCATAATATAGGATGGAGTGATTGTTATTTCTTAAAAAGATAAAATTTTTAATCAAATTAATGATTAATTTTTTAAAACATCGTATTCTCTTCGTATATTAGAACAAGAATTTATAAAAATATTTGATCGTATGAAATTTATCAATAACTGGTATCCAATTATTTTAGCATTTGGTTGTTTATTATATTCTGTTTCCTATGCACTACTTGGAATGTATGAAGAGGCTCAATATTCGGCACATTGGCCGGGAACAATATTATTATTTGCAATCGCCATTAGACAAAGAAGAAACAAAAAATGAATATAGGATTTTTCATAGTGGGTGCTGTTATATTTGCGACATATATGGGATTTACCATATATAACATCATTTACTCAAACCGTAAGCAAAGAGAAGATAATTATCCGGACAAAAGTTCCGATAGGAAAGCACTTTAATTTAAAGGGCATTTTATTTTTAAATATATAAAAAGTGCTCAATTTTTTGGATATAAATCGAGCACTTATTTCAACTCAAAAAGAGTTACATTCAGTTACAATGGTCCTGTTAATCAGGAATACCATCAGTTCTGTTTTTAATCATCATTCTAAAACGAATTATTTTAATCCATTTCTGGAAGACCATTTTTTCCTTTTCTTGGAGCATAGGATGTATGTAAAACCTTCCAACCTTCATCGGTATCAACCCAAGTTGAAGAAGCTCTGGTTGCATATGAGACGGTCTTGTTTGATTTAATTATTGTGTATTTCCCATCTGCGACGAAAGTAATTACAGCAGTTTTCATATTCGGAGAAAAGTAAGTTTTCATATCAGATAATTCAAAGAATTCCCATGTCAAAGGGGCCTCTTTAATTACGTCTTTTTTTGTGTAAATGTAAAAAGGATTTAAATTCGAGTCTCCAGTAGATACTTGAATTTCTGGATGTTCAAATTTTTTATAAGATTCATAATCACCAGCTAGAATTGCCTGTTGCATTTCTTGTTGCTTTTCAATAATGTTTTTGCTCATATCAGCAACATTATTCTTAGCATAATATAGCAATGCATTAGCTCTGTAAGGAGAAGAGAATGTTCCAAAATCTATTGCTTTTAGTTGTGTTTTTAAAGCGTTTTCATAATCGTTCATTGAAGCATAGTGTTCTGCCATTGAATCATATGAATTAGGACCATCATGGCTGTTTTGAGACATTTTAACGTATTTCATAGCTTGTGCTGTATCTTTCTCTCCATAGGCTCCATTCATGTACCCGTATGACATCATGTTGTAGGCGGATGAGGAATATTCTGGAAATTTTTCAGCAAATACTTTATAAGAATTAAAATCTCGAATAGAGGTGGGTAAGAAATTAATTAATGGGCTTTTTGGAAATTTTTCAACCATACTTTTTTCTAAAGGTTTCTGATCTTCAGAAGAAGCTGACATATAATCAAACCACGCTTTTTCTTCTGCGGTTAGTTTATTGGGGTTAATTTCTTTTAATTTTTTAGCTCTACTTCCCCAATTTGAATTTGCGCTGCTAATGAAGGCTAGGGTTAACTTAGCACAACCACAATTTTCGTCCAATAATAGGGCTGAGTTGGCCGAACCAAAAGCTGCCATGTATTCTAAATTGAATGCGTATTCTACTGCTTGATTTGCGACAATTGTAGCTTTTTTATTGCAGGATGTTTTTTCAATCCATTGAGCATTTATAATCATTGAAAAGCTCAAAGCAACAAAGGTGATAATGTTTCTCATAATGAAGGTTTTAAATTAAAAATTATTAGATGTTTGTAAACAAATATAAAAAATTAGTTGTTAAAAGCAATTATTTTAAATGTGTTGAAAATTCATTTTTATTATATTTAATTCATTTTAAATTACATTGTTGTTAAATATTAGGTGTAAAAATTGTATTTGTTATATTTGCATACGATTTTAAATAAAAAGTCGTTTTAAATAGATACTGTTAAGATTTGAGTTTGAAAAAAAATTATACCTGTGCGATTGCAAAATCCATCAACCTCTTGGGGGATAAATGGTCTCTTTTAATACTAAGAGATATCATCCTACATAAGAAGTCTAGGTTTAAAGAATTTAAATCCTCCAAAGAAAAAATAGCCACTAATATTCTATCAAATAGATTAAAAACTCTTCTTGAAGCCTCACTTATTGAAAAACTTAATCCATTAGGGACAAAAAAAAGTACTCAATATATAGCAACAGATAAAGGTATTTCAACCCTTCCGATTATTATGAATTTATATTTGTTTTCTATTGATTCTATAGACGAGTCTGTTTTGAATGATTCTCAAATTCAAATAAAGGAAGCGATTACTTTGGATCGTCATGCATTTGAAGAATCAAGAAAAAAGGAGTATTTAAAATTTGTTCAAGAATTAAAAAGTACCCTATAGCTTTAGTTTGTTTAAATGTATTGATCAACTCGAATTAGTAAAAATTATTTAGTCTTTTATTTTGCTAATCACATTATGGATATTTATTTTTATCATTCCATATTAGATTATTTTTATTTAAACCATAGCAATATACTTTTGCATTGATACAAACTGTACTACATAAGAATTCACTTAACTATTTTAAAAGAATAAAACTTCTTTTGTTGGTGGGGCTGTTGTCACTCTCCAATAAAACCAGTTTTTGTCAATTCAAGACTGGTTTAGGAAATCCATTTATCAAAAATTTCTCAAAAAAAGAACTAAAAAAAGATCTCAAAGTTTTCGATATTTCTCAAAATAAAAATGGAGAGATGTATTTTGCAAATCCTGGTTATTTGTTAGAATATGACGGGTTTTCTTTTAAAAATTATTTTGTCAAAGACCGATCTGATCTCCGGGCAGTTTTATATGAGGATGATAGTCATATTTATACTGCGGGTATTGGTGGTTTTGGGTTTTGGTCTAAAAACAAGAAAGGAATTTTAGAGTATTCAAGCTTGTTTTTTAAATCTCCAAGTAAAACGTCACCTCTTTTACCTGTTTTTTCAAATATAGCAGCAGTTGATGGAAAGATATTTTTTCAATCCTTTCAAAAAATATATACCTACAACCCCAACAATAAAGAATTAAATAATTTTTCAGCGATCAAAGGGTTTAGTAAATTATTTTCTTCAAATAATAGGGTTTTTGTCCAAGATGTATCCATTGGATTGTTTGAAATAATTGACGCTAATAAAACTTTTGTTAAAGGTTCGGAGAACATTTCTTTTGATATCATTGGTGTATTTGAGGATAAGGTTGATGGGTTGTTATTAGCCACCAATAATAATGGCTTTTGGTTTTTAAAAAATGGAGTACTCCAAAAGAAGTCATGGCAAATTAATGAGGAAATTCAAAAATCTATCATTACAGATGTAAAAAAATACAAAAATAACAGATTAATTATCGGGTCTTTGAGAAATGGGTTTTACATTATTTCTAAAGAAGGTCGTAAACTAGCTCATTTTAATCGCGATAATGGAATAGCAAATAATGCTGTCCGTAAACTTTTTGTCGATAATAATGACAATATATGGTTGGGAACAGAATCCGGAATTAGTTATTTAGAAATAAATAGTAATACCAAATATTTGTTAGATACCAAAAATGGTTTTGGGACTGTTTATTCAAGTTTTTTAAAAGACTCTTCTTTATATTTAGGTACGTACCAAGGATTGTTTGTAAAGAATACAAAAAATAGCCTTTCAGAGCCAAAACTTGTGAATAACAGTACCGAGCAAATTTGGCATATAGATGAGATTGATGGGCAACTCTTAGTTGGAAGTGATCAGGGGCTATCTGTAGTTCATGATAATTCCTTAAAAACAATTCATTTAGAAGGAGGTGCTTGGAGTTTTATCAAACATCCTAAAATTAACGATCTATTGTATGTTGGCTTTTATTCAGGAATTGCTGTTTTTGAAAAAGTAGATAATCAATGGAATTTTGTCAATAAATATGAGAATTTTGGGGAATCATCAAGGTTTTTAGAATTCGATCAATATGGTCACTTATGGGTTGCTCATCCCTCAAAAGGGTATTATAGATTAACATTATCTACAGATGGCAAGGAACTTAATGATGTTGAGTTTTATGGATTAGAAAACTCTAACGTTAGACCTTATGCCTACTTTTGTAAGATAGATGGGAGTCTAATTTTTTATAATCCTAAGGGGTTCTTTTCATATGATGCCATAGATAACACATTTACAAAAGCAAAATATTCGTCTGAAATATTTAAGGGATTGACAAACATCAATTATATTTCACAAGATGAAAATATATTTTGGTATTCCACTCCGAATTATTTGGGATATGTGCTAAGAAATGGTAACGATTTTAAAAAGGTTCAAGAACCTTTTCATGCTATTTGGGATAATCATTTAAAAGACTTTAATAATGTAAAAAAAATTAAAGATAGTATTTATGCAATTGGTATAGATAATGGGCTTATTTTTCATAAGATTCTTAAAACAATTCAAAAAAAATTACAAGTAAAACCTACAATAAAATCGTTAGAGTTTATAAGTTCTAAAGATACGATCACCGCTCCAATTAATTTTAAAAAGGAGTTAAAGATTCCATACAGTAATAACTTTTTAAAAATTAAACTTGCTTTACCAAACAATCCGATAAGTAATTCTAGACAATTTCAATATAAATTGAATGGGTTGGAAAATCAATGGTCTCAATGGATTAATGAATCTGAAATAAAACTCCCTTCTCTTACTTCAGGTGATTATGTATTAGAATTGAGAACTAAAATGGAAGTTAATCAAGTTTCTGAAAGTGTAAAAATTCCATTTTATATCGCCTCTCCATGGTATATTTCCAGAGTAGCTAAAATTTTTTATGTAGTGTTGTTTTTTATAACGTTCATCTCTTATAGAAGTTACCTTAAACGTAAAAACGAAAAATATGTAATTCGATTAAAGTATTTAGAAAAGCAAAAAAGAGAACGTCAAAAAGAAAAGTTTGAACTACAGAAGCTAGCAGCGGATAAGGAGTTATTTCTTTTAAAAGAAGATAATTTGAATTTAGAAATTAAAAAGAAAAATTCGGCCTTGGCTTCTTCAACTCTAAATAATATTAAGAAAAACGAATTACTAGCGGATCTAATTAATGATCTTAAAAATATTGACAAAGAATTGGTGAATAATTCATTGCATTATCCAGTAAAAAAAGTAATTAAAAAAATTAATAATCACCTATTAGACAAAGAAGATTGGTTAACTTTTCAACTTCATTTTTCCAATTCACACGCTCAATTTTTTGAAAATCTAAGAAAAAAACATTCAGATTTATCACCCAATGAAATCAAGTTAAGCGCTTACTTGAAATTAAATCTTTCTTCAAAAGAGATTGCTGCATTGATGAATGTTGCCAATACAAGTGTAGAACAAAGTCGTTATAGACTGCGCAGAAAATTTAATTTAGACAAGGATGTAAATCTTGTAAATTATATTCAAAAAATTTAATCAAATTTTTTACCATTGAAAATCAGTAAGTTAATTACATTAACAAAGTTTTTGTAGAGGTGGTATTTTAGTTGTATTATATTTTGTAGAGGCTTAATAATTGTCTAAAAGTTAATTTTACTTCAATTTTGTTTCGTAAACAAACATACATTTAATTTTGAGGTTGGTTTCATAGCTAATAAGTTAATTTTTACCATCAATTATATATCAATATTAAATGATTTAATTTTTTTAACCTAATTCATAATATTATGAAACAAAAATTACTTTTAATCTTATTATTAACTATCGGTATTGTGAATGCTCAAGAAGTTACTCACATAGATTTTGATACCAATAATGCCAATATTGTTTTTAATAGTTGGAACAGTTCTTCAACTTTTTCAAAAGTGGCAAATCCAGCTTCAGATGATACAAATAATTCTGATTTTGTAGGTCAATTTACTGCTGGTAGTGATAATGGAATCGGAATCGGGGTCATAGATCCTACGTCAGTTTTCACCTCTCCTTTTAATTTAGCTACTAACGCTGTTTTTAAGATGATGGTTTTTGCTACTGAAGAAATTGATGTTATTTTTCATTTAGAGAATTCTCCAGATTGGGGTAATAATATTGAGGTAACTGCTTCTGTAGGAGCTTCTGACATCAATAAATGGACAGAGTTAACATTCGACTTTAGTGAATTTTCCAATATTTTTATGAATAATATTGTTATTAAAATTGGGGGATCAAATACGACTCAAGGTGATATCTATTTCTTTGATAATATCAAAGGACCAGAATTATATACCTCTCCAGCTCAACAGTATTCTCCAGCTGATGGCGTTACCGATGCTACAATATCTACAAACCTAACAATCACCACCAATGGTAAATTTAGAAATTTAGATGATTCTGAGATTACAGACCTAACTTCCAAAGTTGCGTTAAAAGTAGGAGATTCAAATGGTGCAGATGTTGCTTTTACCGCTACCATTAATAATGATAAAAACAAAATAGCTATAAATCCATCGAGTGATTTAGACAATTCTACAACGTATTGGTATGGAGTTGTCGATGGTGCCATAGAGTATTCAACGGATGCTTCAGTAACCGGAGTTTCAGCAACTTTTACAACAAAGGCAGGTGTAACAGGTGATATTAATGAGATGCTCTTTGATTTTGACACTACGAATGCAGATCTTGCTTTTTCTTCATGGGGTGGGGTTGGTTTTGCTAAAATTGCAAATCCTGATAAGTCCGGAATTAATGTGTCTGATCATGTTGGTGAGTATACCTATAACGGGGGCTCTGCTGGTTTAGAAAATGATTTAGTCAACGGTGCTACACCACTGACTCCATTTGATTTTTCTGAAACAGCTTTTATAAAAGTTAAAGTTTGGGTAAGTAAGCCAGTGGGAGTATCTATAAAGCTTCAAAATTATCCTGACTGGGGGCAGGGTCACGAACAAATGATTGAAGTTACAGAGACCAATAAATGGGTAGAAGTCATTTTTAATTATGGTGCGATTACTGCAACAAATTACGACAGAGCTCAAATTTATTTTGACAAAGATGGTACTGGAGGTTCTTCGGTTGGAGACAAATATTATTTTGATGATTATTTAAAAAGTAATGTACCGCCTGCCGTTGAAAATACTTATTCTCCAGTTGATGGTGCCACCAATGTTTCTGAATTTGCAACACCAACCATTACCTCTAATTTCCAATTTAGAAACCTAGACGATAGCACAATAACAGATGTTACTAGTTATGTAGAATTAAGAAAGAATGATGCATCAGGAGAACTCGTTGCAATCAATGCTGCTTTAAGTGCTGATAATTCTTCAATTACAATAAGCCCTTCAGAACTTTTGGCCGTAAATACCACTTATTGGTACGGGATTAAAGATGGTGTTATTGAATATAAAGAAACCAATACTGCGGTTACAGGACTTTCAGCAACATTTACAACAACGGCCACTGCTGTGTCGATGGTAACCTATAATGATTTTGACGGAAATTCCTTAACAACAGTTTCAGAATCTATGGGAGATCCTGCCGGAGAATTCACCACAGTTACAGATCCTACAGGAGGATCAAACATGGTTGCTAAGTGGAAAAAAGGAAACTCTTGGGGAGGTTGGGAAAGAATACACTTTCAATTAAATGCTTCTTATGATGCCACTAAAGATGACATCTTCTCTTTTAGAGTGTATTCGTCTGTTAAAACAAATTTCATGTACAAACTGGCAGATGCAAAAGGAGATGGAGACCAAAATGCAAATTTTGAGATATATGGAGATATCATCGCAGCAAATCAATGGCAAACCGTTTATATTGATGCTTCTGAGTTAGCTGATGGTATAAGCTTTGATCATGTTTTTATTTTTATAGGACCAGGAAATGGTGATGTTACAGGAGATTTTTATATCGATGATGTAAAAGGACCTCAATTACAAGGAACTGCATCCATAAATGATTTTGAAAAAGCAACGTTTCAGTTTTTTCCAAATCCAGCAAACGACATGATTCGTTTTAGTAATTTAGATGGAAAAAAACAAATTAGAATTTTTGACATCAATACAAAGCAGGTGCTAAAAAAAGAAATTGAAAGCAATGAGTTATCGATAAAAAATTTAAAGCCTGGCTTTTACTTTTTAGAAGTTAACGGCCAGTATAAAAAGTTAATTAAAGAATAAAACTTTAAATTTAATATCTTACGGGATGAGAGAGAAACCTCTTTCATTCCGTTTTTTATAAAGCAACATATGAACAAATTTCCAATTATTTTCACTAAGCTATTCCCAGTGATTATTTTCTTTTTCTCATTTTCTTTGTTTTCGCAAACTGTCATTGTTTCGGGAGAGATTGTAGATGATTCAGGGAATTATCTTCCAGGAGTATCAATATTGGTAGAAGGAACAACTAACGGGGCCTCAACAGATTTTGATGGTCAATATGTCATCAATATCAAAACTCCAAATGCAACATTAATATTTCAATATTTAGGTTTTGAAACGCAAAAAATTAAGGTGGGGAATCAAAAGAAAATCAACCTCATTTTAAAAGAAAGCGCCGATCAATTAGATGAAGTTCAGGTTGTTGCATTTTCAAAACAAAAGAAAAACAGTGTTATAGGATCTATAACAACACTCAAAGTCGAAGAGTTGAAACAACCCACTTCAAATATTACAAATACATTGGCAGGTAAAATTGCAGGGTTGATTTCCTATCAAAGATCAGGTGAACCAGGACAAGATAATGCTGCATTCTTTATTAGAGGGGTCACTACTTTTGGATTTAATAATGGCCCTTTAATTTTATTGGATGGTTTGCAAGTATCTGCCTCCGATTTGGCACGTATAGAACCCGATAATATTGCAACCTTCTCTATTATGAAAGATGCGACAGCGACCTCTTTGTACGGAGCAAAGGGAGCAAATGGAGTGGTGCTAGTTACCACAAAAGAAGGGAAAAAAGGGAAAGCAAAAGTATCTGTGCGTTATGAAAATTCACTTTCCGCGCCTTCAAAAATCAATAGTTTTCT
>Ga0206682_10003148_pt1 | contig 14327 bp, 10 predicted proteins | sample M240m12015metaG_FD_155444 | JGI IMG/M metagenome (GOLD analysis project Ga0206682, IMG submission 155444) | Ammonia-oxidizing marine archaeal communities from Monterey Bay, California, United States - M2 40m 12015 | ecosystem: Environmental > Aquatic > Marine > Intertidal zone | place: USA... | reverse complement strand
GGAGACGCGTCTGTGTGCGCTGACGGATGCGTTGCGTCTCGCGTCCGCGCGCGCCGCCGAGCACGAGCGCGCCGTCGCCGAAGCGCGCGCCGAGACGCGCGCGCGCGGCGCGACTTTCCGCGAGACCGAGTCGTTCTTGCGAAATCGCCTGACCGAGATCACGCGCGAGCTGGAACGAACGCGATGTGTTTGCGAATCTTTGCGTGGCGACGCGCGCGACGGCGAGGCGGTGATGGCGGATGTGATCGAGCGGTTTCGCGACACAGTCGCCGCGACGACGCGAAACCGGGCGGCGACGATCGCCGTCGCGACGCGTCTTCGGTCCGCGATGGCGTCGTCCGTCTCGCGCGCGCGGCGCGACGCGGCGGTGGTGACGGACGCGAGAAATGCGCTGGGGGCGCACGAAACGCACGAAACGCAGCACGAAACGCAGCACGAAACGCACGAAACGCACATCGCGTTTGTCCCCGAGTACTCGTTGGGTGATGCCTCTTCTTTCGGACGAAACGCGAGTCGGCGCGTCGCGAACGACTCGAACGACTCGGCGCGTCGCGACTCGAAAGGTTCCCCGGCGGCGTCGCTCGCGACGCCGCGCGCTGTGTTGTCGCTCGCTCAGCTGACGGTGAGTGAACCCGAGGACGGGTCCGGCTTGTCGTGCCCGTCCTCGCCTCCATCTCCGCCGTCGCCGGAGATGGCGGAGCGAGCCAGGCGCGCGAAGGCGGACGCGGCGGTTCACGCACAGTAGTCTAGTTGTACAAAGTAGTCTAAAAATACGACGCGTACTTTCGTCTCGGAGCGTGCGTTTCTTTCGCGTGTCTTTTTTCGACGGATCCCTCTTTGAGACTGAAACGCATACGATTTCAGATGCGGATTTGCGTTCGCGGCTCAGAGCTCTCGTTGCGTCCCGCCAGAACGCCTGCTGTCCGTCCAGCGTTCTTGCCGAACGCCAAAAGGCGACCGTCGAACGCGCGATCGTCACTTTCCCGCACAACTTCACCTTCCACACCTACTTACATCAGCAAAGATGGCGGCCCCTACCGCTATGTGCAACATCGAGACCCTCAACGGTCGCGAGTACAAGGTCAAGGACATGGCCATGGCCGACTTCGGGTGCGTACGCCGGCGCGCGCGATTGCGGGAAAAATCACAAACGTCGCGATCGCGACACCCGCCGCTTCGCCGCCTCTCCCCGGCGACGGCCTCGACGCCCTCGCGCGACCAGCCGTGGGGCTCGACCGTCCGGATGTGTTGGCTTCGCGCGCAGATTCGAACGATGGACGCGCGTCCGCGCGAGTTCTCCCCGATACCCCCAAGCCACGACGCTTCCTTCCGCCGCTGACCGCGCGCCGTCTCCAAACTCCGTCAACAGTCGCCTCGAGATCGAGCTCGCGCAGGTCGAGATGCCCGGTCTCATGTCCATGATCAAGGAGTTCGGCCCCGCCCAGCCCCTTAAGGGCGCGAACATCTCCGGTTCGCTCCACATGACCATCCAGACCGCCGTGCTCATCGAGACCCTCGTCGCGCTCGGTGCCGTCGTGCGCTGGTGCTCGTGCAACATCTTCTCCACCCAGGACCACGCCGCGGCCGCCGTCGCGCGCGACTCCGCCGCGGTGTTCGCCTGGAAGGGCGAGACCCTGGAGGAGTACTGGTGGTGCACCGACAAGATGCTCGACTGGGGCTCCGAGCCTCTCGACATCATCGTCGACGACGGCGGTGACGCCACCCTCCTCATCCACGGTACGTTTCCCGGTCGCGCGCGTCTCTCGCGCTTCGCGGCGTTTTTGCGATCGGCGCCTGCGGCCGAGACGCCGCGAACGTCACGTGAAGATGTTCTTTTTTGCCGACAGGCACGCGGCCGTCGTCGTCGCCCGCGCGGCCGAGCGCCGAGGGAAACGACGACGCGCGCGCGGGGCTCGTTCGATTCGCGACTGTCGCCGCGCGACCTGCGGGCGGGCTCCGCCCCGGCCGTGTCGCGTCGGCGAGCCGCGAGCCGTTCGGGAGCCGATTGGCCGCGTCGGCACTTTTTCTCGAAAAGCGGCACGTGGCGTCTCCGCGGCACTCCGAGACAGGCGTCGTTTCTCGTGCCGACGAGCGCGTGCAATGTCGACGGTTTTTTTTTTCCGCGCGGAAGTTGCCGCGCGGAAGCCTCACGCATCTCTGCCCCGACCCTGCAACTGACCCTCTTCGTCCGATTTCCTGCTTCGTCCGATGCTTCAATCAACAGAGGGTTACAAGGCTGAGATCGAGTTCGAGAAGTCCGGCGCCGTGCCCGACCCCTCCACCACCGACAACGCGGAGATGAAGCTCGTGCTCAAGACCATCAAGGAGAACCTCGCCAAGGACCCCAAGCGCTGGCACAGGATCGTCAGCACCTGCGTGGGCGTCTCCGAGGAGACCACCACCGGTGTCAAGCGCCTGTACGAGATGCAGAAGGCTGGCGAACTCCTGTTCCCCGCCATCAACGTCAACGACTCCGTGACCAAGTGCAAGTTCGACAACCTGTACGGCTGCCGCCACTCGCTCCCCGACGGCATCATGCGCGCCACCGACGTGATGATCGCGTCCAAGACGTGCTTCGTCGCGGGCTTCGGCGACGTCGGCAAGGGCTCCGCGCAGGCGCTCAAGGCGGCGGGCGCGCGCGTGATCGTTTCCGAGATCGACCCCATCTGCGCGCTCCAGGCGGCGATGGACGGCTTCCAGGTGTCGCCCATCGAGGACGTCGTGGACATCTGCGACATCTTCATCACCACCACTGGCAACAAGGACATCATCATGGTGGAGCACATGGCCAAGATGAAGAACAACGCCATCGTCGGTAACATCGGCCACTTCGACAACGAGATCGACATGGCTGGCCTCGAGTCCTACCCCGGCATCAAGCACCAGAACATCAAGCCCCAGTGCGACCGCTACGAGTTCCCCGACGGCCACGGCGTGATCATGCTCGCCGAGGGCCGCCTGCTCAACCTCGGGTGCGCCACTGGCCACCCCTCCTTCGTCATGTCCTGCTCGTTCACCAACCAGGCCATCGCGCAGCTCGAGCTGTGGAACGAGCGCAAGTCCGGCAAGTACGAGAAGAAGGTGTACGTGCTCCCCAAGCACCTCGACGAGAAGGTTGCGGCGCTCCACCTCGAGAAGATCGGCGTGAAGCTCACCAAGCTCTCCGCGGAGCAGGCGGCGTACATCAACGTCCCCGTCGAGGGCCCCTACAAGCCCGCCGCGTACCGCTATTAAGCGGCGCGCTCGTTACGGAATCTTTGGTGAAACGCCGCGTGTTTACCCACGCGCGCGCGAGTCGATTGCAAAGTCCTCGCGCGCGCATGCACTCCATGGGGTTGGGCGCGGCGCGTAGTGGGTGAAGATCAATTTTTAATACGAACGATTGTCGACAAAACGCGACAAACGCGCCGCGCGCGCTTTCCGCGGACTGCCTCATCACCTCTGTTCCCGCAGCAAGCGTTCCGCGCGCATGTGCGCGTACGCGTCCGCGCGCGCCCTGTCCTCCTTGGTGATAGCGATGACGTCCAGCGAGCGCAGCCTGGGGAGCGCGGCGGCGACGCGGAGGCGGTAATCCTTTTTCTGCTGGCAGGGATTGTCCTGCACGGTGATCTTGCTCAGCGCCGGCGCCGCCGCGAGCGCTTCGACGTCAGCGAGCTTGGCGATCTTGTTGCCTTGCAGGTACAGGCACGACAGCTTGGGGTAGTCGAGCAGCACGGGGTCGACCGTCGTCAGGCGGTTGTTGGACAGGTCCAGCCACCGCAGCTCGAGCGGGTCGTCCAGGACGCGCTCCAGGAAGTCGGCGAGGCCGTCGAGGCTTTCCAACATGTTATTCGCGAGGCGCACGCCCGTGGCGTTAACCTCCGCGCCCTTCGGGAGCGACGACCGGTCCATGCCCTTGGCGACGCCCGTGTACGGGTCGTCATCCAGGAACCTGGCGACTGTGCGCACCTCCTTGTACGAGTAATCCAGGGGGAAGCCCGCCACGGGGCACTGGGGACAGGGAGCGGAGGGCGGGAGTCAGTCTTCTGGCGATGAAACGAGCGCCTTTCGGTGTCGCGAATCCGAGAATCTCAGACGCGGAGACGGAGCGGTATGCCGGTCGTCTCACGCACCGACGCGCCCCGGGCATCGTCTGCCGACTCATCCGCGTCGGCGGGCATGCTCGCACTGCCCCCTGCCCCGCGTCACCGGCTGTGTCGCACTCCGCCGAACGAGACCGCTCTTCCCGCACTTCATTCAACGCTTGGAAAATCCCTCGATGAAGCACGGACGACGGATCAAGACGCGACTTTTTCCGTCTTCAGTCGTCAGTCGTGCGGGGTTTTTCACATCCTCGACGCCTGACCGACGGTCCACTTCCTGGCGCGCGCCATCCTCGCACCCCGCCGTCGCACCCCGTCATGGGCCTCTCAGTGAAGGTGGACTCCGCCACCTCGGTCGCCGGCAAGACCATCGCGCTGGTGGTCGCGTACGCCGGCGTCGGCGACAAGATCGGCGTCGCCGAGGGCGCCGCCGCGGGTTCGATCGAGCTCGACGCCGGGCCCGACGGGAAGCTGGAGGGCCTCGCCACCGTGTGCAAGTTCGTCGCGTCCCTCGCGAGTGAGCCCGTCCGCGGGCAGCTCGCCGGCACTTCCCCCGAGGACGAGGCGATGATCTCGGAGTGGCTCGCTCGAGCCGCCGCGGAGTACGGCGTCGAGGGCGCGGTGGGCGACGAGAAGCTGGCCGAGCTGGACGCGCGTCTCGCCGCGCGCTCGTTCCTCGCCACGCGCGGCGCCGTCTCCCTGGCGGACCTCGCCGCATACGGCACGACGCACGGCGCGCTGTGCGCGATGGCGCGGGAGAAGCGCCACGCGCTCGTCCACCTGACGCGCTGGTGCGACCACGTCGGCGCCGTCTCGGGCGGCGCGCGAACCTTCGGGGCGGTTCCGTTCCCGCGCGCCGAGCCGATGGATCTGTCGCCGCCGGTGGAGGACAAGAAGGAGAAGGAACGCGCCGGGGCGAAGAAGACGCCCGCCGACGCTACGAAGGACGCCGCCGGGAAAGCAGTGAAGAAAGGCGCCCCGGGTCCCGCGCCCGGCGGCGACAAGCCCGACGCGGAGGCTGTGGCGGCGGCGCGCGCGGCGAAGAAAGCGGCCAAGGCGGAGAAAGACAAGGCGAAGGGCAAGGTTCCCACGGCGGCGATGCCCAAGAAGGAGATCACCGTGGACGTGCTGGACATCAAGGTGGGCACGATCACCCGCGCGTGGGAGCACCCCGGCGCGGACAAGCTGTGGGTGGAGAGTATCGACGTGGGCGAGGCGAAGGAGAGGCAAGTCGTCTCGGGCCTCCGCGCGTTCAAGACCAAGGCGCAGATGGAGGGCGCGCGCGTGCTCGTGCTGTGCAACGTCAAGAAGGGCCCTCTGCGAGACGAGCTGAGCGAGGGGATGGTGATGTGCGCGAGCGACGAGGCCCATACCCAGGTGGACTTCGTGGTCCCGCCCGCGGGGGCGCCGAACGGCGAGCGCGTGCGCTTCGCCGGGTTCGAGGGCGAGCCCGTGGAGGTTTTGGTGCCGAAGAAAAAAATGTTTGAGGCGTGCGCGCCCAAACTGCGGACGAACGACGAGGGCGTGGCGTGCTACGACGGCGTACCGTTCATGACCTCCGCGGGGCCGTGCGCGTCCGCGCTCAAGCAGGCGTTCATCAAGTGAGGGAACGCCGTTCGGACTCAGGACACTCCCGGACGACGCTCGCGCGTTCTTCGTAATACGAAGGTATTAATACTATCTACTCGCGGCGTTTACCCTCTCGCGCTCTACGCGTCCTCTCCCCCGAGCTCGAGATTGTCCAGCAAGCGAACGTCCCCGAACAACGCCGCGATCAGGCACACGGCCTTCGCGTTCGCGGGTACCGCGCGCGCGGGTATCAGCGACTTCTGTTCGCGCACCTCGACGTAATCCACGACGCCTCCCGCCTCTTCGACGCGCGCGCGCGCGGCGGCGACGGCGGCGAGCAAACCCCGCTCTTCGCTCAAGTCGCCGCGTTCGTGCTTCTTTCCGAGGTCGAACAACGCGGCACTGATGGCGACGGCGCTTTTCCTGTGCGCCTGCGTGAGCCGCACGTTGCGACTAGACATGGCCAGACCGTCGGGCTCGCGCGCGAGCGGCGCGCCGACGACGTCGACGTCGAAGTCGAGGTCGCGCGCGACGCGGCGGATGACGCGCCACTGCTGGTAGTCTTTTTTGCCGAACACCGCGATGTCCGGCTCGACGACGTTGAACAGCTTGGTGACCACGGTGGCGACCCCGCGGAAAAAGTGCGGCCTGGTGGTCGAGCAGAGCCCGCTCTGCAGGCGCTCGCACGTGACGAACGTCTCGTGAGCGCCGGCGGCGCCGTCCACGTCGGACGTCGACGTCGCGTTTTGATCCGCCTCCGCGTAGAGGCGCGTCGGCATGAACACCGCATGCACGCCCAAGTTCCGGAGCTTGGTGAGGTCGCCCTGCTCGTCCCTGGGGTAGGTTCCGAAATCCTCGTTCGCGGCGAACTGCGTGGGGTTGACGTAGATGGACACCGCGCACGCCTCGCTCCGGGACATGGCCTCGCGCACCAGCGACAGGTGCCCCTCGTGCAGGTACCCCATGGTGGGCACTAGCGAAACGCGTCGCCCCGCCGCGCGGTGCGCTCGTGACCACTGGCGCATCGCTCTCGCGTCCGTGATGATCTCCATCTTCGGCACGGTCGTCTCGTGGACGCGCGGGCCTCACAGCGCGCGGTCGGGTGCGGCACGCGGCGCGCGCGCGCCTTAGAGTGATGAGTTCCAAAAAAAGCAGCACCCGTGACCTAGACCCCGAGCCGTCGCTCTCGCTGTAATATCCGAGGCGCACGCGCGCGCGCCGAGACACCTGTCGGCGGTCTTTCGGCGCCCCGTCCGTCACCTCGGCCGTTCACGATGCCCATCTCCGCTCCGAAGGTGTCCCTCGCGCGCGTCGACGCGCTCTGCGTCTACACGCTGGTCCTCGCGCAGTGCCTGGCGCTGCAGGTTGTCAAGGATGCGCAAACGCTGACTTGGCACGTCACCGGCGCGTGGCGCGCGCTCCCCACGGTCGCGCTCGCGCTCGCGGTGCTCCGCGCGCACGCGCGCCCCGGGGACACGCGCTCGGCGCTCGCGCTCGCGGCTGCGGGCCTGCTCGCGCTCACCGTCAACGGCTCGCAGTCCAACCACGTGCTGCTGGAGCTCGCGCTGTGCGCAGCCACGCTGCTTGCCGCGCCCGGGGGGTGCTTCTCCCGATCCGAGGCGCGGCGAGACGCGTCTCGCCGGGCGTTCTCCTCCGCCCTGACGGACTCGACACGCGCGCTCCTCGCCGTGCTGTACCTGAGTACCGGGTTCGCGAAGCTGAACGACGACTGGCACGACCCGAAGCAGTCGTGCTGCGTGCAGATGTTCGTCGGCGCGCTGGCCGGGTGCGGGCTCGCGCCGGCGACGGCGGCGGCGCTCGCGCCGGCGCCGGCGCGCGAGCTGATGCCCGTCGGCGCGACGGCGTTCGAGCTCGCGTTCGGAATCGCGTTGGTTCGGGATCTTCTCACGAACGGATGGACTCGCGAACGACGACTCCGTCGCGACGGGTACACAGACTTCGATACGGACTCCGTCACGACGCGGACGTTCGCGATTCTCGGCGGCGCGTTTCACGCGCTCATCGCGTTACCGCCGCCGCCGATGTCCGTGTACCCGTTCTCCATGCTCATGGCGCCGCCGTACGTCGCGGGGCTGGTGCCCCACTCCGTGACCTCCGCCGCGCGCGCGTTCGCGAGGTGCCAGGACGAGATCAAGATCGCGAGCGCGATCTTCCTCTCCGCCGCCCTCGCGCACCAGTACCAGACGGCGCTCGAGCGCGACGCGAGCCTCTTCGAGTACCCGGCGTACTTCGCCTGGCGCGTCGGCGTCGCGTGGACCGTCGCCGCGTTTTTCGCCGTCGCCGCCGCCGCGAGGCGAGGCGTCGTCGCGGAGGGAGGCGAGAACGAAGATGGGGGGTCGGACGAGGCGTCTCCCGCGAGTGCGAACGATCACGAATCGGAACCGAGCACGAATCGGAACCGGCGTGAACCCACTTTCGTGAACCGTCTCATAAGACGCGCGCTCCCCGCTTTGTTCGTGGCGACGGTTTCCGCCGCGCCCTACGTGGGCGCGCGGACCTACCCCGCGTTCGCCATGTTCAGCAACCTGCGCGTCGAGGGGGGCGGCGAGACGAACCACTGGGTGGTGCGGAGTATCGGAACGCGTTTTCCCATCGCCGCGGGCGATGACGCGTACGACGCGTACGACGCGTACGCGCGCGCGTACGGCCCGGACGTCGCCGTGCGCGTCGAGGCGACGGATCTGCCGTCGCTGCGCGACGCGCAAATCAACCTCGCGCCGCTGTTCCCGGATTCGGTCAAACGCGCGTTGCGTTTAACGGATGTCACGCCCGAGTTTCTCATCGCGCCCCCGCGATGGGGGCCGCGGTACGACAACCCGGAGGCACCGAAGCTCGGGTCGCGGGCGAGGCCGGTGACGCTTCCGCTCGCGGAGGCGCGGCGGCGCGTGTCGGCGGCGCTGGCGGAGGCGAAAACGGCGCGAGACGGAAACGGCGCTTCGTTCTTCGTGAAGTTCCGCTGGGTGGCGGGCGGCGTCGCCGAGGCGCGAGCCACGGAGTTCCGCGTGAAAAACGGCGAGATAGCGCGGTCCGTGAAGGGGCGAGACGCTGTTCTCGGCGCGCCCCTTCCCTGGTGGCGCGCGCTCGTGCATAGGTACCGCGCCTTCGACCTAGACGCGTCGCCTTGCAGACACTGACACCGCGGACACTCGTCGCGATGAATTTTTTTTTGTACTGTGAACATGAACACGACGTTTCGGGAACTCAGCCGTTCAGGCCCGCGCTCGCGACGCTTCACGCTTCAGGCCCACGCACAGCGAGCACTTCGGCGCGCGCGTGTGTCGGCGTGGCGGCCGCGGCGTTTCGCAGGAGACCGCGCGATCGCGGCGGTCGGGCTGTCGCGATGGACTTCGCGGAGCTCGAGAAGAAGGAGGGCGTGCGCCTCTCGTGGAATGCGTGGCCGTCGTCGCGGATCGAGGCGACGCGGGTGGTGCTTCCCTTCGGGGCGGTGTGCACGCCGTGCAAGTCGATGCCCGAGATGCCGGTGCTGCCGTACGCGCCGGTGGTGTGCACCGAGTGCAGCGCCGTGCTCAACCCGTACTGCATGGTGGACTACCACCAGAAGCGGTGGCAGTGCTGCCTGTGCAACACCGGCAACGCCCTGCCGCGCAACTATCACGGTGCGTGCCACATCCGAACCTCTAGGCCGCGGGGTGTGCAGCGGCCGCTCGTGAAATTTCCGATCGCACGGTGGCGCGGGCGGCGCCGACCGCCGGCGCCCGCCGCGTTCGGCGTCTGAACGCGGTTCCCGGCGTCACACGATGCCGTGCGCGAGGACGACCACCGGTTTCCTCTCGATCGGCGCCTACCCCGTCGGCCGCGACGCCTCACGCTGACCCCTCATCCGCGTCTCATCGTCACCGTCGCGAACGCTGTCACGTGAACTTGCCGAAACCAAAAATATATCTCTCCGAACAAACAGAGATCAACGAGAACAATCTCCCCGCGGAGCTCTTCCCCGGGTATACCACCGTGGAGTACCAGATGGACAACAAAAACCCGCGCCCGCCGTGTTTCTTGCTCGTGCTGGACACCACGATGTCTGCAGAGGAGCTGCAGGACGCCAAGGACAGCGTCGGGCAGCTCGTCGCGCTGCTCCCCGAGGAGTGCCTGGTGGGCCTCGTGACCTTCGGCGCCACCGTCGTCGCGCACGAGCTGTGCGAGAGCGCGATGCCGCGCTCATACGTGCTGCGCGGCACGGACGACATCACGCAGGAGCAGCTCAAGCGGCTTCTGCAGCTCGAACTGAGTCCGCACGAGCACGCGACGTACGACAAAATAAAAGGGAGCGCGGTGGCTGAGTCCAACGCCGCGTCGCGTCGGTTTATCTTGCCGGTGTCCGAGTGCGAGTTCGCGTTGCAGACGATCCTGGACGAGCTCGAACCCGATCCGTTCCCGCGCGAGCCCGGCACTCGGCCGTTCCGCGCGACGGGCGTCGCCATTGCGGTGGCGCAGGGGCTCGTCGCGGAGTCGCACTCCGCGCAGGGCGCGCGCGTGATGGTGTTCACGTCGGGGCCATGCACGATGGGGCCGGGCACCGTCGTCGGGCGGGACATGAGCGAAAACCTGCGCACGCACGCCGACTTCAACAAGGGCAGCGCGAAGCACTTCAAGGCAGCGTGCAAGTATTACAACTCGCTCGGTATCCGCCTGGCAACGCACGCGCACACGCTGGACGTGTTCGCGTGCTCGCTTGACCAAGTGGGCTTGGCGGAGATGAAAACCGCGGTGGACCAGACAGGCGGCGTGATGGTGTTGGCGGAGCAGTTCCGCGCGGAGACGTTCCGCTCGTCCCTGCGGCGGCTGTTCCGGCGTGACGCGAGCGGCGCGCTCGAGATGTACTTCAACGCCACCTTCTCCGTGTTCTGCGTGCCGCAGGTGATGGTGTGCGGGGGGATCGGCCCGATGTCCGCGCTGGCGGTGAAGAGCAAGAGCATCAGCGAGAACGAGGTGGGGATGGGCCAGACCACGTCGTGGCGAGTGTGCTCGCTCGGCGCCGACACGAGCATCGCGGTGTACTACGAAATCGTCAACCAGCACAGCAACCCCATCCCCGCGGGGACGCCGTTCTACCTGCAGTTCTGCGTGCGGTACAAACGGAGCAACGGCGAGATCCGGTTACGGGTGATGACCGTCGCGCGGCGCTGGGCGGAGAGCGCGGCGGCGCACGACATCGTCGCCGGGTTCGACCAGGAAGCGACGGCGCTTCTCATGGCGCGCGTCTCGACGTTTCGCGTCGAGCACGAAGAGACGTTCGACTTGTTGCGGTGGCTCGACCGAACGCTGATCCGCGTCGGGAGTAAGTTCGGGGAGTACGCCAAGGACGCGCCCGAGACGTTCCGCATGCCCGGGCCGTTCGCCATCTACCCCCAGTTCATGTTCAACCTGCGGCGCTCTCAGTTCCTGCAAACCGCCAACAACACCCCCGACGAGACGGCGTTTTACCGGCTGGTGATGGGCCGGGAAACCGTCCTCAACTCCCTGGTGATGATCCAGCCGACGCTCACCGCGTACACGTTCACCGGGCCCCCAACACCCGTCTTACTAGACGTCGCGTCGATCCAGCCCGACGCCATCTTGCTCCTGGACACGTTCTTCATGATCGTCGTGCACGCGGGGTCGACGGTGGCGGAGTGGCGCAAGGCGAAGTACCAGGACCAGCCCGAGCATGAAGCGTTCCGCGCGCTGCTCGCCGCGCCGGTTGCGGACGCGGCACGCGCCATGGCGGAGCGGTGCCCGACGCCGCGCCTGGTGGAGTGCGACCAGGGCGGATCGCAGGCGCGCTTCCTGCTCGCGAAGCTGAACCCTTCCGCGACGCACGCGACGAGCGACGCGGGGGGTGGGGGGGGCGCCGCGGGGTTCGACGCCGGGTTCGGGGGGCAGGGCGCCGAGATCATCTTCACGGACGACATCTCCATGAACGTCTTCATGCAGCACCTCGCCAAGCTCGCCGTGCAGTCGTGATGACGCGCGAGGGCGCTCGAGAAACGCTCCGCGTCGTTTTAAAACATACCACCAGGTACTAACTAAAAGTAGTACTGTACTTTCAGAACGTTCGTGAACCGCGCGCGCGACGGCGAATACACGCAGCCTAGGAGGTACACGCCTCGTCCCACTCCCCCCGCTCGGCGCGTTCGGGGTCCCACACGAACTTCGCCGCCACCTCCGCGACCGCCTCCATGAACGGGTCCGCCGTTTCTTCGTACTCGTATGCGTCGTCGTTCACGACGCCGTTGGCGTTTGTCTCGACGGCGACGGCGAGGAAAAACTCGCGAAAACACATTCTAGTAGATGTTCTCGACGCTTCGTCACCCCGAGCGGCGTCGGGGTCGACCGCGGTATCGACCCGGACGTGCGCGTTGTCCACGCTGAATCCGTACGCGCGCCCGAGCTTGTTCGTGACGGTCGGGGCGTAGCGACCGGGCGCCTGAGGACCCGCCAGAGGACCCGCGCGCGCGAGCAGCGCGCGGCGTATCCCGGGGAGGAAGAATTTCGGGTACGCGTCAGGCACAGAGCGCGCGCGCCGCAGATAGGCGGCGTCAGTCACGCCGAGCGCGGCGGCGTCGCGCGGCGCCGCCGCGGCGCATCGCAACAGAAACGCGCGGTCCTCGGGGTGTAGGGATGTCGCTTGGCATCCAAATTTGTGTTGGTGGCTTTCATGGATACGCGGCGTTTCGTGGTTTTCTTTTAGCGTTTCGCGCTCAAAAAAACCGACGAGATCGGGCCGCGCGAGGATTAACGCGGCGCGCTGCAGCGCGCGCAGCGAGCACCTATTTCGTTTTTCGCAATCCAGCCCACCGGAAACGACGTCGTTCTCGAGCGCGCGGTACAGAAACGAGCCCACGCGGTAGGTCGAGTGTGTGTCGTTTTCGGGGGCATCGTCCTCGAAACGACACGCGTCCGTTCGTTTCTCCCGAATTCGAACCCAGCCGCCGCCGCCGCCGCGCGGCTTCGGCTTCGCCCACACCTCCGGCAACGCCGACGCGGCGTCGGCCTCGCCGGCGTCGCCGGCGTCGTCGAACAGGCGGTGCGTGATCCGCACGTCCTCTCCCGGCATGTGCCTCGCGGTCCACCGGCGTATGCCGGAAGGGCCGCACAGGTCGAAGCACCGGTTGAACGCGCGGTTGTCCGACGTCAAAAACAGCTTCGCGAGCTCGGCGCGCAGGGTCGTGACTTCGTTTTCGGTTTCGGTTTCGGTTTCGTCTTTCGACGCATCTTCGCGCGGGCACGCGCCGAACGCCAGAGGCGTGTCCTTGTCCAGCCCCGGGTGCGCTTGCGCGAGCTCGCGAAGCGCGACGCACGCCGCGATCGCGCCGAAGAGCTTGACCGTCGATGCGGGGTAGAAGTACTCCGCGTCCGCGCGGAACGCGTGCCTGCGCAGACGGGTGTGCCCGCGTGACGGGCACGCCTCGGTCCCCGCGCCGGATGTCTCGACCACCTCGGTGAGCAGCACCTGCGCGCGGAACCGCGCGGGGTCGGACAAGACGGGCGACAAGCGCGGGTCCGACAGCAAGCGCTCGCGGAACGCCGCGTCGTTCGCCTCGTCCGAGGACATCGGCCGGCGCGTGCGCGAGTGATGAGACGGCGGAGCTCGTTGTCATTTCGTGGAGATGACGAGAGCAGCCGATGTTCGAAACTCGCCTCTTCGTCGTCGAATGCTAAAAACCACACGAAACCCTCGACGGGGCCTCGAGCGCTCACTACGACGCAGCGAGCCGCACGAACCATCAGTGCTATGCTCGCACGCGATGCCGCACGCGCGCTTCGCGAAGTGGCCCGCCGCGCGTGCGGCGCGACCGCGGTGTCTTCGCCGCAGCACGTGCCCTGGTGCGTTCTCGGGTCGGCACATTTTCGGGGCACGGATTCGGTCGAGTCTCGTCTCCCGGCGTCGGCGCGCGCGCGCGGCGCCGCGTCGTCCAGTGCGCCCGTCGGCGAGCGCTCGACGCGCTCGCACGCATCGGTTCGCGGCCACAGCCGTCGTTTCGCGTCCGAACGCCCCTCTCGCGGCGCGTCCCGCGACAAGATCCACCTGGAGTCGCTCGTTTTCCACGGGTACCACGGGGTTTTGCCCGAGGAGAAGGCGCTCGGTCAGAAGTTCGTGGTGGACGTGACGATGTCCGTGTGCCACCTGCGGTCGGGTGCGTCCGACGACATCGCGGACACCGTGGACTACGCCGCGGCGTACGAGCTCATCCGGAGAGAGGTGGAGGGGAAGGAAAACGCCAAGGACTTGATCGAGCGCGTCGGCGCCGGCGTCGCGGATGCTTTGCTTCGCGCCTTTCCCAACGCGAAAGACGTCGCCGTGCGCGTCCGGAAACCGCACGTCGCCGTCGCCGGCGTCGTCGGGTCGCTCGGGATCGAGGTGTACAGGGACAGGCTGACCACAGATGACGAATGAATGTTATGATGATCACGAGACCGTTAGTGTACATACGAGAGCTACACGAGCGAACGACGAGCTCCACAGAGCACAGAGCTACGCGGAGAAGCGCTCAAGCGAAAGAGACGCGCCGCGTACACCGCGCTCGCGCTTTTTACCTTCGGCGGACTCCGTAGGAGGCGTTTTACCTGTTCCGCTCGCGCGCCCAGCGGCTGGCGCCGCGGTCCCTCCTCTCTCTCGCGCGCTCGCGCGCGGCCGCGTCCGCGGCGTCGTCCACG
>Ga0206682_10003146_pt1 | contig 14329 bp, 14 predicted proteins | sample M240m12015metaG_FD_155444 | JGI IMG/M metagenome (GOLD analysis project Ga0206682, IMG submission 155444) | Ammonia-oxidizing marine archaeal communities from Monterey Bay, California, United States - M2 40m 12015 | ecosystem: Environmental > Aquatic > Marine > Intertidal zone | place: USA... | reverse complement strand
GGGGGACGTTAAAGAGTTGCTGGACTAGGCCAGAATCACAGGACGAGATCGCTCTACCAACCACAGGCGGCTGAAAAACTAAACAAACCAAACACGCACAAAATCGAAAAAAAAGGCGTCCCGAAGGACGCCCTTTATACTTAGCTACACCCCCCGCAGAGGCTCTACCGCTTTAGTTGCTGCCAGTAGGCACTTCACTAAACGGCATACCCTTATCCATGCGAGGCTCTTGAGGCATACCCAAAACGCGCTCCGCGATAATGTTGGCCATAATCTCATCAGTACCACCGGCAATGCGTAAGCCAGGCGCACCCATGTAGTTCATTTGAATAATGCCAGCTTCTTTGGACATTTCGTCGTCCCAGATAGCACCGCTCATTTCTAAGAGGTCCATGCAAAAAGAAGCCATCTCTTGGTTCTTCGGTGCACCCACCAACTTACCAATGGAGTTTTCTGGTCCAGGAATCTCGCCGCGAGAAATCGCTGTCATCGACCGATAGCCGGTAAAACGCAGACCAGACTCTTGTACATACCAGTTAGCCAACTTCGCACGTACCGCTCCGTCTTCAATGGCTGGCTTGTCATCAATCATCACTTCGTTAGCAATGCGGTAAGCCATGTCTACATTCACGGCTGAACTACCGCCACCAATAGAAGCGCGCTCATTCATCAATGTGGTCAAAGCAACCTGCCAACCTTGGCCAACTTCGCCCAAACGCTGGCTATCGGGAATACGTACATCGGTAAAGTAAACTTCGTTGAAGTTAGCGCCGCCGGTAAGCTGTCTAATCGGCTTAATTTCTACTCCTGGAGATTTCATATCCAAGAAGAAATAGCTCAAGCCTTTGTGCTTAGCAACGTTAGGGTCTGTACGCACAACAATAATGCCGTAGTCAGAATAGTGCGCGCCCGAGGTCCAGATCTTCTGGCCATTAATCACCCAGTCATCACCATCACGTTCTGCTTTCGTGCGCAGTGCCGCAAGGTCAGATCCGCCCGCAGGCTCAGAAAACAACTGGCACCAAATTTCTTCACCACTCGCCAGCTTTGGCAAGTAACGCTTGTGGTGCTCTTCAGCAGCCCAAGTCATCATGGTAGGCGCAGCCATACCTTGGCCAATGCTGAACACGCCACCGGGCAGGTCGTATTTGGCTTCTTCTTGATTCCAAATCACTTGCTCAATGGCTGTAGCGCCGCGACCACCAAATTCTTTGTCCCAACGAATGCAAGCCCAGCCCGCATCGTACTTACGCTTCTGCCACAGTTTAGCGGCTGCAATGTCATCTAAACCACTCAGCTCATCTGCACTGGGCACATTTGCTTTTAACCAGGCTGCCGCTTCTGAGCGGAAGGTGGCTTCTTCTTGATTATCGTTAAAATCCATATCTTTCTTCCTAAACTTAAATTCTTTAAAAGGCTGTTAACTCTTTTTTAGTTTTTCTGTTAACTAGGCTGCGTTGTTTTGTTCCATTGCAGTAATCAGACGATCCTGCCAGTAGCCTTCACTGCCAATATTGACGCTCAATAACTTGGCACGACGATAATAAAACTGGCAATCAAATTCCCAAGTAAAGCCCATACCACCGTGGGTTTGCACATTCTCTTCAGCGGCATGAACCGAGGCTTGAATAGCCCCCACACGAGCGGTCGCTGCGGCCAAAGCAAGCTCAGAGCTGTCAGAGTCCAAAGCCCACGCGCCGTAGTAACCATTGCTGCGAGCCAAAGTATTCTTCACGTACATGCCAGCAAGCTTATGCTTAATGGCCTGATAGGAGGCAATAGCGCGACCAAAAGCATAACGACCCATGGCGTAGTCTCTCGCTTGCTCAAGAGCAGCATCGGCTAAGCCCACTTGCTCCCAAGCAAATAGAACCGCTGCACGGTCCATCAACTTATCAAGGGCAGACCAACCTACACCCTCACCGCCAAGCAACTCAGCCTGTGCGTCTTTCATGTCCAGAACCGCATGTCCACGAGAAAAATCTAAAGTACGTACCGCTTCCCGACTAACGCCCGCTTGGTCTAATTCAACCAAATACATGCTGGCGCCATCGCCTGAATCGCTGGCGCCTACGACAACAGCAAAATCTGCGGCGCGACCATCAGGAACAGGTAACTTACGACCATTTAGACCAGCACCAGACATCTTAGTTTTTAGACTCTTAGCGCTAGGACGGCCATTGCCTTCAGCCAGTGCGAAAGTACCAATGGCTTCGCCAGTGGCAAGTAAAGGCAGCCACTTTTCTTTCTGCTGGGTAGAACCCAAAGCCAAGATAGCCTCGGTAGCCAAATAAACCGAGGAACTGAAAGGAATTGGCGCTGCAGCGCGACCGAGCTCTTCAGCAATGACAACGAGCTCAAGATAAGAAAGCCCTAAACCACCAAACTCTTCAGGGATAACCGTAGCGGTCCAACCCATTTCAGCCACTTTGCCCCAAAGCACTGCATCGTGATCCGCGTCGCCGTCTAGTACAGCTCTCACTGCAGTAGGTGGACAATTATCTGCAAGAAAGCCTCTGGCTTGCTCACGCAGTAGCTCTTGTTCGTCTGAAAATTCAAAATTCATAAACTCAATCCCCTCTTGTCATTCATGTCGCCCCAAACTGGCAAAGCGCCGAGAGCCGTGAAGAACAGAATATAGCAGACCCAAAATAAAATTAACCTCTTGACTCACCTAGCTTATATCAGCTGTAGCGCACACCACTATCAACAGAGCAAAGTGTCTAAACAATGTTCAAATGAAACTACACGGGGTATGGCGATATTTTCACTGCCTCCTGAGCCGGATAAAAGGCTAGAATCACGACATGAAAACGCCTAATTTTTCTCAACTCCAATATTTACGTGTGGCTTGCGCATCGCCTGTCATTGCCATCGGCGACCCAGTGGCCAACGCCAAGGTCATTGCCGCCACCTGCCAGCAACTCAGCCGCCAAGGAGTGGCTGTGGGGGTATTTCCTGAGCTGTGCCTGAGCGGCTACTCCGCGGAAGATTTGTTTTATACCGAGACACTGTTAATTGAAACACGTCGCGCGTTAGCCCTACTTTGCATCGAGTCTACTCTGCCGTTAATTGCAGTGGGCGCGCCATGGCGTCTAAGGGATGGACGTTTAATTAACTGCGCCGTGCTCATTGGCCAAGGCCGCATACTGGGCATGGTGCCAAAATCCGTACAGCCTAATTACGGCGAGTTTTATGATTTACGCTGGTTTGCACCCGGCGGACAAGTGAACGAAACCGAGGTCACAGATGAACTGGGCAGCTTCCAAATTCGAGTAGACCAGTTGTTTGAATTCGACGAACACTTGATTGGCGTAGAAATTTGCGAAGACCTTTGGGCACCCCTAACCCCGAGCACTAACGCGGCATTAGCCGGCGCGCAAATAATGCTCAACTTGTCTGCCAGTAATGAGCTCATCAGCAAAGCCGACTATCGTCGGGACCTAGTGCGCATGACCAGTGCAAAAAATCTCTGCGCCTATATTTACGCAGCAGCCGGTGCTACGGAATCTACTAAAGACGTGGTGTTTGGTGGACATTGCATGGTCGCAGAAGCAGGCCAAATTATTGCCGAAGGTGAGCGTTTTAGCCTGAAGGGCCAAACTTTAGTCACCGAAATAGACTGCCAAAAACTCATGCACGACCGTGCGCAAAACACCACATTTGGCCAAGCTGCACGCCCAAGGGCTTACCGCATTGTGCCTGCTGGCGGTGTCAGCGAACCGTTAACCACTTTAAACCGCCAGTATCCTGCCCATCCCTTTGTACCCACAGATGAAGGTGAGTTCGATGCACGGGCACAAGAGATCTTAAGCATCCAATCCACCGGCCTAGCCCGGCGCATGCTTGCGGCCCACACGCAAAAGTTAGTCATTGGCTTATCCGGAGGATTAGATTCCACCTTGGCGTTCTTAGTGGCTAAAGATGCCTTGGCCAAATTAAATTTACCCCCAGCCAACCTTTACGCCCTGACCTTACCCGGTCCTGGGACAACGACTGGCACATTAGACAATGCCCACGGGTTAGCAAAAGCCGTTAACGTATCGTTAGAAGAAATTTCCATCGCGCCTGCGGTTGAGCAACATCTAAAAGATCTCAACCACCAAGGCGATCATGATGTGGTGTTTGAAAACGCCCAGGCCCGTGAGCGCACGCAAATACTCTTTAACATGGCGAATAAGGTTGGCGGCATTGTTGTCGGCACTGGCGACCTCAGCGAACTGGCTCTTGGCTGGTGCACGTTTAACGCCGACCATATGGCCAACTACAATGTGAATGCAAGCGTGCCTAAAACTATGATGGCTTACTTGGTGCGTTGGTATGCCAAACACAGATCTCAGCCCGACCTCGCACAAGTACTGGAAAATGTTTTGGCCACACCCATCAGCCCAGAGCTGATTCCACCTAAAGACGGTGAGATCAGCCAACATACTGAGGCCTTAGTAGGACCGTACGAACTACATGACTTTTTCCTTTATCACTTTTTGCGCACCGGGGCTGACGCCACCAAGATCTTTTACTTGGCGGTTGATAGCTTTGAGGGCAAATACGACGCACAAACTATTCAAAAGTGGTTGGGGCAATTCTTTAAGCGCTTTATCAGCCAGCAGTTTAAGCGCACTACCCTGCCACCCGGTCCCAAAGTCGGCAGCGTCAGCTTGTCGCCACGGGGCGATTGGCGTATGCCGGACGAAGCCGCGGTAGAGCATATCCTGCAAGAAGTAGAATTCCTCTTATAAAAATGGTTATCAACAGAGCCGCAAACATCCTCATAGCACTCTAAGCTGGACTAGCAATATGAACAAATTCTTATTAGTAACTCTTTCTGCACTGCTCAGCCTTAGCGCTTTGAGCGCCAGAGCTGGCAGCGACTTTTGTGGCGAAAAAGGTGTATGGATAGAAATACTCGGCGCGGGCAGCGGCGAGATAACTGACGGTCAGGGTTCTAGCAGCTATCTGGTTTGGCAGGACGATGTGGCCCGACTCTTGGTAGACGTTGGTTCCGGCTCAAAGAGCGCGTTTGAAAGATCTGGCGCAGACTTCACCGAAATTGAGGTGATTGCTCTGAGCCACCTACACGCAGACCATAGCGCAGATTTAGCGGAATATATCAGTGGTTCGGAAGGCGAAGACCGCGAACTACCTTTATTAATTCTCGGACCTGACAGTAATAATCCACTGTACCCAACTACGACGGAATTTATTGACCGCTTAATAGGTTCCAATGGTGCCTACAGCTACTTGGCCCATACCCTCACCAGCGCCTCTAAGTTTGGTTATAAAGTGCGCGCCACCAATGTGCCCGCAACTGGCACCCGACGTTGGTCACGTTACAAAAGTGACATCATGAGCCTCGCCGCCATACCGGTAAACCATGGCGATGTACCCACACTTGCATGGCGTGTAGAAATTGGCGGCAAAGTCATTGTCTTTGCTGGTGACTTTAATAACGACAAAAACACTGTGGCCACCTTTGCCAAAAACGCAGATGCGTTGGTAGCCAGCCACGCCATTCCCGAAATATCTCGAGGTAAACTTAGAGAAGAATTTGCCCTGCCATCGGAGCTAGGCAAGGTGGCCGCCCAAGCCAATACGCGGATGCTCATATTAGGCCACCGTAATACGCGCACTCGTGGGCGCGAAAGCATCAGCCGAGAAGCAATGGAAGCCAGCTACGATGGACCCATCTTGTTTGCCAATGACAACGAGTGTTGGGGACTTTAATCCAACACCGGGCAAAATTGCAGGCAAAAAGACCCAGAGGCATGACTACATAGTAGTTAAGCGGCTGGGTCTTTAGTTTTACAAGAAAGCGCGCCTGCTGCGGTTCGCACTTTTCTTTTTCCGTTTATCTCGCCTTTACTCGCGGTGTTTTTCTTGTCTCGGCGCTTGTGTCTACTCTTATGTCCACTCTCAGTTTTACTCTAAGCGCTATTCGCTAGCCACCTGATTGGCTTGCAGATAGTCCAAGGTCAATTGCGTCATAGCACTGACCCCCGGCTTTAGTGCACCTTCATCCACATAGAAGTAAGGCGAGTGGTTAGGAATAGCCTTCTCTGGCGGCACACTTAAAGGCCGCGCGCCAATAAAAAAGAAGAAGCCCGGCACCTGTTCTTGGAAGAATGAAAAGTCCTCAGCACCGGTGACCAACGGTGGTTCGTATACATTGGTAGGGCCATAAACCTTATCTAACGTCGGTCCAAGCAGTGCGGTCAATTCAGCGTCGTTGTAAGTCACTGGCACACCGGGATCAATTTCAACGGTGGCTTCAGCGCCCTGAGACTCGGCAATATTAGAGACAATGCGTCTAATCTTTTCATGTACCGCTAAACGAATGTTCGGATCGAAAGTACGAATGGTACCGCTCATGGAAGCCGTCTCCGGCACTATATTATTGCGTACCCCGGCTTGGAAGTTACCCACCGTCACCACAACAGGGTGCTGGGTAATATCAATCTGACGGCTGACAATAGTCTGCAGAGCATTCACAATTTGCGCCCCAACCACAATGGGATCTACCCCAGCCCAAGGACGAGCGCCGTGAGTCTGCGAGCCCGTAACCTCAATATCAAAACGCTGGGCACTGGCCATAAAGCCCTTGCTGCGATAGGTAGCCGTACCCACAGCACTACCCTGAGAAATGTGCAAACCAATCACTGCATCCACATCAGGGTTCTTCAACGCCCCTTCAGCAATCATCATCTTCGCGCCGCCATCTTCGCCCCTAGGCGGACCTTCTTCAGCAGGCTGAAAAATAAACTTAACGGTACCAGGCAAATCTTCACGCACAGCAGCAAGCGCTTGAGCCGCGCCCATTAAAATAGCCACATGGTTGTCGTGACCACAGGCGTGCATTACCCCAACCTCACGACCCTCGTATTCGCCTAACTGCGTAGACGCATAGGCAAGGCCGGTTTTCTCAACCACAGGCAAACCATCCATATCCGCACGTAACGCCAACACAGGACCCGGCTTGCCGCCACGCAAAATGCCAACCACACCGGTATGGGCAACACCAGTTTGCACCTCCATACCCAGCGACTTCAGATGATCCGCCACCAACTTACTGGTACGAAATTCTCTATTAGACAGCTCAGGATGCTCGTGAATGTCACGACGCCAACTGATTACATCTGCAGCAACAGCGTTCACTTCTTCCGCCAGTTGAGAGCGCAACTGCGGAGCAGAATCCGCCCAAACAGCGGAACTCATGGCACTTAAACCAACCGATAAACCTAAAGACAACACAGCAATAAAACGCATGACACCCCTCCGACAAAAAACAGAGTTTAGCCCATAAGCAGCGCACAAGGAAAACTCATACAAAGGTAAAGGCAAAGGCAAAGAGAGGACGCAAACCACCGGTCAAGAAAACAACACCAATAAGGATAATTGTTTGGGAGCAATACCGAATTCAGGCCATGCTGAAAGCCCGTAAAGCAACTGACAAAGACTATGGCAGAAGACGAACGAATATCACTTGGACCCGAAGACACGGTGGCTTTATGGCAGGGAGGGACAGATGGTTGGAATGCATGGGTAGAAAAGAATCCAGATGCGGACATCAGTTTTTCGAACATTGACTTAGGGCAATACAGAAATGCGCGCGGCCAGATGGCATGGCGATTATCGTTGGCCAACAGCACTCGTCGAAGGGCTATTTTGGTTAGGGTGTGATTATGGTCGCGACCTAGCCAGACCTCTTTTATGGCTTTTTGTAATGTTCGGACTCTGCGCAAACGTTTATGTGGCCGCCTCCATATCGGCACTGAGCAGCACGGTGGTAACTAAAGCTATCTTATTTTCATGGGGCCAAATGTTTGTCTATATCCCAAGCAGCAGCAACGCACGAGATGAGGGCCTGCAAATTCTTTTCGATGGGCACTTACCCGACTGGCTCTACTTCATCACCTTTAGTCAAAGCTTGCTGACCTTGGTCTTATTATTCCAAGTGGGATTGGTACTGCGTAACCGCTTTAAGCTTTAGCGCTGGTTAATTAGATCCGGCTGGCTCTTTATACCCTAGGGAAGCTTTGATCAAACCTAAGGGCTTGCTCAGTGCTTCCCTAGCCGGTCCTGCATTTGAATTACAAAATACTCGTAGCGTTGGGTGAGTTCGGACAGGTCAAATTCTTCGGCTATTTCGCTGCGCTCTCCAAATTCCAGCATGAGGCGGAAGGCTTGGACGAGTACCCATTCTTGGGTAAAGGTGCCGCCGCATATTTCTTTGTGCAACTCTGGGCTCAGGGTCACTCGATGAATGCTTTCGTCACTGCCTTCTAAAACAACCTCGTAGACATTGGCGGCTACCATATTCACACTGATCACTTGTTTCCCCAATTTGTCTGCACTTAAGAAGAATCACTATGACTGACATGGACACCCTTTGCCAAAACCTTGAAGCCATTTGGCATGAACAAATTCCGCTGTCTAAAGCCATGACCATGAAAATTGCACATTTCCGCGATCATGTGCTGACCACTCACGCGGGCCTCGGCCCCAATGTAAATGTTCACGGCACCGCTTTTGCGGGCAGTCTTTACGCCATTCAAGCCCTGACCGGCTGGGGCATGATGCACTTGCAGTTAAAACTTAATGATCTGGACGCATCCATTGTGATCGCCAACGGTCAGATCGACTACGCCAAGCCGGTGGCAGAGGACATTCATGTGACCTGTAGTTTTGGCGAGCACTTGGAAGAATTTGAACAGCTTAAAAGCACCGGCAAAGGCCGCTTTCCACTTAACACCAAAGTGTTGCTGGCCGACGGCACCGAGGCCGGCGGATTCTCTGGGCTTTACGCCGTGCGGCTAAATCGCTGACGCAGAAACACAGCGATGCGCAGGCTGACCGCAACTAACCCTACGGCCACAATACCCACATAAAGTGGATCGCTAGTGGCCAACAGCACACCAATAAAAGTATTCATAAAGATCAGCCACACGTAATAAATACCCAGAGTGTGTATGCGTCGCCACCAAGCTTTTAGGGCGCGCTGGGAAGTATTATTACTGGTGGCCGCCATAATCCATGTGAGCAAAAACGCGAGCCCACCAAAAATTAGGGTGACCATTTCTAACGGTTCGCCACTGGTTTGTAGGTACGCAACCACATAACCGAAATGCACAGTATGCACAAAGGCCATTGCCAAACCCAGATAGCGGCGATGACGCAACAGCTCGGAACCCATTCCAGTCAACTGCCGAAAAGGCCGGGCGATCATAGCCAGAAGTAATAGAACAAATGCAATGCGCGCTGTAACCCGCAGCATGTAGCCAATGTGATCGGCCGCAGATACATCAGCAAAGGCTGTGCCTAATGCTCGATCTTGGAGATATAGACTTAACCCCAGAGTGAAAAGGGTGAGCGTGAAAATAATATTACGGCCAAAAGCCCCAGACCACCCATATAGATGGCTATCTTCTCGGTAATTCAGCTTCATCAGACGCCCTCGTACCCACTTTGAACGTAAGTGTACTCACCAACGCTTGCTGTGCAATAGCCACGCCGCCTCGACGCGCCGGAGTGAATTTCCAGCTTGTCACGGCCTGTAGCGCGGCGGCATCAAACACTTGGGCCGACGAGCTTTCTACAACAACCGCATTAATCACTACACCCTGATCGGTAACGTCGTATTGAACGGTTACCTCACCCTCCACGCCCTGAGTCTGGGCTTGCGGGGGATAAATTGGTGCAGCGCCACTGCTCAGTTGCAGCGGTCGGTCTTGACTGGCGCATCCAGCAAACAACAGGGCCGCCGCTAATAGCCAAATAGAATGCTGCACATACTTTGCCGCGCGCTTACGCACGCCTGCCACTTCTGCCGCTGTGGTTGTTACTGCCGCTGCTGTCATATTTTTTCCAAGCCTCTTTTAACTATATCGGCCGCTTGAGGTAACAAGATAGTTAGGTCACTAAAAACTGTCGACCTGGATCTGCGGCCAACTCAGTCTCGCCAGTGCGATGGTGCATTACCGCGCCGTCTGGCGCGTATTGTAAGATATATGCCTTGCGCGTGTTCGCAGTGAGATTCGGTCCAGTGCGGTGTGGCGTAAGACTGGAAAATACCGCAATGGAACCTGCCTTAAGCGGCATAGCAACGGCATCTTCTGGAGTTTCTTTAAGGCATTGAAAACCGACATCCGCCCACCAATGGTTTAGCGTGCCGAGGGTGTGTAAGCCGGGCGCAATCCACGGACAGCCATTTTCTTCCACCGCATCATTCAACGCTATCCAACAAGTTAGGTACTGTTGCGGCTGCACAAAGGTGTAGCCATTGTCCTGATGCCAAGGAAACTCCGTCGGCGTGCCAGGGCGTTTATAAACAATTTGATCCCAGTACAAGCGCACCGCGGGGCCAATGAGGTCTTTAACCAGAGCCAGCATAGTGGGGTGACTGGCCAACGCCTTGGCCTGAGGCGACTGCAATACCGTGTGGGCCCGAAAAACAATTTCATCGTGTTTGGCGATGGCTATCGCATTGGGATCTGCATGTTGCAGCAGTGCATTTTTTTCCGCTTCCAATGGATCAAGTTCTGCTATTAAGGCCGTCAGCTCAGCCGAGCTGAAAACATCGGGTAAAACAAAACCACCTTGATGGGCGTAGGCGTCAGCCTGAGCTTGGGTGATACAGGTGAACGGCCCCACTGGTTGTTGCCAACTAAAATTCTGATTAAGCGGGTGTAATTTCATCGCACAAGCATCGCATTAAGCCATTGGTCGAACAATGCTTGAGAATATCTAAACAACACCTAAGATGGCAGGCTCAATTGTCGGCTAGCTAGTGCGCCACTTAGGGCAACAACAAACCACCGCTTGGTAAACGCGTTAAAAGCCACGACCATAAACGACGGCCATAAAAGATGAATGACGAAGAGAAAAATTCTACAGCGCCAAGCACTGAAGAGCAGATGACCCACGCGGACAACCCCGACGAGGAATTGCCACCCCTGACATTGTGGCAAATGATCGGCAGCGCTTTGTCCGCAGCGGTGGGCGTGCAGTCTAGTAAAAATAGGGAGCGCGACTTTGCTCGCGGCAAAGCAAGTCATTTCATAATGATTGGGGTGGGATTCACCGCAATTTTTGTGGTGCTTATGGCATTGCTCGTGCGCTTTATTCTCAGCCAAGTCACCTAGCTCAAAATTCCAATATGTGTCTTGGCGCGGTGATAAGTTTTGCCGAACAGTCTATTCGGACCGTTGCGCCAGCGGGTTACCAAGATCTTGAGCTATATTTTTAACCAGACCTTCCATGTGCTCATGGTTTGCGTCAAATTGCTGCATCAACGCAAATTGCGCCCGCGCTCGCTGCAAGTTCTGCCCCGACTCACTGACACGAAAGTAAACATCACCCATCAAATGATCAGTTAAAAATCGTAGCCCCAACATGCCCGCAATATGTCCGGGCACTTGAACCATTTCTTGCACAGTTTGCTCCGTCACTGGCTTTTGCAAACCTTGTAAAAACCCTTCTGCGGCATTTCGATAATCGCCCAAATTAACTTCGCCGCGACTAAAAGCAATTGACCGCATCAAATCGCCAAAGTCCCAAGCCCAATGGCCGTACATGGTGGTATCTAAATCTATTACAGCGGCGACCTGAGTACCTTGTGCATTAAAGAGTAGGTTATTCACTTTGCAGTCGGCATGTACGTGGGCATTAAATTCAGAAAATCCTGACTCTTGGCTTTGCAAATGCGCCACAGCGTTCATAAGATCTTTGGGCGCATCTTTAGCAACTTGCGAAAACTGTTGTAAATAAAAGTCTAATTGTAAAAACCCCTCAATGGTCTCTGCTAAGGGTTGTCCGGGCAGGTCCGCTAGCACTCGCTGATAATCCGCAAACGCTCGGGCGGTTAAAGCGATTTGTGTTGGGTGTTGAAACGACTCTACAACTTGGGTGTTGGCCAAATACTGCCACAGCCGCCAATACCCACTTTCCCCAACATGATGAAATTCGCCAGTTTTACTGGGCTGTAATTTAGGCACTCGGTAGCGGTTAGAAAACCCAGCGTTATTTAACAAATGCTTGGTTATCCGCTGGGTCTGGCGTTGGACCAAATGGGGATCAGGAAATACATTTTCACTCACGCGCTGCAGCACAAACTGTTCTTGATGCTGGGCGGTAGTGAGCAAAAAAGTATGGTGAATGTGTCCATTGCCCAGCGGCGCTAACGTGACTTGATCAAACCACTGAGCAGATACTTCATAAGCGCGCTGTAAAACCTCAATTTGGCTCATTACTTAATTCGCGCTCTGAGTAGTGCGCGCGAGGTGGTCTATAAAGTGAGGAATAACCGCCACCATAAACTCTCCGCGGGGCTGGTATAAAGCCAGCAATTGCGCCTGACATTCTTCCGCCGTCAACTCACCACCGAGCCACTTCAACATTAGGTCACAGGCATCAACCAACACATCTAAAGCACCCTGCACCTCTTCAGGCCAAGGGAAATTAAGCGCCTGGGCTTGGCAGTCGAGTTTGAGCTGACTCAAGGCGTCAGCGTCTAATGACGTGGCCAATCGCCGTGCTGCCATACTCTCGGGCATTATGAAATCAATGACCTTATCCAACGGTGTGTTCACGCCATAAGGCCGCGCTTGGGGCATTTCTGTTCCAGACAATCTGGCTTTCAAGGCCTGTTCGCCAAGCAAACGGCCGTACCATTTAACTGGTTCCAAGTAAGAAAGCACCGTTTGCTGGGCCTGCGAGAAACCCATTTTTTCTAACGCTTGGTTTTGGCAAAGCTCTGGGTCATTGGGCAGCGCGCGCCAACTGCTGTTCAGTCGCCGATATAAATCGTGCATAGCCTCTGGTGCAACCGGTGTGCTTATATTAGACCACAGTACCTCAGCTACGGCAGGCAGCCGACTCCACAAGCGCGGCATCAATGTTTGAGAATCTACCAACTCAGCCCACAAACAAGCTTCGCCCCCCAGCACTTGGGCGGAGGTTTGCGCGGCATCAATATCCACAGCCCCTTCCCGCCATTGATGGGTCCAAGCCAGAGCTTTCGCGATGTGTTGTAGACGCAGGTCTTTAGCCAAATCATCTTCCAACGCCAACATTTCCTCTTGGCAGCCTTCAACATCAAAGCCGTAGTGCAAGTCCGCAGGAAAAAATAAGTCTAAATAGAAGGGGCCGGAAACGACACAGTCTCTGTTCAGCGCAAGCGCACGATCGCGGGTCGTAATGCCACGCCAATTTTGCACCACGCAATTGGGTACATCGGGGTGCAAAATCTCATCCCAGCCAATCACCCGCTTACCCATAGCCTCTAACATTGCGCAGAGCCGCTGCAAAAAATAGTTCTGCAGGCCGCGAACGTCATCTAAGCTATGCGTCGCAATAAATGCTTGGGCCTGAGGGTTTTCAGACCACCACGAGGGGTTCACTTCATCGCCACCGACATGCACAAAGTCGTCTGGAAAAATCTCCACTACTTCGGCAAATATCGCCTCAAGCGCCGTGTAGACAATTTCGTCCGTTGGATTCAAACAAGCTTTGTGCACGCCAAAGCGCTCGCTAGGCTGCACCTCATACATGCCCCACTCAGGGTAAGCGGTCAGCCAATGAGTTACGTGGCCCGGCACATCTACCTCAGGAATAATACGCACCCCACGGTTGGCGGCGTAGGCCACCAAATCTAACAATTGCTGTTTGGAATAATGCTCCGCGCTGGGTAACTTAGGCCGCGCTGCGCTCGGCAGTCGGTAGGCTTGGTCGTCACTGAAATGTATGTGCAGTACGTTCATCTTCAGCACAGCCAAGCCATCTATAACTGCAAACAAATCCTCTACGGGTAAAAAATGCCTCGCCACGTCTACTAACAATCCGCGCCAATGAAACCGTGGGCTGTCGTGAATGGTAAGGCCTAAAAACAATTCATTAGCCACAACCAACTGATGCAGCGTTGCTAGCCCACGGAGGGCGCCCCAGGTATTGCTTGCCGACAAATGAATGCCGTCATCGCGAATAGAAATGCGGTGCGACTCATCTGCTTGTACAGGGGGCGTTGATGACTGCACGTGCTGCACATGTAAATGCAGCGGGCCGCAGTGACTTTCGACCAATAATTCTCGAGCGAAGTTTTCTACCCGTGCATCTGCCGAACCTTGCCAGTGCAATGCAAAACCTGACGGGATTGCTCGCGCATTGGCGCCCAATTGCAGATGGTTGGGTTTTGGTAAAACTGAAATGGGATTTTGATTGAGCATCGCCTAATGATAATGACTTTAACCAAGAAAACAGCACAAAGACTCGCACTAAGGCAAAAACACCACCAAACCCGGGTTATGCGCCGTTGAGGAAATGGGCGGCAAGCGGAGGC
>Ga0206682_10003144_pt1 | contig 14332 bp, 3 predicted proteins | sample M240m12015metaG_FD_155444 | JGI IMG/M metagenome (GOLD analysis project Ga0206682, IMG submission 155444) | Ammonia-oxidizing marine archaeal communities from Monterey Bay, California, United States - M2 40m 12015 | ecosystem: Environmental > Aquatic > Marine > Intertidal zone | place: USA... | reverse complement strand
TTGTTGCTTAGTTAATCCTAGCTTCAACAACGTTTCTTTTTGTTGTTTAGTACTAGTCTCTTTTTTCATTTTATTTACTTTTTCTTTAAGTATCATTTGGGGCGTCATCTCTACTTTATCTTCAACACCATAGTACGGTAAGCCAAGATCCCACGTTGACCAACCCATCAATAAAGCAACCTTTTGCCATCTGTCAGAACTATCACTTGTTACAGCTCTTAAATTGTTTATTTTTTGTATTGCTCTGTCTAACGGTACGTTTGTTAAACCTGAAACTACTTGAGCAAATGCTAAATAAGCAGGGTTATTTAAGTTAAAACCTTCTTGACTCATTTTTTCACGTTCCCAAGACAATGTATTAAGACCACTTGTTAGTTTTCTAACTTTAGAATCTAATGGTGGAGAAAAACCAAACAAATCAGATATAGCTTTTCTAAACTCAGGCGTTCCTTTCTCTTTGTTAGCTTGTTTGTATATAGTTGTTAAAGCGTCTTTTATAGCAACAACTGCTGCTCCTTGTATACCAAGACCTCTTAAAAGTGAATCAGCCATACCATTTGCTATTCTACCTGTTTTGTCTTCTTGTTCTTCATCTTCTTCACCAAACGCTAAAGCAAATAACGCTGTTTGTAACGCGTTAAATATAAGGTTTTGCATAGCTCCATAGTAAATTATTTTAGAAACATTAGTTTTCCAGTCGCCTCTGCCGTTTATAAGATCCTGCGTTGATCTTTTTATTATACGATTATACTGCATTGGCGTGTTAGCAAAAGCTAGTATTACACGACCAGCACCTGAAGCTTGTTGTTGTGATATTTTACTTGGGTTACTTGACTGTTGACTTGTTTCTGCAATAGCATAGAAATCATCAAACGCTTGTTTTTCAGCAGCAACTTGATCCATACCACTTTTAACATAAGCTTTTACTTGGTTTCTATAAAACGTAGAACCACCAGCCGCGATAGCAAAACTATCTGCAAATCTTGTAAGAACAAAACCTTTGTTAAGTAGTAAATTTAAAAATGCTTTTGGTTTATTAGAACTTTCTGCTACAGCGTCTGCTATTTCAGATTCACTAACATTTATTTTTAATCCATCACGTCTTTCAACTAAGTAAGGTGAATTAAACAATGTCATAAAATCTTTCCAATATTGTTTTTGATTGGCAAAAGCTTTACCAGCAGCTATAAGATTATTGTTACCAAAGTTTATAAAGTTAACTGCAGATATAGTTTGTAACACTGCAGATCTTGTGTTTAAGAACATTATAGCGCCAACAGAGTTATTTAACCAATTTAATAATCCATCTACAATTCTTGAATTACCTATAGGTCTATTAGAACCTGACTTCATTCTACGTATAATATCACGTAAAGCCTCTACATATCTAGGACCATAAGCAGCTTCAAGTTTATTCATTACTTTATCTGAAAATATTATATCAACATTTTCATTAAACTCTTGCATGTATTCTTTTCTGTTAACTTTATTTATTTCGTTGACAATGTCCGACGTTATATTTCCAGCTAACCAAGTTTGACTAGGTTTAGGATATGGCTTACCTTTTTGTATGTTTATTAATTCATCTACAAAAACGTTTAACTCAGTATTATTATCTATAAAAGCATTTAATTCCTTAGCGTCTCTTTTAGATAACCCAGGAACTTCCATACCTTGTCTTGTCCATACTGCAACTCTAGCAGCTTGACCAAAAGTAAAACCTCCAATACCTGTTTTTTTAGATAATGACTTAGGTAGTGTCTTAAGACTATTCTTTAATGCTTTAAAATCGTTAGCAGCAGTTATCTTAGCTTTTGTTACAGCTTGCTCTGCTCTATTGTAAGGATCAATTAAGTTATCTTGAAAAAACTTAAACTGTGCATTACCAATTTTACCTTTACCTAAAAACTTATATATTAAACCTACAAAATCTTCTGCAGATGGTGTTGTAAAGAAAGTAAACTTACCTTTACCAGCTCCAACTGTTTGTGCTCTTGCTCTAGAAAACTCAGCTTCAGATTTTATACCTGCGCTATCTTCAAGAATATCATTTATAATTTTATCAAAAGTTTTTGTTTTACTAAAAATAGCTTGCTGTACTTTAGACTTTACATCAACTTGATCTAAAACTTCTTTAACTGCTTTAACGTTTTTAATTGCATCGTCAGCAAAATAAAAATCATTATAACCTTCAGCTGTTTTACTTATAACCCAGTTAGCCTTAGCTTGCGGCGATCCATCTTCTAGCCCTGTAATATTTTCTATTGGTAAGTTTAAACCTATACCATCTAAAAACATTTTAATATCTGACGCCGCTATTTGCGGTCTAGCTGTTAACACAAATATATCTTTACTACCAAACTTACCTTGACGCTTCAAAGCTAAATCAGCAAGCGGTCCTTTTTGAGTTCCTTTACCTACGTTTTCAAAGTTAGTAAAATCAAAAGTAGCTCCAGCTTCTTGTAATTCACTAGCTTGTTCAGCAAATTCAGACGCTGATATTTCTTGTGATTTACCATCAGCCATGTTAACTATAACTTTTTCTTTAGTTTTAGCTAAAGTATCATCAAAATCAAACACGCTAATACCTTTAGGTTTTTTATTTAACGCTCTTGAAAGTTTAAGAGTTTTGTCGTAATTACTTAAGTTTTGTATTTGGCTAATTGTTGTTTTGCTAAATGAAGATTTATTTCCAAAAGTATTGTCATTTAAAGTAACTGCGGTTTTTGCTTCGTTAATTAAGGATTCAGTAGTTGGTTGACCGTTAGCTTTTATTTTAAAAACATTTGCCATTGTTTGACCATTTAAATCTACAACAGAGCTAGGATCAATACCACCATTAAATTGCGCTACTTTATCGTTAAAATATCTTTGCCACCAAAAATTGTCTATTAAATTCCAGCCTTGAGGCATTGTTCTACCTAGTTTAGCTAGTCCAAGTTTAGCATTTTGAGACGCATCTAAAGCAATAAGCTTGTAATTTTTTATTACTAATTTATAAGCTTTGTTAAAATTACTTTTGCTGGAACCAAAATTATTAATAGCATTGTCTAGTAGGTATAAATATGCTGCCGTTGCTGGCATAGCATGTTCGTATTCGTACAGAGTACCGTTTTTTCCTCTTGGTTTAGGTGAGTAACCCCAAATTTGAGCACCTAACTTGTGCCAGTGACCAGTGTGATTAGCTACTAATTTTAAATAAGAGGCTATAGCTGGAGCTCGTTTTTTATCTTTTTTAATTCTTTCTGCAATACGACTCCATAAAGCTTTATGTATAGCTCCTGTTTTAATATTAAACTTTTTTGATTTGTTTTTTATTTCTATAGTCGAGCCTTTAAAAATAGTTCCATAAGAAGATAATGTAAAATCAGTTAAAGTTTTTGTTTTACCGTCCGCGTCTTTATAAGTAATAGGTTTACCAAATTTAGTTTTTTTGTCATTAAGCATTTTGTTAAAACCTTTTCTTAACTCTTCAAGTTTTAATGATTGTTCAGGGTTTAGATATTCATTATTAAGATTTTTCTTTTTACCATCATTAGTCTGCATGCTTATGCCCCAATCAGCACCACTTGTAGTAAATACGTTTCCACCACGCTTACCTATCCACATTTCTTTTGGTCCAAGAACAACAATTTCATTTTTAAAAGTTTTTATTATTTCTTCTCTTCCTTCTGGAGTATTTATTAAAGTTTTAAAGTCTAAAGATTTTTTTAAACCTTTTCCTGTTAAAAGAGCATCTACTTTTGATCTACCTTTTAATTTTAAATCAAACATACCATAAGTCGATCTGCTAAATAAAGCTCCTGATTGTAATCTTTTAGCTCGTGAAGGTTGTGCTGTTTCAAGCATACGATTTCTAATAGCTAGATTTAATAAACCTCTAATAGTTTGACCTACGCGATCTCTGTATATAGGTTTAACTGGTTTTTCTCTAATTAAATCCATGTAGTCTTTTAAGCTACCTGTTAATTTACCATCAGTGTACAAAGCGTCTTTAACATTTTTAGGTACAAACGTGCCTTTGCCAAAGTCATCTTTTAGTTTAGGTAAACGAGCATAGTCATCTTTAGCATTTTTAAGTAAAAACTGCTTTGCTCTAGTCAAGCCTTCTGCATCTTTTTTAGAGTAATTTCTTGTTTTATCTGTAATTGTCTGTGGATTAAGACCTAATTTTTCTCCATATATATTAGCTACATCTTTAGGTACGTTTCTAGTATCTGAAAACTTAACGTCGTCACCTTTAAAATTTTTACCTACAGCTTCGTCTATTCTAGCTTCAGTGGCTTTGTCAAAAGCTATTGTTTCGCTAGGTTTTTTAACTTTTTTGCTAACAGCTTCTGGCTGTTTAGTTTCTTCTGCTACAATACCTTTAGCTTCTGTTACGTCTGTTTCAAAATCTTGTTTTAATATTCTATTAGCAGCTTCTATTGCTCTAGATCTTAAGTATGTATTTATATAAGCAGCAAGAGGTACATTTGTAGCAGGGTTGTATTCACTAATCATATCTAAAACGCCACGCTTACCTGTTAATATTTCATCAACAAGCAACTGTCTATCAAAACCAGGAACATCTTGATATTTATTAGCTATTTTATTAGCCATGCCTTCGTATTCTTTTATAATTTCAAAAGCCCCATCAGTTCCTTGATTTTCAAATATGTTTTGCACTTTATCTGAAGCTGTTTGTGATAAAGAAACTTCTTCAGAACGTATAACAGGAGCTTTTAATAAAGCTTTAGCTTTAGAGTCAATACCTTTTCCTTTTCTCATGTTATAAGAATAGTCTCTTATAAAGTTATAAATTTCTCTACCTGTTTTAAAATCAGCATTTTCAAAACCTTTTTCTTTAAATAAATTTAAAAACTTATCTTTTAATCTTAAAAAACTTTCACCTAAATTATCTGACCAATTAATTTGTTTTTTACCTAACGCATCAGAAAAAGCTGTAAACCATTCTTTATCATAAGTGGATTCGTCGTTTTTAATTTTTTTACCATCCTCGTCTAATAAAATATTACCATCATCGTCTCTTTTAAATTTGTAGTTGTCGTCAATACGTTTCTGTACTACTTTCATTTCAGACGGACTCAATACTTTTTTAAATTTTTCTACTAAATCTTTACCTTTATCAGGATCGTTAAACAAAGAGGCTGTTATTTTGTGTAATAACTCGTGGTTAGCTGCAGTTATAGCTTCTACCTCTGCGGCTCTTTGTTTGTTAATATATATTTTACCATCTTTTTCATGGAACAAAGCATCTGCATCGTAACCACCTGGTATATTTAATTCATCTAATCTAGCTTTCCACTTTTCAGTAGTATCAAATGTTTCTATGTTTTCCTCACCTACAATCTTAGTTACACTTTCAACATCTTTTTCTACAGCAGCAGCTGCGTCTGTAGAAGCTAAAGCTTTAAGATTTATTTCTTTTAACTTGCTGTCAATTTCCTGTAATTTATCATTATCAGGACCGTGAAAAGCTGGGTCAGTTTTCTTTTTTCTTAATTCTATATCTTTTTTTTCTTGAAGTAAAAGACTAGATTCTAATACAAAATCTGTTTCAAGCATCCAAGCAGGTATTGAAGCTGCGTTGTTATAAATAGCTTGAGCGTTTTGCATTATTTGATCAGCTTCTTCTTGAGTTGCTAAGCCAGATTCTACTAATTTATTTAATTCTATTTCTGCGGCGTCACTATTGTTTGCAATATAAATGTAATTATCTACTTGAGCCGCAGAGTTAGGTTTAAAACTAGGTACTTGCATTTGTGAAAGTAAGCCACCAGTAACAAAAGAAAGTATAGATGTTGATTTTATATCATTGTCAGTATAAGTATCTTTAAGAAAATTTATACCTGTCTTCATGTTTAGCGTTTTATTTATCCACAAATACTCTCCAGCTTGCTGAGTGTTTTCTTGAACAAATTCTTTAGAACCTTCTTTAACAAAAACTATACCATCGTTAGCTAATTTTGTTGACAAGTTAGATAATCTAAGTTGTAAGTTTTTTGTAAAGGATTTGTTTAAAAAAGCATTTGTGCCAGCTTTTTGTGATTCTTTTCTAGCGGCTAAAATAGATGAATTAACTATTCTGTTTATTCCTAATTTACCTAGAGTTCCGTCTAACCATCCAGTTCTAGTGTTTAACGGGCCAGTTGCAGCATACCAAATTGCCATGTTTTGTGAGGCTGAAGAAGCTAAAGACTCTGCTTCGTTATCTGTAAAACCTGCTTGTTTTGCCGAATCTAAAGTTTGTTTATAACCTATAGCACCACCATATGTTGATTGAAACAACATAGCATCTACTACAGGTTTTTTAACAGGTATTCTAGTAGGAGCTTTTCCTCCAACAGCAACACTTAGGTCACGTATATTTTTATATTTTTTAATTGAAGTAAAACCATTAGCAGTGGCAAGAGCTTTTAGTTTAACAGCGTTTGTTAAATACCCTACACCTTTTTGTCCTATAACTTGTGACATAACATTTCCAACTACATTTCCTCCTGTCGTTAAATAACCTCTATAAGAATTATGATCTTCAATTCTATCAGATTTTTCTATTTCATCATTTAAGCTTTTTAATTCAAAACCACCTATAATATTACCCATATTATAACCTTTAGTCACGTTGTATATTTGACCAGTGTCAGAGTCTTTAGCATAAACTATACCGTCTTTTTCTATAGTCTTACCTGTTATACTTAAAAAATAAGAATTATCTTTAGCTCTTTCTTTTTCCATTCTTAAGTTTTGAGAAATAGCCAGTGAATCATCAAAACCTGCTATTTTAAGACCAAAATCAAACAAATCTTCAAAACCTTGATAAAGACCTTTTCCTGATTCTACAAGCATTTGGCCTATGTTTGCGGCTGCAGACATAACATCTGATCTTTCGTCTAATTCTTTAGCATATTTAACTTTAGCTAATTGATACTCTTTATCTTTATCTGCTGCAAGTTTAAAATTAGACTGTTTGTATTCTTTCATTGCGGCTTGATCAAATAAAGTATAAGAACTATCTCCAGGTTTAAACTCTTTAAGAGCTTTTTTTAAATTTTCTTGTGCTGAACCAAATATTTCTACTTTATTTTTTCCTTTTAAATCTTTTTTAATTAAATCTAATTTTTTATTTTGATTTAATCTAGAATCCATTGTTCTAGTGTAAAAATTTAAATAACCTTCTAGATCCCTTTCTTTAGCTAAATCACCGCCTTGTTGGTTATATTCACCAGAATCAATAGCGTTTAAAAAATCTTCAGCGTAACCATTTGATATTAAAAAACCTTCAAAATCAATTGGATTTATACCAAATTCTTCTAAAGCTTTTGTTCCACCATAGTACTCTTCAATAAAACCAGTTTGTTTTTGCTTGTTGTAATATAAATACGGTAAAGGAATATCTAAATCATTTTCTTCTATAAAACCGTCAATATAGTTTGTAAAAGTATCTTCATTTAAAACTCTTTTTTCTTCTTCTTTTAAAATTTCATTAAATAAATCAACTTGTTTTTCTTTTTTGGAATTATTGTTTAAACCTAAAGGATCTACTTCTGTTTCAAACCTAGTGTCAATTGTTGGTTTTATTTTCTCAGATAGTGGATTTTCATTATAATAATCTTCGTTATAATCTAAAGTTTTATCTAATGAAAATTCTTTTTGTTTTTTTCCTTCTTCAATCAATAAACTATTTGGTGCAATTTTACCGCTAACTCTATCTAAATACTCTTTAGTAACATTTTTTTGATCAGCATATCTTTGAGTTCTTTGATTTATAATATCAAAAGTATTACTAACTGTTTTATCGTTACTTAGAACATAATATGGTTGGTATATTTTTTGTGACTCCAAAGAACCATCCTCCGATTCTAATTCCGTATCTTTTATCTCGGATGCATTTTCCGGTTTCGTTGCTACAGTTGCATCCACTGGGTCCGCAACAACGTCTGTCTTTACTTCTTCAACAACCTGTTCAGTTTGAGGATTGTCAATATCCCACTGGGCTAAAAGTTTTTGTTTAGCATCGTAAGATAATGACTCGTCTAATGATTCTATAAATTCTTTTCTAGTCATTTAATTTTATTTTACTGGGTTTTCTTCTGCAAATTTTTGCGCTTTAGCTTTTTTCATTTCAGCCATATCAAATACAACGGCATCAGCCTGCACGTTAGGTAATTGATTAGTTGTAAACTGTATTAAATAGTTTTTCATAAAATACTCTTTATATTTTTTCATGAATAAAACTTTTTTATCTTGTGACAACGGTAAATCAGTTTCATACGACCAGCTAGAACCAAAAGCATTAGCATCTTGCACCATTTGATCGTCTTCTTCTTCACTAGTGCCTTTACTTATGTACATGTTCCAAGCAGCTACAGCTTCTTGTTCACTATCTAAAATACCAGCAACTTCAGCGTTTATAAATGGAGTTACTTTTCTTTCTATTTTATCCATATCGTATCTAAGTACGTTTCTACCTTTACCACCGCCTATGTCTATTATTTGATAATCAAAATCACCTTGTGGTGTCATTACAATAAACTCTTCGCTTATTTTAGCATTAGGCATTAACTCTTCTGTTTCAGCATTTACCATTTCAGGGCTAAATACATTTACTTCAGTTAATAATCTAGACATCATCTTACCTATATTAGGTGTTGATGCAATTAAAAACGTTCCACTATCTAATAATATCTGTAAGCTAGAGCTATTTAATATTAATGGCTCGTAAAAACCAGGACCAGTAAAAGTTAATTGTTGTGATCCATCACCTAATAATCTAAGCTCAATGTCATAACCAGAAGTTTTAGTAAACCCTGGTCTATCGTTTAACATGCAGTTTGCTATAGTGTAATCAGCATTGTTATTAGGATCAAAGTTTTCTTCATCAGTAACCATTAATTCACCCATAACGTTTTCTATAAAATCCATAAACACGGTAGGAGCGTTAGTTAAATACTGTAATCTATCCATCTCCATTTGACAACCTTGTTCTTCACAAGTTCCGTCTTTAATAGCTAGCTCTAATCTAGCATATTCTTTTTCAGTACCTTCAAATGCTTTAAGTATATTAAAATTAGAGTCAACAGGGTTTTGCAAAAAGCTTTTATTATAAGCTATAGCATCACTTTGATTAATTTGCTTAATCAATAAATTCTTTTGTATGTTTTTTATTTTATCCATCTGGGTTTGTTATTGTGGCATATTTTCCAAGTTTATGCATTTGGTTATACGTTTCTTGACTGCCAAAAGCCCCACCGCTAATAGCGCCGCCTAAAGCGTTTATACCACCCATGATCGCTGAAGTTTCTGAAGCTCTTGCTTGCGCAGCAGACGCTTGTGCTTGATCTGCTTGACCGTACAATCTATTTAATTTACTAATATCTCTTTGTTCTTGAGTTTGGAATTCAAATGCTCTACCTTGCGCCATTGCTTGTTGTTCTCTTGCTCCTTCGCTAATACTAATACCTTGTATTCTTCTTTTTTCTTCAGCAATTCTTTGCTCTAGTCTTTCTTCACCAGCCGCTCTTTTATCTTCATTAGATTTTTCTTGAGCTTCTATATCAGCTGCAACACCTTTTTTACTTTGTAAAGCAGCTTGTGCTAACGCAGTAGCACCACCGGCTCCAGAACCAGTAGCTCTTAATGTATCTAAAGTGTTTGCTAAAGATATATCAGCTTGCTCTATTTTCATTTCAGCAGCTTTTGTTGCAACAGATAAATTAGCCATAGGGTTAGACATAGTACTAGACAAGTCTGTAGCCATACTAGCTAAACTTGTTACTTGATCATAAGGATTTATGACGTCTTGTCTATTTGCTTCCAAATGATTTATCTTTTTGTTTAAAGCTCTTGCTCTTTTTCGCTGGCGTCTAGCTTCTCGCTTAGCTCTTCCTGCTCCGAAGATAGCTCCACCTACTTTTATTGCTGCTCCTATTGCTAATGCTGCTGGCATATCTATTTGTTTTAATTAATTATCTTGGTGCAAAAGTACTACCAACAGCAAACAACTCTTTCAATCCGTTAGGATCAGTGGTTGCATCTGTCTTCATTGTGACTGTTGCGTAATAAGCTTTTATACCTGTTGTCTGGTTACCAAATACGACTTCACCCGCTATAGGTGTTTGCGTGTTATTAGGTATAACTGCCATATATTTATTTTGTTTTCTATCAAACCCAGCTCTGTACTGGATGTTATTATCTACGTAAGCACCTTCATCGTAGCTATATATTTTTCTATATTGTGTAGCGCCTGGACCTTCAACAATTGTATCAACATGATTAATCCAATTACCACCGCTAGAATCAAACCCAGTTTCATCAGAAACTAAAGCTGTAACTTCCCAACCATTAGTACCTTCATAGTTTATAGTTTGAAAAGTTTTTATGTTGTTTGGTGCAGGATTAAATACAAATTGTATTGATGATGGTGTAGTGGTTCCGTAAAAACTATTTCTAGTTTGGTTAGTGTAATGTTGGTATAATTCGTTAATATCTTCGCCTGATCTTAATTTAGTAGAATAAAACTGACCTTGAGAGCTGAACATGTCTTGAGGTTTAAAATCAAAGAAACTAGTCCAACCTTTTGTTCGTTCGTCGAAAGATAAAGTTTTATAAACACCGTAGTCATATCTACTGTTTGGTTGTATAGATAATACATAGCATTTATTATAATTATCAAAAGAGCCTAATATTGCTCCAGTGCTTGTAACTGCTGATAACTGATCTCTAAAGAAATCAATCATACCATAGTTTGATATTTCTGTTATCTGTCCACCTGCTAATCTTAAAACAGCTCCACGATGTCTATCGACAAAGTATTTAGCATATCCGTAATCAGCAAATGATTCTGGGTTTGTAGCAATACCCCATTCACCTGATATAGGTGTTATTTGTCCTATTACTAATTTACCTGAAGTTGTTATAGCAGAACCCTCTGCTGTAAATATAGCGTCTTTATCTATAAGAGCATTGTTAACTTTACGTTCTTGAAATACTAGTAGGTTTGTATCTTCTGCAAATAACTTTTGTATACTACCACTTATTGGATCTACACTTCTAGTTATTTCTTCTGCTACACTAAATTGATTAGTTTGATTTATACCTGTTCTTGAGTTGAATATACCTGAGTATATAAGAGATGATCCTCTACGTGTTTGATCTGCTTGCTCTTCAACTATATATGCTTTTACACCGTAATCAGTAGACACATTGTTATAACCTCCTCTAATTCTAGACTCTTCTATATACCAATCTTCTGCAAAATTTGCAGTTTGAGGAGCAGGCCAAGTAGCTGCTGGTATAGTTGCAGCAGAAATATTAGGAACATCCGCTAATCTCTTCACGTAATATGAGTTAAAAAATCCTACTTGTAATGTTAGTGACATATTATATTAATTACTTGTTTTTATTGATTATTACAGTGGTCCAGTGCAATTTCCTGGATATGTAGCATCTGCAAAGTTTACGTAAAGCTGCACGGTAGAACCGTCAGAACAACCTTCGCCTCCTACATCTGTTGTCACAACTCTATACTCACCCAAAATACTAAACGTTTTAGTGCTTGTTCCAGGCACGCCAGTACTTGCTGATATTTGTATTGCACCAATGCTGTTATTACTAGTGTCTACAGCTGATGACCATGGTGATCCTGTATTAGCTCTATATTGTATTGTATAATAAGCTGACACGCTACCACCACCACTACCACCTGTAGATGTTAAAGTTGGTGTTATACTCATCACGCCTTGTGTTAAAGCTCCAGTTGTATAAGTACCACTTCCAGTAGCGTTATTTCTTACATTGTAATTATATGTAGGTGTTGGAAATAAAATTCCACCAACAGTAATAGGCCAAGAAAAAGTTGGAGTTGTTGCAGACGCTAAAAAGTAAGTAGCATAGCTCTGTCCGCACGCTGCAGCTACAGATCCTTTTCTTCCTTCGCATATAGATTTAGGCGTGTGTTGTACACCAACAGTAAAGCTTATAACAGCTACAGCTTGATTAAAACCTGTTAAACCGTCAGAATCTCTAAGTCTTACACCTACGTTATAAGTAGTTCCTTCTACTATAGTGCCCGTAACGCTTAGCAGACCAGTTGAACTCATAGAAAACAATAAGCTATTAGCAAAATAATTTGCATGAGCAGGATCTAAATCCCATATAAGTTGTGCTGTTTTATTATTAGGTGTATTACTGGAGTTAGTACCGTTGAAACCAGCAAACTGATATATAGTGGTACTAGCTGTTGTAATGTTTGTTGGATTGCTAAAACTAGTTATAGTTGGAACAACATTAGTTAAAATAGCAGTCAAAGTAGATGTGTCTCTTGTTTCAGCATTATAAACAGTTCTAAAAGTAAACGTGTATACGTCTGTTGATGGTGATCCTCCAGAACTTGCTAAAAACGTAAAGTAAGAATTAGTGTTTAAGCTGTATATTCCGTTAGCCCCAGTGTACGTTAATGTAAATAAGTTTTCAGAAGTTCTATCAGCGCCAGTTTGGTCAACAACTTGTAATATTGTAGCGCTTGTTAATTGAACATCTATATTTCCGCTTGACCCTGTTTTAAATTTAAAAGGAGTTATTTCATTTGCGTTGCCTAAGCTTTCAGCAAAACTAGCAGAAGTAACTGTTGTACCAATTACATTATCATCTTGAGCGTCTATTAGACTATTTAAAGTTTGTATCTTGCCTTGTAAAGAAGTTTCCCAGAATATTTCTAATAAAGAGTATACTGGTTTAGTTTCTGCTACACTTAAAAAAGGTACCATTGATAAGGTTTTACTTCCAGTGCCTGGGTTGTTAACACTATGTTCAGTAACTATAGCGCCTATTGGATTTGATAAACCATTAGATGATGTACTTATTTTACCTACAAAAGGATTTAAATCAGAATTATATAAACTAGCGTCTGGCCCACATTGACCCCAAGGAATAGAGCCTATTGAAACTGGACTGTATATTTGCGGGTTATTAGGATCTTGATTTTGACCAACCTGACCGTAGTCACCTTCTGGAGCATTGGCAACAAAAGGTATAGCGGCTATTTCTGTGTCTCTTACAGTAGCTATAGATAAAACTTTTTGTTTTAAAAGATCAGGATAATATTGCTGGTTCCAAGGAACTAAAGTAGAACTTGCTCCTACAGTTAGTATGTTTGGGTTATTAACTCTTACATATAAAACTTCAGAGCTACTATATTCTAAGTCAGTAGGACCCACTTCTTTTAAGTCTCTAGGGACTTTGTTTATATTATCACTAAGTAATGACATGTAGGCAACAGTATTAACATCTTCTGCAGATCTAACCGGAGCACCGTTTACAAAACCTGGTAAATAAACATTATAATACTCTTGCTCTTGTTGTTTAACAACTACTTTGTACGAGTACCATCCTAATGGTCTTAAAGCTTCGTCATATATTCCTGGCTCACCAGTTGCTGTGCTAGCCGTGCTATTTATAGCTTCATCTATGGTAATGTTTAATGCATCACCAAACCAATCTATAACTGGTTCTGTAGTTGCTAAATTTGAATCTCTATATGGAGAATAAATTGTTGATCCTGCTAAATTTTCTACACTATCATAAGATGATAATATAACATCTGACTGTCTACCATATCTATCAGATAATACAAAACCAACTTGATATGTTCTATTTTGTTTTAAATTATGATAAGGATATTGAACTGTATCGTGGAAGTAATATTTTTTAGGGTCTATACTAGCGTTATAAGCTATTGATTTTGGCGGCGTATGCTTATCAACATAGTTACCATAAACAACTCTGTTACCTATCAATTCTTGTGCTAAAGCTTTTATTGGTACTTTATCATACACTCTAGTTGTTTGTCCTTGTGGTAATGTTTTGTATGGTTTGTTTGAAGTGTAATCATAACTTAAATAACTTGTAGAGCTAATCCCGTGAACTGGATCATGCCAAGCTATGGCATCAAATGTTCCAGTTAAACTGGATAATTTTACAGTATCTAAAACTTTTACAGCTAAAGCATCTGATTCTTTGTATAAAATATCAACGTCAGTAACTAACAACTTAGTTTGCATAAGCGCTGAAGTAGTTTCTGGCATAGGTACTTTTACTAATATATTGTTTATAGAGTTTTCAAACCAAGTTAATATAGTAGACTTATAAGCATTATCCATATCTTTCTCAACATAATTCTGACCTTTACCAAAAGCACTTTCCTGCTTTGGTATAAACATTGGTTGAGAAAAAGGAGCCATTAAAGAATATTCGTTATCTTCAAATTTAAATCTATAACTAAACCTTACGAACTTATCTTCTAAAAAAGAATCATCACCATCCCAGTTCCCAT
>Ga0206682_10003143_pt1 | contig 14332 bp, 16 predicted proteins | sample M240m12015metaG_FD_155444 | JGI IMG/M metagenome (GOLD analysis project Ga0206682, IMG submission 155444) | Ammonia-oxidizing marine archaeal communities from Monterey Bay, California, United States - M2 40m 12015 | ecosystem: Environmental > Aquatic > Marine > Intertidal zone | place: USA... | reverse complement strand
AAAAGGTGAGCGCCAAAGTTCACCCGAATCCTCGAACGATGTTTGATAAGTTGAAGGAGAGCGGAGTAAAGATTCAAGCGTACGTTGACGCGAAATTAACGATCACATACACTCACGAGTGTGTGAGTAACATCATGAACGCCGCGGGAGTAAAAACCACTTAAAGAAGATGTAATCAAATCTGACAGATCACCACAACTCGACGCCGCGCCGATGGAGCACATCGACGAGACGTCTCCCCTCTACGACGCGATCGCACGCTTCGTGTCCAGGTGCTGGGGGACACCCCTGGGGCGCTTCCCGGGATGTCAGCCGGTCTCCATCGAACGGCGCCATTTCAAACAGCTTCGCGCGAATCCGTACGTCGTGTGTGAGAAGACGGATGGCGAGAGGTGCATGTTGGCCGCGCTTTCCGTGAATGGAATTCCATTGTGTGTGCTCATCGACAGGAGCATGCGCGTGCGCCAAATCTCTTTAAACCTCGGGAGGCGCGCGTACGAGGGCACGATACTCGAGGGCGAGCTTTACGAGAATACGTTACTCTTATACGATGGTCTCATCATCGATGGGAGTCCAGTGGGCCATCTCGGGTTCATCGATCGATACGACGCGCTCGAAAAGTTCACAAAGACGCGCATACGTATGAAATCTGATGCGTACAGGCTCGTTCTCAAAACATTCTTCGTTCTCGAAGAGTTTCGTATATTCATGGAACATCATCTCCCGACCGTCGAGCAGGAGGTCGACGGCATCATCTTAACTCCCGTGGACGAACCCGTTCGAACCGGAACGCACGAAACGATGTTCAAGTGGAAGCCGAGAGATAAAAACACCGTGGACTTTCGCATGGAGAAGGACGGCGACACGTGGCGTCTATACGTACAAGAGCGAGGGAAGCCTGTGTTCGAGTCATTCATCCCCCGGGGTCGAATCACCGACGAGCCGGATTGGTTCGAAGACGGCGCCATCGTGGAGTGCGAATATGTTACAGACGAAACGCCCATGTGGTGGCGACCACTCAAACGGCGCACGGATAAGACGCACCCGAACAACAGGCGAACGTATTACCGAACCATCGTTAACATCAAAGAGGACATCAAGATTGAGGAGTTTAAAGACGTAGCTCTGTAATGAGATATAAAATGAGAGGCCTCGTGAACATCGGTAACTCGTGTTATTTCAACGCGTCGTTACAGGTGCTTCTACACGTCCCCATCTTGAGCAATAGATTCATCAAGAGGCGATACACGGGTGAGTGTGAGTTCACGCGGCTCTACTCTCGACTCGTGAACGACTTTTGGAAGGCGAGCGATCCACCGCGCGAGCCATTAGACCCGACGCCGCTGATCCGCGCATTTCAGAAAACGTTTCCAAGATTTGTCGACGAAGAGCAGCACGATGTTCAAGAGGCGGTCCTGTGCATAGTTGACATCCTCGAGCGCGCGGTTCCGTGGATCAAGGGAATCGTGTACGGAACGAAGACGCAAGTCACGAAGTGGCCCGGTGGTGAATCCTCACGCGACGAAGCCTTCTGCGTGCACATCCTCGCGCACGAATCCGGGATCGATGACATCGGGAAGATGTTGGAGAAAGCGACGGATTGGACGCCCATCGAGGGCTACGTCGACGACGAGGGAACGCGGTACCACGTCGCGGCGACGCGGACCTTCTTCAAAACAATGCCGAAAGTTCTGTTCGTATCGTTCGACCAAAAAAGTCACGTGCGCGTCGCGGAGCGTTTGTCGATGAGCACCGGCGACAGTTATAAGCTCGTCGCGAGCGCCGTACACGCGGGCGTCCAATGCGGCGGCCACTACGCGGCATTCACGCTTCACAAGAAAGAGTGGAGATTCAGGGACGACGAGTGTGATTCAAGAATGCAAGAGATCGCAAATCCCGCGAGTCATTACTTCTTAGCGTATGTAAAGATGACGGCTTAAAGGAATGAGTTACTTTCTGATAAAAGATGTCGCCACCGATGGCAGAGAGCGACGCGATGAACATCGATGCCGTGATGGAGCGAATCCGCCCCTGCTACGATCGACACGTCCCGGGCGAAAACATTGAGGTGGAATTCAGATTCGGTAAGTTTAACGGGAGTTTCTTCGATACGAACGTCGGCGCGGCCACCTTTCAAAAAGTTTACGAAGGTCTGCAACAGTTTCTCGGATGGGAGAAGGTCGTCAACACGGTTCAAGATGTCTACTACGCGGATGCCGAGAACGTGCGCATGTCGGTAGACGGGACGACGGAAGAACGATCCTTAATTCGAAAGTCGAAGGTCGAGCAAGTTGACTTCACCGGAATCGAGACGTCACCGTTCGATGTTCGGTTTTCCGTGAACCACGAGGAACCACTGCAAGGTGAATTTGCCATGGATCGCAAGAGAATGAAACAGCGAACATCTTTCATCCGAAAAAATCTTTCCATCGACATGACGGTCAGCACTGGCGCGGCGTTCGACAAGGACGACGAAAATCCAGCCTGTTATCAGATCGAAATGGAAATCGTCGATCCGAGTGAGATCTCGTGCGAGGAAGAGTTGTACAACATCGCCTACAAAATCAACGACATCATGCGCATATTAAAATAAGCTTGTAATTCAAGAAGACGAGGTCATGTATTTCAAATTTCTCACATTTCTCTTCGTCGTTCTCCTTCTCACCAGGGAGACGCCCAAACTGAGGGTCTCCGGAATGAGCGCACGCATGATTCGCGATGGAGTGCCAACCCACAGAGTGGCCGAATACGTTCGTCTCGAACGACAACTCTTTGAAATCGAGAAGGCTTGCATCGAAGAAGGTGAGAATCGCGTGCACGAAGCGCTCGTGGTTTCGAAAAAAATTCGAGACGGATACCCGACGTACGATTTCGGTGATCACGCCGAGTTATTGAAACGATGCGCGGAGCCGCACAAACATAAAGCGTAGCGTACAAAATTAAAAGGTACAGAGGTGTTCTGGTGCGGTCTTCGTGTTCTTGGATTTGTCGTAGTCGAGTCTTGACTTGTTGTAATCGTCACACGCCCGTCTCATCGCGTTGATGAAACCAGGCGTCTTAGCGGCTTTCTTGTATCGTTCGAAATGCGTACCCGGACAGAAATACGTAATGTTTCTCGTTGTTTTAGGCTCGATGAGCTTATCGTCGTACGTCCGAACGACGAAACGTTCTTTCCCATCGTTGAATTCGGACGGTGAGAAACCTTCGCTTGTTTTGCATTGACCATGGCCGTTGTGTATCTCCCAAACGTGCCCCGGCCAATGAGCAGTTTTTCCAGTTTTGACCCACACAATGTTATTAATGTCGAGTTGGGAGGTTGTAAAATTCCCGGTCACCGCCGTGCGCCCGACGTTGTTTATAGCAGAATCTTCGAGGGGTGCCTTCAAATAATATTTTTGCGCGTGACTCGCCACCTGCGAAGGAGTTTTCGTAGTGACGAATTTCTCACTGATTTGACGGTTTGCCTCCGCGCCTTTGCCGAATTGTTTAATGCCTTCGAGAAAGAGTTGGTGCTCCTCGTCCGTCCAACGCACGCGCTTCGACTGCGACGGTTCGACTGCGACGGTGGTTTTCCGTTTTTTGTCGCGGGCGACTCGCCCAATCGACTGTGTCAACGCAGCCACGGTATTCGCTTCGCTCACCAAAGCGACATTGGGCTGTATCGGTGTCGCGATGACCTCGTATTCCCCGTCGGTGTCGTCGTCGTCGGGTTCCTGGTTATCGTGGTACCCACACGTAACTTTACCGATTGACGCGCGCTCTTTACTGACGCGCTTCGTACACGGACCATCCCTACCCATCGCGATGCACCACAACTCAAGCGACCGGGGTTTTCGCTTGAACACACGGGTCGTGTCTTGTGAGCCGACCGGAGACGGCGTTTTGAGTGCATTCAGCGCGTCCGCGGCGTCCAGCACTGTTCGTTCGACCACGGGACCGTCGGGTGTCCAGGTGTGAGAGAGTCCGTAGTCAAACCACCAGCGATCACTCTCCTTTGTAGCGGGTAGATGAAATCGCTCGACGCACTGCTCAAAAACATCGTCGACGACGGCATCGCAGTTGTCGAACAGGTGATTCAAAACGATGGATCGAAGGGAGACTTCGTGCAAGAACATACCACTGGAATCTTTGGCCGATGAGTTTGACGCGTCCATCTTCCCGACGACGTCGTTCATAACACCAGTACACATCTTCACGGAATCGCACTCGATACCGAATATTTTAAGTGTATTTCCGTCGGCGGTGGGCGGTGCTACTTCGTCGACGGCAGCGGGCTCCTCTTCCATGGCCACCGGTGAGCTTTCCTTTCGCTTTTCACGATTCGCGGGCGGTGGTGGTGGTAACGGTAGCGCCCCCGTGGATTCGCCGCGTATCTTCTGCGGAAACCCCCCCTCAGCTTCCGTGTCAACATCATCAGCATCTTCGAGCTGAAGCGCGCGTAACGCGGCGTCGTCCGCGCGCATGCGTTCGAGCAGTGCTACCCGTTTCCGTAGCTTCGCTAGATCATTAGACGACGCCCCCGCGGGTAGAGCGACGTCCATCGTCGTCACGTACGTGCGCGGGAATGACGTAGGCACCTTACACGTTCCGCGGTTCAAATCATCTCGTCTGCGGATTTTTATACGAATTTTTATAAGGATTTTTTTAAAGATTATATGTACTATCTACGACGTGCGCTCTCACACTGTTTGATTCGATTCATACGCCATTCTATCTCGTCCATGAAACGCACGAGATCCGGACGATCCCCGTTTTCGCGCATTTCTTCTATGCGTTTCTTCGCGGCACACATAGACATCTGAAGCCGCTTCGGACTCTTGTTTATAAACACGTGGTCACGGCGCGTCGTCTTACATAACCCGGGTTTGATCGGAGTCGATTTCGAGCGCGGTGTGGTGAAATTTCACGAATCTTCGATCCGATCGAAATGGCGGTGCGCGCGTGCGGTGGCGTCATTTCACGACGCACGCACCATGCTCTCCCTAAGTGAAATGGTCGAAGCACTCGGTGATGATTTTGACTTTCTTTACATGGGCATCAACCACCCCGAAGAGGATGTACGCGAGTGGCCTCCCCGCGTCTACGAGATGTTCGGGGACATACTCAAACCTGAACTGTTCAATACGGCGCTTTTCTTCAACCACGACCCCGAATTCAACTATTTCATAGACGAGTGTGAAGACGAAGCAGACAGTGATGGCGGGCGACTCGTTCGGAACATTTACAAATTCATCAGGGAATCGGGATGGTCGCTCATCGAGAATCCGTTAGAACACGAATGCTGGGCCCTCTATCCAACGGACCGTCTTTACACGGATCACGTTCTGTGCGAGGGTGAAAAGCCGTTTTCGTTTTAATAAATACAAATCTGCTCGTCTAAACGTATCGTTTGAAATCCGGGTCAGGACGCAAAGTCAATAAAATGTGATAATACCTTCACTATTTTATTGAGTTAATGATCTATTTTTTTTTGTTTTTTTTGTTTTTTGTGATTTAAATTAAAAATTTACCGTTTGTGCGATGATGCGATGATGCATCACATCACTTCACTTGCATCGAACGAGCTCGTCGCGTGCGTGCGCGCGGTGAAGCGTAAGCGTCGACGATTAGTTAGAGAAGGCAAGACCCGCCATACCCGATTGAATTCGCAAAACATTATAGCCAAGCGCAAACAACGAAAGGTTCGTGGTCGTCGAGCCGGCGGTGGTGGTGTCCTTCAACGTAACGGCAACTTGCGCATTATCAATGCGCGAAAAATTACAGCTCCCGCTCGGTTGATGCTCCTCGGGCTTAAGTGCGAAGGAGTACGAGTAGATACCCGGCATCGGGGAGCCGCTCCAGTGCTGCGCCGCTTGGACGGAGTTGAAGTAAGCACCATCCATCGCCTTCATGCGGTCTTGGCCGTTCAAGATTAACTTGAATTCGGACAACGGACCGGACGTGCGCTTAGCGCTCGGCGCACCGCGTTCCGTCGGCATCTTGGCGGAGCCGCCCGTACCGAACTTGACCAACGGGCAACCGATGTCCGCCGGGGAGATGAACGCATTGGAGGTGGCGATGGCAGAGGCGTTGGATTCAAGCACGACAGAGGTGAGCGATTGATCCGCGGTGAAGTTCCAGAGGGAAGACTTCGCGGTACCGCCGTTGCACACCCAGTGGAGAGCCTTAACTGGGTGGTTCAAGGAGAGACGCACGTTCTTGGTGCCGGCATCGGTGACAGCATCGACCCCAGTGTGCTGCACTTGGGTGATGAGCATTTCCGAGGCGCGTTGCGCGAATCTACGACGCTCGTCGGTGTCCAAGAAGTAGTACTGCGCGTGAACCTTCAAACCGGACGTGGAGAAGAACGTTTCGAAGTCACTGGCCAAGTCGATATCGATCCTAACTTCGTGGTACTGCAAGCTGATCAACGGCAGGGCGAGACCCGGGTTCAAGTTAAAGGCAAACAAGAGCGGGAGGTACACCTTGGAGGCAGCACCCGCGATGCCCGTCGTCATCTTCGCATAGTTTTGCTTCGCGGCGGCGTCAAGGTAAACTTCCGCGTAGATGCGCCACCAGCGCTGGTGGAGACGGTCGATGCGCTGTCCACCCACGGAAAGTTCCGCGGAGGAAACCGCACGCTCGGCGACCCAGTTGACGTCCTTGGCGGACGTCGCGGAGGACAAGTCGTCCTTAGTGGTCAATTCGAGGTACATTTCGCCGACCAAGTCACCGTTACGGGCGACGGTCACGGAAACGCGGCCAGAGCTGGCGGCGGTACCGTTGACGGTTTGCTCGATAGTCTCCATACTGAAGTTAGTATGGCGGCGGTATTGAGCGCTGAAAAAAGTAATTTTCGGGGAACCCGTAAGATAGACATCTTGAGCCCCATATGCGACGAGTTGCATGCGTTCATAAATTTTTTTGTTAGGGTTTAGGAATTGACTAAACCCTTAAAATTTATTTTCCCGATGGTTTCCCACCGGGTCTAGATCGTACCTTAAGCATCATCGGGATGACTAGTCCTTCATCTGATACCGACACCTTAGCGATCGTTGAAACGGGAGCGTGGCCTGTCATGACGGCTTTAGCTCCTCGCCTGCGGATTGTCCAATCTCTGACCTTTTTACCATCGGGTTCGGCAGTTAACCGAGATCCCCTCGAATGTTTCCAAACGAGGGTGGTAGTCAGAGCTCTAAGGAGTTTCCCGCAACCAGGATGTCTCGCCCGCGCGACCTTGGTGTCGCGACGGACTAGTGAGTAACGCTTTTCACGCTCACTTTTTGGCCCTATGCAATAAGGCCTCCAGCCATTGTTGTGTGTGTTGTACCTTAGGATGAGATTTTAATTTCGGTGGAAATCGCACCCATCCTGCGGAAAATCTTCGAACCATGTTTCTCACCTGGAGATATACATGATGACCGACTTCAACCGACCGACCCAAAAATGCAAAACGTGCCAAGACGACGAAAAGTGTCCGTGTCCTGTGGACGAGGACGAAGTCGAGGTGATCGAAGACGACCTGGTGTCTGACCCGGAAGATGATGATGACGACCTGCTGATGTACGAAGATGATGATGTGGAAATCGAGGACGACATCTCAGGCGGCCTGGCCGATATCGCGACCGTTCTCAGCGACGCGCTCCTGGACCCCGAGCCCTCTGGTCAGACCGCGTGCACGGCCCTGCTCGACATCGCACACCAATTGACCATGACGAACAAGATCCTCGTAAAAATGTTAGCGAAGATGTGATGAAAAATTTCTACTTAAAAGATTAGGTGACACCTCAGACAAACAGGAGAGAGAATGGCCACTCATTCCGTTGACTCGACTACTTCCAACGCGAATGAGGTCACGCTCGAACGTATTAGAGGGTGTTACCGAGACGCGCCGAGCTCGCTCGTCAAGGAACACGTCAAGTTGCTCGAGAAGCGATGGCGACTGGCACCGAGTAGCGTGTGTCCAGATCCCGAGGCGTTCAGTCACTCGGAACAACTTGGGTTCGATCAGTTGCTCGATGCTTTACCATCCGATGGAATCACCACACATAACTCGAACGCGACGTTGACACTGGCGGACAAGGCGATGGAGCGCGAGAACGCTCGAGTCGTATCTATGTTGTTCAGGGCAAAGGCGCTGGGCATCACGGGATGGCAAGAGGAAGAGGGCGGTGCGGGGATGACTTTGCATCAAAGAATCAACCGCATCATGGAGGAAATCGAGTGTGGATTCATTCTCATTCGCCAGCGACTGAGACACTATGAACGAGTGTCGCGACCGCACACGATGCCGTCGGTCTACATATCCGACCCAGATATGTTCAAGGTGAACGCCGAGTTATATGCGCCCGGCAAAATTGAGGAGCTCAGTCCTTTCCAACGGGCTCTCTACGTGTGCTTGTACGAGGCGCACACCAGAGAACTACGACGCTACAAAGGCATGTGCTGCTTAGAACATAAGATCAATGGCCACGGCACTCGCGCGTGGATTCCCCAGCACGATATACCCACGCTTGTGTACAAATTGGCGGACAAGCAACTTCGACACGACATGTGGAAGGATCTCACGAGCAAAGGTTCGGGGTTCAGAGATGTCATCAATCATCTCACCGTCTGCATTGACCCACAGTTTCCCGAGGTGAAGAAGTGTCGAAACATGTGGAGTTATCGAAACGGTGTTTTTCTCGGTAAAGCGCTCGATCCGCTGACGAAAGAGTACACGTGCAAATTTTTGCCATACGAGAGTAACGAATTCAAAAAGTTGGACCCGACGCTCGCGTCGTGCAAATACTTTGACACCGATTTCGAAGATTTTTCTATGATGGAAGATTGGTTCGATATCCCTACACCGCATTTCGCGAAGATTTTGGACTATCAGCGTCTCCCCGAAGATGTTCAGCGATGGGCCTATGTCCTCGCCGGCAGATTGTGTTTTGAAGTCGGTGATCTCGACGGGTGGCAAATCATCCCGTTCTATGGGGGGATCGCGCGTAGTGGCAAGTCGCAAGCGCTGACGTCTGTTTTTAAACAATTCTATGAGGCCGAAGACGTGCGCACACTGTCCAACAACATCGAGCGAAAGTTCGGGCTCGCATCCATCTACGATGGGTTCATGTTCATCTCACCCGAATGTCGCGAGACGATGGCCTTGGAACAGGCCGAATTCCAATCCATGGTATCGGGCGAGGACGTGAGTATCGCCGTGAAGCACGAAAAAGCCAAATCGATTCAATGGACCACGCCCGGAGTCATGGCCGGCAATGAGATGCCCGGATGGCGAGACACCGGCGGTTCGATTCTTCGCCGTTTGGTCACGTTCAATTTTGTTCGACAGGTGAAGGACGCCGACGCGACGCTCCCTCAGAAACTCAAGTGTGAAGTTCCAATCATGTTACAAAAGTGCGTGCGCGCGTACTTGGACTACGCGCTCCACAAGTACCGAGGGGTGGGTAACATCTGGGACATCTTACCCAGATACTTCTTGGAAGTGCGACAAGAGATTGAAGAACAAGTATCGCCACTGGACAAGTATCTCAACTCGTCTGAAGTTGTGATCGATCCCGACGCACGCGTGCCACTGTCCGTCTTCCAAGACGCGTTCCAATTCTTCGCGAAGAACAGATGTGGTGAGCGCAACATCAAATTCTCGGCGGCGTACACGCGGGGGCCGTTCAACGCGCGCGGCATCACGGTCGAGCGCACGACGATGACATGGGGCGCCGAAGGACGTTTGTACGAGGACGAAGATTTCGCGGTCGGCGTGACCGTGAAGGAAATGTGAGCAAAAAAGAATACCTGAGTTGTAGTAAGATGAACAATCCATATTTTGAAACCATGTCGTCCCACCGAGGCCCGATCAGGCGCACCGAATTCGTCGATCGTCTGCGAGGTCCAGTCGGTAAGTCGGTCCCCGACAACGTCGTCGATCTTAACTTATGGAACGGAGTCGTCGATCACATAATATCCCTCGCGAAGGCATACATCAGCTGGGCGCGCTCGGAAGAAGCGCTCGAATACACACCGAAACTCGAAAAGTCATACGTGTCGGACCACGACGAGGACGAGTCAGGACTCATCATGCACGTGATAGATAATTACGAGGGGATCGAGTCTCGATTGTTCAAAATGCTGTTTTTCTATTCGTTCAATGAGCTGGCGCTCCTCGAACGATTGGGTTAAAAGCGTGCGCGTTAAGAATAAAAAGATGGATATTGACGTCGAAAACGAGGGTCATTACCCGAGCTACACGAGATACGACAAAGATCTATGGCGGCACATGATTTTGAATGAACATCTCGATCAGATGAAATCTTTTCACGGTGCGCACCCAACTATCGTCTTATGGGACGAATCGTCCATGGCGCTCGCAGCGGAGATCGGGGACGTCGAAACACTCATCTTCCTGCGCGATGAGTGTAAATGCCCCGTCGACGCCGAGGCGACGTACAACGCGCTTCTGTATTGCAACTACTACGCGCTTTTGTACCTATTGATGTCCGAGTGTGACGTCGATTTCACGCACGAAGACATAGACGAGGTTGAACGGTACGAAAACGCAACGGCCGACGAGGGCGAGTCCATGTACGAGGTGCGCAACGTCGTCGATTTGGCGCGTCAGGCGCTCGCATCGAGATGACACCCACGGCACCGGCACAGAGGGCAACCGAGAAGGCGGTGGCGACGCGGGGCCCGAACATGACCGGGATGGTCTGAATCCCATTCACCCTGTCCTCCCCGACGTCTGGTATATCGGCGTGGTTCGAGACCGCCGTCGTCAACAGAGCCATCGCGAGCGCATCGCGGGGCGATGTGTCGACGTGTGCGAGAGCGTGTGGGACGACCGTCGTGGCGCACGCCCACAGCGTGCCCACGTAAAACGGTTTGAGGAAGGGCACCGCGCGTTTGAACGGACCGTAGGTCTGCACGCACGCCGCCTCGACGAGTCCCCAGTGTGGGAGCCCGGCCGCGTCGAGGATGGCGACGGCGGTGATGAGCGCGAGAATGAGGCTCTCCGGTGTATCTTCAGTCTTCCCGTCGAGGTACCTATCGGCGCCGTACGCCCAGCGCGCGCTCGCGGCGATCCAGACGAATGGTAAAGGGTCGTCGACGGGCGTACCCGCCGCGAGGGCGAGAACGCACATCACCGTGGGTACGATCATCTTTACAAAAAGATGAGATGAAAAAAACGGTTTAAAGGATTAGGTGAGAAGAAGAGCAGAAAAGAAACAAGCAGCATGTCCGCCGTCTCCGTCATCGAAAGCACCCAATGGGATCCGAACGCGATCTCCTTCTCCACCCTGCGAAAGAACAAGAACGGGGGGAAAACCGTCTATGTCCAGACGACGCAGGCCAAGAGCAAATCTTTCTTCCTCCAGTTGCCGTTCATGCGCTCACCGTACGGTTTGAGTGCCTTCACGGATGACACCAGTGGACGAACGTCGTATTCTCTCGACTTGAGTCTCGACTCGGAGAACGACGATGCGGTCGCGCTCCGCAAAAAGTTGGAGGCATTCGACGATCTCATCGTCGAAACCGTCGCCAACAACAGCGTCGAATGGCTTGGAAAAGAGTTTTCCGCCGACGTGCTCCGACAAGCGCTGTACAAGCCGCTCGTCCGACCCGGGCGCGACGAGTACCCGTCGACGATCAAGTTAAAAGTTCGCCTCGAGCGCGACGGTTCGTTCGAGCCTGAGTGTTTCAACATGAAGCGCGAATCTTTTCCTCTGGATCAGATTGAAAAGGGGCAAAAAGTCATGACCATCGTCGAAGTTGCCTCCATGTGGTTCATCGATCAAAAGTTCGGTGTGACGCTTCGCCTCAGGCAAGCGCTCTGCGAACAGAGCGAAAAGCTCCCCTCGTTCGCGTTCCAAGGTCTCAACTTACCGGAGCCCGAGGACGAAGAAGAATCGACCGCTTCTTGCGGTGAAGTCGACGAATAATTTTATCACGTCTTTTAATAACAACAACATGAGATCCCTCATCATCGCCGCACTCCTCCTCGCCGTGAGTCTCTACATCCTCTACGGCGGTCCGTCTACCACCGCGCCCGCGACGGCGACTGGTGGTGCGAAATGGACCGTGTACGGTTCGCTCGGGTGCGGGTGGACCACGAAACAACTCGAATTCATGAAAAAGAATGGCATCGCGCACACGTTCGTCGATTGTGATTCGACCGAGTGCAAGCACGAGGCGTACCCGACGCTCGTGTCCCCGTCAGGAGAAGAGCACGTCGGGTACCGTGAGGATTTCTGATTCGGTAAAAAAATCCCAGGCTATAACATACACAAACGATGAGCAGATGGGCAAACAAGATAAACGCATTCGAGCGGGCCGATAAGAGATACAGGCACCTTGAGGGATGGGAACCACAGCACTCGGCCGCGATCAAGTTTCTCAAGACAAACCCAACTAAGCACCAGCTTCTCGCGTACATGAAGAAAGTCGTCAATCAGGCCGCGAATGATAAATATTGGATGAATAAAGACGTATACGAGGAATTTCAGGACGCAGTAAGTATTTTGCAAGACTCGGTGAAGGAGCTCGGTATATCACGAGCCTTTGAGAGAGCGTTTGGTAGCGTCGAATGGGCGTTAGAAAACAACGACCCGAAACTCTTAAAAGGGGCAGCTAGAAAGTTTTACACCCAGTACAAAAAAGAAATGGCTAAACCGAACATGAACTACGTCAAAGTCGATTTCAAGGTCGCCATGGATGCGGAGAAATGGAAGATCCGTTTGACCAAGAACGTGAACGGGAAGCGCGTGAAGCGAACCGAGACTGAGCTCAAGAAACTCATCGAGAACAAGAAAAAGAGCGCCTTTGAACGAGATCGAGTCGCCGAACAGCGTTACGCCGCGAAGAAGGCCAGGGCCGAGGCGGCCGCGAAGAAGAAGGCCGAGGCGACCGCCGCGAAGAAGGCCAGGGCCGAGGCGGCCGCGAAGAAGAAGGCCGAGGCGGCCGCGAAGAAGAAGGCCAGGGCCGAGGCGGCCGCGAAGAAGAAGGCCGAGGCGGCCGCGAAGAAAGCCGCCCGCGAAAAGAAAAAAACCAATGCCGCCGCGAAGAAAGCCACGAAGGCGACGAAGGCGACGAAATCTAATTCGAAAAATGCGTTGAAAAACTCCAACTGGAACAACACTGTGTGGGCTAACCAGAACAAGCGGAATTTGAATGCTTTTCATGCCTTTAAAATGCCGAACGCGTACATCAACAACAGTTCGAACAGTGCGTACGACAAAAATTACCGTAAGATGAAGGCGAAGAGATACAACCTCTATTCAAACGAGCTGCAGGGCCTGAACCAAATTTGGCCACCTGTGTCTTTCAAAAACAACAAAGGCAAATGGAAATCAGTCAATCAGCTCAGCAAAGAACGAAACGAAAAACGCGTATCAAACAACGCGCGTGAAAAGCTCGCCCAACGGCAAAGCAACGCTCGCATGGCGCGCATGAAAAAGTACGTTGAAAGTCTCCCAAAAAACCATGGCTTTTTTAAGACCAACCAAAAAGTCGCGTATAACTATATGGTCCGTGACCTTATGCGCAAACCGGAATATTTCACTAGATTCAAGAATTACGTCGAAAAGATGAAGTAAACAGAGTTCGCCCCATTCATTTTACCAACGCATCGCGTTTGTGTTGGGAAAATGGGTTTTATTCGAATATGAGGTTGTTTTTAGTCTTCAATGGCATCTTATAGGTGACCCACACGCTTTTGAACGGGATCTTGTTTTGACACCCGGCGTATGTGCTTTTGAACTCGTACCTCTTCTTTGGAATTATGACTTGAAGTGATTTGTCGTTTTTGAAGAGATCTGAAAAATACTTTCGTTCGATGGTTTCCATCGGGACGAGCAGTGCGAATGGCTTCTTCAACTGTTTGCACCGCTCGAAAATCTCCCGTTTCTGTGAGTACGGTGGGTTATCGACGATGGCGTCGTATTGTTTCGGTTCAAACTTGAAGAAATCTTTTTTGACGTGGATGACGTCCACGTCGAGCGGTTTCAGTTGACGTTTGATGGCGCCGTCGTTGTAGAACGGTAACCAAAACGTCCGCTTTCCGCGGGACGACGACATGGTATCCAGTAACAGTTTCCAGGCCTCCACCGGTGTGTTGTAGTCATCTCTGGTGCGCGAAACACTGAAGTGATCGGACACGCGCATCTTCTGAGATGAATGCACATTTTATTTAGTCGCACGCGCCTCTGACGGTCGCGAGCGCGATGGAGAGAAGGAGCGCGTCGGGGATGGATTCGATCGGTCGAAGCGCCGACACGTGCTTCACCAGGGATCGGTTCCATAGGAATCGGAGGATGGCGGCCGAAAGCAGGATGCTCAGGGTGAAGGTGGCGAGTTC
>Ga0206682_10003139_pt1 | contig 14340 bp, 14 predicted proteins | sample M240m12015metaG_FD_155444 | JGI IMG/M metagenome (GOLD analysis project Ga0206682, IMG submission 155444) | Ammonia-oxidizing marine archaeal communities from Monterey Bay, California, United States - M2 40m 12015 | ecosystem: Environmental > Aquatic > Marine > Intertidal zone | place: USA... | reverse complement strand
TGGTATAGGTGTAGCAGGAGATGCCGCAATGCCAGAACTCGCAGCCGCACGAAAAGAAGCAAAGCAAGCTTCTTTGTCTGCTGGTAAGTTTGCGTTAGAAATGCAATCATCTGATGAATCCAAGAGAAAAGCAGCCGCAGAAAAGGCAATGAACAGAACTCAATATTATGTTATGCCTAAAGGTGAGGGTGTTGGCGGTTTTATTAAAAATATGGATAAAGCAAAAAGTCAGCGTTTAAATGTGTTTGAACTAAACGCTTTAACTACAAATCCAGAATTTGATGAAAACTATGAAATAATATCTGCTTCAAGCTACACAGAGCTTGCAAAAAAAGCATTAGAAGTTCCTGAAGCTAAGGATTTGTTTTCTAAAACAAAAACAGATTTAAATTTATTAGGAGATGGGGCTAACCCAATGTTTACTCTTAGCATTTTTGATGTAAACCCTAATAATGAAAACGCTCCTGATTATGGAAAAATATCTGGAGGCGCCAAGGCGCATGAGCCAGTTTATAGAGCTTTAGCAACTTCATTAAAATCCTTAAACGCCGAAGATGCTAAACTAGCAAAGGCTGTTGCTCTTGCTGAAGGTGGTGCGGCTACTACTCCAGAAATGATATTAAACTGGGCAAAAGGTGTAGGAAATAAATTTGGCTTTGAAATTAAAGGTAATACTCCAACTGATCAGTTAAATTTCTTTTTAAATAAATTGTCTGTAGAAAATGCTGCTGAAATACTTGGAGAATCTGGAAAAACTCTTTCTGATGCTGATAGAGGATTGGTTAAAGGTTTAATTGGAGAATTAAAAACAATAAGTGGTGATAACCCTGATGAAATTGCATCTAAACTCAGAGAGTTTAGAGAAAAGATTATTGTTAAAAAAAGAAATGATATTTTAAACGCATATAGAAACTTAGATGGATATGCGCGTCAAGACACTTCTGATCTTTGGGGTGATGGAGATTGGTCAGAATCAGACGAAGCAGAGTTAATAAAGCTTCGCAAGTCATACAGTAAGGAAAAGTAAATGGACAAGCAGCAAGAATTAACTTTTCTAAGAATGCTTGACCAAGGCGGTCTTAATAAACGGCAAGAACTAAATATTCTTAAAGCTTTAGATGGAAAAATTTCAGGCGATGATGCCATGAAATCTTTGTACTTTGAAAGTTTAAAGCCAGCTCAATCTTTTGAAGAAATGGTTGACTCAAATAGAGTGGACCCAGAAGTTGACTCTAATCAGTTTGACACTGAAACAGGCATTAAAGATTCAGCTTTAAGGCGTCAGTTGTCAGGAGCAGAAACCTCTAAAGAAGAAGAAAATGTACTTGGTAGATATGGTTTTCAAGAAGGCGATTACATTCGTGATAGTCGTGGCAATCTTGCTTTAACGCCACAAGGCGCTCTTTTATTAGATATTAAAACTGACAAGCCAATTATGATTGATGAAAGTGGCTTTAGTTTAGCTGACTTGCAAGATTTTGTTGGTGTTGCTGGTGAGGAAATAGTTGGTGGTGTTGCTGGTGCTATTGCTGGGCAAGCCGTAATTCCTATTCCCGTTCTTGGTGCAATGATTGGTGCTGGCATTGGTGCTGGTGGTGGTAAGTTCTTAGAAGAGGGCGTAGAAACGCTAAGAGGAACGCAAGAGCAAACACTTGGCGAAGTCACTAAAGATGCTGCTATTGAAGCAGCCATAGCCGCCGCCGGTGAAGGTATATTTGCAGGTGTAGCCAAAGGCTTTAACATGGCTGTTGGTCGTAGCGGAGTTGGCAAAAAACTTTCACAAGGAGAAATAACAGAAGCCGCAGAAGCTATAGATGCGGGATACTTACCTTCTTTAAGCACTATTGGCGCAAACTCAATTATATCAAGACAGCAAGCAATTAGTGAAAAAGTATTAGGTTCGACTAATAGATTGGCTAATAACAACGCAAAAATTATGGAAGATTTGGCAGATTTAAGAGTTTTAGGAAGTGATGGAATTGTAGATGTGGTTCGAACCGCAGACGTACTAAGCAATGCTGTAAGAGCCGGTGATGACGCTCTTCTTAGAAAAGTGTCTAAAACATCTAATGGTCTACTGAGACATATGGATGATATAGCAAATCAAATGGGTAAAGCCGCAGTTAAAGATGGTGAGTTAGATTCAACAATACAAACTTCTTTTCAAAACGCATTTAAAGCTTTTGACGATACTGCAAGAGTTAAATATCAAAATATAAACAACCTTGTAGAAAGTGCTACAGGTGATGCTCAAATTTTTTCAACAAAAAATTTAGTTGCAGACGCTCAAAGGGAGCTTGATAAATTAGTTGGCGCGAATTCTGGTAACTTAGGAAAAGTTAGTAACGCTTTAAATGACATTATTAACTTAGGTGATAATGCTTCGTTTGCACAAATATATAATGCTAGAAAATCATTAAATGATACATGGATGGGAAATTATGGTTCTGATAGCGTTAGAGCTTTAAAAGATAAATTTCTTGGAAAGTTAGACAACAGGATAACCATTAAAGGTCTTGGAAATGCTTTTGCCCGGCGTAGAGTTGAGTCTCAATCTATTAGTGACGCACAAAAAAAATCAATGAAATTAGCTTCTAAAGAGTTAAAGGAAGCAAGTTCATTTTTTAAAAAAGGCATGGATAAGTTTGAGCTTGTTTCTCAAGCCGCAAGCATGAAAGAACTTTCAAGAGCCGTAAAAGGCGGATCAGATTTAAACCCAGCAGGTAAGTTTAAATCTTTAATTAGAGACGACAACGCAAAGCTTTTAAAAGACACACGAAAAGTTTTAGGTTCTGATGTTTATGAACCTATAAGAACTAGAGCTGCGGGTGAGTGGTTAAGAAGAACTTTAAATGAATCTGGAGTTGGAGAAGGTGCTAAAAGAAAGTTTAGTGGCAGCGTATTTAAAAATAAATTAGATAAACTTGGCTCTACAGCCGATGAATTGTTCGGAAAAGAAGCAGCAGGAATAAAAAAACTTGCAGATCAATTAGATAATCTTTCTTTAACTAACATAAATCAAAGCGTAATTGACGATTTTGCAAAGGCTGGCGCTGATGATGCAAGTATTGATTTATTGAAAAACGTTAAAAAAGCTGTAGATGAAGAAGCTTTATTTAAGAAAACTTCTGTAAATGCAAAAATACGAAGCGGCACTTTAAGCGCAGAAGAGGCAGCAGATTTAATTTCTAGTCCTGCTATGCGTGGCCCAGAAGTTAAAAAGTTAAAAGAATTTTTTAATGATGATCCTGCTCAAATAGAAAATCTAAGAAGTTATTATATGAGTAATCTTATAGGTGATTTTGAAGAAACATTTTTAACAAACAAAGACTCATTTAAGCTTTTAGCTAAAAGATTTGATGCAGCTAAAAAAACAGGCACATTAGATGAATTGTTTGGCGCAGATCAAGCTAAAGACATTTATAAATTTGGTAGAATTATGAGCGTTCTTGGTAAATCTGCTCAAGGTGGTGATCTTGTAGCGGCTAACATTGCGGCTAACCCTTTCCAAAATATAGGAAGAATTGGAAGATTTTTTCTAATAGGTAAAGTTCTTTCAAACGAAGCTATGTATAAATCGTTTGCGGCTAAATACGGAAAAGAAGCTGCAAAGGTTAAAACTCCTGAAGGCAAAATGCAAGTGTTCTTAAATGTAATGAACCAAACAATAAAATCTTTTGCAAAACAAACTGGAGCTAGAGAGTCTGTAAATACTGTTTCTTCTACAAGAGATAACGCTTCTAATTTAATAAGCGATCTTCAAGATCAAATAGTTTCTGAACAACCTAAAGCTTCAGTTGGAATACCAGTACCAGAAGTAACACCTTTAGATAGATCATTTTACAATCCAGAAGCTGTTTCTCCTATGCAGACACCTTCAGTTAGAGAGCGCGCAAGACAAAGCCCTGCGGCGGCAGCTACTTTGTTAGGCGGCTTAGGTAATGCTGATCTTCTTTAGTCTTCTATAACGGAGACTGAAGACAGACCACCTAAACCAACTGTTCCAAAACTATTTGGCACTTGTCGCTTGGTATTGACACGAGCATTAATTTGTTCGAATGTTTCATCTATCATACGCGCAAGTTGTCGCCCAATAGCGCGATCTTCGCTTTCAGCAATGATAACCAGTTTATCGTATGCTTCAATAGAAACACCTACGGACTTATATTTTCCGGGGTTTGGCATGGAGGTTCCTTCCCATAAATGACTTTCCCTAATGTATATAATCCCAAGCGGCGTGGGTCAAGACCCAAATATGGAAATAAAAAAGTTACCATACAAGGTATTAAGTTTGATTCCAAATGGGAAGGTGAGCGATACCTTTACTTAAAGTCATTAGAACGCGCAGGAACTATAAGAGATTTAGAGTTGCAGGTTCGATTTAACTTAATGGTTAATGACCAAAAGATATGTGCCTACATCGCTGATTTCTGCTACGAGCGAGAAGACAAAGACGGTGTATGGCATTACATTGTTGATGACGCTAAAGGCGTTGAGACGCCAGAATTTAAGCTAAAAAAGAAGCTTATGAAAGCCTGTTTAGGTATAGATATTTTATTGTCGAAAAAAACTTCTTGACACTAACCCATGCTATATGCTTATAGTTGGGACTCTAGTAACAAGCAGAAAGGATTCGACATGCAAAGTCGTGAATTATTCGAACTCCGAGATGAACTAAAGGCAGCTATAGATAAGTTGCGTGGTGATTTGAAGGACGTTGAGCAAGATTTAAAAGACACTTACTTATCTCGCGCCACAGCCGCATTAAACGCTGAAGGCAAAGATTTTGGCACTACAAGTATAGTAGATGGCAATCGTAAGATAAAAGCAGTTGTCACTAAAAAAGTATCTTGGGATCAAGATTCGTTGCGTGAGGCATTAGGCACTTTGTCTGATGAAGACGCAAGGCACTATGGTAAGCTGACCTTTGCCGTAGAAGAGCGTAAATTTACAAACGCTCCACCTGCAATCAGAAGCGTTCTTGAAGAATGCCGCACAACAGAAGTTGGTCGCTTCACAGTAGAATTGGATACATAATATGGCTTTACAAATTATTACAGCCGATCAGAGACTTGCCGAAAAGAAGGGTCACAAGATCGTAGTATGTGGTGCAAGCGGTGTAGGTAAAACTACACTTGCTCGTACACTTAATCCTAACACAACATTGTTTATGGATTTAGAAGCAGGGGATGCAGCTATTGAGGGTTGCGCTATTGATGTTGTTCGTCCGCGAACTTGGGCAGAATGCCGTGATTTAGCGTGTTTCTTAGGTGGTCCTAACCCATCATTGGCAGAAGATCAGCCTTACAGCGAATCACATTATAACTATGTTGAGCAGATGTATGGCGATGGCGCTGACGTTTGGCAGAAGTATGACACTCTATTTGTAGATTCGATTACTGTTGCAGGTCGTCTTTGCTTTCAATGGTGCTTACAGCAACCAGAAGTTCGTTCTGATCGCTCTGGTAAACTAGATACACGAGCCGCGTATGGTTTACATGGTCGTGAAATGATGTCTTGGCTTACTCACATACAACACATTCGCTCTAAGAACGTTGTGTTTGTAGGTATTCTTGATGAAGTCACAGATGATTACGGAAGAAAACAGTATAGCCTTCAGATTGAAGGTAGTAAAACTGGTAGAGAATTGCCCGGAATTGTTGACGAAGTTATCACTATGTCTATCTTGACAGGTGATCATGGACAGTATCGTGCATTTGTATGTCAGCCTTTAAATGAATGGGGCTATCCTGCTAAGGATCGCTCTGGTAGGCTTGACACAATTGAAGAGCCACACTTAGGAAAACTCATGGAAAAAATGAGTAGCGGTGGTCATAAAACTGATAAAGATTTGATCTTTGTCGATCCAACAACACAAAACACTAGCGAAGGAGAAGCGTAATGCTTAATTTAAATAACGTTCCACAGGACGACAACCCACAAAACCAAGAATTCACATTAATCCCAAAGGGAGCAGTGGTTCGAGCAATCGTATTAGTACAGCCGGGAGATATGGAAATCCCTGAGTTTGGACAAGGTGCTTGGTTTAAGAAGTCTGCAAGTACATCTGCGAAATGGATGAACCTTGAGTTCACTATTATTGGTGGTGAGTATGACCGCAGAAAGTTTTGGCACAGCGTATTCGTTGATGGCGATAAGCTAGGTCAAAGCGGTATGCCATTAGCAAAAGAAATCGGTTTGCGAACATTGAAGAGTATTGTTGAGAGTGCTAGAGGTATCTTACCATCTGACATGACACCACAAGCACAGCAAAACCGAAACATTACAGGTATGGCAGACTTGAATACATTGGAGATTTGTGCAAAAATTGGTATCAAGAAGGGTACTAATGGTTACGCCGATAGCAATCAGCTTATGGCGGCACTAACACCCGATAATAGAGAGTTCTTTACTCAAGGAGTGGCACAGCAGGGTTCAGCGCCTGTTGCCAACACAGCACCACAAGCGGCAAGTCCGCAACCAACTGGTGCAGTACCTTCTTGGGCGCAAAGTTAATCTAGTGGCAGGGTCTATCTGCACCCGCTAGAACACGGACAGGGGGGCCGTGCGCCACAATCCCCCCAACTATTCTAGCAAATAGGTTTATTATGATATTACGTCCTTACCAAGAGGTAGCCGTTTCTGACGCGTGTAACGCATTAGACAAACACGGAAATACCTTAATCGTCGCTCCTACTGGAGCAGGCAAAACAATTATGCTTTCTGCTTTGGTTGGTAAGAGACATGAAAAAGGCAGAAGAGTTTTAGTAATACAGCATCGTGACGAACTCGTTTCGCAAAACAAAGCGAAATTTGAGAAGGTCAATCCGTATATTACAACAAGCATTGTTAATGGCACAGTAAAACATTGGGATGGCGAAGCCGTGTTCTCAATGGTTCAAACAATGTCGAGAGACAGAAACCTACGTGATCGCCCAATGTTTGATATGGTTGTGGTTGATGAAGGACACCATGCAGCCGCACCAACTTACATGAAAGTTATTAACGCTGTTCTTGAAGATAATGACAGCGCAGAGATTGTGGGCTTTACAGCAACACCTAACAGGGGCGATGGCAAAGGCTTGCGATCTGTGTTCAATAATTGCGCACATCAGATTGAATTAGCAACTTTAATTCGTGAGGGATTTTTAGTTCGCCCTAAATCATTCGTGATTGATCTTGGCGTTGGTGAACAACTTGATAACGTCACTAAGCGCGGCAAAGAATACGATATGGAAGAAGTTGCGGCTATCATGGATCGACAGGTCATTAATGATAGAATTGTATCTGAGTGGACAGAAAAAGCATCTGGAAGAAAAACTGTTGTGTTTTGCTCCACAGTCTCACATGCCGAACACGTTTGCGATTCTTTTATAAACTCTGGTGTTAAAGCAAACTTTGTTACTGGAGAGACAGACAAAGACGAACGCGCACAGATGCTACATGATTTAGAGTTTGGCGACTTACAAGTAATCGTAAACGTTGCCGTGCTGACAGAAGGGTTTGATGCCCCACCAGTATCTTGCGTTATCTTAACTAGGCCATGCTCACAAAAAGGAACAATGGTTCAAATGATAGGTAGGGGTCTAAGAATACTTGATCCAGAACTATATCCAAATACTGTTAAAACAGACTGTATTGTTATGGATTTTGGAACATCTATCATTACACATGGTGGTTTGGACGAAACAGCTAACTTAGATGGCGCGCATAAGTCTGAAGGTGGTGAAGCACCTACAAAGATATGCCCTGATTGCGGAAGTGAAGTATCTGCAAATACGCGCATATGTCCTATCTGTGAGCATGAGTTCCAGAAAAAAGTTAAAGAAGCATTAGATAGCTTTGTTATGACTGAGTATGACCTGATGAAGTTGTCTCCGTTTATGTGGATTGATCCATTTGGTAACGGAAACGCTATGATGGCTATGGGCTTCAGTGGGTTTACTTTGGTGGGTAATATCGGAGAATACTGGATAGCTATCGTGAAGGCGCAGAATGGGCGTCCTAGAGTGGTTTCTATCGGTGAGAAGGTACAAGCGATGGCGGCAGGCGATGACTTTCTTCGTGAGATAGAAGACAGCAACGCGGCTAACAAAACTAAGCGTTGGTTAAACCAAGCAGCTACTGACAAACAGAAAGAGCATTTACGCAGAAATGGCGTACAAATCAGTGCGATTGATTTCTCTTGGACTAAGTACAAGGCAGGATGTTGTTTAGGGTACTATTGGAATAAGCAAAAGATTGATAAGATAATTTCAGAACAAGTTAAAAAATTAACAGGGACTGAATAGATGCCGAGATTTGAAATGTATCTTATGCTTGCTGAAAAAGAAGACGATAAAGTTGAAACTTGTGAATACGAAATGATTTGTTGGGTTAAAGACTCAAGCAATATTGAAGAAATAAAAGCTTCTGCGAATGAAAAAATCAACGATCACATTGAAGAGGCCAAGAGTATTGTCCTGTTTGGTACCGCAAGTATCAGAGTTAAAGGTGAAGAAGTTATAAACATTGGGTTTAGAAACAGCGAAATAAATCCTGATGACATTGATGATGTCATAGATTTGTTCGACTTAAATGAGGAGACAGTACATTGACAGCAGCAAGTAATGCACCAACAGCACTACCGCCAATGAAGGAGTTGGCGTTCGTATTAGGTAAGTATGGTTGGGATAAGAGGTTTTGTGACCTCACAGAAGAAGAAGTACAAACACTAATATTTGCAATACAGGAATCAACACCGCTAACTAAGGAGATAAACATTGGGAAACTCGAAGAAATCTACTATAAGTCAACAGGCACTTGGCCTTCTACTTCAATCCCATTCTAATGAAAATCCTGTAGCAGATAGTATTACTAAGGTCGTAGATGATGCGATTGTTGCGAATGAAGAAAAAAGGGAGAGACGCAAGTATATCGGTGCGTCAAGCATTGGTGATGAATGTCAGCGTAAAATACAATATCGTTATTTAAACTACACGATTGATGCGGACAAAGCATTTAGCGCAAGAACTTTGCGTATCTTTCAGTTCGGTCATGAGATAGAAGATTACGCGTCAAAATGGTTGCGAGATGCAGGATTTGATTTGCGTACAGAACACAAAGATGGAAAGCAGTTTGGGTTTTCTATAGCGGATGGAGAGATTCGCGGTCATATAGATGGCGTAATTTGTGATGGTCCTGTTGAAATGGGCTACCCTGCTCTTTGGGAATGTAAGTCAGCAAATGATAATAAATTTAAAGCGTTTGTTCGTCATGGTGTAGCTAAGGCAAATCCAGTGTATGCTACTCAACTTGCACTATACCAGACTTATATGGAGCTTTATGAGCATCCTGCTTTGTTTACTGTTATCAATAAAAACACGTCTGAAATATACTACGAGCTTGTGCCTTACAATAAGAAGTTGGCTCAAGAGGCAAGCGACAAAGCAGTGAATATCTTGACTGCGGCGAAAGCAGGTGACATTCTACCTCGTATTGCTCACACCAGAGATTTCTTTCTTTGTAAGTTTTGTGAGTTTAGGCAGACTTGTTGGGAGGCAGATCAATGAATATATTGAGCGTTGGTAAGTCACCTAAAGATGTAGCCGAGCGTATTTCGAGAGAAGTGCCTCGTAGCGTACAGCTACAAACATTAATAGATACATACCCAGAAGGCGTTCAAAGGGGCAAAGAGTTTTATATTGGATCGCTTCGTGGTGAGGCAGGAAAGTCTATGGTTATTAACATAGATATGCAAAGTCCTTGGTTCTTGAACGGGAAAGATTTCGAATCAGGTGAAGGTGTCGGTGGTATATGTAAGATATTTAAAGAAGGTCGGGGCTATTCACTAGCTGAATGCGTTGAATACTTTAAAGAATACATAAGCCCAGACTATGTTGCACCACCAGAAAACATTGTTAAGCCGAACAATCCGTCAAACTTTGCAGTTACAACTGCGCAGCAGGGATTTCCACAGCAACAAAAGAGCATGAGCATTAACTCAAGCACAGATTTTGAAGATGAATACAACTATATCGACGAAAATGGTGTCGTTATTGTGTCTGTTCGTAAATATTTTGAGAAAGATGCTGCAGGAGAACTGATACTTGACGCATCTGGTAAGCCTAAAAAGCAGTTTCGTCAGTATATGGAAGGTCGCCAAGGTATCCCAGAGCCTAGACCTCTATACAATATCCCGAACATTTTGGATTCAGACAAGATTATTTGGGTTGAAGGCGAAAAATGCGCTGATGCCTTAACATCTCTTGGGTATGTAGCAACTTGCACAATTGGCGGTGCTGGTATGTTGTCAGAAAACACAGCATATAAGTTTGATTTCTCGCCGCTTAAAGGTAAAGAGCTGATATTGTGGCCTGATAATGACGCGGCAGGCAAGAAGCTTGCTTCTATTGTTGAAGCTCAAGCTAAAGAAGCAGGCGTAAAATCTACTTTGGTTATTAAAATACCATCTACTAAATCTGAGAAGTGGGACGCGGCTGATGCCGTGGAAGAAAACTTTAACATCGAAAAGCTTTTAAAGAAGAGCGAAAGAAGCGTAAAGAAACCGATTAACTTACTTGATGAAAGCCTGTTAGTTGACCAATACTTTGTCGGTTCAGTGCCTGAGCAAAAGTTTTTAATAGGTGATACTATACCTCTTGGAGTTCCGTGTGTATTTGCGGCGGCAGGAGACAGTGGTAAAGGTATGATGACACTTGATTTGGCTATGAAGGTTGCATCAGGTACATCTATGCAGTCTGCTTTTGGTGGCCTCGTAGCAGAACATGGCGATGTCATATTAATCACAGCAGAAGATGACAAAGACGAAATGCACAGACGTATTTCGCGCCTTGACCCTCAAAGGCATAGAGAAGTCTACAGCCATAAGTTGCGTGTGCTTCCATTGCCAAACCTTGGTGGTGTCTTTCCTATCATGCAGAAGTTTGACAATACATATTTGATGGGCGAAGAGTTTTCGCGGATTTATGATCAGATGCTAGAGATGGAAACATTAAAGCTAATCGTAATTGACCCTATGGCCTCGTTTGTTCACGCAGATGTAAACGCTGATCCGGCGGCAGGAGCTGCATTTATGAGTTTACTTGCACAGATGGCTACTGAAACTGGTGCTACTGTTATGGTTAATCACCATATGGCAAAGATCAAAGACAACGATCCAGTTACAACACCAGAACAAGCGCGTAGTCTTATTCGGGGTACTTCTGCTATCGTTGATGGCGTTCGGTCTGCATTTGCGGTCTGGTCTGTAGATGAAGGTACAGGAAAACAACGCTGTCGTGATCTTAATGTAGAATATACGCGTAATGGTGTGTTTGATGGAGCTGTCGTTAAGTCAAATGGTCCTGCAAATAGAGATATTAGGCATTTTATCCGTAATCCTAACACTGGCCTACTCGAAGATAGGTCACAAGATGTCCGATCTATAACGATGTCACAATCTGTTCGGGATAGACTAGCGCATATTGTTGAGTTTGTTAGAATTAGAGAATTAGATGGTCGTGCTGTTACACATGGTGGTGTCAATAGTGGTATATTCCATGCTATTCGTGAGTCGGAAGCTATTGAGCCTTGCGTTGTCTATTTGCAAGGCGCAGGCGGTCAAACAACTATTAAAAAAGCCGTTACTGAAGCTCTCGCTATGGGAATGATACGAAAGTATGCACTATCAACAGGTGGGGAAGAAAAGTGGCTTGGTGCTATGGATGGATCACTCGCTAGAGGTGAGTATGAGCGTCAAACGGGTCGAGATAACATTTGACAATCGTGGGAAATTATGGCAATAATCCCATCTTTAAGGAGAAATAAAATGATTCACATTTTTGAAGATAAGAAACCCACATTGGAAGAGGCGCAGTCTCTTGTAGATGGGTATGTTGAGATGGTTCGTTCACCTGTTCATGGAGATATTCAAATTCTCGTCAATGAAGAAGGGTTATTGAAAGGACTAGATTATAATAAAGAAGCATCTGAGACTTATGGAACGGGAATTGTAGGCGATGCCGTTGTTCTTAAAGGCGATGCTAGGTGGGACTGATGGATAAAATTCCACAAAAAGTTGTTGATAAGTATCAAGATGTATATAAGCAGTTTTGGGAAGTTCAAATGAAGAAAGATCGCAAAGCTAACCCAAAGCTTGATTCAATATCGCCTAACTATAAAAAAAGAAGAGCATCGTTTCACATCGTTAAAGATGAAAGCAGTGAAAAAGAGCCGAAAGCCCTTACAAAGCAAGCAACTACAATCAATATGTTGTTGCTTCGGGGCTTCGGGATTAAAGAAATATCAGCAGTTATACATACTTCTGAGAAAGCAATCGTAAAGATTAAAGATAAATACGAGCTGCCAAGAGAAAATTAATAAAATTGCTGCGCTGGCTGCATTCCATAACCTGAGAAATTGTTCGAGTTACCATACTGCTGCGGCTGGTAAGGGTTTGACATCGGGGCAAAACTACTCTGACCACCATATCCTTGACTCATTCCGTACCCGCCGTATTGTTGCGGCTGGGGATAAGGTTGTTGATAAGGACTTTGCTGGTATCCGCCACCTTGCATTCCGTATTGCTGGTAAGGTGATTGCATTGGCTGCTGTCCGTAACCCGAATAATTCATAGGCTGCTGCATTCCATAATTCTGCTGCGGGCGCTGCATACCATAACCCGAATAATTCATCATTGGCTGCGGGCGCTGCATACCTCCATATCCCGAATAATTCATGGGCTGCTGGGGCCTGAACATTCCGAATCCACCCATAATACCTTGAGGTCTTTGCGGAGGTCTTTGAGGAAATCCACCAAACATTCCCATGCCTGTAGGTCTTTGACCACCAATACCCATACCCATGTTCGGGTTATTATACTGCTGAGTCGCTTGGTACGTTTGATTTGCACCATAGCTGTTAATTAAGTTTTTTTGATCTGAAGTTAGTCCACCCATAAACTCATCAAAAGCAGATTGATTAAAATTAGGTTTTAACATACCAAAGTTTGCTGTTAGTGAAGGGTTAGGCCTTCTTATCGGTCTACCCATAATTCCTTGACCGCCAGAAGCATCAGAAGGGTTTCCAAGAGGTCTTGTAAAACTAGGTTGAGGTTGATTAGTTTTAAGAGGTGGTTGATTAGAAAATGAAGCTATAGAATTTTTACGCTCATCTCTAAAGTCCTCAAAGGTTTGGCCTTCGGTTGGTAAAACAACACGACCCATAAATCCGTTTGCTCTTTGATCTGCCGCTTCTTTCTTTAGCCTATCATATTCGCGCCTTACTGGATCAGAAGAAGGAAAACTAGGTTGACCGAAGAAATTAGGTCTAAGATTTCCACCACTAGGTAAAAGGCCACCAAATTTATCTCTACCTTTTTCATATTCTTCAAAGGTTTGACCTTCAGTTGGCAAAACAACTTGCCCCATAAAGCCTCCGGCTCTTCTGTCTGCCGCTTCCTTTTTTAACCTATCATATTGACTTCTTATATCTTCTGACTTTATTACGTTTGCGTTTCCCGGTTGAGATGGAGACATCTGACGCATAAGAGAAGGAGTACCCATAATTCCAGAGGACAAACTAGGTTGTCCCATCGGCATCGGTCTAATTGATTTTGCGTAAGGTGAGGCTACCATGTATAATCTCCGAGTGAACTTGTTCGGGTTATACCATTTATTTAGTTTTCGATCAATAATTGATTGACTGTGAATTTGTGTTGTTTATAAAAGCACGGCAAGGCGGTTAAATTTAATCAGATTTAAACGGGCAAAGTTAATATCAGATCAGAACTTAGATAAATTCGCTACCAAATGCGCTAACATTTAAACGAATTCATCACCGCCTTGCGCGACTATTTTCCTAAATTACTAGGTCTTAGTTTTGGCATAAGAGTGCTAGACGATACCCTGTCTGTCTCAATACATTGACCCATACTATCCATATCCTCATATGGTTTGTACGCTTCTGGCAGTGCATTTCCACACTCATATGCGTTTCTATACAAAGTTTTCTTTTGAACTTCCGTGCCTTCTATTACATATGTCAGCACAAGCATTGTGTAAAAGGTCATAATTCTTCCCCATGTTTTTCGAACTTGCCGTTAGCATCAATTTTCGGGATTGTAGTCCGCTTTCTCTTTCCCGCGATCTCGCCGCCACAAGCCATATAGCCTGCGCCATCTACCCAATTGTCGGGGTGTTCGGGATTTGATTTGATGCGTGCAACTTTTAGTAGGTTCATCATAACTCCAACTTCATGCGGGTTAATCACAATACCTAAATATGTTGACCAAAAATCTGCAATCATCTTGAAGTTATCTTGCATGTCGCCATGATCAGACGCTCTGTCTTTGGTCACATA
>Ga0206682_10003137_pt1 | contig 14351 bp, 5 predicted proteins | sample M240m12015metaG_FD_155444 | JGI IMG/M metagenome (GOLD analysis project Ga0206682, IMG submission 155444) | Ammonia-oxidizing marine archaeal communities from Monterey Bay, California, United States - M2 40m 12015 | ecosystem: Environmental > Aquatic > Marine > Intertidal zone | place: USA... | reverse complement strand
ATTGATCGTCTTAGAATTAAGATGAAACAATAAACATTATTTAAAAATTATTCAAAATGGGATTATTTTCAACTGGTGGCTCGTTTCCTGCGGGATTAACGCCATCACCAACTAAAACATTATTTGGGTCAAACTATTTGACTTTTGACTCTGCCACTGGAGGCGGAACATTTGCACAACAATTTTTACCAGACGTATATGAAAAAGAAGTAGAGCGTTACGGAAATCGCTCTGTATCTTCTTTCTTGCGTATGGTAGGAGCTGAAATTCCTTCTGCTTCAGATCAAATCATTTGGTCAGAGCAGGGGCGTTTGCATATCGCTTATGATGCAGCTACCTTAACTGTTGCTTCAAGTAAAATTGCTGTAGCTGGACACGCTGTGCGCGCTGGACAAACTGTAGCTATTTCGCAAGACTTAGTTACTGTAAAAGCTGTTGTAACTAACGCTGATACAGATTCAGATGGTAATGCGTTTACTGCCGTGCCTTATTCAGGAGGAGCACATTTGACCGACGCTGGGCTTACTGACGGAGCTGCTAAAGTTTTTGTTTACGGTTCTGAATTTGGTAAAGGAAGTGACGGAATGACTGGTTCTGTAGATGCTGGATTTGAGCAATTTTCTAATTCACCTATTATTATTAAAGACAAGTATTCTATCTCTGGATCGGATGCTGCTCAAATTGGGTGGGTTGAAGTAACAAGCGAAAACGGAGCTAATGGATACTTATGGTATTTAAAATCAGAGCACGAAACTCGTTTACGTTTTGAGGATTACCTTGAAATGTCAATGATTGAGGGAGAACTTGCTGGAGCGGGGACTGGAGCCTTAGGCGCTGGTTACAAAGGTACTGAAGGTTTGTTTGCTGCTATTGAAAGTCGCGGTAACATTTATCAAAACTTTAATTCAGGTGAATCTACATTAGCCAACGCTGGTGCTGACAGAACAGGACTTCAGGATTTTGATGAAATTCTTAAGAACCTTGACAAGCAAGGTGCAATTGAAGAAAACATGATGTTCCTAAATCGCGCTACTGCCTTGGCTTTTGACGATATGCTAGGCGCTGTAAATGCTCACTATAACGGAGGTACTTCTTACGGAGTGTTTAACAATAGTGAAGATATGGCTCTTAACTTAGGATTCAGCGGCTTCCGCAGAGGTTCTTATGACTTCTATAAGACTGACTGGAAATACTTAAACGACGCTGCTACTCGTGGCCTTACTAATGATATTGATGGTGTAATGGTACCTGCTGGTACTTCTACAGTATACGATCAACAACTAGGTAAGAACATTAAGCGTCCTTTCTTACACGTACGTTACCGAGCTTCTGAAGCTGATGATCGTAAAATGAAATCTTGGATCACTGGATCTGTAGGTGGAGTTTATACTTCTGACCGTGATGAAATGAACGTAAACTTCTTGTCTGAAAGATGTCTATGTGTTCAAGGTGCTAACAACTTTGTATTATTTAAGTCTGTTACACAATCATAATCTATGATGTAAGATATGGGGCGTCTACGGGCGTCCCTACTCTTACTTTTTACTAATTATATTATATTATATCATGGCTAAGAAAAAACAAGCCGTAGAGGTTGAGAATACCGCTACAACAGAAGTCCTCGAAACAATCGCGGCACCAAAGCAAAAAATTACAGTTAAAGAGCCTATTGTTGAAAATAAACAATGGCAAATAAAAGGTAGAACCTACGTTTTAAAAGGAGATTCTTCACCTGTAACATTTACATTGGCATCGAAGCATTATAGAAGAAATCCATTAATGTGGTATGATGAAGAAAAAAATGTTAATCGTGAACTAAGGTATGCTAGCAATCAAGGCTCGCCATTCGTTGATGAGCAAAATGGTTTTTCAACCCTTCAGCATATTGTTTTTAAAAACGGAACTTTATTTGTTCCAAAATCAGAGCAATCTTTACAAAAACTACTATCTTTATATCATCCTCAGCTAAATAAAACTTATTTTGAGCTAGATGAGGTTGCTGATGCAAAAGACGAGTTGGCTGATATTGAACAAGAAATTGCAGCTTTAAATATAGCAAAAGACTTAGACATTAGTCACGGTGAAGCAGTATTAAGAGTAGAGCAGGGTTCTTCTGTATCTACTATGACAACTGCTGAAATTAAAAGAGATCTATTACTGTTTGCTAAAAGACAACCAGAGTTATTTATTGATCTAGTTAATGATGATAATGTACAATTAAGAAATTTTGGTATTAAAGCAATGGAAGCCGGAATAATTAAATTATCTGGTGATCAAAGAAGCTTTCATTGGGCAGCCAATAATAAAAAGCTAATGAACATTCCTTTTGATGAAAATCCATATTCAGCTCTTGCTGCGTATTTTAAAACAGACGAAGGAACGGAAGTTTATAAATCAATAGAAAAAAAAATAAAATAGTCACTGTAGTGAATAGGGTCGCTTCGGTGGCCCTTTTCATTATAAATATATAAATATGGTTAGCGTAGATAGAATTTATCAAATAGTATTAGCTATTCTTAACAAAGAGAATAGAGGTTATATGACTCCACAAGAGTATAATCTATTGGCTAATCAGGCTCAATTAGAAATATTTGAGCAATACTTTTTTGACTTAGGTCAATACAATAGACGCGGTGAAATTAATAATGAATACGCGAATATAGTAAAAAACATTAAAGAAAAAATTGATTTATTTAAAATTGAAAATGAGCAAATTTCAATTTCAGATGGTAAATTTAAATTGCCAGAAACATTATACAGGCTAGGAACCGTTCAAAGCGGTACGTCTGGGAATGAGGTAGAAGTTGAGCCTATAGCTACTAATGAGTTCATATATATAAATAAATCAAAATTAACAAAGCCTACTGCGACCTATCCTGTCTATATTAGAGAAGGAGAAGAAATAACTATACATCCGTCTACTATATCATCTGATGTTGTATGTTCTTTTGTAAAGAAACCTAAAGAGGTTAATTGGACGTATGAGGAAGTAAACGGAGTAGCGTTGTATAATGCCAGTGCAGAAGATCACCAAGATTTTGAGTTGCATGCTTCCGAAGAAACCAATATAGTTAATAAAGTATTATTATATGCAGGGCTCACTATTAAGCAGCCGGATATTGTACAGGTTGCAGATGGAAAAGAAACAAAAAAAATAACCCAAGAAAAATCATAATAAATGGCATTAGGTAGCATAACACCAAAAGAACATTACGATAGTAATGACAAAGGAATCTACCAATATATAAAATTGGGTGATATTATAAATAATTTTATTGTCTCTCAAGTTGGAGATGATAAAATAATTAAAAAAGCAAAAAGAGCAGAAGTACTTTACCATGCTCAGAGAGGTATTGCTGAGCTTAATTATGACACTTTAGGCAATATAAAAACACAAGAAATAGAAATTCCACCCTCATTATCTATGGCATTACCACACGATTTTGTAAAAATGGTGCAGGTTTATTTTGTTGATAATGCTGGTCTAAGCCAGATAATATTGGAGTCTTCTTTGACAGGAGAGCCTAGCGCCATATACCAGGATTCTAATTACGATTATTTATTTAATGATGACGGTTTTCCTTTGTATGCTGAATCTTCAGAACAAAGAAAAAGATTTACCGAGGGAAATGATAATAAAAAAGATTCTAATATAGATTATCTTGAAGAGGGGTACGGCTATAATACAGACTACGGTAAAAGGTATGGGCTAGATCCAAAGCACGCTACAAAAAATGGCTTTTATTCTATAAACAGCATTAACGGTACTATTAATTTTACAAATAATTGTAGAGATAAATTTATAGTATTAAAGTACATATCAGACGGCTTACACGCTGATGACGATATGAAAATACATAAATTCGCAGAAGAAGCCCTATACAAGTCTATAATGTATGGTATTATATCTGCGAAATCAAACGTTCCTGAGTATCAAGTACTTCGAGTTAAAAAAGAAAGAAGAGCAGCTATACGGAACGCAAAGCTTAGGCTAGCGCAGTTAAGCCCAGGCGAAATGATACAAGCTCTAAGGGGTAAATCAAAGCAACTTAAACACTAATCAATGGCAGAATTAAAGCACACCTTCACGTCCGGGAGGATGGATAAAGACCGAGACGAAAGGCTAATTGAAAATGGATCATACCGAGATGCTTTAAACGTACACGTATCATCATCTGAGGGGTCTGACGTTGGAGCAGTAGAGAACTTAAAAGGTAATCTTAAAATTTCTGAACTAGATTTAAAGAACCCAAAAACAATAGGATCGGTACCCTACACGGAGCAAGATAAATTATACTGGTTAATAACATCTGATAAAATTGATGGTATATACGAGTATGATCAAAATAATAGTGTGATAAACCCAATTCTTATAGATATAAAGAATAACGGTAAAACTATTTTAAAAGACATTATAGTTGAAGCAAACGACGAAAACGAATTTGTAATAGATAATGTTGTTGCTTCTGAATTAAGCACACTAACAGGGCTAATACCTACTTCAAATGGCCTTGAAACACTGATAACAAACAACTTAGTAATTGAAGCTGTTGAGCCTTCAATATCAGTGTCTATACCCAAGAACACAGTTCTCCGTATGGAAGACGATAAGTTTGTGTTTAAAAACATACATTATAGCGGTCAAAACTATGGCAACGTTAATTTAACATTTAATTTTACCTCAGAAGGAGTATTAAATTTTTCTAAAAACAATTTAGTTACGGGAATAAATATAATTGATGACATGCTGTTTTGGACAGACAATTTTAATTCTCCTAGAAAAATTAATTTACCAAAGTTTAAAAAGTGGACAAAGGGTGTTTTTAGCGAGCAAACAGAAGTTGTATATATAACAAAAGACGCTAATGGCAACGTTGTAGAAAACACAAGGGCGTTTACGGAGGAAGACTTGTCTGTTGCTAAAAAAGCGCCTATGTCTGCTCCCTCGGTTTTGTTGTCAAGATCGTTAACAGATGGTGTTACCCAGGTTACCAAGACTCTTGAGTTTTTTAGAACAGCAGCAGCGGGTGCAGCGCACGGAAGAGATGCCATACAAATTGGTCAAGATATATCTTTATTTTTTGACAACGAAGTACCAAACTGGCCATTAAATAGCACGATTAATATTATAGAAACGCTTCCTGAGGACAATAGCAATGCGCTAGAGGTCTCTATGCAGGTAAAGAGTGTTGACCTTAATATAAAAAAAATAGTTCTTACTCTAAGATCAAAAAACATAGATTTTGAAGACAAACTATACGGTTGTCAGTTAACTCTAGACGAAGGCGAAGCTATATACGAAAAAACATTTGTAAGGTTCGGTTACCGTTGGAAATATAAGGACGGAGAGTATTCAACAATATCACCCTTTTCAGAGCCTGCGTTTATAGCAAAACAATTTAATTATGACGGCAAAGAGGCCCATAATTTAGGGATGGAAAATGATTTGAGAAAAATAATTTTGTCAAATTTTGAATTAGGTACTGATAATGTGGATGAAGTTGAGGTGCTATATAAAGAGGCTAAAAACCAAAATATATATACATTAAAGTCGCAGAAAAAAGTTGATTTTCCATCAGAGTATATTATAACTAAAAAGCAAATACACAGCGTATTACCTAATGACCAGCTGCTGAGGGCATGGGATAATGTTCCTAAAAAAGCTAAAGCGCAAGAGGTTACAGCTAATAGAGTTGTGTATGGAAATTACGTGCAAGGATATGATATTTACAATGATATTGACATCAACTCTACATTGATAAAACGATCAGACGGCTTAAAAAGAACTTTAAAATCAAATAGAACCTACCAGATAGGTGTTTCGTATATTGACGAATATAATAGGCACACTCCAATATTATCTAACGATACAGGCGCTGTTAGCGTTGCAAAAGACCAATCTTCTTTTGAAAATCAATTTGAAATATCTTTAGCCAACAACCCACCCGCTTGGGCGAAATACTTTAAATATTATGTAAAAGATATTAGTAAAGAGTATTACAACTTAGCTGCTGATAGAATTTATAGAGACGAAGAAAACGGGTTTGTTTATATATCCTTTCCGTCTGGAGAAAGAAATAAAATTACAGAGGAGTCTTATTTATTTTTAAAGAAAGACCACGGATCAGACACTCCTATTACTGACCCTAACAATAGGTATAAAATAATAGACATAACAGCTGAAGCACCAGACTTTGTAGCCACTAAAAGTGAAAAATTAACTACATTTGATAGAGTGCGTTTTAGCGAAACATTTGGCGATGGCAATGCTCAAGACTACAGAACAAACGGTTCTCCTAATCCGGATTCAATAAGCTTTAACATAGAAAGCGTTAATGCAGGCACTGCTATAAATGAGTCTGAAATGGAGTATTTAGTTGCTGGCAATTCCATTAGATTTGTTGTTGGCAATAAAAAAACAAAAAAATATGTTATAGCGGGTGTAAAAGCTCATACGGATGGAGCGATCGAAGCTAACGTTACCGTTAAGGAGGCTTTTGAAAATGATGTTGAAATATTATACACAGGAAGTGAATCTAACTCACCTATAGTATTAGACGATTCACAGCATTCAGCTATATTAATGGAGGTGTTTAAAGACACTGTTGAGAAAGGACACAAAGAGTTTGATGGAAGATTTTTTATAAAACTTAGAGACGTAGGGGCCTTGTCCACTGTTGCGGAAACTATATCTAATAAAGAGTACGTAAAAATAGCAGGCTATAGAGCTAGTGGTAATGCTGGGGAAATTTTAAGTAATCTTACCCGAAGGGACAAAACACCCCCTATCAAAAGAACCATGCTAACTATGCACGTCAAGCCGCGGGATGATAAAAAGCAATTTAGAATAGAAGAGCTCTATGAATTTCAATCGAAAGCTGCGCTAAAGTCTTTTAAAACAAGAGCGTTAGTTAGATTAAACGACGATGACACCATATATAGAATAGAGTCTGTTAATAGGTACAAGTCTGTTAGAGACTACGAAAATGTTGAGTTTAATCTTTCTGACTTAGATGGTAATTTTGTTGATCTTTCAGGAGTTATACCAGAAAGAAACACTTCAGACTCAATTGTTTTTAATTTTTTAAAAGAAGTTGATGAAGAAGTTTCTTTTATTCAAAATCCTGCTATATTTGAAACAGAGCCGATTGAAAATGTGACAGAGCTAGATATATATTTTGAAACTGAAAAAGCTTTTAAAATTGAGAACCATGGAAAAGCTCAAATATTAAACTGGTATAATGCTTTTTCTTTTGGTAACGGCGTTGAGTCGAATAGAATACGTGATGATTTTAACGAAACATATATAGCAACAGGGGTTAAAGCTTCGGCCTCAATATCAGAAAAAATTGAAGAACAACATAAATCTTCTGGATTAATTTGGTCTGGTATTGTTAATGGCAGAACAGGTGTTAATGAATCAAATCAATTTAATCAGGCGCTACCTATTACAAAAGACCTTTTACCAACGTACGGTGCTGTGCAAAAACTTCATGCTCTAGATAGTAGGATAATTATTTTATGTGAAGATAAAATACTTAGAGCACTGTCTGATAAGGATATACTTTATAATGCAGACGGTAACCCAAATATTGTAGCAACAAACAAAGTTATTGGAGCTGTTGAGCCTTACGCGGGCGAATACGGAATATCAACAAACCCGGAATCGTTTGCCTCTTACGGCTTTAGATACTATTTTACTGATAAAAAAAGGGGAGCAGTACTGAGAGGATCAGCAGACGGATTAGAGGTAATTAGTAGATATTTAATGTCTGATTTTTTTAATGACAGGTTTTTTAATAGCGGGTGTTACAATTCTAACTTTGATAATAGCTTTTTAATTGGCTCTTATGATCAATACAACAAGCTATACAATTTAAGCTTTATTGGTAGAGATACTGTTTGTTTTGACGATAATACAAATGGATGGTCTACAAGAAAATCTTTTGTGCCTGAATTTGGCGTTTCCTTAAACAACCTATATTATACTTATAACTCGGGTCAGCTGTGGGAGCATGATAACATTAATGTACCATATAATAATTTTTATGGTCAGCAGTATAATTCTATATTAGAATTAGAAATAAACGAAAATCCGTCTGTAATTAAAAGCTATAAAACACTTGGCTACGAAGGTACAAATGGATGGTATGCTAAAATAGTTACTGATCAACAAAAATCTTCTGAAATATATTTCAAGGATAAAGAAAATAAATTCTTTGCTAATGTAAATGGAGAAAAAAAGACAGTTGAAAATATAAATCCGAAGAACTTTAATTTTCAAGGAATAGGAAAAGCAAAGTCTATAAGTTCTATTTCTGCGGCATCAAGCACTAACTTGTCATTTGAGCTGTCTCCTAAAACTTCAGAAAAATATACTTCAAAAGAGGTTATAATAAACAACTCACCCGGTGCTGTCGTTAATGAAGCGATAGAAATAAAATTAAAAGCTGTTAAGGGTTATAAGCTTTCCGCTGCTGCTTTTAAATTAAAAAACGTTATTGCTACACAAGATGGCGATGATATAACTATTCGGTATACGCATGGTATTAAAACCCACCCCACTGTTGACACTAAGAAAATAATTGAACTTTGTAAAATAAATTTTGCAGAAAAGAAGCAAATAAATGCAAATGGTAATTATAAAGTAAATTTAACAAATGTAACTTCCACAATTGGCGATGGCACCTTTGAAGTTGAAGGTAATTCAAAAGTTTTAAAAACTATAGTATCTAGGACCATTACTCCTGATTATGGGTATGAGTTAAAAATTTCTGATATAAAAGACAATAACCCCAATGTTAAGCTAACTAAAAAGTTAAATCCAAATGGCAGTGTTACTTTAACTGAAAAAATTGTAATACCAGAAATACCAACAACAGATATTAATTATGAAATAACGGCTATTGCAAATATTGTTAAGCCCAAAAATAAAAAAATATCTTCTGTAAATACAAATAAAGAAATAATTAGAGAAAACAACAATAAAAGAACCGTTGAAATATTTGGTGATCCTGGGGCTAGATTTAAATATCGAGCAAGAGAACAAGGAGCTAACGTTTTAGACGAACTTACTAATCAAGTTATACCTCCAGGCGGCGTAAAAGTAATTCCAGTTGAATGGCCTGTTGGCGAATCTTTTTCCATTTTTGAAGTAGAGGTAGAAGCAGAAGGTAATACAGATGTGGGTGTTGATGTTGAAACTCTGCATGAAATTGAAAGACCAGCTGTAGAGGCAAAAACAATTTCTATATTTACCCAGTGGAATGATTTAACTAGCGATAAATCAAATGTTCAAGGATTTACGTACGATGCTATAAATAGCACATTTTCATGTACCTTGTATCTTGCGGCCGGGCAATATACAGTTGGCAAACAACCAATTCAAACAGATTTTGTTTTTGACAATTCTACTGACAATATATCACTAACTAATTTAAATTTAGCATACGTTTCTACCCATCACTCTGCGGTATTGACGGGCACTATTAGTGTAGACAATATAACATTAGACAATAAAATTGTTTTATTATTAGACCAGATTATAAATGAAGATGTTGAATTGACTATAGATTATAGCACAACAATTTTAGGTGGAGTAAATACAACTGATTATACTAATCCAGTGCCAAATACTCCTTACGTTATAGAAGGACCGTCTACCCTAATAGCTTCTAACACTGAAGTTGAATATTTATTTACATTAGACTCTACAAATGCGCATGAATTTTTACCAACAATTAAAGCTAGTGATTTTCATATAACAGACGGTGTTGATGACGTTACGTCTATTTACTCTGCCCAAGGTAAAATGAAATTAAAGCTTGAAAGCGGCGTTGTTAAAGTAGGCTTCACAACTGGTAAATTTAAATTGCCGTTAGCTAATAAAACAATATATGTTAGGCCAAAAACCCAGATAACAAGAGCTATTGTTGTTGATCCAGATTACAGTTTGCTATACACATTTAATAATGAAGAAATAAAAGGCTATACAGACACGGTGTTGCAAGGAAGTTTAACAGACATAAGCAACCAAGATTTTTTATTCCAAAAAACATTTAAAATTGACAGAAATAAAGAAGGATTATTTGCAAAAACTTTTACTTCAAGTGGACACACAATAACTTATCTTGACCCTGAGCTGCAGGCTGCCGCGGCTAATACTTATACAGATATAAATGGGAATCAAAAAACAATAACTGGAAATATAGAAATAAACGAACAAGGCACAGAGTTAACAGTAAACAGTCTTGCAAACATAAGTTCTGTAGCTTCTAAAAAAATAGGTAAAGTTTTAGTAGAGTTAGCAACGGAAGAAACTTCATTTGAAGAATTTTATTTATTAGAAAATGGCTGCTATAAAAATCAGACTATAGAAAACTCAAAAAGAGTTAAGGTATGGAATCCTGATAGAACGGTGTCAAATATACAGGTGGGTGCTAGAATTACCTCATACGCGGATATTGCTGAAGGTGTAGATAATCAAGCCAACTTAGAAAGAGTATATAAAATATACGGCAGTGATTTAACTGTTACATTGCGTAAAAATAATGCAATAGATATAGATAGAGTTATTGGTGTATCATCTTGCCCAAAGCTAATAGAACCAAACATAGTGATTAACGACATAATAAAAACATTTGGTGACCCTAAGTTTACTTTGCAAGCAACCTCTGAAAGCCCAGCTAATTATGCGTATGAAATTGCCGATAGCAATGTAGCAACAATTGAAGGGGCTATTGTAACTATAACAGGGGCGGGTACAACCATGATAACAGTAACTCAAGAAGCAAAAGGAGAGTATGATTTTGGCGCTAAAAAAGCGGTGCTAAAAGTATTAAAAGCTGATCCTAATATAACTGCCGCAAACGAAACAGTAGTATCTAGCGCAGATGATTTTGATATAATAATAAATCAACCGTAACATGGGAATAACTTCAAATAGTCCTGGCACTATAAAAATAAAGTCTACAAACGAAAAAATTGTAGATATAGACGGAATAACAGCAGATCCAGAACAAATAGGAGTGGCTGTGGTTGAGGTTGAACAAGAAGAAACCAGTAATTACAACCCCGGAACTTCTTCGTTTACAATAACTGTGTTAGAAGATCCTAGCGATCCTGATTCTGATGGAGATGGAACACCAAATAGTATTGATCAAGATGATGACGGGGATGGGGTGTTAGACATTGACGAGCAGAGCGTTTCTATATCTATTACACCTGATTCAATAACATTTGATTTTGATCAGTACAGCTTAGATGTTGCCGAAGCATTTGCTGTTGATTGCAAAGGCACTAATGCCATTAAAGGCTACACATTTACTTTTCCTGAAGGATATGCTGGAGAGGTTGACGGGGTTATTAAAAACCCTGGGGACGAAGTTGTAATTACAGACAATGATGCTCATTTTTTAAAAATACATCCTATAAGCAGGCGAACCGTTAAGCCGACGTCTGATGATACAATATTAACATTTACCACAAGAGATGATAATATTGATGGAGAAAAACTTACAGCAACGCTTTCTCTAAGGCAAAATGGTGATGAAAATGCTCCAATGCCAAATGAATTAGGGAGCGGTATATTTAGCTTTGTTGATAATTCTGATATAACAACAGGTCCCGGGCAATTTTTACCTGACCAATTTGACTTTACCATTACAGATTTTGACATAATAGGCATTTTTGTTACCACCGATATTAATAATCCAACTCCTGTTAATACTGAAAGAGTTTTAGGTATAAATTATGGTGGAGGTACTGGTTATACAGTTATTAGAAATTTTAAATATCCTTCTTCGTATGATTCTAATGTAGCAAACGAAATAAATTGGGAAGATGGTAAGCCGTTTTATAATACTAACGCTTCTAAATTAAATTTTATTGATTCCGGTTACAATTTAGGCGGCCCGACAACTTATTGGGTTTTTGCTACAGATAGATATGAATTTGTAGACGAAGTCCAATTTGGACCTAACTTTACTGATGCTTACCGCCTTAATAAAATACTAGATTCTATAAAAATTACCAGAAAGCCTACTAAAGGTTTACTTTTAAAAAATTCATACGATAATTTAATATTCGACGGCACGGAGCTTCCTTTAGAGGACGTTACCCCTAATAGTCAAACCATTACTGTCGAGGCTTTATCTTCGGATGATACAGGGTGGAACACGGAGATACAAAGCGTTTTAAAAACAAAAGGGCTAGAATCATCTACTCTTTTGATGGATGATGGCTCTGTTGTTACATACGGCGATTCTAACACGCCTTTAAAAGTAAACGACATAGTTGTTACATCAGCGTATAATAATCTTAAAATAGGTGCTCCATTTGAAGCCGCACAAGCCTTTGATAATTGGTTTCGAGAACAAATATCATTAAACCCAGTTGTATTTAAAGCTTCAGATGGTAAATTTTTTATTGCGCCCATGGTAAATTCTTTTGGCGCAACAAACGAACCTTATTTTATTAATCAAAACTTTGGAAAAAATACTTATAGAACACCGGGTGATAATAATTTTTTAAATCATTCAACTAAACAGTTTTCAGATTTAGATTCGAATGACCCTAATTTTTATTTTTCATCAATTGGATATTATAACGGTAATATTTTTACTAAGCAATTTCATTTAGGATTTTCCAGCCCGTATGTTACGACTGAAACAGAAGAAGACCCAAAGTTTTGCAAGCAAATACTATATGGATCAACAAACGCTACGGATTTAATTATAAGCCCGTCTTCGGCTACAACTGATAATCAACCTAATGGATCCCCGCACCAAGTTGACATTTCGTGGGCAAATGAAAACCCTAATGTAGGGTACTCGCGTAAAAGAAAAGTTGATTTTGTTTTAAATCAAGATAGTTCATTTAAGTCTAGTATTGTTTTTAGCCAAAATCCATCTATGTCTATAATTAATACCATATGGGAAGATGAAAACAAAACCGCGGAGGTTGTTGGTACGCAAACAATTCCTAATACGCTAAGTCAATCAGGAAAACCCAACGGCGAGCTAACAGTTTATTTTGAAACAAACTGCTTGTATTCTATAAAAGTTATAGGACCTTATACATGCAACTTGTCATCAGGAGGGGAGAATAACATTTTAAACCTTATTCCATTAACAGTAAAACCGAAATTTTTTAATAAATCATCTAGCCCTATCCCGGGTAGAATTATAATAGAGTGTACAGGCGGCAACGAAACAGTAACTAATGCGTTAGAGGTAGTAACACCTGCTTTTGTTCCCGAATCTATAATTGTTAATAGCACCCCAACAGAATATAATGTGCCAACTTTTCCAGCAACTAGCGGAAGTCCTGTTGCTTTAACATTACAGACTAATTATTCGTATTGGGATTTAAATACTTATGAAAGCACAGGGTGGGACGTTACTAGTACAGCAAATACCGAAACAACCGGTACTATAACAATAACCCCTACCGATGCTGGTATTGATGGGCGCGCTGGAAATGTAAAGGTAATTTCTCCTATGGGCCAAGAGTACATTATTGGGCTATCTCAAGAAAAATTAATTAGAGAATATTTTATTCAAGAAGAAAGCGTTAATAATGGCTTACATACAACGTTGGGGCTGACACTGTCAGGGGGGAATATAAACTTCCCTATAATAAGTAACGACACTTTTCATGGCTTGACTTGGGAAGCGGAGATTCCTTCTATATTAAATGAAACATTAGGAAGTATTACTAAAAAAGGAAATGTTAATGAAGATTCGTTGGTTGTTAATTTTCCTAACAATAGTAGACCGGGCAGTAATGATGTAAATGTAGATTTTCCTATTAGATTTAAAGATGAGCTTGGCAACGTTATACACAATGTTTCTATTAATGCAATTCAGCCTGGGACCCCTAGGCACTTTTATTATGAAGGTATTGAAATTGAAAACGGAGACGCATTTTCAAAAAATATTAGCAGTTTAGGTGTAACTGGAGTGTTAGATATTGATTCAAATGACGAATTAATTTATTTTGAAGTTGACGAAGTTTCTGATAGCGACAATATGCTAACAGTAACTAACCCAGATGGCAGAGTTGAAACAAACCCTGGTATTATAATTCCTCAACAATTTGGAGGGGATCCTGAAAGAACAGCTCAGATAACTGTGAAGTATAAGGATCAAGGACCTGAGGGCGATCAGTATTCTCAAATAACGTCTGCATTTGTTCAAGAGGCGGGTCCTGTTCCGTATTATTCTATAACAGATGATAGCGACAACAACGTAGAAGAAACTACAGTGTTGTTTGGCGCTGAAGATAACGACAACCCACCTGGCGACTTAACGGAAGAAGCAGCACAAAGCAGCAGTGAGCAGCATGTAAGA
>Ga0206682_10003136_pt1 | contig 14353 bp, 7 predicted proteins | sample M240m12015metaG_FD_155444 | JGI IMG/M metagenome (GOLD analysis project Ga0206682, IMG submission 155444) | Ammonia-oxidizing marine archaeal communities from Monterey Bay, California, United States - M2 40m 12015 | ecosystem: Environmental > Aquatic > Marine > Intertidal zone | place: USA... | reverse complement strand
CTTGTTCTGTTTTTTCGTCATGGTGGAAACGATAAAGAAAATAAGTAGTAGGAATACACAATCGATCAGAGGGGACATTGAAACCTCAGCTTCTTCCTCTTCTTGTGCCTGTATTCCCATTACTCTGCAGACTGTTTTAATTTTATTGAAACAGTTTTAAATCCAATAAGTGTACAAATATCCAGTGTATCAATTGCTTTTTGAAACTCGATTCCACCGTCCGCATCAATCCGCAACGGCTTCTGAAGAAAGGATACGCCCTCTTGCTCAATTCTTTTTTTTAGAAAAACCGATAAGTCCGGAATGACTCCCCAGCTTATTCCTCCATCCGTTGTTTTACCGACTACTTGTAAATTTTGTCCAAATTTATTCATCCCAATGATGAATTCTTTACTCACCGTTTTCTTAGAAACTGAAGCACTCGTGTCCGGCATCTCAACTCGAACCTGCTTTTCCTTTCGCTTTATAATAGTGGTTACTAGAAAGAATATAAGTAAAAGAAATACACAATCTATTAAGGGTGACATTGCCACCCCAGATTCGTCTGCAGACAATCCGCTTCTCCTCCTTCGCCGCATTGACTAAGAGCCGAGTTTTAAAGTTTCACTCACAGAGACCCAATTTTTCCCGTCATGACAAGAAAGGTCATTTTCATCAAAAGCACCATCTGCTATATGTTCCTTCAATTGATTCATAGAAAAAGGGCCATGTTGTTTCTGATCCTTGCTTAGGTAAATATTCAATGATTTTTCGATGATCAATTGATCCTCTTTTAACTCTTCAATTAAAGTCTCCTTTTGAATATTTGCACTGGTCTCAGCGGTTTTTTTTACAGATAAATTCACACCGCCGTCCAAAAGCCAAGAATTGACTAAGGATTCCAGATTCTCCTCCAGACTTTCCGAAAGTGCATTAATCCGAAATTTAAACCAATGATATAAGGCAAGGCATGGAATTGCTATTATTAGTCCGACTGCTGTGGTAATTAGGGCCTTTGAGATAGAACCCGCAAGCATTGATGCTCCCCCCTCATCCCCATAAACCTCAACCAGCTTAAAGGATTCAATCATTCCGACCATTGTTCCCAATAAGCCCAATAGAGGAGCCAATGCGGCCACTACCGCAAGTGAAAAAGATTTTTGTGCATGAGTTTTCAATTCACGCGATGCAATATCCTGGGCTCCTGGAATAAGAAGACCAGGATCTGCCTCTCGATATCGGGTAATATAATTTACCATACGGGCGAGAGTGGAGGGATGAGCCTTACAATACTCAACAATTTGTTCATGTTTACCCTGCTGCCATAGAGGCTTAACTGCTGAAACAAGTTCCTTAGGTACAATGTATTTCTTACGTAAAGAAAGAATTCGTTCGACCATAAAATAAATGCTGGCCATCAATAAGAAAGCTAATACCAGTGCAGTATTTCCTCCCCTTATCAACTCTGCAAACCAATCGACCTCAGCTTCAATAAGCTCTTCTTGGGCAAATACAGAGACAGGTAATTTCGAAACGAAAAAAAATAACAGAACCCGTAAAAACTTCATAGATTAAAATTAAACATAGGGACTTCTTTTTCAATCTCATTTTAAAGGGAGATTGGAGCTTTTTCTAAAAAATTTAAATCAGAGCAAAAAAATACTCTCAATGTTTAAAATTAGTTTTCATTACTTCAAAAACTTAAAATAAAGATAACAAACTATAATTTTTTTCTTTGTAAAGGATTTGAAGAAAATTCTGTTTTAAGCCGTACACCCTCACGGTATATAATTCGAAAATGTTCCGTTCCATCAATACTGTAGAATATCCAAAGACCATCTTTATTTCCATTTTTACAATAACCCTCTTCACGAATATTTCCGCAGGGGATTTATTTGGTGCTCAAAGGGAATCCGATTTCGTTAACAAACGACAAAGTTGAAATTTGTGGAGTCGAATATAAATTTGGGATATGGATAGTTTTTGCTTGTTGTTTAAAAATTAACAATAAATTTGCCAATCCTGCTCTATTTCCACAACCGCCAACACCGCCCTCTTCAACTCCTTGCTGAGACTCCTTCATCTTTGGACAATTCCGGTCAGCATCTGACGATCTTCGACGGAAATGTGTGTCCATATCTGTGTCCACTGCTCTTTCGTAAAAGCCGATAGCCCATTCTCCAACTGGGATTGAGCATAATTCGACTTCGGGTTCGAGTCCCGTCTATCCCGCCATTCGCAATCCTCGTCAGTTTGCGTCAATAATCATATAAAGCCCACTATTAATGGGGTTCCTGCGATTTCACTCGACTCACCCGTTTCGCCAACCCGCGACGCCACATGACCCGTTTTGCCGGAAATGTGTGTCCATTTTTGGTACCCGTCTATCGACCCATACAATCCTGTAAGGGTAATAACTTTGGTCTTTATCCGATATCTTTTTTTGTATTTTGTACTTTAGAAAGTTTGTATTAGCTAAAAGTTTGGAACAGAATATTTTTTCAGACAAATTTCAGGCAGGAAAACACAGAATAAACTATTTATTCACGGTGGTAAGATTATACCTCAATAAAGTCTTCGAGGTGTAAAGTTAAACCAAATTTTTGTCGTAAAATAAATAAATAAAAACGCAAAAAAACGAAAAATATCTATCGCTATTCATATTTTATTTCCTAAAAATAGGCATTATTAAACTTAAGATAAAAACATAGATAATGAGTACAAATATTGATGATACCAAAGAGGTAGAAAAACTGGGTAAGGCAAGAGATGCAATCGTATCCGAACTGCGCAAGTCAATTGTGGGAATGGACGATGTGATCGAAGAAATGATGATCGCCATTTTTTCCCGTGGTCATTGCCTTTTGGTTGGAGTTCCCGGTTTGGCTAAGACTTTGTTGGTAAGCTCGCTTGCCGAAACTATGTCCCTCAGTTTTAAGCGTATCCAATTTACGCCAGACTTAATGCCCTCTGATATTACGGGGACGGAATTGCTCCAAGAGGATCCGGAAACGCATGAGCGAAGGTTCAAGTTTCAAAAGGGGCCGGTATTTACGAACCTTTTGCTTGCCGATGAAATAAATCGTACGCCTCCTAAAACGCAGGCGGCTTTGTTGGAGGCGATGCAGGAAAAGAGGATTTCATCAGGTGGAGAGGATTTTAAACTGGACGAACCTTTCTTTGTATTGGCTACCCAGAATCCAATCGAGCAGGAAGGGACTTATCCTTTACCTGAAGCTCAACTCGACCGCTTTCTTTTCAATATCATTGTCAAATATCCGAGCAAGAGCGAGGAACTCGACATAATGCGCAATGTTACAAGTGATAAGGAACCCGGTTTAAAAAAGGTAGTGGACGCAAAGACTATCATCAATTTTCAGCGTTTGGTCAGAAGAATCCCAGTTGCTGATCATGTCTTTGAATACGCCGCTGCCTTGGTCCGGGCTACCCGACCGGATGAACCCGATGCACCCGATTTTGTAAAAAAGCTAATGTCTTGGGGGGCTGGCCCCCGAGCTTCGCTCAACCTTATCCTCGCCGGTAAGGCCCGTGCTGCCTTACGCGGTCGCTGTCATGTTTCCACGGACGATGTGAAGGAGGTTTGCTTGCCTATCCTTAGGCACCGTGTCATTCCAAGTTTCACTGCCCGTTCAGAGGGTATGAATTCTGACTCCTTGATCGAAAAACTCCTCGAAGAGATCCCCGCAAACGAAGATCTCTATCAGGAAAAAATCATCTGAACAGATAGATGTCTGAACATTTGCCGGAAACCAAGTACCTTGATCCGGAGGTTCTTCAAAAACTGGGTGATCTCGAATTGATCGCCCGGGAGGTGGTCGAGGGTCTGCGCGTGGGTAGTCACCGCAGTCCTTTGCGGGGATTCAGCACGGAGTTCGCTCATCATCGTCAATATGTACCGGGAGATTCCCTGCGAACCATTGATTGGCGGTTATACGGCCGATCTGATCGCTACTTTACCAAGCTTTACGAGGCGGAGACCAACTTTGATTGTCACCTGCTCATTGATTCAAGTTCCTCCATGACCTACGGCTCAGGTAAAGTGAGTAAACTTGAATACGCTAAATTCTTGGCAGCCTCCCTAGCCTATTTGGTACTCAAGCAGAGAGACTCAGTAGGTTTATCTGTGTTCGACTCGGAAATCCGGGCCTACCTCCCTCCCCGATCGACGATGGGCGTGCTTCTGGAGATGGACAGGTTGCTCAGGGATGCCAAACCGACCCCCAAGACGGCCATTGCCAAGCAATTGCAAGACGTAGCCCTGATGATGAAGAGACGATCCTTCGTAATCGTTCTTTCCGATTTCCTTTCTGAAGCGGAAGATGTTTTGGCCGGTCTCGAACACCTCAGGTTCGCCGGGCACAATGTTATGGTCTTGCATACTCTCGATCCTCATGAACTGGAGTTTCCATTCGAGGGGACTTGGCAATTCGACGGATTGGAGGGCGAAGAGCCTCTCATTACACAACCCGAGCGAATCAAGGAAGATTACCTTTCCCAATTAAGGGAGTACATGTCCGCCTTTCGTGAAGGATGCATAGCAAGCCAAATCGAATATGCTCTCGTCGACACTTCCCGCCCATTGGATATCTTACTGAACGAATTCTTTAATCAGCGCGAATCTCTTCTTAACGGTTCGGCTGGCAGAGTCGGATCATGAGTTTTCTCAATCCATTGATTCTGATTGCCGCACTCGGAATCGCTTTGCCGATCCTGGCACACCTGCTTAATCGCCAGCAAGTCAAACGCACTGACTGGGCAGCAATGCAATTCCTCAACCGAAACCTACGGGTTCGCTCCCGCCAAATTCGCCTGAGGGATATCCTTCTTTTACTTCTTCGTTGCCTTGCCCTGCTCTTAGTAATTATGGCTTTTTCCCGCCCGTTTTGGTCTGGGACATCAGGAAACTGGTTCAATGGAGAAGCACGGGCAGGCGCAGTGATTGCTATCGATTCCTCTTTTAGCATGGGGCATACAGAAGGGAAAACCACACGTTTTGACCGGGCGTTAGAACAAGCAGGGATCATTGCCGAAAGCATCCAATCCGGAGACCCCGTTTCCCTTATTCTTATGAGTGGCCAGGACGAGTTGATTATCCGCAATATGGCATTTGATCCAGTTCGGTTCAGTGAGTTTCTAGAAGGGGCGAAACCTTCTTCAGCAAAGCTCGATCTCGACCGGGTTGCCAAGCGAATTGACGAATTAGTCGAAGATATGGATGCTCCACAGAAAGAAGTCTATTTTATAACCGATGCCCAGTCCTGCGATTGGAGAAGGGCTTCGCTTAATCTTCAGTCCGCTTTTTCCGGGCTTCAAGAAAAAGGTAAAGTCTTCCTCGTTCCCGTAACCGGCACCGGGGAGAATATGGCAGTAACCGAACTCAGTCTTGTATCCGGAGTTTTACGCAAGGGAACGACAGCCCGTTACCAGGCAACCATTCACAACTACGGTTCGCAACCAACCTCCAACCTAGAGGTTACATGCCTAGTCAATGGCCTTCAGATAGATTCAAAAATAATCCCGATCATCGAAGCAGGGACATCTGAGACAGTTTCTCTCTTCGTGCCCTTCCATAACGCCGGTCCGACACGAATCACGGCTAAAATTACCGATGACTCTCTTCCCGCCGACAACTTCCGCAATATCGTTTCGGTGATACGCGAAAGAGTGTCCGTTCTGTGCGTCGATGGTTCCAACGGTGATGCGGGTAACCTTTTAATTTCGTCTCTTCTCGCACGCAACGATGAAACTGAACGAGAAGACTATTCAGTGCGTTCAATTCCTTGGATTTCTTTACCCTCCGAGCAGCTAGATAATATTGATGTTATTATTCTTGCCGATGTCCCCGAAATCACGGAGGAGCAAGTTGATGGACTATCACATTTTGTGCACATGGGGAAGGGTTTGGTTTGGTTTGGCGGAGATAATGTCAAAACCGCTCTCTGGAACGAGCGCATGTCAAGGAGACCAAACACTCTTCTCCCCGCGACACTAGGACAAAGGGTTGAGATTGGAAACACAGCATCAACCGTGGGCAGTCCCCTCAACCACGAAATGCCCCTTCACGGAGTTTGCCTTCCTTTGCGTTCGCTACCCGATGACCTCTTAAGCGAGACTCTGTTTCTAAACCGCCTGGATGTAAAACCTTCTCCTTCCAGTTCGATCATCCTAAGTCTTGCAGGAAGCGGGGCTCCCATACTCCTTGAGCATTCGCTTGGCCGAGGGCATGTTTTTATGTTCACCACCTCAGCTGAAACAAGCTGGAACAATATGGCTCAAACTCCCGTCTTCCCTATGCTTATGCAGCAAATCGTGACCTATCTGACGGGTAGGGAATTCGAAAAGCCCCGTGTAGTGGGGGACTCGATCTCTCTCTCCTATGTCGAGCAACCGGATGTAGGAGACGCCGTTTTTGAAACACCTTCCAAGGAACTGATAACTGTCCCCGTAAGCGAGTACCGCGATCAATTTGAGGCAAGATTGGAGAATTCTGAGGAGTCAGGCTTCTACGAAGCTCGGGTCAGTGTCCAATCAGCAGGTATGCCGATTGCAGTTAATGTCGATATAAGCGAGTCAGAAGTCCTTTCGCTTAACCCTAGTGAACTAAGTACCAATCTTAAGGGTAGCGGCGTGACGATTGTAAACCCAGGACTTGAACTTACAGACGCGATCGAAAGCAATCGTAACCAACGATCCTTTTGGAGATATTTCATGATCGCAGGGTTTATTCTTCTTATTACGGAAAGTATTTTTGCTGATTGGTTGCGAAAAAGAAAGCGAATCAAAAGCGGGTCACCCCAACGACCTAATCAAACCCTTGGCAGAAAGCAGAATGCCTGAATTAATTCCATTTATTGGCCAGATTGAAGAAGTCTTTTTGGCCCGTCCATTTTCCAATGGTGCTATGATCACAGTTTTTGTAGCGATCACATTATTCGCAATCTATTCATATCGCCGTCCTTGGGGTATTGCCTTGCCGGTAAGACTAAGTCTCATAACTGCACGCATACTTGCCCTGGTCCTCGTAGTAACCACCCTGCTCGAACCAACAGCAGTGGTTAAAGAATCATATGTGCAGGCCAGAAGATTGCCGGTGCTCATTGACATATCCGAAAGTATGTCCATTAAAGACCAGAGAAAAAGTTCGGGAGATATTATTACCGCCGCTACCGCCCTTGGCATGGTTTCGCCTAAGCCGGAACTGGATGCCGACCGTATGGCAATGAAATTGAATACGAAACAACGCCTAACCATTGCATCATCCTCACGGTTGGACTTGGGAAAGGCAGCCTTGACGAAATCGGCTCGTCCGGTCTTTGAATCGCTGAGTGAGACTCTTGACCTTAGTTTCTATGCATTTGGCTCAACAACACGGATGATCAGCGAGGGCAAAAGTTTTAAAACTTCCGATATAAATAAACTGAACCATAATGAGACGGAAACCTCTATAGCCGCAGCTCTTGAATCAGTGGTAAATTCGGGAGGAATTCCTTCAGCGGGAATCGTTCTGATCTCGGATGGAATCGATAACTCTGCCTCTCAGAACTACGGCACAATCCTTCGAGATTTGGCATCCCGCAATATCCCCGTTTTCACCATCCCTATTGGTTTGCCCAATCCTGACGACATAAGCCTTCGCAACCTGATCATGCAGGAAGTCGCCTATTCTGGGGATAAAGTTCCGGTAAGAATACAATTCCAATCCAAAGGGTATGAAAAGCGTAACGCCCGTTTATCCGTGGACCTCAATGATCGTCGTGTTTCCTCCCGTGTGATTAAAATAAAAGGAGGCATACAATTTGAAGAGATCGATTTTAATGTTGATGTCTATGAGAAAGGTGCTGCCCGGATCGAAGTCATCATCGAACCTTTCGACAACGAGGTATCGACCGAGAACAATCGTATGGCAAGAAGTATCAGGGTCGTAAACGAGAAGGTCAATGTATTGTACCTTGAAGGAAATGCACGATGGGAATACCGCTACCTCAGAGCGATCCTCAAGCGAGATCCACGCATTAACGCCACCTTTATTGCCACAAATGTTGGACCGGAAGTCGCCCGCAATTCAACCGAGCATATCGAACGCTTCCCTAATGAGCGTCAAGACGCATATCAATACGACCTGGTTATTCTTGGAGATGTCGATGCATCCTTTTTCAGCGATGAAGAATTGGGCGTACTGGAAGAACTGATCCGGGATCGGGGTGCATCCCTAATTATGCTTTGCGGCCCCATGCATTCACCCGGATCCTATGCCGGAACACCAGTGGAAACCATGCTACCCGTTCGTTTTGAAGACGATGCAGAGTGGGTACCGATCACAGAAACCGTTTACCCAGTGCTTACCCCTGAAGGTATGACCAGTCAGGTAATGACGCTAGAGAACGATGCGGAAGTGAACGACCGAGTATGGAGCCGCATGGCCCCGATGGACCAATTGCCTCCCCTATTATCGGTTAAACCGGGAGCCACATTACTCGCCATGCTTTCCGACAATACGGACCGTGACCAAGCTTACCCATTGGTAGCGTGGCAACGTTATGGAACAGGCAAGTGTATGTCAATCGCCTCGGACCGCTTGTGGCGTTTACGTTATCGTGCCGGAGACAAGTACCATTGGCGCGTATGGTCCCAATGCATCCAATTCATGACCCTTTCTCGTTTAATGGGGGAACATAAGCGTGTTCGCTTAGAGACTGATCGTTCGGTCTATACCGTCGACGATCAATGCCGCCTCTACGCTCATGTTCTAGACGATGAATACGAACCAACCCTACAGCCCTCTTTCGATGTGTATTTGTCGAATATGGAAGTAGGACAAGAACGCCAACGCATTACCCTTAGACCTGACAAGTCCCAATCTGGTCTATACGAAGGCTATTTTACACCGCCCAAAACCGGCCGCTATCGTGTGGAGCCGAGTGAGGAAGATCGAACGACTTCCAATTCCACAGAGTTTCAGGTAACAAAGTTTAGCAAGGAATTGATTGAAACAAATGCCCGCCCTGAACACCTGAAGCGCATCTCTAAGCTTACGGGCGGGAAGAGTCTTACCATTTCAGAATTGCCCAGCCTTACATCCCTTTTGAAAGACCGCACGGTTACTACCACCACGCGATCCGAACGCCCGCTCTGGGACAATGGCCTGATCGCTTTGCTTTTGGTCTTACTACTTGGAAGCGAATGGATTTTCCGTAGGAGGTACGATTTGCCGTGAGTAAAAAGAATTCAAAGGCTGCCTTGGAGCCAAGCCTTCGTCATGTTTGGAGAAGGACGCAAAAAAAACATGTTTCAGCTGGATTGCTCGCTCTTGCCCGCTGGGGGGTCCCTCTTTTTCTTACAGGGATGACCCTTGACTGGTTCGCCTACCTGCCTACGAACGCTCGAGTATTAGTATTACTCATTGTCGTTTCAATCTCCTTTTTTCAAGCTTGGCGAAAAGGTTGGCAATATCTTCGAGCTTTTGACCCGACTCTTACCGCTTTAGAAATTGAAGACCGTTTAGGAGGAATGGAAAGCCTTCTTGTAACCGCAGTCCAATTTGAGAAGAAAAAAAAGATGCCTTCCAGTTCTGAATCGCTGAGACAAATTACCCGCCAAAACGCAGAATTAGCAGCAGGCAAACTGGAAGCGAAAGAAATAGTCGACTTCAGTATACTTAGAGGACCCGTCATCATAGCCTTTGCCCTTACCTCCATGATGCTAATATTTGCATTGAACGATGGACCTTTCTTATTGGCCGGTCTAAAACGAATTTTTACACCTTGGACGCAAATCGCCTACCCTACCGACACGCAAATTGAGCTTGCCCAAGAAGAACTCGTAATCAAGGAGGGTGGCGCGGCCGAGATCCTCATTTCGGTATCCGGTATCGTGCCAAGTCATGCGACACTACATCTCCGCACCGGAGAATCAAGTGAACGCAAATTGGAAATTGAAATCATTGACAACCAGGGTCGTTACGCGATCGCTTCCGCCTCCCGTGAATTCAGTTACCAGGTAAGGGCTGGTGATGCCCGTAGTGATTGGCGAAAAGTTAGGATAATCTCTCCACCCGTGATTGAACAGGTGGATGTTGAAATGGAATACCCAAAATACCTCAACCGCCCCTCGGAAGAAGTTAAATCGCTCACCCTTTCGGTCCCGGAGGATACTACGGTTCGCTGGCAAATTTCTCTCGATATTCCCGTTCAGAAAGCATTTCTTAACCTTGATGGTGAAGAACCCAAGAGGCTTGAGATTAATCAAGATGGCCAACTCTTCGTTGAGAGTAAAGTCGACGCGTCACGGGGATATAACTTTTCATGGGTTGAGCAGGAACATGGCTTTGATTTCATCAGCCCACGCTATTTTCTTCAAGTTGCCTCCGATCAACCACCCCGAGTGGAATTAGTCGCACCCGCGAACAACCTTATTGCCCTTGTCGGTCGTCCGATCAACTTTAGTGCTCGAGTGAGTGATGATCATGAAATCGATTCATCCGTTATAAACTATCGCGTAAATTCCAGGGAGGAAGAGTCAGTTTCACTCGAAACGCCCCTTAAAAATGGAGGTGGCGAACAACCAATCTACTGGGATTACCGTAAGACTCTGCCCGGTCTTAAGATTGGCGATACGGTTTCCTTTCTCCTGCAGGTATCGGATAAGTACCCCGATGGCCCCCATATAGTGCGCTCCGAAACAAGAAGGCTTACACTTCTCTCCAGAGATGACTACCTCGAGCAGATTGGAAGAAAAATTGATCGTCTCCTCTCCCGCGTTCAGAGCACTTATCGTCAACAGCGTGGTGCGTTTGAAAGCGTGAGCAGTCTAGACCCGAAACAGATTGACTATCTGCAGTCTTGTCAGGTTGAGGCGATTCGTCAGGAACTCCTGCGGGATCAACTCAAGGGAATTGCGGGCCAATTAAAGGAATTGCTCGATGACTTGGCAGTAAACCAAGTCTCTGATGCAAGAGAAGGTGAGTCTCTTGAAACCATTCGCTCCGCCTTAAATAAGATCGCGGATACTCATCTTGCTGATGCTGCTTCCGGTCTCCGTCAGCAAACCAGTATCGCAACGAGCAACAAGAAAGAATCTCCGAATCCGTATTTGGCTGCTCATGCCGTCAATGCCGGTGCCCGAGATTTGGCAAGCATTGTATTGCTTCGAGGGATTGATTCTGCCCAGGAAGTCTTTGCCCGGGAAGTCAGAATGTTGGCCGAGGTTCAGGCATCTCTTAGATGGCGGCTGATTCAGACTGATTCGGTCGAAACGAGAAAGTCTCTTTTACGCGAACAATTGAATTTGATCGAATGGACAAATCGACTTCTCAACAACCTAAAAAGTGGTATGCGCTATGACAAACGCCCCTTGGCCGTACTTCGGCTGACACAAAGTATTAAGAATTTCCAACGTACCCATATTCAAGAGCAAATGCAGAAAGCTGCTGAATGGATCAAGCAGGGAAACTCGGAAGACGCACAACTTTTGCAGTCGGAAATCGTAACTTCTTTCTTGGATTCTGAATTTAGCGTGAGATTAAGTGGGGCTTATTCAACCTTAATTAAATCCCGTGATGAGATTCGTTCGATTCTCAAGTCACAGAAGATCCTGCTCGAACAGTGCTCCGTTACCTCGAACCAAGAATTTGAGGATAGCCGGGATCGATTCAAAAAAGCTCAAATAAAATTACGCGAAAGATTGAACACAATTCTTCTACACTCAGTTCTAACTCCTCGGTCCAAACTGATGGATGAAAAATGGCCAGTAATTCTCCCCGTTCGTAAAAATTTAAGAAATACAGAACTTTTCATGAAGATTGCGGTCGAACAAATTTCATCCGGAAAAAGAGATGCTTTCATTTTAAGCCAAACCAATGCTTTGAAAACTTTATTGAAACTATCTAAACTTGTGGATCAATGGGCCGTTGAATTGGGGTTGCGTACGCTAGGCTTGGGTACGCTCGTTTCACAAAGCAGCGATCGTCTCTCATTCATTGAACAAATTGAGGCTAGAGTGGTCACCCTTTGGGACAAGACGGACGAGGCGGCACTGGATGATAAAAATGTCACTTTTCTAGCTGAAGATCAACGTCTGCTTGCCGAAGAACTGTCATCATTTAACTCCGACCTCCTAAAGAACAGCGAGTCCAATGAAGACAGGGATGCCCAGCCCCTCCTCAATCGGATGAAAAGAGCTGAAACAGCACTTCTCAAGGCCATTATTAGTTTAGAGAAAAACAATGCCGATGAAGCAATCGATCAACAAGGAATAGCAGCCGACATTCTGGCCGAATCTCTTCTTCTTGTAACGGCTCAAACGGAAAGAATCGACCTGCTTCAAAGTTTACTGATGTTCCAGCGATCGGTTGGTTTCGCAATTGGATATCTCGAAGATATCAGTGCCGAGCAGCGTGATTTAATGGCATTCACTGAGTCACTTAATGTTGATGCCACCTCCTCAATCTTACCTATGCTCAAAAATCAGGTATCCTGTATTAAAGAGGTGGCTCCGTTACTCATCATGCTAGCTTCTCGGATCGATACCGGCACACCCTTGGCTTTTGCGATGTCGGATTTAGAGGACGCAGCGTCAGCCCTTATCGACGGTGACAAGCTCGATTCCACGGATGCCCAGGATGTTGCGATTGAGTCGCTTGAAGAAGTTAATCAGCTGGTAGTCGAATTGAGGAATCAGGCAGGATACTTGGCAGAGATTGTCGAATTTCTACATGGCACAGTTGCTAATATCGCCATACTTGAATCTCAACAGGAAGAACTTGCCCTTCAGGCAGAGATCACACAGCCCAATGATGTAAAACATAATGCCCTTGATCAAAAACAACGCACCATTCTCAAGCTTGCAGAAAAAGAAGGTAAAGTTCTTGAGATGGTAACTGGTATAAAGGAGTATTCCGAACCGGCCATGATGATGAACGAAGCACTTGATACCCTCAAGAAAATCGACGCTCCCGCAGCTGCAGGACATATGTGGCTTGCCAAAGAAGCTCTCGCAGAGAATGCCGAGTCTCTCTTTGCGGTGATCCGTATGCTTCACGGTCTGCCTCAGGTTGAAATAACGGTGCGGACAGACCCGGCCCTTAAACGGTTGGTGGATGTTCTTGCCGTGGCCTCAGATCAGAAAATCCTCTTCCGGGATTTAAATCAGGCCGACAAGGGCCTACCCAAAGCGGCTATTGCGGTTCGTCAAGGAGAACTTACCTCGCGTTGCGAAGCACTCGCTCAGAACGGTGAAAGGCACATAATGCTCGATTCAGCTTTAAATCATATGAATGCGGCAACCGGTGCCTTTATGCCCTTAGTCCGGGATGCCATCGAGAAACACCAGAAGGCTGCAATGGAGTCGTTGCGTCATTTCATCATCGAACAAGCTCTCATCCTCGAAACTGCGGTACCTCCTCCGACACCCCAAGACGGAAGTCCTGAAGCGGACGGTCCAGACAGCGACAGTGAATCGGAGTTTTCCGCAGGATTCCTGGCTGAGTTTGTGAGCGGTGAGGCACCCAAGGATCAGCGGACGGGCTGGAATGTGCTCGGCGACCGGAACCGTGCAGCCTTAAATCAAAATTTTGCCCGTGAATTACCTTTGGAATATCGCGGTTTGCTCAAAAACTACTATGAAAGGATTGCAAAATGACATACTCTCTTTCGGGCAACATATTTTGTTTCTTCATATTACTGAGTTCGTTCATCTTCCCCGTTGTTGAAGCCGAAGAAAAGTCACCTTATTCCGAGGCCAAAGCACCGGAGTTGACTGAGGAAGCAGAAAAGGCAATCGGACGAGGTCTGAAATTTCTTATTTCCAACCAGAACAAAGACGGTTCATGGTCTTCAAGTGATCCAGAAAACGAGGAAAGCACACCATACGCCATTGGTGGTACCAGCCTTGCTTTGATGGCATTCATGGTCGAAGGACATTTTCCAGGTTTCGGAAAGTATGGAAAGGCCTTGGATCGGGGCAAAAACTACCTGCTAAAAAGAGCCAAGGATTCACCGACCGGAGCAATGGGGGTAAAGATGTACGAAATCGGACTTTTCACTATTGCCATGTCCGAACTTTGGGGAATGACCAGCGACCCCAAAGACAACAAGGAAATTCAGACAGCGCTGGAAAGAGTTGTTCAGATTATCTTGCGTTCACAGAACCCCCTTGGTGGTTGGAGATATGCCCCGAGACCCGATTCGGGTCAGGACACCTCAGTTACGGCTACGGTATTTGTATCCCTAGCATCGGCGAGAGAAGCAGGTGTCCTCGTACCGGAAGAGACCATTGAAAGAGTCACCAGTTATCTACGCGATCAGGCTTTTGATGAACGTCGGGGTGGCTTTGGTTATCAGGGAAAAGGGTATACGAT
>Ga0206682_10003135_pt1 | contig 14353 bp, 16 predicted proteins | sample M240m12015metaG_FD_155444 | JGI IMG/M metagenome (GOLD analysis project Ga0206682, IMG submission 155444) | Ammonia-oxidizing marine archaeal communities from Monterey Bay, California, United States - M2 40m 12015 | ecosystem: Environmental > Aquatic > Marine > Intertidal zone | place: USA... | reverse complement strand
TATTGCATACAATGCAATCTGCAAAGAAACTAGTTAAAGACTAATCTTTAGTTTCTTGATCTTCAACATCTGATGCTTCAACCTCAGATGTCTCATTATCATCTTCTGCTGTTACATCGATAATCTCGCTTTCAACATCATCTTCAGACTTAACTGAGGATTCAGGTTTAAAAGGAAAAGGTTTATCGTCTGTTGAAAAAAGAAGAAATGCTAATGAGTCACTAACAAATTCTAGTAAATGATCATTAAAGTTTGAGATTGAGGAATTAGGCTTAGAGGTAAAAAGGTAAAAAAGGAATTGAACAAACGCAAGCCCAATTGAGATCGATATTACAAAGTTAACAGCAAAAGCATAAACAACCATAAATAAAAATCTTACCCATTTACTTCCCTTTAAAATTTCTTCTTTGTCTATAGTGTTCATAATTTTATCCTCAATATGTGAATTCTACATCAACTTCATGTGGATTATTAACTAAATCATCAATAAGAGTTGTAGATTTTGCTTGCTCATAAATAATGTTATACAAGGAATCTACAAGAGGCATCTTGATCCCAAGGCTTGTTGATTCATTTTTAATGACCTCAAGTGTTCTTATACCTTCTGCAACTTGGCCAACTTTCTTCTTGGCATCCTCTAGTTGTAACCCAGATCCTAAATAAGATCCTAATTGATAGTTCCTTGATAAACTTGAAGTGCAAGTAGCAACCAAATCGCCCATTCCTGCAAGACCAAGAAATGTAATTGGATTTGCTCCTTTAGCAACTGCAAATCTACTCATTTCTGCCATGCTTCTTGTTAAAATTAGCCCAACAGCATTTTCTCCAACCTCTAAGGAATCTGCCATTCCACAAATAATTGCATAAATATTTTTTAGTGCTCCTGCGAGTTCAACTCCTTGGATATCATTACTTGAATATATCTTAAATGTATCTGAAGAAAGAATTTTTTTAACATCATTAATAAGATTTTTGCTATCGCTTGCTATAACAGTTCCTGCTACCTTTTTGTCTGCGATTTCTCTTGCTAGGTTTGGTCCGCTTAACACACCAACCTGGTTATCATTTGTATTAATATTATTAAAAATAATATCTGACATAGATCTAAATGGGTCTAGCTTAATGCCTTTAGTGCAAGAAATAATATGAGCACCAACACTTATATTGTTAGATATTCTTTCAAGAATATTTTCAAATATTAGGCTTGGGGTGGCAACTAAAATTACTGAAGAACCTTCTACGACCTCATTCAAATCTTCTGATGCATGAATATTGGGAGATAACTGTAATTCAGGATGATATACAGAGTTTGCTCCCTCAGAGTTAATTCTTAAGGCTTGTTCTGCGTCTCTTACCCAAAGATAAACATCACTTCCATTCGATGCAGCTATATTGGCGAGGACAGTACCGAAACTACCACCTCCAAGAACAGCAACTTTGTTTGTAATCATTTTAAGATAAATACTTATCGAGTTGTCTTAGGTACTTAGCAGGATCCTGCGGAGAACCTCCTTCTGCAATAACCGCATAATCATATAAAAAATCAACAAAGGAATTAAATTGCTTGCCCTTTAGATCTTTTAGTTTTTTTAGAAGCTTATGCTTTGCATTGATTTCAAAAATTGGATTAGAGGCGTCCATAGTCTGGCCAGACGCTTCAAGTATTCGTCTTAACTGCGCACCAGGTTCATTTTTAGGAACAACCAAGCATGAAGCAGAATCAGTCAATCTTGAGCTTACAATAACTTCGGAAACCTTTTCGCCTAAATGCTTTTTGATTTTAGTTAACAAATCTTGATCTGATTCTGAAACTTTTTTATCAACTTCTTGATCTATCTCTTCTTTGGCAACATTGACTAATTCCTTACCTTTATATTCCATAAGACCAGTCATCAACCACTCATCTATTCGATCTGTGAGAAGTAATACCTCTTTACCCTTCGACTTAAGCCCTTCAATATGAGGAGAATTAGCTGCAGCTTGATAAGTATCAGCAACACAATAATAAATTTTATCGTCGCCCTCTACCATTCTTGATATGTAGTCATCTAGTGTATTTTCTGGTGTCTCTTTTCCAGAAAACGTAGATGAAAATAAAAGAAGACTTGAAATTAATTCTTTATTTTCAAAATCTTCGGCTGTTCCTTCTTTTAGAACTAATCCATACTCATTCCAGAAATCTTTGTATTTATCAAATGAATCTTTTTTTAGATTAATAAGCGAGTCCAAGACTCTTTTGGTTGCCCCTTTTTTGATAGTTTCAACCAATTGATGCTCTTGTAAGATTTCTCTTGATACATTTAACGGAAGATCGCTTGTATCAATTATTCCTCTAACAAATCTCAAGTAAAGCGGAAGAAAGTGTGAAGCATCATCCATTATGAAAACTCGTTGTATATAAAGCTTTACACCTCTTGGTGACTCTCTATTCCATAAATCAAATGGTGGTTTTGATGGTATATACAATAGATTAGTATATTCATTTTTTCCTTCAACCTTATTGTGAGCCCATAATAAAGGGTCATCTTGGTCAAATGTTATGAACTTGTAAAACTCTACATATTCTTCATCTTTTATAGATCTTTTAGGCTTAAGCCATAGAGCCTCTGAGTCATTTATTCTATTTGTTTCACCTGATTCCGAAATTAGATTAAGCGGAAAATTAATGTACTGTGAGTATTTTTCAAGAAGAAATTTTACCCTTCCTTCTTCTGCGAATTCATGGTTATCTTCATTTAAGTAAATAATGATATCTGTTCCATTTAAATCCTTAGTAGATTGCTCAAGCTTATATTTTTCTTCTCCTGAACTTTCCCACAAGATTGCTGCATCAGATTCTTCATATACTGATTTTGAAAGCACCTGAACTCTATCAGCTACCATAAATACTGAATAGAAACCCACGCCAAACTGACCAATAAGATTTGAATCTTTCTGCTTGTCTCCAGTAATATTTTCTAAAAAGGAAGAGGTTCCTGATCGTGCGATGGTTCCAATATTTTGAACAATCTCTTCTTCAGTCATGCCAATACCATTATCAGATATAATGATTTTATTTTCTTCTTTAAAAATTTTTACATCAATTTTTAGATCGTTATTTAATTTAGATATAGTCTTATCTTCAACAGCTTTAAACCTAAGCTTATCGATTGCGTCTGATGCATTAGAGACCAGTTCTCTTAAAAAGATTTCTTTATTTGAGTATAAAGAATGGATCATCAACTTTAAAAGCTGCTTTGTTTCTGTTTGAAAAGTCTTTGTTTTTGCTCTAGCCATATAAAACCCCTGTATAAGCTATTAATTAGTGTTTAAATAAAAAAATTCAAGTGTTGCGTATATTTATAGAAAAGAAATTCTTACTATTTGTGTTACTGAAACTAATAAGATAATTAAAGTATTGAAAACACTGAGGTTATGCAAACCTTTAAAGACCTTATCCCAACCCCGATCTCTCGCTGCATTAGTTAATGGGATTATTATGTATCCAAGAAAAGAAAAAGAAACAGCTGTTAAAGCTAAATAAATATCAACTATTTCGAAAAATAAGTATGAAACAAGAAGCGCAATGAGAGTTAATAATGTTAATAAAAGGTAATACCTAGGAAAGATTTTTCTTAAAAAAATAGAGGCGTTTTGATTATCCAAAACTTTAAACACTACTGGTGCGGTAAGTAAAACTTGAGCAAATATGATGCCTAAGACTAGTGAGTAACTTAGAATTAAAAGGCTTAAAGTAATAATATTCATAATAAAGTGGCGGTCTGACGGGGAATCGAACCCCGAACACCGCCGTGACAGGGCGGAATTATAACCGTTTAACTACCAGACCACTAAACCGTTGAGTTGAATAATATCTATTTTAGATAAAAGTGCAACCCAAAAACTGGTGGGTGATGACAGGTTCGAACTGCCGACCCTCTCGGTGTAAACGAGATGCTCTACCAAACTGAGCTAATCACCCCAAGCTCAGTATTATATTGATAATATGCAACTATACAAAACAAATTTCTATTTTTTTTAAGATTGTTCCAATATTTGTATTGTTAAAATTAGTTCAAGATTTGACAAGGCTTACTCTGGCAAGATAAATACCAAATAATGTAATAAAAATAAAAAGTACTTGATTGGCATTTAAAATTTCTGAAAATATAAAAGATGCCAAAATAGTTGCAGTTAATGGCTGCATTAATAACCCGATAGAACCGCTTGAAGCAGATATATTTGCTATACCATAAGTGATTAAAAACTGGCCTCCAAATTGACATAAAAATGCTAATAATAATAAATTTTTCCACTCGAATTTTGACAATGGAAATTTTTCTCCTGACTCAAAGAACATTGGTATCAGCGCAAAAATACTACAAAATAAAGTTGTATAAAATATTATGTTTAAGGCCGTTTCTTTACCTAGCTTTGAGATTATCAATAAATAAGTTGCATAACCAAGAGCGGCAAATAAACAAAGAACATCGCCAATCACCTTCCCATTTATATAGTTATTTGAATAAATAATTAACCCAATAATACCAATATATGTAATAACAAAAGAAGCAGCAAAGCCCTTAGATGGTTTTTCTTTAAATATGATATAGCTTAATACAGCTATTAAAATTGGCGCTGAATTTACAATAATTGTTGCATTAGATACTGACGTTATACCCATGGCGTAATGCCATAAAACTAAGTCAAAAGTAAAAGCAATGGATGCTAATGCAGAATATAATATAGTTTTTTTATCTTTAACCTCAAACCATAGCTTTTTATTAAGGTAGAAATTTAAAAAGAATAAAAATGGTAGCGTTAGAGCCATTCGATAAAACAAAATTGAGGAAGGTGTTAACTCACTCCACTTAACAAATATAGGCGCAAAACCAATAAGCATTGCTCCTGTAGCAAGCATAAGAAAATAATTTGAACGCTGAAAATTATTAATCATAAAGTTATACTTTAAATATGAATATAGATAATAAAGATATTGTAGATCAGAAGATAGAAATTATCTCTGTGGGAGATCTAAATAGATCTGCAAAGTATTTATTAGAGGATACTTTTAATAATATTTCTGTTATTGGAGAGATATCAAATATGTCCAGACCTAGCTCAGGCCATATATATTTCACACTTAAAGATGAGGATGGAGCTATTGGTTGTGCAATGTGGAGGTCTCAAGCTTCAAAACTTAATTTTAGACCTGAAAATGGTGATAAGTGTATTTTAAAAGGCCAGGTAAGCATCTACCCAGCAACAGGAAGATATCAATTAATGGTTAAAGCCATAGAGCTCGCAGGATCAGGAAACCTGATGCAGCAATTTGAAGATTTAAAAAAGAAGCTTGATAAAGAAGGATTATTTGACCCTAAAAATAAATTACCGCTTCCAGAGTCACCAAAACATATTGCGGTAATTACTTCAGCTTCAACAGCAGCTTTTCAAGATATATTGAGTACCATTCAAAGGAGAGCACCCTCTTCTCAATTATCTCTTAGCAAGGCCGTTGTTCAAGGTGATACTGCACCAAGAACAATAATAGAAGCTTTGGAAAGAATTCTAGTTTTTAATGAGAACAATAGTGGAAACCAGGTAGATACAGTGATACTAGCAAGAGGTGGCGGCTCGATTGAGGATTTATGGTGCTTTAACAATGAGGATCTTGCTCGTGAAATCTCTGCTTTTCCAATTCCTACTATATCCGGTGTTGGACATGAGATAGATTTTACAATATGTGATTTTGTTGCTGATGTCAGATCTCCCACACCTACGGCTGCTGCTGAGCTTGTAAGTGAATTTAATTTTAAAGCTCTTGAAAAACTTGATAATTATTTTCAAAAAATTATATCTAAAATGTCACTCTCACTTAAAGCTAAAAGTTATATGGTTCATTCAGCCAAACAAAATTTAAAAAGCCCCCTAACCATTCTTCGAGAACAAAATCAAAAGCTTGATAATATTGAATTAAAAATCAAGCAAAATATGCAGCTTCTTACAAAATCCAATAGACAAAATTTAGATAGTTACTACTTGAGGTTGATGGAGCGTAATCCAAAAAATCTTCTAAAGCGACTTGAAACAAAAATAGGAAATGTATCAAAATTACTTGAGATAAATATTAAAAATAAGTTATCAATTAAAGAATTAAAAATAAAGGATTTAAATAAAAATTTGATGATACTAAACCCACTTTCTATTTTAGACAGAGGGTACGCTATTGTGCAGAATAAAAATGGTCAAGCAATTAAAAATCATAATGATGTTTCCCATGGAGAGAATATAACTGCACGACTAAGCAAAGGATTTCTAGAATTAGAGGTTAAAGAAGCAATTGAAAAAAAATAAAAAGATTTTAATAATTTATATAGCTATTTTTTTTACTAATATTCATGCTAAAAATATTGTTGTTCCAGGAGAATTAATAGCTATTAAATTAAATGATGATACTAAAGAATTTAATTCAAAACAGCTGACTATTGATTACGGCATAGATACTTACATAATCTTTCCTATTGCACATAATCAAAAGGAATTTAAATTTAACAATCAAATAATTAAAATCCAAGAAAAGAATTTCGGTGAATCAAGAATAACTATAAATAATCTTTCGCTAGTTGATTTAAATGATGCTGATGCGGAAAGAGCAGCTAAAGAATCAAGGTTAATACGAGAGACTTTAAACATATATTCGCGAGATAAAAAACCATTATTAAATTTTATCAAGCCCGTTGATGGAATAATTTCAAGTAGATATGGAAAAAAAAGATTTATTAACAATTCTCCAAGATCACCTCATCTAGCGCTTGATATAGCTGCTGCAGAAGGAACAGCAATTATTGCTCCAGCAGATGGACAGGTAGTACTTACTGGTAATTTTTTCTATGGAGGAAAATTCATAATGATTGATCATGGTCATGGAATGCTCACATCCTACAGCCACCTCTCAAAAATAACCGTAAAGAATGGTGATTCTGTCTTGCAATCAGAGCTAATAGGAGAAGTCGGCTCGACAGGAAGAGTAACAGGTCCTCATTTGCACTGGACTGTTTACCTTAACAAAGTAAGAATTAACCCTGAGTCTTTATTAAAAGAAAACTACTTAACCAGTCTTCTTAAGACTATTTAGAATTTCATTAAGGCTATCTTTTGTTTGGGGTCTAAATAGAGATCTAACTACCTCGCCATTTGGATTAATATAGAAAGTTGCAGGTACAGCAGGTGGAGTTTGAATACCCCATATCTCGCGTGGGTGAGATATTAAAGAAGGTACATCAACTTTAAATTTTTTTGATACAGGCGCAAGATCGTCAGCATCTAACTCATCAAAGTTAAAAGCATAGACAAGAATATCTTTATTTTCTTTTGCAAATTCTACTAATTCAGGTATTTCTTTTATACAGGGCGCGCACCAATCAGCCCAATAATTTACAACGATCCATTTTCCATTAAGTTTATTTATTGATGTGTTTGGTCCATTGAATACTTCTATGTCATTATTTTGACATCCCAGTAATAAGAATAGGCAGAAGAAGGTTATAATTTTATTTATCATCTAGGTATTTTAGGCTAATTACGACTTATGGAAAATAAATATTTACTTATTCTTTTTTATTCAGCGGGCGGTTCAGTTAGAAACCTTGCACACGCAATAGCGGATGGAGCAGAATCTGTTGGTATGCAAACTAAAATAAGAACTGTACCAAAAGTCTCATCAGTTGCAGAAGCAACTGAACCATCTGTTCCTAAAGAAGATGAAGTATATTGTACAAAAGATGATCTAATTAACTGCAGTGGTCTTGCATTAGGATCCCCTACAAGATTTGGTTCAATGGCTGCACCATTAAAATATTTCTTAGATACTACAGGTGATCTTTGGGCTACAAATACCCTTGAAGATATTCCAGGGTTTGCATTTACTTCAACAAGCTCAATGCATGGTGGTCAAGAGATAACCATTAACAATCTTATTACCTATATGCTTCATCAAGGCATGATTATCCATGGTTCACCCTACTCTATAAAAGAGTTAGGTGTTACCAAGTCTGGCGGAACTCCTTATGGTCCATCACATGTTGAAAGTTTTAATAATTCAAACAACCTTTCTCCAGATGAATATACTATAGCTAAAAAAACTGGTGAAAGACTTGCAAGGTTAATTAAACTATTGAATGTTGAAAATTAATAATTATAAAAAAGTTACAAATATATTTATTACTTTATTAGTTTCCCTAAAGTTTATTACTCTTGTTGATCAAAAAATTAATATTATTTTTTTTATTTTTTGGTCTATGCCTTTTGTAATTTTTTATTTTTTTTCAAAAAAAAATTCCGTCAAATCTTATCAAAGTTTTTGCTTTATTTTACTAATTTATTTTATGTCTGCATCTCTAAGAGTTTTCGGAATAATTCCGCACATATTTGACTTAACAGAATTAATCTTAATAGTAGTATTCTTTATTCATTGCTTATACGGGCCTCGCATACTAAGATCATAAATGTAAAGTTTACTTTACAACTAATATAACATCGCCTATGATATCCCTCAAATTTGGAGAATCATATGACTGATAAAAAATCTATTTGGAATCGCGCTAGCGACTTTCTTGCATTAACTAGAAAAATATTTATAAATGGTGTCACAGCTATACTTCTTGTTGTAATAACTTTTTCAATACTTGGCGGATTTGCCTCTTCATTTAGCGGAGAAGAGAAAATAGATACTAAAGATAAAGTTTTATGGTTTAAACCTATTGGTGTTGTTGTGGACTCAGGAGTAAACAGTAGCGATATTTCATTAGATCAAATTATTTCAGGCGGCGGTCAAGTTGAACAGCATGAGCTTCAAGATTTGCTAGATGTATTAAACAATGCAGCCACTGATGAGAACTTAAGTGCAGTATATTTAAATGTGTCTGAGCTAGGCATGTATTGGTCTTCCGCATTTAAATTAGCAGATGCTGTCAAGAACGTTAAAGATAGTGGTAAAAGAGTTATCGCCTATGCTAGCCCTGTTTCAGGTGGGTACACTAATTCATCATATCTCATTAGTTCACAAGCTAATGAAGTTTTTATAAATGAGTATGGTGCAGTTCAAGCTTTTGGTTTTTCTAGAAAAAGAGAATATATGGTTGATTTTTATGAAAATATTAAATTAAATTTTAACGTATTTACTGCAGGTGATTTCAAATCAGGTCCAGAGCCTTATACAAGAAATTCAATGTCAGATGCTGATAAGTTAGCTTGGAACGAATTCGCTAACCCAATGTGGAAAAAAATGACAACTATTATGGAAACAGGACGAGGCCTTTCTGAAGGGACTATACAAAACTATGGCGATAATGCAATTCAAATGATGGCTGAAAACGCAGAATACGCAGAAATTGCTAAAAACCTTGGTCTTGTTGATCATATTGTTACAGTTGAGGAGTTAAAGTCGTGGATGTTTCAAGAATATCCAAATGATGAAGGCGATAAGTTTTCTTTTCCTGATAGTATCTCAATATATGACTACCTATCTACATTAGATAAAAAGGAAGTTAAATCATCAAATAATATTGCTATTATAAATGTAGAGGGCGCTATTATGACTGGCGAGGTATCTTATGGTGTCGCTGGGTCAGATACAATCGTAAAAAATATTCAAGATGCAACTGAAGATGAATCTGTTAAAGCGTTGGTTTTGCGAGTAAATAGCCCTGGTGGAGGAGTTTATGCTAGTGAATTAATTACTAATGCTCTGAATGAATTTAAAGATACAGGAAGACCAATTGTTTCATCAATGGGAGATATAGCTGCATCTGGTGGGGTTTGGGTTACTACTAGCTCTGATGAGATATGGGCTGAAAATGATACTCTAACAGGATCGATTGGAGTTTATGGCATTGTTCCTACTCTTGATGGTTTATATGATTGGGCTGGCATTACAGTAGATGGAACAAGCTCAACAAAAGCGGCTGAATGGGATCCAAGATTGGAAATGCCAAATGATGTAAAGACGATGATTCAGGCGAGTATTGATAATACTTATTTTAAATTTGTTACAAAAGTAGCTAATAATCGAAGGATGTCATATGAAGATGTTCTACCTATAGCTGGCGGAAGAATCTGGGCTGGAAATAAGGCACTCGAGTTAGGACTTGTTGACGCTATTGGTGGACTTGATGAGGCTCTATCCTCAGCGGCAGAATTGGCTGATATTACTGACTACCAAGTTAAGACATATAAACAGGAAATGGACCCATTTGAGCTATTCCTTAGTGAACTTTTAGAAAATGTAGATTTTAAAATTAGTTCTGATCCAAGAATTGAATTTCTTAACTCAGTGTTGCCAAAACACATCAAACTAATCAATCCAAATGAAAAAAGCGTACTAGCTTATTGTTTTGAATGCGACCTAGAGTAATTCTTTTATAAGCGGGATTGTTATCCTTCTTTTATTTTCCATTGAGAGCTGATCAAGGCTCTCAAGGATTTTAACAAGATCAGACATGTTCCTTTTTGTATAGGTAATTAAATACTGAGCCTCCCTATCTCCAAGACTTATTGAACTTAATTTTGCTATGTTTTTTAAAGCATCTAAAAGATAGTCATCCCCTATTGGAAAGAGCTCATAGCTACTAAACTTTTTTATTCTTGAATCTAAATCAGGTAAAGTGAATATTGCTTTTTCGTGGTTGTATGAAGACGTAAAAATAAGCCTGCAACCAGTCTGAAGAGAATTATTTATTAGATTAAAAAGCCCTACTTCCCATTCTTTCTTATTTTGAATAATTTCAATACCATCTATGCAAACAAGATCCATATCTTCAATAGACTCAATAATATCAAGTCCATATTTAACCACTTCTTTTAAAGGGAGGAATAACGCAGATTTTTTATTTTTACTATATTCATTGCATAAAGATTGAAGTAGATAGGTTTTACCAGAATTTTTAACACCATAAATATATAAATTATCATCGAATGAGAGATCTTTAATATTTTTTAGAAGTTGATCGTTACGCGGATCGACATAAAAACTCTTTAAAGAAGATTTAAATGGTTTATTCCATGGAAATGTTAATTGCTTAGGATTATTCATTATGGTATTTGTTTAAACTTACAAACCAGTTTTTAGCATAAACAATAAGACTTAAAAGAGTGATAAGAATGATAAAAATATCTAACGCCAGCAAAGAAATTGTAAATTGAAAAATTTGAAATAATAAGACTACAAAGATATACGTAATCTGAAGTGCAGTTGTTAATTTGCCTAAGATATTTGGAAGTGGGGTTTCGGTTTCTATAAGAGTCATATGAACAGCTGCACCAAGCAATATGGCAATATCTCTTCCAATAAAAATAATAAATATGTAAAGAGGTATATAAGAATTAAGCCACAAAATGAAAATAGTTCCAGATAATAGCAACTTATCTGCTACCGGATCTAGGATGGTTCCAAGATAAGTCTGCCAGCTCATTTTTCTTGCAAGAAATCCATCTAATGCATCTGTTATTGATGCTACTAAAAAATAAATTAGGCTAGTAATAAAATCACCCAAGAAGATGTTATTTAAAATTGGATAAACCAAACAAATTCTAAAAATAGATAAAAGATTAGGTATAAATATAAAGTACTTACTCATTTAAGATGCTCTAAAGCTATAAAATTTTTTCCTTTGTTGTAATCAATAATTTTAAAGTAACTATTATCTTCTAGCTCCCTCATTAAGCTAATCAAGTTACCCTGAATTGAAGCTTTGTAAGCAATATTATTATTTTGAAAGCTCATAATATCAACTGATGATATACCAATAATTTTATTCAACCTATCTCTTGCATCAATATAGTCTTCATGCGTTTTAATATTATTCACTGAAATATTTAATATGAATTTTTTTTGAGAATTTATATCCAATTCTTCTAGTGTTTCATCAATTATTTTTAATAAAAACTCATCAAAAATATCTGATATTTTTTGGATTGTATTTTGTGGATAAGAAAGATTTGACTCAATATCCCCCGAAAAAAACCAATCATTAACCCCACTTTTTGTTAATTTAATTTTGATAAGTTTGTCAAAATCATACTTAGACGAAATTTCATTTGTTGGATCAGATAAAATTGACGAGGATGCCAATTTTTTTGCATCTTGCAGATCAAAAACAGGCAACTCTAAGAATAGGCCTCTATTGCTTGCGTTTTCTCTTAGAGAGTCAATAAAGATTTTATCAATATCATCTAACTCTTTTTTAAATGAGAGGTAATAAGGTTCCTTTGAACCGGAATCTATTTCAATTAAGAATAATAAAACAGGTCTAGAATAATTGATTATTGGTATAGATAAAGCATCTAATTTATTAATAAACATGTCTTGATTAAAAATTACTTGTAAATAAGATTTTTCATCTATTTTCTTAATAGAATAGCTAATTATAAAATCTTTCCTTTTAACACCTGAATTAATTATTTTCCAAACATTAGAGGGTGATGATGACCCACTTAACCTATAAACCATATTGTTAAATGCTGAATTTATAGACTTTTCGATTTGAGAAGATTCTTGAATTGGTTCATAAATAGTAAAAAGATCATTAAACTCCTTCCCAAAGGAGTGATTAGAAAAGATAATGACTACTACTACTAAATATTTAAGAAATTTATTATTCATTTGTTTCACACTAGGTATTCTAAATGACAAAAGAAATTATAGATAATGATCCTTATAAATCAGCTGGTGTAGATATTCAAGCTGGTAATGAATTGGTTAATAAAATTAAGGATGACGTTGCTTCATCACATGGCCCCAATGTTATAGGAAATATTGGTGGCTTTGCAGGAATGTTCAAGCTAGATAAAAAATATAATAACCCTATTTTGGTAGCTTGTACTGATGGGGTTGGGACTAAGGTAGCCTTAGCACAACAAACAAAAAAACTAGATGCTATTGGGCAAGACTTAGTTGCGATGTGTGTAAATGATTTAATTGTTTGTGGAGCTAAGCCGTTATTCTTTTTAGATTACTTTGCAACTTCAAAGCTCGATGTTGATGAAGCGGCTGTAATAATTAAGAGTATAGCCAAAGCTTGTAAAGATTCTGGCTGCGCCCTCTTGGGTGGAGAAACTGCAGAAATGCCAGGACATTATAAAGGAGCTAATTTTGACTTAGCTGGTTTCTCAGTAGGATGTGTTGATGAGGATAAAATACTTACTAATAAAACAATTGAATCAGGAAATATTTTATTAGGTATAGAATCTAGTGGCCCGCATTCAAATGGATTCTCGCTAATAAGAAAAATAATTGATGATTCAAGCCTTAGCCCTGATGAATATGAGCGTATAACTGAAATGGCATTAAAACCTACACATCTATACCCTGATTTAATAATGAATCTTCTATCAAAGCACAAAATAAATGGAATGGCACACATAACAGGCGGGGGATTAACAGAAAATATCCCTAGATCTATTCCAAATAACCTGTCAGTAACAGTTGATAAAAGCTCATGGGAAATGCCAGAAATCTTTCAATGGCTGAAAAAAAATGGAGATATCATAGAAGAAGAAATGTTCAGAGTTTTTAATTGTGGAATTGGAATGGTTCTCATCATAAATAAGGAAGATTCATCAATAATACAAAAAGATATCAACTCGCTTGGCTATAAAAATTTTATTATTGGCGAAGTAATAGAAAAAGATACCAACCATCCGGTCAAATATATTTAGATAATGAAAAAAATAGTTGTCTTAATATCCGGAAACGGATCAAATTTGCAAGCTATTATTGATCATTGTGAATCTGGTAATATAAATGGAGAAATTACTTGTGTTGTAAGTAATAAAGATGATGCGTATGGCATTCAACGAGCAGAAGCCTCAAACATTAAAACTGAAATAATCAATGAGGATAAATTTGAATCAAGAAAAGATTTTAATGAAGAATTATTTAATTTGCTGCTTAATTTAAATGCTGATTTGATTGTGCTTGCAGGTTTTATGAAAATTCTTAATGAAAAAACTGCTAATTATTTTTTTGGCAAAATTATTAATATTCATCCTTCCTTATTACCAAAATATCCTGGATTAAATACACACACTAAAGTTATTGATAACAAAGAAAAATACCATGGTGTTTCCATTCACTATGTTTCTTCACAGCTTGATGCAGGCCCTTTAATAGCTCAGGGGCAAATAATAGTAAATAAGGATGAGAGTATTGAAAGACTAGAAGAAAGAATACATAAAGTTGAACACATGATTTATCCAGAAGTTATAAAACTTATATGTGATAATAAGATATATTTAGAGCTTGGCAGAACTGTCAATTTAATAAATGAAGGGTCTAAAGGCCCTATATATAAATCTTATGAAATATAATTTATTTTTA
>Ga0206682_10003134_pt1 | contig 14362 bp, 18 predicted proteins | sample M240m12015metaG_FD_155444 | JGI IMG/M metagenome (GOLD analysis project Ga0206682, IMG submission 155444) | Ammonia-oxidizing marine archaeal communities from Monterey Bay, California, United States - M2 40m 12015 | ecosystem: Environmental > Aquatic > Marine > Intertidal zone | place: USA... | reverse complement strand
AGATAGATTTAGTATAACTGATTGTGCTATTTTCCAAAGTATGAATGGGGACACTATTGTAAATGCCCCTACTGGTGCTTGTGTTAATTTTCGTATAAATAATGTAAGTAGTGCTGTGTGCTGTGTTGATGATTTTACATTTAATTCAAATGCTGTTGTTGATGCTTCACATAAATTAGGTATATTAAAAACAAGTGGGTCAATATTAACAACAAGTGATAATGATACTATATTTGAATTAGGTAGAGGTAAATTAGGATATAATGGAACTGATGGTGATGAATTCTGCGTAGCACACAGAGACCATTTTAGTAATGTAAGTTATGCGTTAATACAAAACGCATCAGGTGAAACAAGTGTTAATGCGGTTGATGGGACACATATAACATTTAGGATTAATGATAGTCAAAGAATGCGATTAAATACCAATACGCTAATAATGGGAGCAAATATAGAAATCAACAACTCACATATTATAGATATGAGAAAAACAAGTGGAACGATTTTTGAAACTATTGATGCCGATACGATTTTTGAATTTGGTAGAGGTAAATTAGGATATGCTACTAATAGTGATGAATTTGTTATAGCACATAGGGATAATTTCACTTCTGCGAATTGTGCGTTATTACAAGATGAGGCAGGAATGACTATTTTAAATGCTAAAAGCGGACAAGTAGTTAAAATAGGAATTAATGACACACCAGTAATAGAGGTTGATAATAATACAATATCATTTAAGGGTAATTGTAATATTGATAGTTCTCATATATTAGAAATTGATAAAACCAGTGGAACTTGTATTACAACAATAGATGCTAATACAATTTTTCAATTTGGTAGGGCATTCGTAGGATATGTAGGACATAATGATTATGCTGGTTTCAGTCATAGAGACCATCATAATACAACATCATATGGTCTTTTACAAGGAGCAAATGGCGATACTCTTGTAAATTGTAGTTCAAATAGTAGATTTGTATATTTAAGGACTGCGAATTCTACCAGATTTAGAATAGGAAGCACCGCATTAACTTATTATGTAGGTTTTGTAAATGGTAGTGATAAAAGAATTAAAGATGAAATTGAAGATGTTGGGGATTATTGGGAAGCATTCAAATCTATTAAACTTAAAACATATAAGAAAATTGTTAGTGGTTGTAGTGATAAAAGACGACTTGGAGTTATAGCAGATGAGATTGAAGTTAATGAAAATGAGATTATAAGTAATTCATTTAATCAAGATGAAGATGATGAAGATGATGATAATAGTGGGTTAGAATTGAAAGATGGAACTAAAATAAACGATATTAAAGCAGTTGAATACGAACAATTATATAGAATGAGTATGGCGGTAGTTCAACAATTACAAACAAGAATAGAAGCACTAGAAAAGAAGTTAGACATTTAGACACTTATAAAGTTTTCTACTTTTTTTTTTTATTACAAATAATAATTATTTATAAATAATATTTTCTGTGAGTTTTTCTTTGACCTGTCTAAATATCTAATATAGTATATATGAAAATTGAAGTTTCAACAAGAAAGGATAAGAAATATATGATTATATACGATGGTAAAAAAATACATTTCGGTCAAAAGGGGGCAAGTGATTACACTATTCATAAAGACCCTAAACGCAAAGAGTTATATATCAACAGACATAAAAAAAGGGAGAACTGGACTAGAAGCGGTGCTAATACTGCTGGTTTTTGGAGTAGGTGGATATTATGGAATGACCCAACGACTATTGAGGACAATATGCGAAAAGTTCATAAAAAATTTAATATCTAGACTATTTATATATATGAAAGCAGAACCAAAGAAAAAGGTAGGGTTTATTAAAAGAGTAGGTAAATTATTTAACCCTATTAAAAAAGTAGGAAAGGTGATTATGTCTAAAATAGAACAAGTCCAAAACGCCCAACAATACGACACTATGAGCGATGAAACCAAATTACACGCTCATATTGCTAATCAATCGTATAGTAAAGTAGGACAGAGAGAAAAGAATTTAGGAGGGTATGAACTAGATGAAAGTTTTAGTGGTAAAAAACACGCTGTCTATCATAACAAGGGGACTAATAAAACAATTATATCTTATCGTGGAACTGACCCAACCGATGTAGAGGATATGTATAATGACGCTCATATTCTTAAAGGAACACAGGCGACAACAGATAGATATAAACGAAGTGAGAAATTATACGATGATGTTGCTGGTAAATATGGAAAAAATATAACAGCAACAGGGCATTCGTTAGGCGGAAATATCAGCGAACACATAGCAAGGAAGAAAGGAGCAAAGGCGGAAACCTTCAACACAGGAAGAGGAGCAGATAAAAGTTATTTACTAGCATCTGTTAGGTGTAAATTACCAAACGCACCTAGTTATTGTGGAAAGGTTAAAAGGCATCATATAGTAGGTGATGGTTTAAGTATGGCGAATAAAGGATATGGTAAAGGATACTCGTATAAGTCAAAAGGTGTTATTAAATCTCATTCACTAGAAAACTTTTTAGGAGATGCGAACCCTATTTCAAAATTCACACCACAACGCCAAATGGTTTCATCATCTTTAGGATAAATTTATATATTATATGTATATATAAGATGTCAATGAACGATATAGTAAGATTTCGTAGATTTCAACAACGCAACCTAGATATTCAAGAGGGGAGATTTAACCAAAGAATAGAGAACGCCTATATTGATGATGAAACTAGTGTTGGAAGTTATGGAAACGAACTTTATAAAATAATGGGCGACCAAGATAGGGAAATGATAAGAGATGAAAGAGAAAGATTTAGAGAAGAAAAAGCAACAAATTACGCTGATTTAAAAGAAGCGAGAGCAAGGCGTGATGCTATATTAAAACTTCGTAGAATACGGCAACGACCTCTTCAACCCCAACCTCTTCATCATCAAAATCCTCTTCAACCTCAAAATCAACACCATCAGCAAGTATTACACCAAGCACAAATAGAATAAAAAGAAGAATTAAAATATATGTATATACTATATGGTCTTTCAAGCACAAGGAGAAGACAACCAATTTAATACAAACAATCTAACAGATGCCAATGACATATCACAATATAAAAATAAGATACTAGCAGATAATAAATTATTTCAACAACCTATTATAAACACTAGAAAGAAAATTCCTAAAAAATACAGAGTAAGTAGATTTCGTTGAATTTAATATCTAATATAATGTATATGGATACACCACAAAAACCAAAAATGGTAAATTTAGATGATTTCATTTTATTAAATAATATGACAGACGAACAATTAGACATACACCACAAGGCGGAGATGAAACGATTAAAAAAAAAAAGAGTTCAACGCTATATGGATAAAAATAAAAGTTTCTTTGGATAATTAAAATATATCTAGATGGTATAAATGCCTAGAAAGACGAAGACAAAGACTAAACCCAAGTCAAAGGGCAACAAACTACCAAAATCACAAGTTAAACCTGAAAAACAAATGAGGGCAACCCCTCAACCTAATTCTTACAACACATACGCACCCTATCAAAATGTGCCTGTTTATTACTCTCAATTTGGAGCGAATACTTGGGCGTAAGGTGCTAGGTGTTATTTTTATAAATATTTTTTATTATATATATAATATATAATGAAAGTCAAAGTTAATATTAATACCGATACTAGGGGAAAATATTTTATTCACAAAAGAAAGAAGACATACATTAAATCTAGATGTGTTAAGTTAATGCCTGATAAAGACCGCTTTAATGTATATGTTAAAGAAGATGGTATTAAATATTTTAATTCAGGGGGTAAAAAAGTATATCTAGGAAAAGATAAGGAAACCAGCAAATTAATATGCGATGATTTAGATAAGGTTGTAAAGACTAAACGCAAGAAGATTAATAAAGTTCTTACTAGTAAATTAGAAGAGTTAGAAGATGTTAAAACACGACAGAAGGGCGGAAAAGAGAAGAAATTAAGGGAAGTTGCTAAAATAGCAAAATTAAAGATTGATGAAAAAAAGCAAGAAAAGAAAAGACAGAAAGAAGCAAAGGCAACAGCGAAGAGGCGTTCATATACCGAAGTATCCGCAAGTTTAGAATTTTTAACAGACAAACGCAAGAGTATTAAAAACGAGGCAGTAAGTCAGGGGTGGGGATTATACCAAACACAAAGAGCAATTAGGGAATTTGATGCTTATATGGCGAACCCTTCTAAACCAATAGAAACACCAGCATTAGGATTATTATATAATAAATCACCTACATTTATGACTACAAATGCTAAAGGATTACCTACATCTATTCCAGACCCCGCCCCTGCTCCTGCTCCTGCTCCTGCTCCATCTACTCTACAACCTACATCATTAAGCGGTATTTCTAACCCTCTACCAATTGCTAGACCTCTTAAAATTAATGAGTTGGGAATGATAGTAGATGTAGAAGACGAGGATTTAAGATTAACTATTAATAATAAAGATTTTGATGATGATGATGATTTTATGTTAAGTGAAGAAGAAGAAGAAGAAATTTTAGAAGCACAACAAGCAATATTAAATAAAGCACAGCAAGAAGGTAAAGCATTACCAGAATACGAAGAAGAGGAAGAAGAGGAAGAACCACCACTAGCAACGCCTACATTGTCAGCACCAGTTAGACCTCCTCCAGAAGATATTGAAGATTTACCAACTCCACCAGTAGAACCACAACCTAGAAAAGGTAGGGGATTAAATAAACCAACCAGTAAAAAGGCAGATGCTATTAAAGATGCTAAACAACAAATTCAGGCAAAATTACAATCAATACAGGACTATATGGATACGGATATTAGAAGTGCTAATAATTATGATAGTCATATTGAAGTATTAAAAGAACCAGTTGAAGCAGAACAAAGACAAGGTGTATTTATAAAAGATGCTGTTAAAAAGATGAGAGCAGATATAGTAAAACAATACAAAACATACACCAAGCAATTGATGCTTCATTTTGTAGAAAAATATAGAAAAAATCCTTTTAACGAGACAACAATAGCACATTATAGATTACAAGGTGAGGTTAGAAGAATTGAAAAAACATTTGGGTCATCTGCTCCTATGAATTCAGCACCACAAAATATAGAAGATTACGACCAATTAAATACTATGGTTGATTATTTGAAAACTAATGATAAATTTAGAAGGTCAGCAGTAGATAGTGGTTTAGAATTAATGGAGAGAAAACTAGAAAAGTTCAGAGGTGAAGGTGATAAATCAGGACTATACGGATACACAGAAGAATTAGTAGAGCGGTTTAGTATTCCTGATGTTAAGGGTGGTGGAAAGGTTGCCCTAATGCCTACTAGAATTGTTGAAAAATTAAAAAGAAGTATAGGAGACGAAGACGAAGAGCATTTTGACGCAATATTAAAAGACGCAAAGGTTAAAAACATACAGGGGGGTTTTGAATTACAACCTAAATATTGGAAGTCTAGAACAATGGAACACGAAGTATTTGAAAGCATAGCACATAATGTAAGAGAGAAATTTACAACATCTAACCCTGAATTATTTGGTGATGCGACCCTAACAAGGGCGGTTTTTGGTGATGATTTAGATGTAAGCACAGGACAGCAAAAAAGTCTTAAAATGTCTGCTAGTGCTATGAATTTAATGACAGGGGACGAAGACCACGCAACAGCACCTTCACACGCAGGGGTAGAAGTAGAAGGAGGACACATAAACACAGAAGATACTGAAAGCGATGACGATGGAGAAGGAAAAGAAGATGTATAAATAATATCTAATATAATATATAAATGTCTATTTTCAGTGAAATTAAAAGAAACTCTCATAAATCTTCTCCTATGAGTTGGATACAGAACGAAGCAAATATGAATAAAAGGGGTAGAATGCGAAGTAAGGCAACCATACTAAATTTAAAACCACATCAATCAAGAGCATTAACGGCAGGAACAGGTGTTAAATTCTCTACTAAAAAAAAGACCACTAAAAAAAAATGACATTAAAGTATAGTAAATGATTATAACAAGTTTTGGAATTACAGAAGCGTCAATAGCAGTTATTGGGGTATTTGGTGCTATAGGTGGTTGTATTGTTGGAATTATGAAAGCGTCTTCTTGTGAGAAATTAAGTATATGTGGGGTGATTAAATGTGAAAAACCACCACAGATAATAGGAGAGTTAGAAGAATTAGAAATGGGGAACTCTATTAGTGGTAGAACTAATAATGATTTAAGAATTCAAATGGAAACCCAACGCCAAAAAATACAAGTCCAAGAGAAAAAAGCAATTGGTGAAATACTAGAAAAAACAAGTTAAGTTTAGAAATTAGTTTTATTATCTATGTATATAATATAATGACGCATCATATTAGAAAACAAGAACTTAAAAGAGCAAGTGAATACGCTTGTATGGAGTATATTAATAGTCTTACTGAAGACGCTAAAACCTGCGAAGGACGACCTGTTGATTATAACAATTATGGAAATCATAAAGGGTTTGATAGTAGGGGAAACGCATTAAGACCTTATAACACATACGAGGAGGGTTTAATGTGGTATAGGGCAACCTCTCCACAATTAGACGATTGGGTAATTAGTCAAATCGTATATGAAAATTTAAAAAGAACAGAACACCCTGATTTGGAAAAGGCAGTAGTTAAAAGTAATGAATACGCTGGATTAACTGACGAAGGGATTAGGTTGAAAAAACGCCGTGATAAATTACAGGCACGACTAGAACAACGCAATAAAGCAAAGCAAGGCGTAAAAGTCAGTAAAGCAGAACCTAATAATCCTTTCATTTTAGATTTTGATGGTGATTTACAAACTGACATAGATAAAATATATGATATGATTGAATTAAATTGAGTTTAATTATTAGATTTATTTTATTAGTTTAATATATATACAATGGATTACCTAGAAAATAAAATCAAAGAATACAAACCAAATATTAAACAATCATCTTTGTCTGCTTATCTTCAAAATATTAGACGCATTTTTAAAATGCTTGATTTAGACCCTACGGATAATTTAAATGAACTATTAGATAAGGATAAAATTGACGACTTATTTAAAGATAGAAAATATACAACAATTAGAAATGTATATAATTCAATCATCGTATCACTTCAGGCGTTAGATGCTGACCCTGTTGTTATTGGAGATTATATTAATCATAGGGATAAATATAATAATGATTATTCTGCTTGGAGCAGTAAGAACGAGAAATCACCCACCCAAGCGGAAAACTGGATTAGTATGGAAGAAGTAAATAAAGTGGTTGATTATTGGAAAGCATTTGATATTCAAAAACATCTATTATTGAGGTTGTTTATTAAGTATCCATTTAGAAATAATATGCGTAATCTAAAAATCATTACATACGCAAAATATAAAAAATTAACACAAGAACAGAAACTCAATAAGAATTTCTTCATCAAGCGTCAGCGTCCGTTAAATTATTGGTTCAGTTTTAACGACTACAAAACACACGGAAAATATGGTGAGCGTTTTATGAAAATTGATGATGAATTCACTAGGGAAATTGGTGTATTCTTGCGTAAGAAGAAACCTGTAAATTTCTTATTTGAAGACGAAGATAATAATGAATTATCTACTAATGATTTTACTAGATATTTTAAAACACTATTCAAGGAAACGAATAAGCAGATTTCTACAACACTATTACGCCATATTATCGTCAGCGATGCGTTTGGTGAGAACAAAAAAGAACAAACTGAAATGGCGGAAAAAATGGGGCATAGTCTAAATATGAGTAATGATTATATTAAATATTAATCCTCATCTGTTTCTGTGTCTATCGTTCCATCATCACCATCACTAAAAAACCCATCATCTTCGTCTTCATCTTCATTCTCTCTATTTTTGAAATATTCACTTTCAAGATATTTAAGCAGTTTCTCACTATTAAAGGTAGTGTATTTATTCACACAACCGCTTATTTTGATACTAACCCTTTGGGTAATACAGAACGGCATTTCATCAAGAATACATTTAATATTTTTAGTATTCGTATATTCATTTTTTAACCCTTGATTTTCAAGATATTCTTTAAAAGCGTCTTTAAACTCGGTAGGGGTTGTAATGTATAAATCCTTTTTCTTACTATAAATATAAGGTTTCTTTTCAAACCACCCTTTACATAGCAGATATAGATATTTATAGATGGGTCTAATATTAGATACTTGTAGGTTATTATACGCCTCTGTTTTTGGAATTTCCAAAATATTAAAATCCGTTAAATCAACCTTCATAAAGTAAGAATATAGACAATCTAAATTGTGCTTGGATTTAGTCAATTCATCTAGGCGACCAAAAAAGTTTGTATCCTGTCTATACTTATTAGTAGATTTAATAACGAAATAACGCCTATCCTGATTTTCAATAAGAACTGGTTGAGCGTCATTAGATACGATAAACAACCTAATATAATTATCAACCTCACGGAGAGAATAGAATTTCTTATTAATACTCAATTTGTCAGCAGTAATATAATCTTTAAGTTTCTGTTGGTTTGCGATGCTGTCTTTTGCTTCTGCTTCGTTGAATTGTAATAAAATCTTTTCGTCAATAACATCATTAAACGCACCAAATACATTATCCATATTAGCGGTTTTGTATAAATAACTATTACCCATAATCAACCCTAGAACTTTCGTAAAAAAATCCTTACCTACTCCATTACTGCCTTTCATTACTACCGCTGTATCAGGGCGGATATTCGTAAGTTTAAACATATGAGCGACATAATAAAATAAATATATTGCTCCATCTTGTTCTTCGTCTCCACCGCTCAATTCTTTCATTAAATTCAAAAACTTATCAATCGTTTCATCTCCGCTTTCTCCGTATTCTTCTGGCGGTATAATATTGCGTGGAAACTTCTTGAATGTATTAAAATAGTCGTATGGCGTGGGGTCATCAATTGAATAAGGACACCATCTAACCCCTTCATAACTTGCTCTGTCTTCGTCTTCAATCCATTTTGGAAAAAACGCCCTCAACTGCCGTCCTTTTTCACTCATAACCGCATATTTATAATTAGCGTAGAATTTTAAGCATTCGTCATATTTCATATAGGTATGTCTATTACTTTCAACATTCAAAATACACAACGGCGACTTAAGCATAGAGCGTTCTTTCTCCCATTCAATTTTGCGGTTTTTATAACTCATTACATCATTATCTTCATCTACAAAATCTGCTGGAATTTCTACCTCTGTCTCAACTCTTTTAATATCCCATTTAATATTGAATTCCTCACATTTCTTATTAATTTGTGGAATAGTGGTGTCATATATTTCTTCATTAGACACATAGAACCCATCATATAGAGGAAATCCAATGTCTTCAAAATCGTTCATAATGTGTTGAAGTATTCTATTTTCATACATACACATCAGTTTAGATAGTTTAGAACATAGGGGGTTTTTACTGCCTTCTTTGGGTTTAATATCTGGATACTTACTTAATAGTTGAGGTGCTAGATATAGTTTTTCTTCGTGGATTTTAGTTAAAAATTCATTAGTCTTTTTCACATCGTCCATATTAAGAAATTTGTTAAATGTGTATTTATCAAATTTATACTCCTTACATACATCATCTCTATTTTTTACATAATTTTCTAGATGAATAGCATTAAATCCGTGTTCTATATATAACTGGTTCAAAATACTAGCGTGTGCGTTTTTAATATCTACTTCGGTATATCTACCACTACATAGAAAATTACGGATAGGGTGAGGCAACGAGTGAAGACCCATATTTTCTACATATAACCGCCCATATGTCATAGTCCCCTTTTCACCATATTTATATTTTCTAGTATTTTCATTTTTTTGTAATAGAGTTGTTAGGAATTTCTTATAAATACATACATATTTCTTCTCCCATTTCTTACCTTCTTTTAGTGGAAATTTACTAACCCAATCGTCAAAAGGCAAGGATAGTAAATAACCCACATCACGAACTCTAACGCTTTCAGTGTATTCAATTCTATCAGTTTTTTCATCATTTAGTCTTAACATTATATATATTAAACATATATATTTTTTTAAGTATTTTTAAACGAATTAAAATAAATACTTATAATAAACAAAATAACCCTAGCGTTTAAAAATACTTAAAAAAATATCTAGATATATTATATAATAACTACAATGTATAAATATTTAGTATCCACCTTTACCCAAAATGATAAAGAAACTCTAGTAAGCGAGATTGAATTTAATAATGTTCGTGATGTATCCAAGCATTTAGAAGTATCCCCTGCTACTATATGCTTACATCTAAACGGAAAACCTAGTAAATCCCTAAAAAGATTTACTATTGTAAAAGTAAAAGATAATGACGCAATCTTTAAAAATATGTTTAAAAAATTGATGAAATTGGAAACCGATGAAAAACGATTTGAATTTTTAAGAAAAACCCTAGAGGAGAATTTAATTTCTTCTATGTAATCACCCCCCTTTTTTTAATATCTAATACTAGAAAATATATAATATTTTCTAACTCAACTCTACGGCGTGGTCTTTAATAGACCATCTAGTATTCATATTAAACATTCTTTTTTTTAACTCTTCATCTCTTATATTTTGTTGAAGATTACTATAACCATCATACACCCCCTTTAAAAAGATACTGCCTATAAACGCACAAACTCCGTATAAAATCATATTATACTATAATATATATATATATTTATATATGGAAGATGAACGATTATATTTAAATCGTATTTTACAAAGAATAGAAGAATTAAGCAACCCTTATATGATGGTTATTGTAATAAGGCATATGATACTAATAAGACTGGAATTATTAGTAGATGAAATATAATATATGTATAATGTAAATGTCTAACCCACGAGATAAAAGACTTTACGAAATGGTTAAAAAAAGAGTATATACATCAAATCCCACGCATTCGGCATATAGGTCTGGAATGCTAGTAAGTGAATATAAAAAGAGTTTTGTTAGGAAATATGGAAAAGACACTAACCCATATATAGGAGATAAACCCAAAGATGGACTAACAAGATGGTTTAAAGAAGACTGGCGTAATCAACGAGGAGAAGAAGGATATAAAAAGAAAGGAGATATTTATAGACCTACTAAACGCATTACAAGTAAAACGCCCAAAACACTAGGAGAATTAAGTAAAACCGATATTACGAAAGCACAAAAACAGAAAAAGAAGACAGGACGAGTTGTAAAATTTTAAATGACAAAATGACTTTATTTTTAATATTGTATATGTATATATGCCCCCTAAAACGCCAGAAGGAGTTATTAAAAGAACAGAACTATACCAACTAGCAATAGGTTATAATGAAAAGTATAAAATTCATACATTCCTACATAAGAATAAGAGACCAACTAAACAGAGTTTATTAGATGAACTTGCTAAACGGAATTATATACCAGTCAAAGAAAAGGGTAAATGGGTATTAAAACCAGTCAAAGACCCCAAACGCTTTCCAAAGATACAGATGAAAAAACTTGTATAATTTATATATACATATATAATAATGAGTGAATACCACAAATGTGCTAGAGAAACAGGTAAATGTGTAGGACTAAAAAAAGGAATTAAGGCATATCATAAATGTGCTAGAGAAGCAAATTGTAAAAAACCAGAACGAACTAAACTTGAAGGTATTAAAGAAAAACTGAAAATAGCGACTGCTAAAAAGACAATATCCAAAGTTGTTAAAAAGGTTGTAAAACCAAAACCAGCACCAAAACCAGCACCAAAACCAGCACCAAAACCAGCAACTAAAAAATCAGCAAGTAAAAAACCTATAAACAATAAAGGAGGATACGACCAAATTTTTGGAGCGGATTATGTAAAGGAATATTCACAAAAAGAAATGAATAAGAATGTAAGCAAACTATATACAAACGGCAACCAATTAAGCGACAAAAAGGTAAAGGAACTTTATGCCGAATTTGATAAAGAGACCGCCAAAATTGATAAAGCGATAATAACAAATAAACTAACAGGGTGGGAAGGTCTTAACCCCTATTTGGAAACTAAAAAAATGTTTAGTAAAAGATTTAGTGAGGCAAGGCAAACTTATCTAGAGAACTTTAAAAAACCTAAACCTAAACCTAAAATAATATTCAATCCAGAACCATCAAAAGAAATTAAAAAAGGAGATGAGTATTATGGATATAACGAAATTGTGAGCGGTGGTTCAATAGGGCAAGGTAGTGCTATGGACGACGGCGGTATTGAAAGTATTTTTGACGCAGAGATTTCACCCCCTAACGAAGTTAGGGATTATGTCGGTTCTCGTATCACTAAAAGGACTAAATCAAATATCACAATTGTTAAGGGTAATAATAAACCATTCACCAAAAAATACTATAAAAACGCAAGAGGTATTGAATATGTTAAAATTCCATATAAGACAGCGGAGGGTTTTAAAGCACAAATCTATATACATTATTATGACCCCACAAAAGAAGTCAATAAACTCTCAAAATGACTTTATACTTTATAGGTGGATTTTTAGACAGGTCAAAGAAAAACTCACAGAAAATAATATTTATAAATAATAATATTTTGTAATAAAAAAAAAAAGTAGAAAACTTTATAAGTGTCTAAATGTCTAAATATATTTATCGTGTAGTTCTTGGTTAAACCCCAAATTCTCCTTAATAATATCCACCATAATCTTTCTACTCCTTTCAATATTACCAAGACAATCAGGCAAGTATAATTCGTGATTATCCTGTTTAATATGGATTTCGTGCCGTCCAGAATTAGTTAAAGTCCGTTTAATATGCTCTGTCAAATCATCTTCTTCCATTTCCTCAATCGTATCGCAATAACATTCGGCACAATTTTCAAACTCATATGTATATAATCTTGTTCTTTTTTCTTCGTCAGTTTCTCCCTCTTCCTCGTCCTCATCACTTTCATATCTATCATCTAGACTATCACAAACCATATCATTAACCTCCCAATACATTTTTTTAATAACCAGTTTTTCAATACCTTCCTTAATTTCTGCCTCCTCTTTTTCCGCCCCTTTCGTAGAACTAACGCTCAAATTAGCACAATATTCATTCGCTAGGGCAAGTGCGTAAAGTTGTTTATAATTATCCATATCAATATTTTCACTAAACGCCTCCTCATATTGTATAACATCGTTAATATATTGTTTAATTGCGTGAAATTTAACCAGAGTTGCCGACGGACTACTGCTTCCATTTTTATTAGTAAATATTTCATCGTCGTCTTTCCAAATCGCTTTATATTGTGAGTGTGTAGCGTCGTCATTAAATTCGTTGTCCGCCATTTCGTCCCAAATATAGGTGTTGAGTGCGTCAATATCATATTCATTATTATCAAACATTCTAACGCATTCTTCGTTAATATATTCGCCCATTTTCTTATAATCTCTTTCCAGTAGTTTATCGCTTATTTCGTGGTCGCTTTCGTCAATAATCAACTCGTCCGCCTCCTTAAAAAGACAGAATAGAAGTTCTTGGTTATTATATTTTGTTAGTTCGTCATCTTCACCAACAACAAATATAGACATCTGCTTCATCTTAATATCAGTCTTTACTTTATTAATTTCCTTTCTAATATCTTCAATACTCATTCCTTTCGCATTATGAATTTTCATATTACTTCCATCAAAGAAGTTAATGGTTAGTTCAATAGTTTTTTCGGTTGTGCTTGTCATAGTAGATATTTTATTATTATTTTTTAATTCAATTTTTTTTTCGTCGTCGCTGAATAGATACGCCGAAGTATTAACATAGTTCTTATGAACGCCACAATAAAGAGAATTGGGTTTCGCTTTATTACAGCATTTCTTGCCGTTCTTTTGGATTGCTTCGCAGATTGTAGTGGTAGTATTCATTGTTAGATGTATAAAATTAATCTATAAAATTTAATTCAATTTTTTTTTTTCATTTTTTTTATGCGTAAAAAACTATGCGTAAATTTAAAATGATAAAATGACTTTATACCCCACACTCAACTTTATGCGTAATATAAGTTTATGCGTAATATGAGTTTATGCGTAATATGAGTTTATGCGTAATATAAGTTTATGCGTGAAATTTACCACCATTTACCTTCTTCCGTGAAGTATGTATAAAGTTTCCCACGCCACCCCTCAACAGGTTGCGTATATTCATCGGCAATATATTCATCGCCATTCCTATCAATATTAACCTTTTTCTTATTAATATCCCCTGCTTCGTTTTTAACCCATACAAAGGATTTCGTCCTTTTAACTACTTCCGTCCTGTCAAAATATCCATTGTCGTTCTCAATAATAATAAGTCCATAACTATCCCCTGCTTTCGGCACTTCTTTA
>Ga0206682_10003132_pt1 | contig 14369 bp, 8 predicted proteins | sample M240m12015metaG_FD_155444 | JGI IMG/M metagenome (GOLD analysis project Ga0206682, IMG submission 155444) | Ammonia-oxidizing marine archaeal communities from Monterey Bay, California, United States - M2 40m 12015 | ecosystem: Environmental > Aquatic > Marine > Intertidal zone | place: USA... | reverse complement strand
ACCCGCCGCGGGGTGAGGTACTCGGCGACGGTCTCCGCCTCGTTCGTGAACGCGCCGGGCTTGAACTCGAGTCGCGCGAAGATGGGAGAAAACGCGTCGGAGAAAACGCCCGTCTCCGCGTCGTTCCCTCCGCTTCGTCTCAGCGCGGCGGCGACGCGCGGCGACGTCCAGACCGCGTCCAGACTCCCGTCCGCGCTCGTCGGGCCCGCGACACGCGCGAACGCGTTCGTTCGCAGGAACGAGGCGATGAGCGGGTGGTCCTCGAGAAAGGAGGCGTCGGCGCCCACGACGATCACCTCTTCTCCCTGGGCGACGATCGCGAGCGCCTCCGCGGCCCACGACGCCGCGGCGCCTCTCCGGACGTCTGGGCGCGTCCCCGACGCGACGCCGGCGATGACGACGCCGACGCGGCCGAGACGCGTCCGCGCGAAATAGTGCGGGAACGACGGGAAACCCGAGTGCTCCCCGCGTTCGCCGCCGTCGGAACCCGGCGCCCGGTACACGCTCTCGGTGGGGTCGACGCGCGTGAGCAGCGCGGCGGTCGCGGGGAAGCCGCCGCCCGGGGCGGTTTCGGGCGCCACGAGGTACGGGCGGTAATCGCCGGCGACGCGCGCGTCGATGGCCGTGCTCGCGGCGACCAGGGCGTTGAGCGCCGCGCAGCCGTCGACACCGGTAACGTGCACGAAATCGGCGTCGAGCGCGGTGATGTCCGCGGCGGCGCGTTCCAGGCGCGACCGCGCGAGCTCGAGCCGGGCGTCATCGGACGCCCCGTCGATGGCCTCCCCGAGCGACGAGGCGGACGCGCGCTGCACGGCGAGCGTGAATGTGCGCGGGTCGCCTCTCCTGCGATCGCCGGGCTTCGCGGGTGCTGCGGGACACTCGTCGTACTCCGACCCGCCCGTGGGCGCGCTCGCGGAGGCGAGCGCGAGCAGCGCGAGCAGCGCGAAAGCGCGCATTCGCGAGTGCCCACTCATTGCCAGTGCAGGTGTGCCCACTGTTTCCCGGCTTCCCTCGGACGTTTCAAAATATCAAAACAGTGCCCGGTTCAAGAGATCAAGACCCGCCGTCCCCAGCCCCGCACAAACAGTCCCCGCGCGAGCGCCGGGTGACAGACCGATCGGGGTCATCGCTTCGACCTCGGGGACGCGCTCGGTGCCCGCTCGCGCCTCGGCACGTCGACGCGCGCGCGCGTTCGAACGTCCGATCCTCGGTTCGAACGAATCGCGAGCGCGAGGCTCGGCGTCGTCCCCGTTCGGACGAACGCGCGGATCATGTCGAAGGCGATGGAGTGGCCCGGCGACGGCGTGATCACCCCCGCGTGGGCGCGGCTCCTGGCGGCGACGCTCGACGCGAACAGCCGGTCCGGCGAGCCCCCCAAGAACCTCGCCAAGGTGTTCCCCAAGGCGGTGCACGAGAAGCTGATGAAGCACGTCGGGGCGCTGCTGCAAGCCGAGCCGACGCTGTTGCGCCTGCGCCCGCCGCGCGAGGCGGAGGTGGTGGTCGTGGGGGACACGCACGGCCAGCTGCACGACGCGCTGAAGCTGATGTCCATCGCGGGCGAGCCTTCTGAGACGAACTGGTACGTCTTCAACGGCGACTTCGTGGACAGAGGCGCGTGGGGCGCGGAGCTGTTCGCCGTCGCGCTCGCCTGGAAAGCCGCCGCGCCGCGGAACGTGTTCCTGCTCCGTGGGAACCACGAGTGCGAGTTCTGCACGGAGGTGTACGGGTACAAGCGCGAGCTGCAGGTGAAGTACTCCAAAGCGTCCGGGAACGCGCTGTGGCGGCAGTTCATGCGCGTGGGCGCGGAGCTGCCGCTCGCCGCGCAGATCGGCGACAAGACGCTCGTGCTGCACGGCGGGCTGTTCCGCGGGAAGAAGCGCCGCGGCCGCGGCGCCTCTTCGAGAGCGCTCGCCGTGGGGACGCTGGCCGAGCTGGCGGGCGCCTGGAAAGGCGGCGACGACCCCGACGGCGAGGGCGACGCGGCGATCGCCGGGGACGTGCTGTGGAGCGACCCCGCGCCCGCGGATCAAGTCACCGGCCTCGTGCCCAACGAGAACCGCGGGATCGGGACGATGTTCGGCCCGGACGCCACGGCGGAGTTTCTGAAAACCAACGGGCTTTCGCTGGTGCTCCGCTCGCACGAGGGGCCGGATGCGCGCGAGGACCGCGAGGGCATGGACAACATGCACGCGGGTTTCTCCGTGGACCACGACATCGAGAACGTGGGAAAGCTGTGCACGGTGTTCAGCGCGCCGGACTACCCGCAGTTCATCGAGGCGGGCGACACCAGGCACAACAACGCCGCTACGTTCGTGCGGCTGCGCGGCGACACGGCGTGGGCGGAGCCCGAGCCGACGGCATTCTCCGCCGCGCGCCCGCGGCCGGAGTCCGAGCCCTACTACGACATCACCGTCGGCGGATCGGACGAGGAGGGGCCCGACGGCGAGCTGGCGCGCGAGACGCGCGCGGCCGCGTCGGGGGACGAGGCCGGCCGCGAGGAGACCACCGCGCTTGAGGAGGAGGCGGGTCCGGAGGCGGCGGCGGCGGCGGAAGCGATGGAGGCTGAGGACGACGAAGGGCCGACGCCGTCTTCGCAGGAGGACACGGAGGAGATCCCGTCGTGGCCGCGGTCGCGGCCGCGATGACTGCCCGGAGCGGCCGTCGTCCCGATCGCGTTCGCGCTGTATGTCCAGTGGAATCTGCGCAGGCTGTTCACACCGGACAAGCGCCTCGCGATGATCTCCGCGCGCTGGGCGTTCGCGCAGCACCAGGCGACGAGTTAACGGTTTCAGTTAACGGTTTCAGCGAACGCGCCGCGACGGCGCGCGACGGTGACGCTCCGAGAGTCGGCGCGGTTTTCCGCGTCACGTTACATCGAACGTAAAATATTCTACTTTCATACAGTAGCTACATGTCGGTATTCGGTATTCGGTATTCGTTCAGTCGTCTCCGCAGTCGTCTCCGAAGTGCGCGTCGAACGTCTCGAACCCCCCACCCAGCGCCAAGGCGAGCGTATCGCGCTCGTGCACGAACCACGCCTTCGTCAGACGCGCGCGCGTCCCGCACAACTTCTCCGTGAGCAGGTTTTGCGCGGCGAGCGCCGCCGCCGCGCCGCCGTCGCCCGCCGTCGCCGGCGGCCGCAGCAGGCGCGCCACGGTGCTGTGCCAGATGGCCCGGTCCGCGACGATCTGCTTCCCCGGCGCGTTCGGCAGCGCCTCGCGCAGCGCCTCGCGCAGCGCGCTCGGCTCGACGCCGGCCTCGACGTTCCACAGCGCCATCACCGCGCCGCTCGGCGACACCACGACGCGTTCGACGACGACGTCCATCGGACACGCCGCCGCGGCGACGCGGCGCACGGCGTCCAGCTCATCGGCGCGCTCCCGCTCGGACGCCGGCACGGGCGCGCCATGGTGGCTCGCGTGGAACACGGAGAAGTGAAACAAATCGGAATCCTGGAACCACACCGAGTCGCCGTGTCCGAAATCGCCGCCGGCGGGGGGGAAGAATCGGCGAAGCGCGTCGTGTGTCTCGCGTCGAATCTTCCGCGCCGCGCTCGAGTCCCCGGGAAGCGGGACCACGATCGCGCGCACGGGGACTGAGAGCGGCTCGAGGATCGCGCTCGCTTTGCCTGTTCGTTGATCGAACGAAAACAAACGCGTGAGCGAAAGCCCCTGCGTCGTCGTCGTCGTCCCCGCGAACGCCGTCACGCCCTCGTCGGCGACGCGCCGCGCGAACCGCGAATACAGACGAGACCGAGCCAGCGTGTTTTCGCGTCGCGCGTTTTTTTTTTCGCGTCGCGGCGTCCCGTCCGCAGTCGCGCCCGTCTCGTCGGCGAAAGCCGCGGCGCTCTCGCTCGAGCGCTCTCGCTCGGCGCCGAGCGGCAGGAGCGCCGCGAGCGACGCCTCGCAGTGCGGGGACAGAACCGCCGCGTCGTCCGCCGCCGCGCCGGTCCCGCCGCGCTCCCACTGCGCGCGCAGAGAACCGTTCGGGTCGAGGCGGTCGAGGCGAGCGAGCGCGGCGGTGTCCTCGCGGCGCCGCGCGGCGTCGCGCGCGATGCGCGCGCCGTACGCCAGCGCGAAGGCCGCGCACACCAGGACCAGGAGCCGCGCGCGCGCCGAGCGGCGGCGGCGATGCGGTACGTGATGCGCGCGGCGCATGCCGCCGCTCTTTTTTCGCGATCGGCGCTCGTCGATCGCAGACACGTCGGAACGCGCGAGATGAACGACGTCGCGTTCCACGAATTCGCCCGTCGTCGTCCGTAGGGCCCGTGTCCTTCGCGCGCGCCTCGCTCACTGCGGATCGTCCTCCACCGCGGGGAGGTGCTTGACGAACTCCTCGGGAAGAGCGGGCGTGCTGAGCCACTTGCGCAGAGGCGGCGTGGCGCTGGTCTTGATGGTGTGCCCGTCGATCGTCTTCGTCTCGTCGTACACGGGCTCGCCGTTGGGATTGGTGCCGGTCAGGCGCTCCGACGCCACGCGCGCGTTGTTCTTCGCGAGCAAGGAGGCAGCCTCCTCGCGGACGGTGTTGTCCTCGGCGGCGAGCAGAACGTCGAGCTCCCGGTTAAGCTCCTCGGGGGGCGGAGGGGTCACGGACATGCCTGCGTCAGATGCGGAGGCGCGCGCGGGGGAAATGCGGCCCGCGGAAAGACCAGTTTCGGTGCGACGTGACCAGTGATCGAACGAACTCACGAAAATCGGTTTTCGGACACCGGTGCGGTCTGCGTTGGATGTAAAACGACGCGCCTACCGCCTACCGCCCCCTCGCGACGCGCGCGGCGCCGCGTCCGCTTCTGGCGTCGTCGAAGCTCGCCGCGATGAGCCGCCCGCGCGTGTCTATCGCGAGACCCGAGACGCGACCGGGACACGACTCGCCTTTGTCCGAGCCCGAGCCCGCGTTTGGTTTTCCTGGTTTTCCAGACGCCTCCGGAAACAAAGGCACGCGGCGAAGCTCCGTCTCGTTTTCGAGCGTCCACACCGTCGCCGTAGCGCCGCCGCGCGGGCCACCCTCCGCGAGCGTCACCGCGGTCGCCGCGAGGTCACACACGGCGACGCGCGTGGCGCACGAGCCGTGGCGAGCGCGCGGTGCCGCGTCGGGAACGCAGCGCCACGCCGTGTCGAGCGCGTCGTCATCCGCGTCGAAGTGCGTTACGGCCAACACGCCGTCGCCGCCCACGCTCACCGCGGCGCCGAGCGTTTTTTCTATTTCGTGACCTTCGAGATTTCGGCTTCGGGAACGCGGCGACGCCGTACCACTCGGCGGTCTCCGGGTCCACGTCGCGACGTCGTGGATCACCGAGCGCGCACGCGCGGCGGGGCTCTCTCCCGTCTCTCGGGAAAGACAGGGCAGGTGCGGGCTCACGACGCGGTCCAGCCTGGCGACGGCGGCGGATTCCGCCTCCGCGTCGCCGCGGAGGAGCGTGACGAAACACAACGCGCCCGTCGCCGTCGCCGCCACGGCGAAACGCGCGATCGCGCGATTCGTTCGTTCGATCTCGCGAGATTCCGATCGCGCGCGCCACATGCAGAACGGGCCGAGCCGACTCTCGAACCCGCGCGTGTCCGGGAACGCGTGCTGGAACGTGCCTTCCGTGAGCAAAGCGCGCCCGAGAAGCGCGATGACGACGCGTTCGGCGGAAAAGTCTCCGTCGCCGCCGCGCTCGCGGCGCGCGACGAGCGCCGCCAGCTCGCCCCCCGCCGTCGTCGCCGCCAGGTTGGCGCGCGGCATTCCGGCATCGCAGGCTGATGCGTACCCTACATCAGAATAAGATGTCATTCGCGTCACGGCGCCGGCGTCGAGGAACGTCGCGCGGCGCGTGCACTCGCACGCATTCGCGTCGGAGGAGACGTCGTCGTGGGCCAGGCAGAGACTCGCCAGCGGCGCCGCGCCCGTCGGCGCCCCGGCGTCGTAGACGCGAATCACGGCACCGTCCGCGCGCGCGACCAGGCCGTCGGTGCCGCGAATCACGACATCGCCGACGCGCGACACGTCGTCGTCGCTCGAACGCGCCGGCGTGGGTGCCGAGGAGACGTCGTCGTCCCGGCGCGCGCTCGGCGCGCGCTCATCCGGCTCGAGCCACCGGACGTGTTTCGGCCTCGTGAAGTCCTCCGCGGCCCACGCGTGGCCGCAGAGCAGGATCTCGCGCCCGTCCACAGCGCAGAACTGCGCGCCGAACGCGCGCGACGAAGCGCCGCGGACGTCCATGACGTCCGCGCCTTTGGCGAAAGGAAGCGGCGCGGCGACGCGAGCGCGCTTCGGCGGAGGCGTCGTCGTTCGTGCGGCATCGTCGTTTTTGCTACTCGTAAAAATGCTTTCATCGGAAGTCGCGACGGGTGCGGTCGCGTTCGTCGCGTCCCCGAGCGCTTCCCGTGGGGGGGGACGGGACTGAAAAAACGCCGCGATCGTGCGCTGCGCCATGTCTGTCAGCTCGGGACTTCCCGTGCGGTCGCGGGCGCGACCGAGTGAGAGACGCGGCGTTCACCTGGTACCGTGATTTCAAACTCAGTCGTTGGTTGTTGATTTTTTTGTTTGATTGTTTCCCGAACTGAGCCGAATCTGGCAGTCTCGACAGCGCGACCGCGCGCGTCGTCGAGACCGGGGCGGACCGAATGTCGGCCGCGCGGTCTTCGCGGCCCGCCTCGACTTTCAAGGTGGCGAACGTGCGGGCGGGAAGGCTGGACAGCCCCCTTGCGGTGATTCCTTTCTTCGTGTCGTACCTCCTTCCCGTCGTCTTCCTCCATTCGACGAGTCTCGCCACCGACTCGCGCGGCTTCGAGAGCGCGCTGTGCAACTCGTGGACGTGCGCGTGGTTCGTGTTCACGGTCCTCCCCGTGCTGGAGATGGTCGTCCCAGACGACCTCGCCAACCCCACGGACGAGGAGAGCCGACGCGCGGCGAAGGACTGGAGGTACAAGCTCCCCCTGTATCTCTGGGCGCTGCCGCAGTGCGCGGTGATCGTATTCGGCGCGCGCGCGTTTCGCGACCCTTTCGCCTCGCTCCACCGGCGAGTCGGCCTGGTCCTCTCCGCGGGCGTGTGCACCGGCGGCGTGGGCATCACCATCGCGCACGAGCTGCTGCACAAAGACAAAAAGCTGGAGCTGTTCCTGGCGAAGTTTCTGCTCTCCTCGGTGTGCTACGCGCACTTCGGCGTCGAGCACCGTTTCGGACATCATCGCCGAGTGGGCACGCCGGAGGATCCGGCGTCCGCCGAGCGCGGCGGTTCGTTTTACGCGTTTTGGGTTCGGTCCGTGTATGGGACGTACCGCGGCGCGTGGCGCATATGGCGCGGCGAGAACGACCACGACCTCGGTGTCGCCGCGAAGCGGACGTTCGGGCGCGCGTTCATGAGAGACGCGCACTTGTTCCCCGCGCTGTGGTCCGTCGCGCTCTTCTTCGCAAACGCGCGCGACGCGCGCGCCGTGTTTTTTTTCCTCGCGCAGGCGCTCGTCGCCGCGACGCTGCTCGAGCTCGTGAACTACGTCGAGCACTACGGGCTGCGCCGCGAGCGCGTGTACGAGAAGGTGTACGAGAAGGTCACGCCCGCGCACTCGTGGAACGCGCCGCAGCGCGTCACCAACTGGTTCATCTTCAGACTGCAGAGACACAGCGACCACCACGCGCGCGCGGCGACGCCGTACCAGGCGCTGCGCACGTACGCGGAGGCGCCCACGTTGCCCACGGGGTACACGGGGACGATGCTCGTGGCGCTCGCGCCGCCGTGGTTCGAGAAGTGCCTGGGGCCGGTGTTGGACGCTCGGCGAGCGGACGCGAACGGGGACGTCTCCGCGGAGAAAGAAGAGAGGCTACAAAAAAAACGGCGCGACGACGCCGGCGCGCTCGCCCGGCGACGCGCGCGCGACGGCGTGCTCGTCGCGACGGCGCTCGTGACAGCCGTGGCGTGGGCACCCACGCTGGGATGAGCGCGTACGCGTGCCCCGGTATCGTACTAGGAGCGTTTTAGCGAGTAGACAACCACGTAGCCCTAAACTAGCTATGTACGAAACGCGCGCCGCCTTCCCTGTTTGTTCCCTCTCCGCGAAAAGAAAAAGAAAGAGCGAAACGCTCACCCGCTCCCCGCCGCCAAGAGCGGCGCGGCGACGCCGCCGAGCCCGGCGAGCTGGCCCTGCAGTTTGATCTGGTGCGCGACGCGGTCGCGCACGCGCCTCAGCGCGGCGTCCACTTCCTTGGACGCGCCTATTTCGCCGCCGTATATGTCCAGCACTCTCGCCGTGACCCCCGCGAGCTGCCGCGAGTGCCGCGGGTTGGCGACGTGCCTGGCGATGAAGCGCAGCACGGGCCCCAAGCCGGCGGCGTCTCGGCCCGCCAGCGCCGTCTTCAGGCCGCCGCGCCGCCCGATCTCCTCGATCACGGCAGCCACCACCTCAGCGCGCCCGCCCGCCAACGCCGCATCCAGGGCCTCGCCGTACCGGAACCGGCGCAGCGCGTGGTCGTGCGGCGCCAGCCGCGCGCGTCGCCGCCGCTCGACCCGCGCGTCGCCCGCGGCGGCGCGCGCGTTTTGCCCGCGCGCAAAGTACCGCCACGATCCCGCGTCCAGGCGGCGGGGCCCCCGGGACTTTCCGCCTCGCTCCTCGCCGCCGCGCGCGCGACCGACCTGGACGCCCTCCTCGGTTCCGACGCCGCGACCCCCGCGCGACCGCCTCCGTATGCTCAGCAGTCTGTTGGCGGTGCCCACGGCGAGGACGCGCGCGTCCGGCGAGAGCGCCACGGAGAGCACGGGCCCGGGGTACTTGGCGCTGTGCGTCACCGAGAAGCCGTCCAGCTCGTGCACCTTGACGTGTCCGTCCAGCGAGCCGGTGAGCAGACGGGGGGACGCGCGGTCGGTCGCGCTCTTGTGCGCGCCGGCTCGCGAAAAGCCGGCGAAGATGTCGTCGTCCGCATCGGAAACCGGCGGCGGGCCCCCGTCGCGCGCGACGTGCGCGCACATCACCGTCTTCTGGTGGCACCGCAGCTTGTGAAGCCGCTTCCCGCCGGCCAGCGCGTCCCAGACGCAGACGTCCTGCCCTCCCACCGAGACCAGCAAAGATCCGCCCGGGAGCCACGCCACCTGCTCCACGGGCGCGCCGTGTCGCAGGGTCATCCCGCATCCCCCTCGCCCGCCGCGCACGCGCGAATCCCACAGTTTCACCGTGCCGTCGTACGAGCCGCTCACCCAGGTTGTCGCGGAAAATTCGTGACCCGCCACGGAGCGCACGTAGTCCGTGTGGCCGTCGTGCCTTGTCGCGCACGCGCCCGCGGCGACGTCCCACAGACGCACGGTGGTGTCGTCCGACCCCGAGCACAGGATGCCGTGCGAGTGGGGGGAGAAGCGCACGGCGCGCGCGGCGCGCGTGTGCAGCGTGAACTTGCGAAGCACCGCCCGCGAGCTCGTGTCGAAGAGCTGCACCCAGCCCTGCTGCCCCCCCACCGCCAGCGCCTTCCCGTCCGCGCGGAGCACGCCGCTGTACGCGACATCCTTGAAACGCTGGAACGTCTTGTGCGGGCGCCGGGACTTGGAGTTGTACACGGTGACCCGCGCGGAGGAGGTCACCGCGAGGTGGTGGGGGTACGCCTCCGCGAACGCCACGCTCGTGACCTGGCTCACCTGATTGAGCAGCGCGGGGGATCTGTACGCGCGCCAGTACCGCCCCTCCGCGGTCTCACGGATGGACCTCGGGGCGTACCGCTTCACGGGGAGCTTCAGGTACGTCCCATCGTGGTCGGACGCCGCCATCGCGAACGAGCGCGCCTGACCCGGAATCCGACGCGACGTGCCGCGAGGAGTGCGGCGCGCTCGCGAAGCCGCCGCCGAAAAAGTCGCCCGCCGACAGGCGTTGTTCGCCGGCACATTTCTTGATTTCTTTGCGACTAAAAGCCCACTGGAAACGCGAAAAGAAAGGCACGTCATTTTCCGGCACCTCTCGCGCTCGACTCGGCCGATTCTCTCATTCGGCGATGCACGCGCGCGCTCTGCACGTCGCGACCGTCTTCTCCCGGCGCCTCGCTCCCCGCGCCGCCTCATTCGCCTCGCGCGTCTCCGCACGAGCCCCCCTCCTTTCTTCGAAGTCCTTCCGCGCGTCCGCGAAGACCATGGCCGGCGCCTCGCCCGACGCGGACCTGTGCGGCGAGGTGTTTTTCCTCGACGAGTTCGCGATGCGCCAGTGGGACGACCCGAAGTACGGCGGGACGCAGATCAAGGGCTTCGACAAGGCCGAGTTTGTGCGGCGCGTGCACGAGGCGCACGCCGACGGCGCCGGGCTGGTGGACGGCTACGCCCCCTTCTGCAAGCACGTCTTCGTGCCGAACTTCATCCCGGGCACCAAGGTGGGCTCCGTCCCCATCACCCCCGAAAATGAGCCGCATCTGCGATCCGGGTACAGCGCGCGCTCGGACGCCGAGCTCGCGGTGTTGACCCGGTGGTTCCCCGCAGACAAGGTGGAGATTCCCGAGGCGACGTTCCTGGACGTGATCTTGTATTCGCGCGAGCAGCTCATCAAGGAGCGCAGCGCGATGGAGGCGAAGCAGGAGCGCCCGCCGCTGCCGGCGGCGCCGTGGGGCATCATCTCCATCAAAGGCCAGCTGGAGAACTTCGAGTGCCCGATGACGCCCATCACGATGATGCGCAACACGATGATCTCCGAGGGCGGGTCGGGGGTGGCCATCGACCGCGAGGCGTACGCGGCGAGCGTCAAGTACCACTCCGCGCACGCGCCCGTCGTCGCGGCGGACGCGCCGAACGGGGAGTAATCAGGGAGAGGGAAAGGAGGTTCTCGAGTAATATCTACCTACGCGCGTCATATGTAGTTATAATCGAGCAAGCGACCCTTTGAATCCTCACTTAAAAACGCCACGCATTCAAAACTCACATCTTCGCCTTGAGCATCGCCTCGACCGCCGCCTTCTTGTCCGGGTTGTTCTTGCCCGCCAGGTCCAGAGGGGTCTTGCCGTCCAAGTCGGTCACGGCGACGTCGGCGCCGGCTTCGAGGATCTCCTCGATCTTCGGCACGTCGCCCTCGGCGGCGGCGAAGAGCAGGATGACGTCGATGGGGTGCTTGTCCGCCGCGAGCAGCGCGTCCATGCGATCGTTCGAGCCCTCATCCGCGAGGATGCCCATGTAGTTGAAATAGTACTCGACGTCCTCGGACTCGTAGTCGTCGCGGCCCTGCGAGCCCACGATGCCGGCTTTGTTGGAGTTTTGCGCGAACGGGTTCCAAGACGCGGACGTCTTCACGGCGGTGCCGTTGGAGCGCGCGCCGGGAAGGCGCGAGACGGGCTTGCGCTGCGCGCCGACGAAGGAGCTGCGCAGCACCACGCGCGAGGCGGTCTGTTTCGAGGTGTTTATACGCGTGAAGGCGGGGGTCAGTTTTCGCCGCGCGGACGTGGAGTTCGGTGCCGATCGGAACGCGACGCTCGTTTCGTCGGTTGTTGGCGAAACCGAGACGCGCGTCGCGGATGGATAGACGGGGCGCGCGCGCGGGGCGCGGTGGGCGGTCCGGAAACGCACCGCGGAGGCGACGACGGACATCTGGCTGAGAGCGGCGACGGGACGTGCGGTCGTGTCGTTGTGAGTCGCGCGGCGGGACGTCGCGCGTAGAAGCGCGCGCTTCATCACGAGACGCCCGAGAGCGGCCACGCGATTGGCCGAACGCAATCACGAAACGAGATCTCCAAAGAAGGCACTCTGAGCGAGCGTCTCACAGTCTGTGAGATTCTGAAACTCTGAAACGCATTTTCAAAGGGTGGTGCGTTTTCGAGCTCCCGTACGCGTATCTTTTCACCCCTCCGCGCGCGTCGCGTCTCTGCCGCTGACTCTCCCTCCCGGCATCTTCCCCGCCGCGTCCGCGCTCTTCACGCGTCGACGACCCCCGCGAGCGTCTCCCCCGCGCGCCTCGCGTCCGCCGTGGGCGCGAGGCGGTAATACGCGCCGCGCGCCGCGCGCGCGAGCGCGCGCGGCAGGTCCTCCGTCGCGGGATCGGCGCGGCGTTCTTTTCCGGCGCTCTTTTCCCCCGGCTCGGCGCGTTCGAAACGACGCGACGCGTCGACGACGAGCAGCCGAGCGCCGGTGCGTTTGTTGATGAGCGCCGCGATCGCCAAGGCTTCGGATCGAATCTCGGCTTTACTCGGAACGACTTCCGATGTCACTACTGCGACGCGTTTCTGAGATGATATCTCTGAAGCGTCGTCTGTTCCCCTGACAAAAAAAGTCGCGTCTTCCTCCGCGCTCGCGCCGGCGTCCCGCGCGCGCCGCTCCGCCGCCAGCGACGTCTCGAGGAGGACGTTCGCGCCCCCATCCGTGAGCAGCACCACCTTCGCGGACGCGACGGCGGCGCGGAACTTGGCGGCGTCGTGCGCGACGCGGCCGGCGGTCACGAGGCCGTGCGCCAGAGGCGTGCCGCCGCCCGAGGGGATCGCCGCCAGGCGCGCGCGCGCCAGCGCCGGCGCGCGCGACGGCGGCAGGAGCGTGGTGGCGAACGCGCCGCCGTAGCTGACCACCGCGACGCTGTCCCTTCGTTTGTGCGCCGCCTCGAGAAGGGTCAACGCCGCGCCCTTGGCGACCGCCGCGCGGTGGAGCGCCATCGAGCCGGAGGCGTCCACCGCGAAGACGGTCAACACGCCCGCCTTGCGGGACATGCGCTTGACTCGTAAGTCGTCCTTCTCGATCCACACCCGGCGCGCGTCGGGTGAGCCGGCTTCGACGCCGCGGCGGCGCCGCCGGGAACGCTGGTGCACGGCCGCGGCGCGCAGAGTCGCGTCCACTGCGATGCGCTTTATCACGCCGCCGCGCGGGAACTCAGCCTTGACGTACCTCCCGCGCTCGTAGTCGCGCGCCGAGGCTTTCGAGCGCGAGCGCGCCGCCGCCGCCCCGCCGCTCTCGTGCCTCCGCCGCCGCTTCGCCGCCGCGTGGAAGGCGCGGAGCAGCCCCGCGGACTCGGCGAGCTCGGACTCGGCGGGCTCGAACACGAACGCCAGCTCGGGGAGTGCGGCCGGTTCAGTGTCCGCCGTGTCCTCCTCGTCAGCGCGTTCCGACGGGTCCGAGTCCGATCGGTCGTCTCGGTCCCGGTCGCCGGCGTCCTCCTCCGCCTTCTCGTCCTTCTCCGCGTCCGGAACGTCCGGAACGTCCGGAACGTCCGGCGTTTCCTCGGGTCGGCCCTCCTCCTCCTCCGGCGCGTCGTCCTCCAGCACGTCCACGGTGTCCCTCGGCCGAATCGCCAGCTCCACGGCGACGCGCAGGTCCTGCCTGCCCACGCGATCCGCGCCGCGCAGCGCGGCGGCGGCGCGCGCCAGCCTCGCCGCGCAAATCTCCGCGCGGTGGCCTCGGCACTCGCCGCGCGCCGCGCGCGACACCAAGAACTCCACGGCCCAGTCGGGGACGACGACGGCACCCGCGTCGATTCGCGCGCGTGCCATGGCGATATCCAGCCGCAGATCCTCCTCTCGGTCCGCGCACTCGTCTCGCACGCTCTGCCAGTCGTCTCGCCATCGCGACGCGACGGTCGCCGCCGCGACGCGCGCGGCGACGTTTCCGCGGCGACCGTTTTTCGAATGTCTCCGCGCGGCGCGACTCCGCGCGTCGTCCAAGGTTTCGTCGACAGAAACGACGGCGGCGAATCGGTCAAGCACCGTGGCCCGCACGTCCCCCTCTTCCGGGTTCGCGGCAGCGATCGTGAGGCACTCGCAAGGGTGGCCGGTGGAGATGCCCTCGCGCTCCACCGCGTTGTACCCCGCGTCCGCCGCGCGAAGCGCCGCGTCCGCCACGGCGTCGTCCAGGAGGTTGAGGTCGTCCAGAAACAAAACGCCGCGGTTCGCGCGCGCGAGGATTCCAGGCGAGAACACCGCCTCGCCCGAGTTCGCGCTGCGCTCGACGTCCACCGAGCCCAACACCGCGTCCTCGGTCGCGCCGAGGGGGATCGTCAGGAACGGCGCGTCGCGGATCTCGGTCTCGACGACCGAAGCGTCGGAAGCGTCGGTCGCGTTCGTCCGGAGCCGCGAGTTTTGTTCGTTCGGGTCGGCGTTGTACGCGGAACCGCGCAAAGTCTCTATGCGCGGGAGGAGCGCGCGCAGGGCGCGCGCGAGCGTGGACTTGCACGTGCCATGCCCTCCGAGGAGGGCAACGCCGCCTACGCGCGGGTCCACCGCGGCGAGCACGAGCGCCACCTTCGCGGCCTCGTGGTTCACGACCTGAGAAAAAGGAAAAACTGGCTGCGTGAACGACTCCTGGCTCGAAGCGCCGGCGGACGGAGCAGAGCTTTGCGGGGGCGTCCCTCGGCGAGGCGTCCGCGTCGCACGCACCCGCCGAGGGGCGGGAAAAACGCGATGGGTCGCCGCGGCCGCGAAGCGCATGTGCGTTTCGGGGATGAGTGAGGGGGCGTGGTTCG
>Ga0206682_10003130_pt1 | contig 14377 bp, 11 predicted proteins | sample M240m12015metaG_FD_155444 | JGI IMG/M metagenome (GOLD analysis project Ga0206682, IMG submission 155444) | Ammonia-oxidizing marine archaeal communities from Monterey Bay, California, United States - M2 40m 12015 | ecosystem: Environmental > Aquatic > Marine > Intertidal zone | place: USA... | reverse complement strand
CGGACGCACCCGGGGCACTTCGTCTCCATGTTGTCGGCGAAGTACTTCTCGGTGCCCCAGTAGCAACCCGCGCCGAAGGTTGCGCGCTGCAGGTTGGGCTCGGACTCGGCGAGCGCCGCGAACTCCTTCTCGGTGGTCCGTTTGGTGGGCCAGGATTTACCGGGGATGCCGAGATCCGCCGCGACGCGGCCGGCGACGTTGCCCATGGTCACCAGAAAGACGACGAGGACGAGCGGCGACGTGGACGCTGCGCGGGTCATAATGATTAGGTCGTTCCCAAAAAGTTCATTGCTGAGTCACGCGTAATGGCGGGCGACGACGAGGTCGGCGCGGTGGTCTCCCGCCTGAACGACCTCATACGGCGATGGTCGGACCCGCACAGTCCACTGAAAGTCAGACCGAAGGACGTCATACCCGACAGCACCAACAGGGAAGGGACCCTGGTGTCCATCGAACACGCGCACGGCATCGCGCTGAGCATCCTCAAAGACGGGTTCAGCGACGGCCACGAGGTGCCGGTGGTGGTGCGGGGTGAGGCGTTCGCGACGCTGCGGGGTGAGGCGTACGGGCGATGGAGAAGGTTCGTGCGGGAGAACGCGGCGGTGATGCCCCCGCTGCGGAGCAAGCGGTCCTGGGCGCGGAGCAGGGTCGCATTTACCACCCTCGGCTCGTCGCACCTCAACTTAGCCCTGCGCCTGGTGGAGACCGACACACCGAGCGTGTTCGGCCAGGAGATTCACTACGCGGACGCGCTCGAACGGTCGGAACGGCTGCGGGACGGCGTGAAGAACGGGCTACGCGCGGTGGTGCTCAGGGACGATACCCCGTCGCCGGTGCGAAAGGAGATTTCCCTGGCGCTCAACAAAGCGTCGCTGCTGGGCTTCAGGCTCGGGGACGACGGCGTGGCGACGCGGGACGCGAGCCAAGCCGCGGCGTCGCTCACGGCGACGACGAACGGAACCGCCGAGAAGGAGCTGTCCATGTACGAAGCCCTGAGTCGCACGCTGGACAGCGAGGAGCTATCGTCGCTAGCCAGGATCAAACACGGCATCGACTGGGACAGAGCAAAGGTTGGGTACGGCGACGTGGAGGGGAAAAAGAAGAGACCGAACGCGTACAAGCCTCGGGGGTTCACACGAGCCAGGCTGTAGTGACAATGGAGTCTCCGTGATGTATCATATCATATTTATGTTTAGAAAGAATCGTGTTTGCGTCCTACTTGCGCTTGACCTTGACCCGCTTTCGAGCCGCCGTCGTCGCGACTTTCGTCGTCGCCTCGACGAGGGCGGGGATGGGCAGACCACCCCGTGGGCGCCTGAGCACGTGCATCAGACCCACGACCACCGTGAACAGGTTCAGCGCGTTCGCCTGGTGCAAACTCCCGAGGCTCACCGGCACGTGGTTCAGCAGCGCGGAGATACCCAGCCCGACCTGCGTCAGCGTGACCAAAATCGAAGCGTCGAGCAGCGCCCTGGCGCTCGCCGGCAACCGCGGGTTAAACCTGTGCGCGCCCCACACGTACGTCACCGCCGCGAGCGTGGACAGCGCCAGGACCCTGTGATCGAACTGGACCGCGGCGGTGTTCTCGAAGAAGTTCCTCCACCCGAATCGCTCCCACAAGCGCCAGTACTCGTCCGGCACGAATTTCCCATCCATCAGCGGGAAGGTGTTGTACGCTCGACCCGCGTCCATGCCCGCGACGTACGCGCCGCTCAGCGCGGTGACACCCACGAGCGCCGCGAGGGGATGCGTCACCATCCTCGCGCTCCTCGCCGCGGACATCACGGTGTTGCCAAGATCCACTCTCCCACCGGCGTACTCCGCGGCGTACTTAACAACCGAGTTATGCGGGAACCACACGTTGAATGTGGTCCACAGCATGGCGACGTATATGGTGAACGCGCCGGTGAGGTGCGTGGCGAGCCTGTACGGTGACACCCGCGGGGCGTTCATCGGGTTATCGGGATCCTCCACCAGGCCTGATTTGACCATCCACCAGCCGATGGCGCCCTGAGCCAGGCCGAGGCCGAAGAACGTCGCGAGTCGTCCGGCTAGCTTTCGCGTGACCCACCTCCTGGCGCCGAAGTAGGCCAAGGGCAGGACGAAGTACCCGCCCAGCAGCCGGCCCCACTGCCTGTGTCCCCACTCCATCCAGTAGATGAACTTGAAGTCGTCCAATTTCATCCACGTGTTGGTCTTTTTGTACTCGGGCGACTCTTTGTACTTTGCAAACTCGGCGTTCCAATCCTCCGGCGTCATCGGGGGTTTCTCCACGAACTTCCAGTCCGTCATGGACAGCCCAGAGCGCGTGAGCCGCGTGACACCTCCGAGGACGACCATGCTGTACACCCAGGCGCACCCGCCGACGAGCCACCACCCGACCGCTCGCTCCGCGGCGGGTCCTCCGTTGACCAGCGGATGGGCGGTTGGTGGTGCGGAGGCTGCGGTGACGGAGGAGCCGAACGCGCGGCGCGTGGCGGTGGCCAGCATCGAAATCTTGGACGCCGCCGGAGCCTTGGATGACGCCGCCTTCGTCGACGTGAGGTACGCGCGCCACGCGTTGTGCCCGGCGCCGGCCACCGGATCGATCCGACGAGCCGCGATCGAACGCGACGCTTGGGCGGATCCGACGACGTCCGCGATGACGTTCCTGAAACTCGACGCGCGCGCCTGCCCTGCGCTCCACACGGACGCGTTTCGAACCACGAGGGAGGTCGCGATGCCACCCGCGGGAGTCGGCGCGACCCCCGACGCGGCGGCGCGGTGCGCGAGCGCGCCGAGCGCCCGCGCTGCGCTCCTCATCGGCGCGGCCATGAGTGAAGTCGACGACGTCATCGAACACGTGGCTGACAACAGGAGATTTGGCACACCTGGATATTTTCACACGCGCCGGCGCCGCCTCCGACTACATGTGTCACACTACCTAACGACGAGTCACTACTCGCGACGCTCCACCCTGATCACGCACCGCCCATCCCCCGCCCCGAGCGACTCCGTCCGTCTCACGGACACGCCGTGCCGCGGTGGTACCTTACGAAACCAGGGCTCGCCGTCCACGGCGCAGCAGGTAGCCGCCGCGAGACCCGGCGCGCCCTCCGCCGCGAACAGCGAGTGGTACAAACACCGCGACGACTCCATCACGTACACGGCATCGCCATCGTCGTGGCCCGTGGATCCGGGTTCGAGTTCGGGGCTGGACAAAGGGGCGTACGTCCTCCCGAACCTATCCGGTGACATCGCCGCCGAAACTTTACCATCGCCGCCGCTCGCGTCGTTGTTTACCACCCTCCACGCCCATCCCCGGTCGCCGTGGTCGTACGCGAGCGCGCGCACGATGCGCACCGCCAGCGCGAGCGGGTCCCTCGTCATCATCATCGCGGTCGCGACGCCGGTGCCCAGCATCGAGCTCGCCAGCGCCTCGGCTCCCTCGTGCTCTCTGATGAGCCCCACCAGCTTGTCGTGGTCGGTGAGGTACGGGGATAGGGCCTGGTGCGTGGCGAGGACGCGGCACGCGCGCGAGACGTGCGATGCGTCCCTGTCGTCGCCGCCCGATGCGTCCTCACCGGCGTTCGTTGAGCCTCGCATCCACGCTCGGTCACCGAGGTACTTGGCCCGCATCTGTTTGGTTCTGGACTCGATGTCAGCCACGAGCGCCTCTTCCCTACCCGCGCCGCTGGTTCTATGGTTGCTCCTCAGCCTGGCGAGCATACCCCTCCTCCACCAGGCGTGTGCCAGGTCATCCAGCCACCTTCGCGCGCCACCACTCAGCCAGTGGGCGCGAGCCATGGCGAGCCCAAGACTGCGCGGCAAAAACATCGGAAGTGCCAAAACTTGCAAAATACGAAGGTAGTCGTTAGAAGATGCGTAGGCACACCTGCGCGCACCGTCACCATGCGGCGGGGCGACAGCGACGATGACGAGGGTTCCGCCCCGACGGTAGCCCCCGGCACCGTGGACGACCTCGACGACCTCGCGGCGGCGCTCTCCGGCATCGAGCTGGCCTCCAAGGCTCCCGAGAACAGGGAGGGAAGCGCGGCAGATCCCGATACGATCCTCGCGAGAGCTCTCGCGGGCATCGCAGAGGACGCCGTATCGACGCCTCCCCCATCCACGAAGGGGGACATGCCGCGCCGGTCCCCGAGGCTCAAGCCATTCCCCAAGACCCCGGCGGGGACCGGAGGGATGGGAGACGGCGAGGAGTGGCGCAAGCCCAAGCTGGTGGTGCGTTACAAGCGCGAGAATGCCACGCCAGCGACGAGCGCGGCGAACACTCCGGAGAAGGAAACCCCGAAGGAGAGCTTCGAGACCGCGAGGGAGAGTTTCTCGGAGGTGAAAGAGGAGGAAGGCGGGCAGGAGGAGTCGTCGCCCGCGCCCGTGTCCGTCGCCACCCTCGCGTCGCGGTACGTCGTGGTCAAGCCCGAAGTTGACATTGTCAAGCCCGAGGATGACCAAATTGAAGACGAGAAGGACCAACCGCGTTCGGCGCCGAGCCCCGCGATCAAGTCCCATCAAGTCCATCGCAAACCCAGGAGCAAGGTCAAGACCAAGCCGAGGGACCCACGCTCCTTCGCGGCGTTCAGGGAGATGCGCAGGGAGGAAACCAAGGCGGAGACGGAGGCGGATCAGCTGGCGTCAATGCTTGAGAAGAAGGTTTCAATCGCGGAGTTGGATACACCGTCGAGACGCGGGGGACGAAAGGCACCCGCGCGCGCGGTACGCTCGGGCGAGGACGTCGGCGTCGTCGGCCTGTGCTACAGCGACGTCATGGAGCTGCACGAGGGACCCGCCCAACACTTCGAACGGCCGGCGAGGCACGCGGCGACGGTGGCGAGGATGAAGAAAGACGGGCTGGAGGACAAGTGCGCGCTCATCGCCGCGAGGGAAGCCACGGACGAGGAGCTGCTGACGTGTCACTCACGCGAACACCTCGCGTACGTCGCCGACGCGTTCGACCACACGAGCGACGAGGCGGTCCAAGGCGTCGGGGACATCTACTGGACCGAGCACACCGAGCGGTGCGCGAGGACGGCGGCGGGCAGCGCGTGCGAGGCGGCGGATGCCGTTGCATCCGGAACTTGCCACCGGGCCTTCGCGGTGGTCAGGCCGCCCGGGCACCACGCGGAGTGTGCGCGCGCGATGGGCTTCTGTTTCTACAACAACACCGCCGTCGCCGCGCGCGCCGCGCTCGCGGCGCACTCGCACGTCAACAGGGTGCTGCTGTTGGACTGGGACGTGCACCACGGCAACGGGTGCGTTTCTTTGTACTTTATCTTCATACGGGCAATTGTACTGACGGCGTGTTTTGTTCAACTCTCACAGGATCCAGGATGTCCTCTACGACGACGATCGGGTAATGTACGTGTCTTTACACAGGTACGGCGAGGGTTTCTACCCCGGGACTGGCGCCATGGACGAAGTTGGAACCGGCCAAGGCACCGGGTACAACGTCAACGTGCCGTGGACGGAGAAGGGTTTAACCGACGCCGATTACCTCGCGGCGTTTGACCTCGTCATCGACCCAATCGCCGAGGCGTTTGACCCGGACCTGGTGATCATAGCCGCCGGGTTCGACGCCGCGGAGGGTGACCCGCTCGGCGGGATGAAGGTGAGCGACCAGGGCTACGCGTTGATGACGGAGCGGCTGCTTCAATTGGCGGGGGGTAAGTGCGTGGCGGCGCTCGAGGGCGGGTACGGGCTGACGGCGACCGCGTCCGCGGCTGCTTCGACTTTGGGCGCCATGCTCGGGTTCGCCACGCCGCCGCTGAGCTCGCGCAGGAGGCCGAAGCGATCGACGGTGGAGACGCTGGGTAAGATCATCGACGTGCACAAGGAGAAGTGGCCGGTGTTGGCGAGCGATGAGCACCGGTCGATGTACAGGGCGACGCTCGAGGCGACAAGAGTCGCGGGCAAGGAGAAGAACTAATAGCGCTTCAAATAGATAAGACTTACGACTTACGCGGAAAAGGAACGCTCGCTTCGAATACACACGACCTAACGATACATCGGCTTGAACTTGTTCCCCTCGTACGTCCCACGCCCGTTATCCCCGACGAACAGCTCCCCGTGCCCCACCCCGCCCAGCGCGAAGACCGTGGAACCCTTCTTCAACTCTGCCGTCACGGCGTCGGCGGCGCCGTCTTCATCCGCCAGCCCGGGAACCAACGCCAGGTACAGGTCCGACACCGTCACGCCGTCGTTGTTCCACGGATCCAACTTGAGCAGCATCTGCTCCACGTCGCGTTCGCTCAGCTCCGGGCGCGTGCGCCTGGCGACGGTGACGAACTGCGCCTCGGTGACCGTCCCGGACGAGAGGGAGTCGCCGCCCAGACGGGCGACGGCTTCCGAGAACGGCGCGATGACGTCCTCCCTCGCGTCGAGCCCGTGGAAGAGGCACACCTGGACAAACTGCGAGAAAGGCACGCGCTTACGCTCGCGTCGACGCCTCGCCGCCTCGATCTCCGCCTTTGTCCTGCGACGCGTGCCCGGCGCGTTGTCCTCCGAAGAAGCTTCCCGGGATTCCGTCTCGTCGCCGCGAATTTCATCCATTCGCGCCCGCACGGCGTCGACGATGCCGGGCTGCTCCTCGGGCGCGTACATGAACCGGACCATGTCGAGCCACTCGTCGTCGAAGAGGTCCCCGTCCATCTTCTCCCTGTGCCTCTGCGCCAGCTGCTGATCGTTCAGGTGGGGGTGCTTAGACGCCAGGTACGCCCTCAGCATGTCCCGGACCGTCGTGGCGATGGCCTTGCCCCGCACGAGGTACTCCTCGTCCACCATGTTCCGCAGCGCGCGGCCGAACGCGGCGACGTCGCAATCTTCATCCTGGAACTTGTCCGTCGCGGCGATGATGGAGTCCGCCCAGTCGTTGATGACGGATTTGACCCCGAACTTGTGGTTGAGGTAGGTGTACAGGTGCTGGCGCATGGTCTCCTTCGCCTGCCTGTGCTTGGACCGCCTCGCGTCGTTCCTCGCTTTGGCGCCGCACACGTCGTCGATGACCTCCTTGAGCTGTTTCAGCGTCCACTTCCGTGTCCCGCCCCTGGTCTTCTCGCTCGATACCGTCGTTCTGGCGAGATGCTTCGAGACGCTCGACGGCGTGGACGGCCCGAACTGGCCGGAACTCCACGGCCCTCCCGACTTTGCCGCCGCGGACTTGGCGGCGACGGACGCCGTGTCCATCGCCCACCTCGGCGGAGCCTTACCCTCGCTCGCGATCGGGTTCCTTCGCGCAGCCTCGGACGCGACCATGTCGGCGTAGTCCTTGGGCGAGAGCGGCGTGGTGGATCCGAACGGCGTCGGCTTGAGCGGCGACCCCGGGGCGGTTCGCCCCCTCAGACCGAGGGCTACGCCCGGGGACACGCTGCTGGGTGCGGTGGGTGTGGACTTGATGGCTTCCTCCAACGCGTGCTCGTTGAACCGCACGCTCAGGCCCTTGACGCTGGACGACCTGACCGTGGGGGTGGACTGGCCGGATGGCGCGTTGCTCGTCTGGGTGTTTTCGTTAGCCGTCTTGGGAGCCGTCTTGGTTCCCCCGCCGCCGAACCATCCGCCCGATTTCTTGGCCGGGACGGTCTTCTCGTCCTTTCTACTGGGCTTCGGGGCGCGTTCCTCTTCGGCGAGCGCCTGCATCTCCTGTTTCAGCGCCGCGTTCTCAGCCTTGGCGGCGACGAGGTCCTCCTCCAGCCTCTTGGCCACCGCGTAGAGCTCAGAGGCGCTCGCCTCGGCAGCCTCCCGCGCCTGCCTCGCGTGTGACGCCGCCCTCGCCAGGTCCACCGCCTCTTGCCGTCCGTGCTCGACGAGCTCGCGCCAATCGTCGCAGACGTCGTCGAAGATGTCGCGCACCGCCTCGGCGACGGCGCCCGCGTCGGGAGTCGGCGATCGACGGAGATGGTCCACGACGCCGTCGAACGCGAGGAGGTAGAGGTCGCGCTTGGCGTGGAGGAGGAGGGACGAGCGACCAGCCTCGTCCTTCGTGTGCGCAGCCTCGGCGCGCGCGTTGGCGACGATTTCCTGTGACGGGAAGGGACGGGAAGGGACGGCGGTGAGGCTCGGATCGTAACAACACGGATAATCGAGCGAATCTCTCGGGCGAATCGGCGGAATTGGAGGGGTCGCGAGGTGGGAGTGCGCACCTTGACCCTGATCGCGGTACCCTCGGACCAGTCGCGGGTGTCTATGACCGACCCATCGGCGCCCTTGATGGCCCTGAACGCGTCGAACATCATCTGCGCCGCCTCCACCTCCTCCTTCAGGAACTGGTCCAGGTCGCCGAGGGAATTATCGCGCTTGCCCAACAGCGCGTTGGCCGTCGACGGCGCCAGGCGGCTCCTGCCGGACGAGAACATCGCGGCCGCGGTGCCTCTGCGGTGGATCGGTGATTGCACGCGATGCGCGTACCGGCGGCACTTCGGTCGCTTGCCTCCGTGCGGCTGTCTGTGGCGCGATCGCGACGGAATGAATTGCCAAATTGGTCAACCGCGCGATTTGGCAATCTGGGGCGGGTTCGCGAGTTGGACGTCTGAGTTTTCTCGAGTCAACGCGTCGTGACAGTCTACACTAGTTGCTCGCCGGGCTCACCCCACGCCTGCACCGTCCCCATCCGTTTGGCGGTGAGGTCCTCCTTCATCTTCTTCGCCAACTCCAGCCTCAGCGCCTCGCGCTTGGCCGCTTGCTCCTCCTCGGTCAGCCCCGCCGAGTTGGTCTCAACCGGCGCCGCCATCGGGCGCATGCGGACGCTCGCCGCGGTGGACGGCCTGGACGATTCGTCAAACAGCGGGTTCATGTTGGACACGTTCCACTCCTGTAGCTCTTGCTCCCGCTCGGCGTTCTTCTTGGCGACCAAAACACGTCGCTGCTCGTCGATGAAAGCCTTCGTCTCGGCGGCGCTTACCTCGGGTGAACCTTCATCCTCGGGTTCCTTCAGCATGTTCTTCTGAGACGCCGCCGCCGCCGCCGCCGCCTCGCGCACGGACAACGAGTTGACCGCCGGGGTAAAGTCGACGGACGTGGGCGCGATGTATCCCGCGGATCTGAACCCGGACCCCGAACCCTGGCCGGTACCGCCCGCGCTGATCTTCGGCAACCGGCCCACGGGGGGTAGACCCGTCTTGCCGATGGCCGGGAGCTTGACAACCTGCCCGCTACCTCCGCCAAGCGGCTTCCGTCCGAGGTTGTTCTCGATCGTCTTGGGATGGACCGCGTTCTCAGTCTCCGCGTCGCTGCCGTTGGACGATGCTCCGTCGTAGACGTCGGAAGACTTGGTCGCCGCCGCGTACTCCGCCTTTTCCAGCTCGATCGCGTTGACTCGCTCCGCCTCGGCGAGCTCCTCGGCTTCCTTCCTCGCGATCGCGTCGGCGATCTTCTTAGCCTCCACGTCAGCCGCGAGCGACGCCGCGATGGCCGCCTCCATCTCCGCAGCCTCCTGGGCCTCGGCCGAGGACAGGGCTGACTGTTTCGCGGCGTCCTCGGCGGCGGACGCCTCGAGCGCGGCGCGAAGTTCGGCATCCTCCTCCGACTCGATCCTTCGCACTCGCTCAGCCTCCTCCTCGTCCCGTGCCCGAACGGCGTCCTCCTCAGCCTTGGCCTCAGCCTCTCGCGCCGCGACGAGCGCCGCCATTCGCTGCTGCGTCGCCTCTGCGTTCCTGTGCGCTTCTTCGGCGTACGCCTCCCTCGCAGCCTTGCGCCTGGCGTAAAACTCATCGCGTCGCCGGCGCAGTTCCTCCATCGCGGGAATCTTAGCGCCGTGGAACATGGACGCCACGGACACGCGCTTGGGCTTGGGGGTACCACACGCGATCTTGACCTCCTTCGCGGCATCCTCCGCGGCTTTAAGTTCCGCCAACGCCTCCGCCAAAGCCTTCCGCTTCTCCTCGACGATCGCGTACGAGTCCATCTCGGCGCGGCGCTCTTCGTCCGTGACGGTGGACTTCTCCGAAGCCTGAATAGCCGCGGCGAGTGCGTCCGCGTCGTCCGTCAGGGATCCTTCGCTGGACGTCGGCGACGGCGGGACGTCATCGGCGGCGTCGGCGTCGTTCATCGTTCCTCCTTGAACCTGAGCGGCCAGCGCGGCGCTCTCGCGCATCGCCATGGCTTCCTGCGCAGCCTCCTCGGACGCCGCTAACCGATCCAGCCGACGCCGCTCGCGTTCGTCTCGCTCGTGTTGCTCCTTGGAAGCCTTCAACGCCTGCTCCACGGCGCCGAGATGGAAGCCGTCGTCGTCCGTGCCGGGGTCCGCGTGGCGGACGAGTGCCGCGGGAGGAGGTGGGTCGGGTGTGGTGGGACCGGATCCGGGCGCGGCGTCGGTGACGGGTCCACCGCGGGTACCGCGGCTCGGCGACTCCTGAATGGCGATGGCTCGAGCGTTGCGCTCGCGAGCCTTGCCTTTGTTGTGCGCCTCCAGCACCTCGTTCGTGAGGTCGACGTTGCGTCGGACCATCATGGACTTGAACTGGAGGAAGTCGTCGACGGTCAGGATGGACGCGAGGACGAACTCGTTGAGGTCCGCGTGCTCGCTGCGCTGGATGACCTCGGAGAACTGGTCGACCGAGATGCCCATCTCGGAGAGAAAGTCCGTGAGCAGGCGCTCGACGAGCTCCTTGAACTTCTCGTGTATCGTGGTGTGTTCGAACTTGTTCTCCTCCTCGCCGTCGAACACCACGCACGCCTCGTCGATGAAACCCATCAGCGGCGTCGTATACATCGGTCCCTGTACATCGGCGCGTCGGGAAGGGGGAGGTTGTTAGCGTCGCGTCTCGAGAGATTCGCGTCTCGGGGGGGAAGAGTGGCGAGATGAGGTGCGGGCCGCCATGGCGGCGGGATCGCACCTGAAGGAAGCGAATGACGGCTTCGTACAGCCATTCTGATGTCTCCGTCGCACTTTTCTCGTTCATGGCCATCTTTGGTGTGGCCTCCGCGCGTACACCCCGCGCGCTGGAAAGTGCCAGGCAAACGGTTTTCTCGGAAGTGATGCGACGGAAAACCAAACAAGATGTGCCATATCGAGGGCGCGGCGATGAGCGCGTATGGGGACATCACCGCTATGGCCACCCTTCTGGGTGGCAAGGATCCGGACGACACTGAGGCCCCGGGGCCATCCGGCGCACCGTTCAACCCCAGCGCGCTGCCCGTGTCCAAGGACGACGGCGTCGCCATCCCGGCGGTGAGGCCGGGGAAGAAGGACACGAAGGCGATCTGGGACGTGTCGGAGCTCGTTGACGACTTCGACGACGATTCCGAGGAGGAGGGTGAGGACGGCGTGGGGCTGAGCATCCCGACGTACGAGTTCCTCTACAAGCAGGCGATCAACACCGCGGATGCCTTCCTCGGCATGGCGCACAACAAGGATCCCGGCACGCGGTCTTGCGAGGACATGGTGCTGAAGATCAGCCTGCCGGGCACGAAGAGCATGAGGGAGCTGGACCTGGAGGTGGAGACGGACAGGCTCAGGCTGAGGAGCGCGACGTACAAGCTCAACCTCTACCTGCCGCACAAGGTGGACGCCGACGAGGGCAAGGCGGAGTGGGATGCCAAGTCTGAGACGCTGAAGGTCTCGTGCCCCATCCTCGACGAGGAATACAGGCTCGGCACTTAGCGAGGAGTTGACCGTCGACGTAGATGCGATTTAGGCTAGCCATTAGTGCTACTTGTGCATGATAAACACTAGTCCAGGTTTGGGGGATTGTAGTCGGGCGTGGGCGCGTCGTCCCGGGCCTCGTCCCCGTCGCCGTCGCCGGCAGTGTTGGTGGACGTGTCATCGGCGGTTGAATCGTTGGCAGCAGGAGCGGCCGTTCTTTCCCTCCCGCGCTGCGACATCCACGCCCACGCGTACGTACCCGCGCTCACGGCGAACAACGTGTACGCCAACGCGGGCCTATGCGCAAGCCAGCTTGTCCCGATGACGCCGCACGCGCACACGATCGTCGCAGTCACCGCCGCCGCGCTGATACCCAGGTTCACGATACCCGCGGCGAATCCCCCGACGAGCGGGATCCATCGCAGGTACGACACGATCTCCTGCACCGGCGACACGATCAGCATGGACCCGACGATCATGACGATGAACCCCAACAAACGCAGGCCCCACGTCTTCCACGCGTTCGCGCGTTCGGCGCTCGTGATCATCTCCTCGGGGGTGACCCGGCCGTGCGACACGATGGCCACCTCCCGTCCGGACGGCGACGTCCACGGACGTAAACTCCCGTTCTTGCCCTGCTTCGCGAGCACGGATACCGTCTGCTTACCGGGCACCGCGGTGAACCGCACGCGCCTGTCACCGACGAGGGGTGACGACGCGTGGGCCACCTCGGACCCGGCGTACGCAACCCCGCCGCGGATGCGCCACCCATCCGGAAGCGGCTTGACGACGGCCACGGGCATCTCGGGTAGCCTAGCCTCCATCGCGTACTGGTCCTCATCGTCGTCCTCGTCGTCGTCGTCGTCGTCGTCGTCGAGTATACCCTTGCCGCGGTGTTTATCGGCGGGGCAACCCACGTCTCCGTCGCCGCCCCTTCCGGCGATCTGCCGAGGATCTCGAGGCTCCCATCCCTCGCCGCCCATCGACCCGCTCGCGCCCATCGGCAGGAGCCGTACGTTGTGCATCCTGTCCAGCTCGTCCACCAGGGTCGGCGACAGCACGAACCCGTCGCCGACGCCCACCTCGTTCGCGACGTAGGTCCTGGAGTCGAACGGGCTCGGCCTCGGGTTGCGGTGCCCCTCGGGGTACGCGAATTGGCTCGATCGCACGACGCCTTCTTTCCACCGCGTGTCGTAGGTGTAGGAGGTCTCCACGCGGGTCCGGTGCTCGTCCTCGCGTATGCGCCGCTTGTGCTGCTTCTCGACCCACTGGTACGTCTCCGACGTTCGTTTCAGCCTCACCGCGTTGGGATACACGACGCCAAAGTCGGCGTCCGCGAGGGTGTCCCCTGATGTGGGTCCGACGACGTGCACCAACGAACCCTTGTTCGCGGTGCTCGCGCGCTTACCCTCGGGCAGGGCGACGACGGCATCGCGCGCCTCCTTCAGGGAGGTGTACACCGCCACGGCCTCGCCCTCGTTCCACCACAGGAGGAACGTCGACGCCGCGAAGAAGACGAGTCCGACGAGGAACCCGCAACAGAAACTAGTCTCGCCCGATGACGCGCCCCCACCTCCGCGGCCGTATCGACCGCGCCGGCCCCCAGTGAACTCGTACGCGGTCTCGGTGAACGTGTGTGAGCCGCCCCTCACGCCGACGCCGTGGCGGTTGCGGAGTCCCACGGCCGTCATCGTGCGCGTGCGTGCTCAGGTAGTGGTGACCGACACCCCACTCGGGGTTAACACTGCATCGACGGGCTTAAACATCGACGTGGCACGGCACCCCGAGGTCACACCACCTAGCTAGCTAGGGAACATGGTGGCTCGCGGCATCATCGCCGCCGTCCATGGGCCCGTCGTGACATCGTCGAAGCGAGGCGGTCGTGTCGCCGCGCGTTCGACCCGCGCGTCCCATCCGAGCGTCCCATCCGAGGCGGGCGGCGACGACGTGCCGTCTAATAAGGCATCCAGGCGTGCGGTGCTCGCCGCGGTCCTGTCCACGCCCCTCGCGGCACCCGCGCTCGCGGTGGACCTCGAGGCGCTCAACGAGGACATCATGCGCGTCGCCGATCCGGAGAGGTACAACAAGGACGCGTCCAAGGTTGAACTCGAGCGCCAGCTGGGCGCACCTGGATCGCCAGTGAACGCCCCGGGGATGGACAAGGGCGTGGACGGAGAGAGGGACGTCGTGACGATGCCGTCGGGTCTGTCCTACGCCGACGTGGAGATTGGGCACGGGAACAAGGTCAAGGTGGGTGACCTCGTCGTGGCCAACGTCGTGGGATACACACCGGACGGTAAGGTGTTCGAGAACACGTACACGAGGGGCACGGTGCTCACTTTCCAGTTGGGAATAAGGCCGCCCGGCGTGTGCGAGGGTCTGGAGCAAGGGATTAGTACCATGCGGGCGGGAGGTAAGAGGCTCATCGCCGTGCCGGGCTCGCTGGGATTCGGCGAGCGGGGAATACGCGCGCCGCTGGGCCGTGTGCCGCCCAACAGCGCGTTGCGATACGAGGTGGAGCTCCTGCGATGCGTCTCCGAGGTGCCTTTGAATGGTGCCACTGAAGCCGGGGCGACTGACGCGGCGGCTTTGAACGGTGAACGGATATGCTGCTCGGACGCGGCGTTTCCGTGCGATCCGATACGCGCGGCGGAGGAGGGAGGCACGGCGGCGCCGATGTTCGATTAGCCCTGAACTTTGCAGTCGTCGGTTACGACACGAGCTAGCTAATGTATTTGTGGTCTAAGACTTCACCTCAGTACGCCCTCTCGGACATGTCGCGGTAAAACTGAGCCCCACCCGCGG
>Ga0206682_10003129_pt1 | contig 14385 bp, 21 predicted proteins | sample M240m12015metaG_FD_155444 | JGI IMG/M metagenome (GOLD analysis project Ga0206682, IMG submission 155444) | Ammonia-oxidizing marine archaeal communities from Monterey Bay, California, United States - M2 40m 12015 | ecosystem: Environmental > Aquatic > Marine > Intertidal zone | place: USA... | reverse complement strand
ACTATATGGATCAAGCAGAACGCTTTAATGCCTTTAATTTCAACAATTTTGAAGGATGGCGCTGCAATGCCGGTTACAGCGGAATAATAATACGGGAGCCTGACGGTAGTGTCAAAAGGAGTTATTCATGTCACGATGCACCACTGGGTAACATCGAGACAGGCTTTACCTTGTTTAAAGAGCCACAAACGTGTATTACTACAAGTTGTGTAAGCAGCGCCGATTCTAAGATTCCTAAAAGGAAGATATAATGCTATTGTATAATTATTTAACGGTATATGGCACATCATATGAAACAACTCACAAACTAAATAATCCTAAAAAGTTTGTTCAGTGGACTGAAGATAATTTTGAGTATGTAAAATATAATCCAAGAAAGGATGTTAATCGTTACGGACTTAGTATTACTAGTTTAGACGGAAGAGTCAACGGCGTACCTGATCTAGATAGTCTTTTTGAATATAACAAAGAAAACAAAACTGCATACGGAGAACACGATTTTAAAACATATACACCTGTATATGATTATCCTGAATTAGCTGAATGTATCGATCCGATCAAAGATCATATTTTCCGAAGTCATATTATAAGACTTGATCCAGGCGGATTTTTTCCTCCACACCGAGATTTTAGAGGAATGAATATTGATAGTTTTAGATTACTAATTCCATTAAAAAATATGAATCCACCTAGCCTTACGTTTATAATAGATAATCAAATACAATATTGGAACAACGGTTCTATATATTTTGCTGATACGGCTAAAATGCATTATGTATTTAATAGTAGTTTTGAGTCATCGTATATGATAGTACTAAATGTAGAACTAAGCCAACATACTGTAAATTTCGTAACTAACAATATGAAGCAACGGTAACGGTTAAAGTAGTATGAAATATGCAGTAATATCAAACCCAAGAACAGGGTCAAGATTCTTAGCTAACAAACTATCATTGCAGTCTGGTAATCCGATAGGATTTCTTCATTTTGCTAAAAGTGTACATAGTACATGTTTAACATATAAACAGTTAATTTCCTCTGACTGGGTGCTTCACGGACATTGGCACACAATACATAATCTATCAGACAATCATAAACTCTATATACAAGAACACTATAAGATATACGAAATATACCGCGACCCTCTTCATAGTTTTATAAGTTCGATTATAACAATGGCAACTGGAAACATAGATTTTAGACAAACAGAAATTCCGTCAATCATTGATACTGAATTAGTTTATAAATACTTTGAACGAATGTCTCCGGTAAACAAGAATAAACTTGACTGGAATATTGATCTATGTTATAATTTTGATAAATTATATAATAATACAAGTTTAGACAATTTTAAAAGAAATATTTCTTCTATAGAAAACTATCAAGAAATACAAAGTCTTTACAATAAAATAACAAAGGAAACTGATGTTAGTTAATAGTTTATTAGTTGGAGTGATTTGGTACCAAATTATTGCTCATGTGGGTATTAGTGCAGGGTTACATAGATATTGGGCTCATCGTGCATTTGTTTCTGGAACATTTTTTGAAATACTAACGCTTTATATGAGTGTAATTGCCGGTTCTCGCAGTCCTATTGGTTGGATTGCTGCACACCGTATGCACCACCATCATAGCGATACTGAGTTAGATCCACATAGTCCAAATACTAAAGGCTTCTGGAAGGTATTTTTTAGTCTATGGACTATACCTAGTATTCCTCCTAAGTATAGTAGAGACTTGTTCAACAATCCTCGAATGGTGTTCTTCCATACTCATTGGTTTAAAATATGGTTAACAAGTGCAATTGTTTGTCTTTTGATTAGTCCTTATGTATTTTTGTCATTTATTGTTATACCTGCTGTGTTGTCTACACTTGGATTTGGCTTAGTAAATGCACTTACACATAGCGGATCGCAAGTGCGTAATGTGCCATGGATAAACTTGTTAGTTGCAGGCGAAGGATATCATAAAGAACATCATAACGGACTGAGCGTAAGATATCACAAATATGATTTTACTGGTGCAGTATTAGAGTTTATGATTAATATTGGAGTCATCGAATCAAATGGAAAGAAATGAAATAAAACAAAACGAATTAGTGCTGTCTGATGAAGAAGAAAAAATTCATAAACCACGAATGGATAGACGTTTATGGTTAAATTGTAACACCAGTAAGTGGCCAATTAATATCAAAAAAAATGCAATATGCCCTTTAAAAATCTCTATAGATAAAGATTTACAACTAGAACTTTATGAAATAGCAAAAACACTCGAGTATAAGGATATTCATAAAGTTCTAAATATATGTTTTTGGCCAGAGTGTGCTGCCACAGATTTACTTAAAGAAAAATTTTTAGTATTTGGTGAAGACATTGATAAGTATCTTGTATTAAGAAATCGACCACTAGAGTTTGTATATCCACATAAAGATCCTGTAAGAGGTACAAGTATCTATTTACCATTAGGACCCTCTGGCAGTCAGTACAAACCTTTAGAAATATATTATGACAATGACGAATATGGCATTCCAGAAAACAATGATCCGATTGTATATGCATGGAATACAAAGGCTACTCATGCAGTTTTTAACAACGACAACTATAGATACAATATACAAGCAAGTATAAATATGCCTTATTCAGAAGTATTTGAAAAATATTATAATGTATTTGACGTATAACGTAAGAGAGTATTTTGAATCTATAAAAAAATTAGATAACTCTAAAGTTCTTGACTTTGGATGCAATCATGCTAATTTTTTATTAAAAGAGTTTAATGGCAAATATATTGGAGTAGATGTTGATAATAAAGTATTAAAAAATAATAAAAACAAGTTTCCTCAACACACATGGATCCACTATAACAAGTATAATTATCAATACAACTGTAATTTACATATTGTTGATACATGGCCTAATTTGCCTAACAACATTGACACAGTAATTGCTTTTAGTGTGTTTACACACACTACATTTGAAGAATACCAATACACTACATCAAAGTTACAACAACACCTTAGTAACGACGGAAATATTTTGTCAACATTTTTTAGTTCGTTGGACAAGAAGACATTGTATAGTGTATTATCACATAGACCAGAATACTTTAAAGACTGTCAAGAGGATATTGTTGATAAACTATTTAAAAAAGATGTAATATATCTGTGTGTTAATACACTATCAAAACAGGTATCAATCTTTGACAGTTTAAAAGATTTACCTAAATTTTCTAATCGTAATTATTTTTTAACGTTTTATAATGATCAATGGTTGCAAGATAATTTAGGAGGAGAAATTATCGATGTTACCGATAGATTTACAAATATTTTGAGTACACAGAAATGTCTAAAATTATCTACACCTCGTTAGTTAAACTGCCTAAGATGTTCGATACTGTTGAACAAGCATTGTCCTACATAGAAGAAATTGTCGGTGTTCCGCCGTTTTTGTACACTATACATTCAGAATTTCAATTGGTAAACAACGATCACATAAATATTATTAGATATTTTGACACATTAGAAAGTTATCAGCGCTGGATATTTTCCAAAGAACGTAATACACTAGATCAGCAGTTGATAGATTTAGGATTTTATCTTTATACAAAGCAGGCCCATAATGACAACATTACTTGATAGAAAACAACTTCCTGCCTTTTTAAAATTACCTTATCAGTTTGATATGAATAAAATACTGACAGCATTTGAAAAATTTAGCAATCCAGAGTTATACAATGATCTAGATGCAAGCAATCCGGATAGTGCATATGGTGATTTTTATAATAGTAAAACAAAATTAGATCATTTAAAAAAGTTTGCAAATACTTCAGAAAACGTTTCACAGGGCAGTAAATTTTATAGACAACTAAGTTTAACAGAGTTTGACGGTGAACGCCCTGAGCGCAAGTTAGACAATGACACTCGTGTTGCAACTTATAGAAAGAGTACCAACGTAGAAGATCCTGCGTACCAAGCAGTGATGGACGAGAGACGTTATACATGCCGTAAAGATATATGTACCGGGTACTGGAATGATGTATTAGACACGTTTAAAGCACCTGTAACACGCACTAGATTTGCGTATATGGCACCGGGTCATAGTATTAAGCCTCATATAGACTATAATACTACATACAGCATACGTGTGCATATTCCTATTATTACAAATCAAGATGCCGTAATGTGCGTAAAAGATAAAAATGGTATTAATAAAATACACATGCCAGCAGACGGTTCAGTTTACTTTTTAAATACCGGACTTACACATTGGGCAGAAAACAACGGAACTGAAGGAAGAACACATCTTGTGATATCTCTTAACGGACAGGATGACTTGTGATTTTAGAAATTAGTGAAATTGATACTAATCTACTGTTTAGTCCTGCTGCTACGTTAGAGCAAGATACCCGTCCCGCAGACATATACACATTTACACCAACTGAATATCCTAAGTTAGCAAAACAATTAACAGACTTTAGCAATGAATTGCACTTTAGAGATGATCATAGATTAGTAAAGAATTATATTAATATGGATTTTTTACAGTTTCCTTTTGTGACTATGTATAAACGTGATAAACAAGTGGTAGGATTTGCCACAGGGCATGTGCGAGATTGTTATCCTAAAAATAGTGTGAGACTATTAAACAGATTTTATCATGATAAAACATACAGTAGAAAAAAATTCACACGAGAACTTTTACGACCTAGCACATTTTGCTGTATTCAACAGCAAATGATTACCGCATCGAGACTAGGGTTTGATACAGGATTTATCAGTAGAGAGTTGAGAGCAATCAAGTTTTTTAGTAGATTTATTAAAGAACTTAGCAAACGCGGCACACACAGTTGGGAATATAAAGAAGGACCTTTTTTAGTAACGCCTAACGCCCAAGATACTAAGTCGTGGCAAAGTCTTGCACTTGTAGAATTTAAAAAAACACATCATAATTTTTGGAGCCATTGGAAATGCAAATAAAATTACACGACCCTTTTGTAATAGAAACAGGTATAAAAGGAGATTACGATTTTTTTGCTCCTTACATGGATCAAATGGACTGGACTGATACTAATAAACTGTATGCAGAACATGAAGAGTACCAAGACACTATGTATGGAAGAAAAATGGTACATCATTACATCAAACATATTAACAAGTATGATATAAAATTAAAAAAATTTATAATCAAAATGTTTAAAGAGTTTGGTGTGCCTACCAAAGACTGGCGTGCTGATTTCTTTTTAACCAAGGCTGGTGGGAGTATGCCAATGCATATTGACGGTATGAGCAAGGTTGCATTTTTGTTGCCGCTATCAGAAAATACTGGACCTGTAGTATGCGAACACAATAATAAAAACTTTGAATTAACTTATCAATCTTTAACTATACTAAATACGCAAGTTAGCCACGGCGTGTCTGCACCGACTAAAGATCGGTTGCTGTTTAGAATAGCAGTGCATGATGTAATGTTTGAAGAGTTAGGTATGTATAAAAAACTACAAGAGAAAGTTATAAAATGATTTGTGTTTTGCCAAATTTTCCGCAGGCATTAATTGATGCTGCTGTAAATTTTTCTACAACAACAGACACGTCTAACGAATTCTCCATAGGTGGCGATCAACAAGCTACTCTTAATACAGCATTCCCATCAGCAGTAACTGGACAATGTGTTATTGATAATGCCGATGACGAGTTATGGGTTTATGATGGTGCAATATGGGTTAACGTTGGTTCATCACGCGGAGCAGTTCTTGATAGTAACCAAGGTGTACAAGGATTACAAGGTACAATTGGCCTGCAAGGTATTCAAGATACATACGGCCTAGATTTTAACGTTATCGGTTCTATCACTGATGTTGACAAAGGCGGCAGCCCAAGAACATTCTGTATTCAATGTCCTCCTGATTTAATCTCGTTTATTAATAAATCTTTACCTGTTCCAGCCGACGATGTTCATCGTTTTAGATTTACTAAAGGATCTTCCGATCCGCATTGCGATTCAAGAAGAAAAGTTGCATTACAAATTCCAATACAAATTGATCACTCGTCTTCTAGATGTTTTTATGCTAAGGAAAAGTTTCTTAAAAAGTTAGTCGAAATTGAATCACCTAATAAGACCGGCGATGACGGTATTGTTCAAAAATCTCAACGATGGCACTATGAATCTAAATATTTTGATCATTACGATTATCGTTTGCCATTTTTATTGGACACTAAATATCCCCACGGAGGGTATGTGGTATCTGATACTAATACTATTTTATTATCAGTATCGTATTACGATTTATCATATAAACAATTATTACCTGCTTTTTTAAAATTTAAGTAATTAAAGAGACTAGTCTCCTTTGTATTTTAATACAGTATTTCCTTCACTTGCTTTACGACACACTGCGTTAATATTCATGTTATTAGTATGTTCTATTAAACGTGCATTCCTGTCTTCTCTAACAGCTTTGGTATTTCCGTTTATCTCCCAATATGTGTGATCAAATACATCGAAGTCGAAATATTTGTCACTTAGCGGTGATCCTGGAAGAATAAACAATTGTTCGCCCATAGCAATGGTAGGTACTACATCGGCATATTCTTTGTTAATTAGTGTAATCAAATCCAATGTTTCCTGAAAGTCTTCTTCGGTTTCGGTTATATATCCAATAATAAATAAGAATACTGCTTTGAGACTGTATTTTTGCATATTGTCCATAAAGAAGATTAAGTCGTCGTTAGAAAACATTTTGCCCATATGCTGTCGTACATTTTCGCTTCCGCTCTCTACACCGGGCAATACTACTTTAAAATTTGCATCTGCCATTAACTTATAATCTGTTTCTGGCATCTGGTTGGCAGGTCTTATAATTATTTTTGTTTCAAAGTTCATAGGAAATTTTTCAGCAGCCATTAGTGTTAACAATTCTCTAAACTTGCTCATACTGCCGTTAAGTAAACTATCAGCAAATTTTACGTCTTTTACTTCTGGATATTTGTCTCTTATAATTTTTAAATCTTCTACTATTTTACTAGGGCTTTGGAATTGGAATTTGGGCCAAAGACTTTTTACATCGCAAAAAGAACAATTCAATACACATCCTTTGCTGGTTCTTATGTAAATTCCGCCTTTGTATTTTGACAAATTTAAATCATCAAAATTGCCAACAGGAATATCGTCCATGCTAAGTTGTTTATCTATGTAGTAATTGTTTATTCCAGGATGCGATTCGTTATTCAGCAATTTAACTAATGCTTCTTCGCCGTCACCGGGTATACTATAGTCTATTAAATTTTCTTCTAAAAACTTTTTTGAAACAGTGTTTGATCCTGGTCCGCCTATAACTATCTTTTTATCGGGGAAGTATTGTTTAAAGAATACACTAAGTTTTTCAGCAGCATATGCACTTTCGAAACTAAAAAGAGATAAACCGATGTATTTGCAATTATTAGGAATATTTGTTTTGAAGTATTCCTTAATCCAAGAATAGTTTATTTTCCATATGCGATCGAACTCATCGTTTTGAAGTAAGTTTCCTTCTACAGTGCCAAATGTCCAATATTGTCTTTCCTTGCATATATCATAAAAATCTCTATTCCAATCTAAGTAAGTTGACTGTATATTATTTTTTAACAAGTATGCTTTTAGAACTGCTGGACCAGCGGGCGGAGTTTCTGGTGAGATTTTAGGAACGCTTACAAATACAATTTTACACATTCTTAATTAATAAACTTACACTAAGTTAACCCATGCATTATTCTCGTAGCCTTGGAATTTGTTGTCAGTTGAATTGTAAATAACCATTCCGTTAGCTGCCACAAGCGCATTACGTTCCGTAGTTGTTAATGATCCAAATTGAACAAATCCATCAATTTTAGCATTGCCGGTTACGTCTAGACTTTCAGTAGGATTGGTATTTCCTACACCAAGTTTGTTATCTTTCCAAACAACAAATTTGTCACCAGTTGAAAAATCACCGTCAGCTGAGTTACCAAAATATAGCGAGTTTTCTCTTCCCCAAATAAGTGAAGTTACTAATGCTCCATTTGCATCATCTCTTTCAAAGAAAATAGCACCGTATTGACTAGAAGTGTCACCGGTAAGATCCGCAGTTGTTGTTCTAGTAAGTTTTAAAATACTTCTGTCGTCATTTGAACTAACCTTTACGCTCATACTATCATTTGGCGTATTGTTTTCTATAATAAGTAATTGTGTAGATGGCGTAATAAGATCACTGTATATATTTCCAGTTATATTACCATTTACGTCACCATTAAATGTACCAGTGTGATTACCAGTTGCGTCACCAAATACACCACCAGTTAAAGTACCAGTCACATTACCGACAACATTACCAGTTACATCACCAGTCACATTACCGACAACATTACCAGTTACATCACCGGTTACACTACCGATTAACGTGCCATTAAATTGAGGAGCAGTTATGTCACCTGTGATGTTAATGTCACCGTCACCGACGATATCATTTGACCCTATACCTAAATTTCCGCCTAATGTTGGAGTAGCATCGTCGAATACAGAAACATTATCACTATACCATTCTGATCCATTATATCTTAAATATTGTCCGTTCACTGGAGATGTTATTGATACATCAGATAATTCGTTCATATTTTGTGCATATGTGCTTAAATCTGGAGGTATATAAGTAAATAATCCGGTCAAATTATTATATGATAATCCTGCCGAACCTGCAGGATCTACTTGCACCGCTAAATCAGTTAATGAAATCTTATCACTTGGTGAACCTGTATCATCAGATCCCATATACCAGTCAGTACCATTAAATTTTAAAATACTTCCATTTACTGCCCCGGTAATATCTACATCAGTAAGATCACCTAATACCGATGCACCGCCACCGCCGCTACCGACTGTATCGATTGCAACACCACCTACTGTTGCTCCATCGCCTACATATAGTTTTTTAGTATCGGTTGTATAAATTAATTCACCTTCAACAGGTGTAAAAGATCCTAGTCTTTCAGCGTCAGTACCGCGTCTAATTTGTAATGGCATGCATCATCTCCGTAAAATTCGTGTTACAGTATTTATGCCTTATCTGCCTTTTTTAAGGAAGGTGCGTGTACGTTTTTGTACATCGTGTTTGACTTTTGGCGTGTCAATACTGAAGTCAATACTTTTAATAACGTTATCGTAATCTGAAAAAAATGTTTCTAATGATGATTCTAAAGATTCTGAATCTGTATACTTTTTCTTTTCCTTCGCCACATCAATAGTATATATCTTTCCGTTATTAAAAAAGATATTAATACTATTGATGTACTCGATGGGTACAGATTTAATTTCTACATCATTAAATACCTCTGGCCAATGATTAACAATCTCCGGAGGCAACTTACTATTATTACTCACTAACTTCCGCTTTTTTCTTTTTCTTAGTAGGAAAAAGATCTTCAGCTTGTTCACGAAGCTTCTTAGCTTCTTTAAACATAGCGTCAGCCTGTGACCTATAAGATGCTGCTAGTTCTTCATCTGAAAGAACGTCGTGGGTATTAGTGTTTGCTATAGGTGCTTCTGCAACTACTGCTTCTGATGTGTCTGTGGGTGTCTTTTGGCTGGGATCTGTTAAGGCAAGATCTTCAACACTTATACCCTGTTGTTGTGCGATAAGATTATTCAGCTCATCGAGCCTAATTGAAGTCTTTTGATTTGGAACTAATTCCACTTCATTAGTAGGCATTTTTTGTAGCTTTCCAGTTGCATGAAAAGCTCTTAGCATTAGGCGTCCATCCGGCAAAGGTGATCTATCTAAAACAAGTGCTAGATCATCTGCTTCTTGTCCAACTGCTGACTCTACGACCTTCATAAGACTGTCATGTTCGTCAGCAGATAGAGTTTCGGTTGCAATGACCAGGCAACTATCCGCGTCGCCTGGTACAACTCTATAAGCAACTACCACACGCCGTTTACTTTTTACGAGTCTTCCGACATGTTTGATCATTGGTTACTTACCCTTCTGCTGCCGGTGCTGCTGCTTCAGCTGCTTGTTGTGCTTGCTGTGATGCTGCAATTGCGCCTAGAAACTGCTCTAGTTTTGTATATGTTGCACCTACTGTTTGCATTTCGTTTGGACGGAATGCGCCACGCTGACTTGCAACGTCGATGATTACTTTTAGTGCTTGCAGATCTTGTACTGTTAAGTCTGCTGGTGCTCCGCCTGCTGCTGCTGGCGCTTCTGCTGCGGTTGCTGCTGTATCTACTGCTTCTGCCGCTTCTTGATTCATTTGGTCTTCCATAGTGGTTCCTTCTCCAACTGTTGTTTCTTCGAAAGTAGTTTCTTCTTGAGCTTGCTCAGTCATTGCTATTCTCCTTTTGCTAATAATAATTATCTGACTGTTTCTAGTTATATTTCAAATGTGGACAAGCTAACATAAAATAGGACATTTCTTTTGAGTCTTCAAATCCTATTTTCATAGCATGTTGCAATTCCTTGTTATGATTTATAACCAGTTCTTTTCCTAAGTAGTATCGACTCTTAAGATTTATTTCTACCCATTTACTTAATGCTTCACCTAGATTATATCTAATACCAGGTATTGTAGCATATTCAAAGTGCGCAGGGGGGTAGGTTAACCTGCGTTCTCCGAAAACATTATAAGGGTTCGGTGTTAGGTTCTTCATGCAGCCTCGTCATAGTGAACTGTCATACCAAACGGTCCTTGTAGATTCTTATCATGATTACTATGAACTAAAAAGATTGTATCACAGTAGTCTGGATCTCCCCAGCTATCCCAAGCATATCCATCTGTAAACATAATGAATTTCTTAGGAACAATATCTTCTTCTTTCATATAATGCCAGTTAGCCATAAAATCAGTGCCACCACCGCCTACAACTTCGTACTCAGTAATTTCACGTCCGTCATCGGCACTAAAGTCGTCTTCATTATATACTTTAGTATCAAAGCACCATATTTTAATTTTATAATCTTTAAATTCGTCCATAATGCCTTTTACTTCACTTAAGAAGTCAGCAGCTTGCTCGTTTCCAATCGAACCGCTCATATCAATACTAATGCACAGTTCGCATGTATCTAAAAAGTCTTGTCCTGGAAGAATAGCACCAGTATGCATACTCTTACGATTAGGACGAGCAAATGTAAAGTCATTTTTAATTGTAGATTGTATTTGCTGACGGATTAGTTCACGCCAGTTCATTTTAGGCTCTGTAAGCTCTTTGATCATACGTGCAACGCCTGCAGGAACATTACCAGCACCAGCAGTTTGCGCAGCATTAATCATTGCTTCTTTCATTTCATCACGGATTTGATCTAATTCTTCTTTAGAATAGCTAGGACGTCCGCCGCTCTTACCACCGTCTTTGCCTTCGTCGTCTCCGTCACCATCGTCGCCTTCGCTCCAGTCATAGTGTTCGTCTAGCATTTCTCCTAGTTGATCTAAGAACTCTTCACCGTTCTTTTTAGCTTCGTTAAACAAATCATCATATACTTCTTCTGACATCCAGTCACGGTATTTAAAGTCTTGATAGCAGTCGACTAGTTTAGGAATAGTACCAATACGCTGATCTACTAGCATATTGTTTACAATATAATCCGCAGCGATATTGTACAGCATCGGATTACGGTCTTCACGGCGTGTTAAGTGATCAAATACACAGTGTAGGATTTCGTGTGCAATAACAAATTCAATTTCTTTATTATCCATAGCATTAAAGAATTGTGTATTATAATACAAGTTACGACCATCTGTAGCAGCAGTCATACACCAGTCATCACATGCTTGGATTTTTAAACGTGTAGCTAGATTACCAAAGAACGGATGGCGCAATAATAAACCAACTCTTGCAGTAATAATACGATCTACTACAATAGCGTTCATTTCTTTTAGCTCATCTGCGGTAAGGTCCGGATCAGGTGACCAGTTTTTAAGTTTAGTTTGCGTTTTTTTAGCAGACATCTTAATTGTAACAATATCAGTAAAGTCTAGCATGTACCATCTCCGTTTGTTATAATACTAATATAACACATCTTGTGCAAATGTCAAGAGAAAGTGGACCAAAATATGGCCCACTTCCCTTATTATTAGCTACCTTGAGCAGCTTTAATATACTTTCCGTAACGATCGTGGAATTCGTCGAAACATTCGACAGCATCCGGATCAATTGGCAAGCTATATTGAGTAAGAGCAAGTTTGATACCCATAACAACCATTTCGGTGTCAAAGTTATCCATTGAGAAACGTAAGAAATTATTGACCATATTGTCGAACTTCTTATTGTTTGCATCACTTGCTTCTTTGAGCTCATAACATAATGATACGGTTAAGGAATACATTGCACTGATTTCCGTAGCCTTGAGCTCTTTTACCTTACCTTCCAGAATGTCTGTTGGGTTAGGCATATTAGCAGCAACTTTACGGTGAGCCATAAATTTTACTGCCAATCCTTCTCCTACTGAACCTGATACTAAATCAGTTGTAGTAGATTCTTCGTCTTCGTCTTCTAGTAGCTCAGACACAAACGACCAACTACGTGGTGTTGCAAATGCTCTGCTAGGAGAACGTGGATCAAAGTTATAAAGGTCTTGCTTTGCAAATTGCAAGTAACCTACAACGTCTGAGTGTTGATTATTATCAACTGCCCAGCCAAACCAATCTTCAAATACTACTGCAAGTTCTAAGTGAACAAAGCGATTTGACAACGGAGCAGGCATACGATATGTAACACCTTTGTCCGCTTCTCGATTACCAGCTGCAATAATAATTACGTTATCTGGTAATTTGTATTGTCCGACACGACGATTTAGAATTAATTGATATGCTGCTGCTTGTACAGCAGGCGCCGCTGAGTTCATCTCATCAAAGAATACTACAATATTATCATATTGCGCAGCAAATTCTTCGTCTGGTAACTCTTCTGGCGCACCCCATGTCATTTTTTCTGTTTTAGGATTAAAATGTGGGATACCTTTGATATCAGTTGGGTCCCAAAGACTTAACCGGATATCAATTAAATGTGAATTAGGTAGAGTATCTGTAACTTGAGCTACGATGTCCGACTTACCAATACCTGGAGGTCCCCAAAGGAAGATTGGACGTTTTTTCTTCATAGCACGTAGGATAGCGCTTTTAGCTTTGTTAGGTCCTACTGTTCTTAACATCTCTGACATAATGTATTCCTCTCATATGTTTCAGTGCATACAAGTAATATAACATCTATACAGAGTTTGTCAACCTTTTTCTCTGTTCATTGCCTTAATTAAACCATATTTTCTTATATCACCAGAGAAAAGAGTTAGTTCGACTGCTTTCTTTTCGTTCGTTACTGTAATGCTACGATTGGTAAGATAGTATGGACAGTCAATAAACTGATCTAAAAAGATAATAACTTGTGTAGTTAGTGGCATTTCAGGAGGATAAGGTATATCGTATGTAGCCAATTCGATCTGTTTAACTATGTCATATCCTGCTTCAGTTAATCTAAGCCCACCGTTGTCTTTTTCTCTAGTATTTTGCCACCATAGGGGCATGTACTGCTTCACAGTAGTATCATCACTTGATTTATCAAGTTGTTTTAGAAAAATTTTAGTGTAAGTTTCTTTCCAGTTCATTCTTCAACTACTACATTACCTTCAGTTAACACATGTACAGCAAAATCATCCGACTTAAACATGTCGTTTAGTCTTTTTGCTAGGTTATGTGCATGTCCTGGGTTAGAAAAGCTTGTTTTCTTATATTTAGGACCTGGGTAATTAGTAAGTATATTTGAACTTTTAAGATTGAATGGTTTGCCTCTATAAAAGACAGCCCAAATAGCTTCGGCCTCAAGGATTTGTTCACACTTGTATGTAACATTATCAGTGTGTTCCAAAATAATTGTAGGCTTAGGTCTACTCATAGTATCATCCTTTGCGGCGTCAATACTATTTAGCAGTTCTTCGCTTAATTCAATTGTTAAAGCCTGTGCCACCATCTAATCGTACCTCTATTACTTCGTCTGTTTGTGTAGAAGTATTTACTAAAAGCTTTTCTAGGTCCGCGGTTAATCTGGATGATATAATACCCAGCGTAAAGGCAAGATTTTTAGCTTGTGCAATAGGTATCTTTACCTCACGCTGATTAGTATTGTCAGCAGCTTTTACTTGCTGTATAAACTGCTGAATAGGTATGGTGTTTATAGGATCACTTTGCATTCCAAAGTGCTTCTTTCATCTGTGATTCTGTTTTAAACGGTCCTTTAGATTCGTAACGTTCAATTGTTACTAACTTAGGACAAAAAGACTTTACCCAGCCTTTTTCAAATTTAATTACATAATAACCTGCGCAATACAGGCTTTTAGATTTATCACTCTTTGTAAATAACGGTAAGCTTTGCTTAACATTAAACATTGTAT